>Ga0134126_10008152_pt1 | contig 13175 bp, 8 predicted proteins | sample KB31752_FD_96881 | JGI IMG/M metagenome (GOLD analysis project Ga0134126, IMG submission 96881) | Terrestrial soil microbial communities with excess Nitrogen fertilizer from Kellogg Biological Station, Michigan, USA - KB3-175-2 | ecosystem: Environmental > Terrestrial > Soil > Unclassified ...
ACGACCGTCGTGCCCCGTTCCCGAAGTCCCACGTCGATTGCGTGTTTCAGCTCCACCAGGTCCGGATCGAACTCGTGGCGGCGCTCCCAGACCATATCGGCGAGCTTGTCGGCCGCGCGCTGCGCGCCCGCCGCATCACCGTTCGTGCAGACGAGCACGCCGAACCCAAGGCCCGGCAGATCGAGCCATGGTTGCACCGGAAATAGCGAGCCATGAAGAATTTCGCCATCGGCCTCCATTTTGCGCACCACGGCGACAATGCTCTTGAGGGGATCCTCGACGGTACGCGCCTTCGACGGACTGACGATCAGTGGGAGTTTGGCGATCGCCATGCGCGGTACGATTCGTCCCTTCAGAACCGCGAGCATGGTTTCCGCGAGCCGGACACCCGTTTCAAACATGTCGATGTGCGGATACTCGCGGTAGCCGATCACGAAAACGTTCGGCTTCAGCATCCGTTGCGTCACAAGACCATGGAGATCGAGGGAAACGCCGATCGGCGTGCCGTCCGGCACCAACTTCATGACGCGCTCGATGATCTCGCTCTCGGCGTCGTCTTCGCCCTCTATGGTCATGGCGCCGTGGAGGGGCAGCAGCACGGCGTCGAGCTTGCCGGCCTGCTCGAGCCGGCCTTCCATGTCGGACATCAGCAGTTCGAAGGCCTCCCGTGTCACGACGCCGCCCGCAAGAGCACTGGTCGCGATCAGCGGGATCGCCTCGATACCCAGGGGCTCGAGGACGGACAAGATTCCTGGAATCTCGATGCGAGCCTTCCGCAGCTTCGAGAACACCTCGTCGCCTCGCCACAAGTAGACGGCCTCGAACGACTCCAGCGTCGTGGGTCTCGGCGAGAAGGTATTGGTCTCCTGGACTATGGAACCTATTGCGATGCGCATGGATCTCATTTAACTCCGCTTGCCGGCGACCTAGGGTCGCGATGTGAAAGTGTGATGTCGTGGAACGACCGTGTCGGACGCGGGCCTCGCGTGTGCCGGCTCCGGATTCAATGGCTGGTGGGGGGTCATACCGGACTCAGCCGCGCAACGGCTGAAACCTCTGGTCGAGCCACTCACCCGGAACGAGGCGGGCGGTGCGCGCGACGTCGTCCTCTGCAACGTCCTGCGGCGATGCGATGGAAACATGGCCGTCCTTCGGGAAGAAGCCGAGCACCCGTTTGGTCTCCGACAAGTCCCAGCGCATTCCAGGGTTGTTGGAGACAAGATTCAGCACCGCAAAGGGAACGCCCGGCACATCGATGGCTGCCTGAACACCCTCCAGGAAATCGCGATTGGAGAGCCACATCTGCTGGCCCCAGATGCCGATTCCCATCCCCGCATGGGGCACGTTTTCCGCAGGGAGAATGTTTCCGATGCGAAGGGCGATGAACGAGATCCCGGTCTCGGCCGAGAATGCCCGACCCGCCTCCTCACAGAACAGCTTGCTGATGGCATATGGATTCAGCGGTGAGGGCGGCATCTGCGTCGTCACCGGCACATCGGCAAAGCGGTATCCCGCCATGATCTGGTTGCTGCTCGCGAATATGACGCGCCGCACGCCGTGCTCGCGCGAGGCTCGAAGTACGTTGCCGGTGGCGACGATGTTGCTCCGATGTGCCTGCGCCCAAGGCGTCGTCGGCAGCGGCGCTCCGGCAAAATGAAGCACGCATTCGGCACCCCTGAACTGGCGCGCCCACGACTCGTCGTAGCTGCCGAGATCGGCAGTGAAAACGTCGTCGCCTCCACGGACGTCGAGACAACGGAGCGAGTACCTGTCCCGCAACGCGGCCGCAAGTTTGCCGCCCAGGTTGCCCCTCGATCCGGTGACGACGATGGCCGGTTTATCCACGGGGTCCTCGGCTTGTTTCAAGACTCGCCTGATGAGACGCCGGCGCAGCGGTGCCGTACATACTAGCTGACTTGCCGCAACGCGCTGTCGACGGCGTCGAGCGTCGATTTCACGTCGTCGTCCGTATGCGTCGAGGACACAAACCACGTGCCACGTGACGTAGGGCGGACGCCACATTCCAGCAGCGCGGCCAGGAAGCGGCCGAGCCGCTTCCGGTCCGCGGTTGAATACGTGACGTAGTCATGTATCGGGTGACGGGCGAAACAGGTATGAAAGGCGGCTGGTAGACCGCTGACTTGCAGATCCGTGCCGTGGCGACGTCCAGCCGCAACGATTCCGTCCATCAGTGCCTTGCCGACGGCATTGATCCGCCCATACGCCGCCTGGCCGTTCGCTGATAGTTCGCGGAGCGCTGCCAGCGCGGCAGAAAGACTGACGATGTTCGCGTTATAGGTGCCCGAGTGATTCACGCCGGAGGCGAACAGCTCCATGATGTCACGGCGTCCGGCAAGTGCGGCGACCGGAAAGCCCGCTCCGAGCGCCTTTGCGAAAAGCGACAGATCGGGGCGTATGCCGTACAGCTCCTGGGCGCCGCCGAGCGCAACCCGGAAGCCGGTGATGACCTCGTCGAAAATAAGCACGATGTTGTGCGCTTTGGTCACGCGGCGCAGGAGTTCCAGATAGCCCGGCCGCGGCAGGATGCCTCCCGTATTGAACATGATGGGTTCGGTGATGATCGCGGCTATCCGGGAAGCGTTCGCACCGACGTATCGTTCGATGGCCTCGGCATCATTCCAAGGCATCACCACCAGGTCTTCCGAGGCACGGGGCGACTGCCCCGCAGATTGGAGATGGTGCGGACGTGGGATGGGATTGCCTTCCGCGGCGACGGGTGGGGTCTGGTTGATCAGGATGTTGTCGAACCATCCGTGATAGTGGCCTTCGAACTTGATGACGTCCGGGCGCCCCGTGAACGCACGTGCCACGCGGATCGCCGCCTGGACCATCTCGGAGCCGCCAAGACCGAATCGAACGAGTTCCGCCGACTTGACGCAGCCGCAGAGTTCATTCGCGAGCTCGAGTTCCAGCGGATGCTGGCCGGCGAATAGCTGGCCCGTGGCAAGAGAACGAGATACCGCCGCCGTCACCGCCGTCGGAGCGTGACCGAGAATGTTGGGACCCATTCCCAGCGCATAGTCGATGTAGACGTTGCCATCGACGTCCGTAAGATGCGAACCCTCGCCGCTCTCGAAGCAGATCGGCACGCCGTTCAGGCGGACATTGCTGTTTACGCCCCCGGCGATACGCGCCTTCGCCAGGTCATGGTACCTCTGCGACGCTGATGCGCCCGGAATTCCGCTGTTTCTCGGGTTCGATGTTGACATTACGGAAGGGCTCCCAATTGCCAGTGCCGATGCGGCCACTTCTTTTTCTGATAGCGAAGGTGGATTCCATTGGCCACGAAAGTATCTTACAGATTGGAACAGAAGAATCAAGATTTTGGAGAGCGCGGTCCAAATCCACGCTGTGGCTCACGAACCACGCGCTGTGTGATGGCGAGCACCAAGCGCTTGGCTGCCGTGGAAAAGCGCAATAAACGTTGATATGGACATCCACGGAAGACCGGCAGGCGCGTATCCACCACGATCGAGCGCTTGCTTTAATCGTTTGCGTCGTACTATTATTGACCACGGGCGTTCCACTAGATGGGACTCCGCAACCGGACATGAGATCCAGACATGAGTTCCAACGGGGGGATGAAAGATGAACAGCACAGATCTGCGCCTGTCGAGTGCAATTGGCTTCGCTCTGTGGGCCATCGTCACGAACAGCAATGCAGTTGCCGCTGAAGCCGACACATCTGCGGGACCGGCACTCGAGGAAGTGATCGTTACCGCACAGAGGCGTGAAGAAAACATCAGCCGCGTCCCCATCAGCATCTCGGCGTTCAGCCAGAGCGATCTGGATGCGAGGGACATCAAGACGCTCGGTGACATCGCCAGTGTTACGCCGGGCGTTGATTTCCGCCCGGTCGGCTACTCCAACTGGTTCACGATTCGCGGCATCTCGCAGAATGCCGGCGGCGGTGTGGCCGGACTCGGTCCCAACACCACCGCAATCTATGTGGACGACGCGCCTCTCCAGGCCCGATACGCCAACGCGGCCGTTCCCACCGCCGTTCCCTACGTGTTCGACATCGATCACATCGAGGTACTTCGCGGGCCGCAGGGCACGCTGTTCGGTGCGAGCGCCGAGGGCGGCGCAATTCGCATCATCTCCCATCAGCCGTCGTTAACCGAGTTCTCCGGCATGACTCGCGCCGAGGGATCGCAGATCGACGGTGGCGGCCTGAACACGGAGATGGGTGCGGCGGTCGGCGGCCCGATCATCCGGGACGTGCTGGGCTTCCGGGCCAGCGTCTGGACGCGGCACGACGGTGGGTACGTCGATCAAAATCCTGCGCTCCTGGGTCAGCCGCCGGCGAACGCCGTTCCTCGGGGCCAGAATGCGGGCGAGCTGCTTCCCGCCATCGTCGGGGGTCAGACCGGCACCAACGTCAACCGCGGCGATACGTACTCGGCGCGAGTGGCGCTGCTCTGGAAGCCGAATGATGCGATCACCATCGAACCGGCGATCTATTACCAGAAGCGCGACCAGAACAGCGCGGACCTCTACGATCCGACGATCGGAAATCCTTCGGGCGGCAAATTCATCTCGTCGCGCATCCTGCAGCAGCCGATCTACGATTCTTTCTACACCCCGTCTCTGAAAGCCGTGTTTGATCTCGGCTGGGCCCAGTTGACCAGCACCACGAGCAACCTGAGACGCACGGACAGCCAGGGCTACGACTACACGCTGGTGCTCCCGCCGGCGTTCGGCTGGGCATTACCGACGTCGGCAGCCGACGCGGAGCCTGTGATCGTGGGAACCAACCAGAGCAACTTCACGCAGGAAATCCGGCTCCAGTCCCCGAACAGCAGCGAGCACTTCCACTGGACGTTGGGCATCTACTACTCGAACCTTCATCAGCACGACTACGAGACTGCCGCCGGGCCTACCTATCCGCAGATGACGCTGGCAAATACCGGCATGACGATGCAGCAGTACTTCGGAGAAGGGCTCGTGGACGGAAATCTGACGTACATCTCGGACCAGTACATCGGCGACACGCAGAAGGCAATCTTCGCGAACGCCGACTACGACCTCGGCACGCATTTCTCGGTGTTTGGCGGTGCCCGATACGAGAACGAGGAGAACACCTACCGGACGGTCTCCGACGGTGCGCTGGCCGGCGGACCGAGCGACATCACGGCGACCAGCAAGGGCCACGTGACGTCGCCCAAGGCGGGCATCAACTGGAAGATCGATGATCGTACCCTGGTGTATTTTTCGGCTGCAAAGGGCTACCGCCCGGGCGGCGCGGGAATACCGGTGCACCTCAACACGCAGGCGTGCACGGACCAGCTCAATCAGCTCGGCGGAACGTCCAACTACGAAGCGGATACCCTCTGGAGCTACGAGGTGGGATTGAAGACGCAACTGTTCGATCGGCGCCTCTCCATCGAAGGCAGCGTCTATCATATCGACTGGTCGAACATCATCAGTGCCGTGCACGTACCGCTGTGCGCAACGCATATCTCCAAGAATCTGGGTGACGCCAAGAGCGACGGCTTCGACCTTTCCATCAAGGCGCTGCTGTCGCAGACGTTCACCACGGGACTGTACGTGGGCTATACGAATGCGCACTACTCCAGCGACTCGACGATCTTCGGAGAGACGCTGGCGCGCTCGGGAGAAGCCATTTCCGACATCGCACCGTGGACCGTTACGGCGGAGCTGTCGTACCAGGTGCCCCTGAAGGACAATGTCATGGGCTACTGGCGGCTCGAAGATCGGTACACCAGCCGCAACAACAAGCTGACGCCGGCCGAAGACAGCACCACCGTTACCTACGACCCCTTCGTAACGACGAATCCGGCGGTGAATCAGCTGAATGGCCATCTTGGCGTCAAGTTCGGTGCCGGATCCGACCTGGCACTGGTCGCGACCAACATTCTGAACACGCACCCGATCCTCAACGAGCAGATCTACCTGATCAACATCACCTCAGGAGCGTTCACGGTCCGTCCGCGCACGATTGGGTTGACCTACAGCTATCACTGGTAAGCTGTCTCGCAGCCGACATACCCCTCCCCTTCCCCCGACGTATCGCGCCACTGCGTGCGCGGGGGGACGGCGAGGGTTTTCACGGGGTATCTTGACGAGTACGGCATGAACATCAACCTGGACCCTGTGGCTCAAGACAACTCTGCCGTGCTCCACGCCTCTGGTCCTGGTGCCGCTTCGCACGAGTACAACTTCCTCTATGTGTTGGGCGTCGCGGTGGTCGCGTCGGCGGGTGGTTTCCTGTTCGGCTACGATCTTGCGCTCATCGCCGGCGCGCTGCCGTTTCTGACCCGCGAGTTCGGCCTGTCGGCCGCCATGTCGGGCTGGACGGCGGGCAGCGCGCCCATAGGGGCGATCATCGGCCCGCTGCTTGGGCTTTGGTTCGCCGACGCCATCGGACGCCGGCGCACCATGATGGCGGCGGCGATGCTGTTCCTCGGATCCACCATTGGCTGCGCCGCCGCCGACTCGATCGCACAATTCACGATCTGGCGCGTGATCGGCGGGATGGGTGTCGGGCTCGCGATGATTTCCTGTCCGATCTACATCGCCGAGCTCTCCCCGCCGCACCTTCGCGGAACATTGGTGAACGTGAACCAACTGGTCGGCGTCATCGGCATCAACCTTGCGGTGCTGGCGGGCTACCTCGTCTCGCAGTACGGCGGGGGATGGCGCCTGATGTTCGCATCCCAGGGCCTGCCCGTGGCGTTCCTGATCGTAGGGCTGCTGATGGTGCCGGAAAGCCCCCGCTGGCTGGCGGCGAAGGGATGCACGGAGCGGGCATTGGCAGTGCTCAAGCGCATCAATGGCATCGACCGGGCAAAGCAGGAGCTCGAGGAGATACTGCGCGACGTGCACGCGAGTTCCCCGGCGGGGGCCGCCGAAGTATTCAAGGCGTACTGCCGCAAGCCTCTGCAGGTGAGCATCATCATGATGATCTTCTCGCAGATCAACGGGGTGAATATGATCCTGCTTTATGGGCCGACCATTCTCAACGATGCCGGAGTTTCCTTCGGGGCGAACTCCATTCTTTCCTCTCTGCCCACCTACATGACAATTTTCGTGGCGACGCTCATCTCCTTCCCGCTGATCAATCGCTACAGCCGTCGCGGGCTTCTCATCGCCAGCGTGCTGGGCATGGCCTTCAGCCACCTGCTGATGGCGACGCTGCTGGCGGTGCATGCGCCGGCGTTGAGCGTGCTGATACCGATGATGCTCGGCGCCGGCACTTTTACGGTGGGCCTCGCTCCGCTCAGCTGGATCATCGTTTCGGAAATCTTCCCGAACAGGGTTCGAAGCCCGGCGCTCGCCGTTGTCTGCGTGTTTCTCTTCGGGTCGTCATCCCTAACGGTGCAACTGTTCCCGATGGCGATGGACTGGCTCAAGCAGACGACGGGCACGCCTGCCCTCATGTACGTGGTGTTCGCGGCGATCTGCGTGTCCTGCGCCGTCTTTACGTGGAAGGTGATGCCCGAAACGAAAGGAGTCAGCCTCGAGGCGATCGGCGAGTTCTGGCGCTCCCGAGCCGCCGGCAGCGCGCGCGAACTGCCCGCGACTCGGGGTCAAAGATAAGGTTTGATGGGCGGCATCGAGTGCCCTGTCAATTCCACGACGATTTCGCGCATCGCGCGCGCAACTTCAGCGGTCTTGGACATCGGGAACCGGGATGTGATCCCGCTGACGCTGATGGCGTACTGGACGCGCGGCGCAGGAATCGCGACGGCTACGCAGCGCCCTTCGATGTCGTTTTCCTGATCATCGACGGCAAATCCATGCCGCCTCACCAGTTCCAAGTGACTCATGAAGTCGGCCGCCCGGGTGATGGTACTGGCGGTTCGGCGCGGCAATCCGGTCCGCTGGAGCAGCGCACTGATTTCGGCCTCCGGGAGCTGTGCCGCGATGGCCTTTCCAAGCGCCGTCGCGTGCACCATGTCGCGGTCACCGACACGTGCGGCCAGGCGAACGGTCCTGGGGCTCTCGACGATATCGAGGTAGACGATGTTGTCGCCCGAGAGAATCCCTAGATTGACCGTCTCGTCAAACTGGTCACGAAGGCGCTCGAGATACGGACGAGCACGCAATACGAGGAGCGGTGTCTCGTGGCTGGCGAGACTCACAATACGCGCGCCGAGGCGATACGTTCCCGATTGCGCATCCCGCTCGAGAAAGCCTTCCTGCGCCAGCACCTCGACGTACCGGTGGACCGAGCTCTTGGGCATTCCGGTCGCGGCGACCAGCTGGAGCAGTGACGCTCCGGTGTCAATGGCAGCGCCGACCTCGCGTAGGATCAGGCAGGTTCTTCGGATTGCGCGTGTCCCGGCAATCGACCGGGCGTCGTCGGCTGCTGCGGCGCGGTTAGCTTGCTTTGGCAAAAACAATCACTCTCTGCTGTTTATGGGACACCATACTCACGCTCTGGACTGTACAGGATCGCATTGTCAGGCGGTAGGTATGGCGCGGATTGGTGCGAGACGGTTGAGCGGGTTCATTATCGACTTGGAGATTTGTCATGTCAGACCATGAGAAGGGTTCAGGACTCGCGGGAACCGGCGGCAGCGCGCGGCCGATCCGGCTGCGATCGCGCAGCTGGTTCGACGACCCGGACCATGCGGACATGACCGCGCTTTACCTGGAGCGATATACCAATTTCGGACTTTCAGTCGATGAGCTGCAGTCGGATCGACCGATCATCGGGATTGCCCAAACCGGGAGTGATCTGGCGCCGTGCAATCGACACCACTTGGTCCTCGCGTCCAGGGTGAAGGACGGCATTCGGGAAGCGGGCGGCATTCCGCTGGAGTTCCCGGTACACCCGATCCAGGAAACGGGCAAACGGCCTACGGCCGCCCTGGACCGGAATCTCGCCTATCTGGGTCTGGTCGAGCTGTTGTTTGGCTATCCGCTCGATGGCGTGGTGTTGACGACCGGCTGCGACAAAACCGTACCCGCGGGCTTGATGGCAGCGGCGACGGTCAACATTCCAGCGATCGCGCTCCCGGTCGGACCCATGCTCAACGGTTGGCATGACGGTCAACGTGTGGGCTCCGGCACCATCGTATGGGAGGCGCGTCAGCTGCTCGCGACCGGCAGGATCGACCGCAAGGAATTCATGCGCAAGGTGATTGCGTCAACGCCGTCCACCGGCTACTGCAACACGATGGGCACTGCCGCGACCATGAATAATCTTGCGGAAGCGCTGGGCATGACGCTTCCCGGCTCGGCAGCGATACCGGCCCCTCACCGCGATCGGCAGGAGACCGCCTACCACACGGGCCGCCAGATCGTCGAAATGGTGTGGGCGGATCGAAAGCCCTCGGACATCCTGACCCGCGAAGCCTTCATCAATGCCGTCCGTGTCAATTCCGCGATCGGCGGCTCGACGAACGCGCCCATTCACCTGATTGCGCTCGCCCGACATGCGGGCGTGAAGCTGACGATCGACGATTGGCAGACGTTCGGCTTCGATGTTCCACTTCTGGTCAATCTGATGCCCGCCGGTGAATACCTCGGCGAGGACTACCATCGCGCGGGCGGCGTGCCGGCCGTTGTCGGGGAGCTGATGCGGCACAACCTGATTCACGAGCAGGCGCTGACGGCGAATGGCCGCACAATCGGGGAAAACTGCCGCAATGCGCGAAGCCTCGACGAACGGGTCATTCGCAGCATGGAACGACCGCTCAAGACCGCATCCGGATTCCGCGTCCTACGCGGGAATTTGTTCGACTCGGCCATCCTCAAGACGAGCGTCATCTCCGACAATTTTCGGGCGCGTTACCTTTCAAATCCTGCCGACCCCGAGGCATTCGAGGGGAGGGCCGTGGTGTTCGACGGTCCGGAGGATTACCACGCAAACATCGACAATCCTGCGCTTGGCATCGACGAGACCGCAATACTGGTGATGCGCGGCACCGGACCGATCGGGTATCCCGGATCGGCCGAGGTCGTCAACATGCAGCCGCCCGCCGCGCTGATCGGGTCCGGTATCAAGGAATTGCCCTGCATGGGGGATGGCCGGCAATCCGGTACGTCGGGCTCGCCCTCCATTCTGAACGCCTCTCCCGAAGCGGCAGCGGGCGGAGGCCTTGCACTGTTGCGGACCGGAGATCGTATCCGCATAGATCTGCGCAAGGGCACGGCGAACATGCTGGTCCCGGACGAGGAGCTTGCCAGGCGCCGGCACGAACTGGAGAACGCGGGCGGCTATCCGATTCCGGCGAGCCAGACGCCGTGGCAGGAACTGCAGCGCGCGGATGTCGGGCAATTGCAGACCGGTGCGGTGCTCGAATCGGCCGTCAAATATCGCAGACTGGCGCAAGACCCGGGCGTGCCTCGGCACAGTCATTGATGAACCGCGTGGAGGCGTCACCGATATGCCACTAGATCCGCAGGCCGCCTTGGCCATCAATCTCGCCGGCGACTTGCCGGCCAACCTGGGGTACGCCGAGCTGCGCCGTGCGTATAGCGAACAGCGCATCAAGATGCTGCCGCCGGCGCCGCCGATTGCCATCGCTCGCGACCTCTCCATTCCCAGCCCGGAGGGACCGGTCGCGGCACGATTCTATCGTCCGCACGATGACGGCATCGCGTGCCCCCTGTTGGTATTCTTTCATGGCGGAGGCTGGATGCTGGGGAGCGTAGACAGCTATGACACCGTCTGCCGGAGGCTCGCCATCAAGGGCAGATGCGCCGTGCTATCGGTCGATTACAGGCTTGCCCCGGAAACGACCTTTCCCGGGGCGGTTGACGATGCCTATGCGGCCACGCTCTGGGCGGCACGAAACGCGGCAGAGCTCGGGATCGATCCGCAGGCATTGGCGGTCGGAGGCGACAGCGCCGGCGGCAATCTGGCCGCCGTTCTGGCGCAGATGAGCCATGACTCCGGTGATTTCCGCGTCGCGCTCCAGGTTCTGATCTATCCGTGCACCGACATGAGTCGCGAGTACCCATCCTATGTGCGGAACGCCTCCGGCTACATGCTGACGAGAGCAGCCATGCACTGGTTCATCTCGACGTACGTGCCGAACCCGGCCGATCGACTGAATGAGCGCGCGTCTCCGATGCTGCGACCGAGTTTCGCGGGTCTGGCGCGTGCCTTGATCATCGGTGCGGAGTTCGATCCGTTGGTCGATGACAACGAGGCCTACGCGTCGAGGCTTCAGGAGGCGGGCGTTCCAACGAGATTCGAACTCTTCCCTGGGATGCACCATCCATTCTTCACGCTGGGTGCATACATCGATGACGCCGCAAAGGCGGAGGATCTCATTGCGGAGGAAATGAAAGCATTGGTGCGGATTCCAACGGCGCGGCCGCCGAATTAGTACTCGGCGCTGCGCGCCTCGCCCTGCGGGTCGCCGCGTGCGCGGCGCTCAATTCGGCGGGACCGCCGAATTAGTCGCCCACCCGGATCACCAGCACGTCCACATTCGCCTTGCGCAGGATTTGGCGCAACCGATTCAGTTCGTCCAATTTTGATATGGGACCGATGCGGATGCGATGCCAGGTATCGTTGTCCACGGACACCTTCTGCACCTTGGACTCGACGCCCTGCAGCGCGAGCTGGGCGCGCACGCGGTCCGCATCCGCGAAATTCTTGTACGAACCGGCCTGCAGCACATAGGTTCCGCGGCGCGTCTCGGGAGCCGGCTTGAGGTCCGGCCGCACGTCTTTTTCCTTTTCCGGAACCACCACCTCGAATTTAGGCAGCTTGTCATAGAAGTCGTAGGTTTTCGCAGGCGCCACATCGCCGGCATCCGCGGCATCCGAATCGGGGAGTTCGCTGACGTGGGATCGCTTCTTGTCCACCTTGGCGGTTTTTGCCGTAGGCTGGTCCGGCCGATGGTCCCTGATGAACACCACGCCGGCGACGCCGAGACCCAGCCCTAAGCCGCACAGCACGCCCATCCATCCGGAAAACCCGCCGCTCTTGCGGCGTCGGGTCTTGTAGTCGCGTGCCGCTGTCTTGGACATGACTACATGGTCTCGGGCGCTGAAACGCCCAACAGCGCCAGGCCGTTGCGTATCACGGTCTGCGCCGCCAATGCCAGCTCGAGACGGGCGTCGCGCAATCCCGCATCTTCCACGATGAACTGGTGCGCGCTGTAGTTGGTGTGGAAATCGTTGGCCAGATCGCGCAGATAGTGCACCAGAGTATGCGGTGCACGCTGCGCCGCGCACTGGCGCACGATCTCGGGAAACGCGCTCACGCTCTTGATCAGCGCAAGCTCCTGCGGTTCGCACAGCTTGCTCAAGGCGCCCTGCCCATGAGCGGCGTCGTGGGCGAGTCCGCGCTCCTTGAGCTGCCGCAACACGCTGGCGACGCGCGCGTGGGCATATTGGATGTAGTACACCGGGTTGTCGTTGGAGCGTGCCTTGGCCAATTCCAGGTCGAAGTCCAGATGCTGATCGTTGCTGCGCATGACGTAGAACAGGCGGGCCGCATCGTTGCCCACCTCCTTGCGCAAGTCGCGCAGCGTCACGAACTCGCCTGAGCGGGTCGACATCTGCGCCTTTTCGCCGCCGCGAAACAGCGAGACGAATTGCACCAGGCGCACTTCGAAGGATTCGGCCGGGCCGCCGAGCGCCACCAGGCCGGCGCGCAAGCGGGCGATGTAGCCGTGATGATCGGCGCCCCAGATATAGAGCAGGTGATCGAAGCCGCGCTCGAGTTTGTTGAAGACATAGGCGATGTCCGAGGCGAAATAGGTCTTCACGCCGTTGTCGCGCACCATGACGCGATCCTTTTCGTCGCCGTAATCGGTGCTCTTGAACCACCACGCGCCGTCCTTCTGGTAGGCGTGGCCCGCCCGCTTCAGGGCATCGATGGCCCGATCCACCGAGCCGTCGTCGCTCAAGGAGCGCTCGCTGAACCAGCGGTCGAAGCGGACGCCGAATTCCGCCAGATCTTCGCGAATGTCCTCGAGGATGCCGGCGAGCGCCAGGTCGAGCACGCGGCGGAAGGCCGCGTCGCCCAACAGCTGCCGCGCGCGGGCGATCAGCGCATCGATGTACACGTCCTTGTCGCCGCCCTGCGGCTCGTCGGGCGGCAGGTCTTCGAACACCTGCGCGGCGCCACGGCGCAGCCTCTCGCCTTCCAGGGCGAAGAGCTGCTCGCCGATGGCTGCGATGTAATCGCCGCGGTAGCCGTTCGCGGGAAACGTCAGGTG
>Ga0134126_10008153_pt1 | contig 13175 bp, 7 predicted proteins | sample KB31752_FD_96881 | JGI IMG/M metagenome (GOLD analysis project Ga0134126, IMG submission 96881) | Terrestrial soil microbial communities with excess Nitrogen fertilizer from Kellogg Biological Station, Michigan, USA - KB3-175-2 | ecosystem: Environmental > Terrestrial > Soil > Unclassified ...
AGCTGTCGAACGCCGAATTCGCCGTGTAGCTCCAGACGCCGGAAGCATCGATGGAGAAGTGACCGTTGGTCCCCGCCACATTGCTTTGGGCGACGAACGACGCCGGGCTGTCGACGTCGCTGATGGTCAGCGTGCCGCCCGTGGTCAAAGGCGCGTTGGTTTCGTCGAGATTGACGGTCGCCGACGACAGCACCGCCGCGTCGTTGGTGCCGTGGATATTGACGGTCACCGAGGTCTGCGTGCCGTCGGCACTGAAGACCTGGAAAGTGTCGCTGACGCTCTGGCCGACATTCAAGCTATCGAAAGCCGAATTCGCCGTGTAGCTCCACACGCCGGAGGCGTTGATGGAGAAGTGGCCGTTGGTCCCCGCCACATTGCTCTGCGCAACGAAGGTCGCGGGACTGTCAATGTCGCTGACGGTCAACGTGCCGCCCGTGGTCAACGGCGCGTTGGTTTCGTCGATATTGACGGTCGCGGACGACAGCACCGCTGCGTCGTTGGTGCCGTGAATGTTGACGGTCACCGAGGTCTGCGTGCCGTCGGCACTGGAGACCTGGAAGGTGTCGCTGACGCTCTGCCCGACGTTCAAGCTGTCGAAAGCGGAGTTCGCCGTGTAGCTCCAGACGCCCGATGTATCGATGGAGAAGTGACCGTTGGACCCTGCCACATTGCTTTGGGCGACGAACGTCGCCGGGCTGTCGACGTCGCTGATCGTGAGCGTGCCGCCGGTCGTCAGCGGCGCGTTGGTCTCATTCAGATCGACGACAGCCGACGACAGCACCGCCGCGTCGTTGGTGCCGTGGATGGTGACCTGCACCGAGGTGGCCGTGCCGTCGGCACTGAGCACCTGGAACGTGTCGCTCACGCTCTGGCCGACATTGAGATTGTCGAACGCCGAGTTCGCCGTATAGGTCCACACGCCCGCTGTATCGATGGAGAAGTGGCCATTGGTTCCGGCCGTGTTGCTTTGGGCAACAAAGGTCGCCGGGCTGTCGACATCGCTGATCGTGAGCGTGCCGCCGGTCGTCAGCGGCGCGTTGGTCTCATTCAGATCGACGACAGCCGACGACAGCACCGCCGCGTCATTGGTGCCGAGAATCTTCACCGTCACCGAGGTCGGCGTATTGTCGGCGCTGAGCACCTGGAAGGTGTCGGTCAGCGTATCGCCGACGTTGAGGCTGTCAAAGGCCGAGTTCGCCGTGTACGTCCAGGCGCCGGTCGCATCGATCGAGAAATGGCCATAGCTGCCGGCCGTATTGGTCTGCGTCTGGAACGTCGCCGGGCTGTCGACATCGCTGATCGTCAGCGCGCCGTTCGCGGTCAGCGGTGCGTTCGATTCATTGAGCAGCACGGTCTCCGACGACATCTGCGCTGCGTCGTTGGTGCCGTGGATCGTCACCTGCACCGAGGTCTGCGTTCCGTCGGCGCTCGTCACCTGGAAAGTGTCGCTGACGCTCTGGCCGACATTCAAGCTGTCGAGGGCGGAGTTCGCCGTATAGCTCCAGACGCCATCCGTACCGATGGAGAAGTGGCCGTAGGTTCCGGCTGTGTTGCTTTGGGCAACAAAGGTCGCCGGACTGTCGACGTCGCTGATCGTGAGCGTGCCGCCCGTGGTCAACGGCGCGTTGGTCTCGTTCAGGTCGACGGCAGCGGATGACAATACCGCTGCGTCATTGGTGCCGTGGATGGTGACCTGCACCGAAGTGGCCGTGCCGTCGGCGCTGAAGACCTGGAATGTGTCGCTGACGCTCTGGCCGATATTGAGATTGTCGAAGGCCGAGTTCGCCGTGTAGCTCCATACGCCGTCGGTGCCGATCGAGAACTGGCCGTAGGTTCCGGCTGTGTTGCTTTGGGCGATAAACGTGGCCGGGCTATCCACATCGCTCGCCGTCAGCGAGCCGCCCGTGGTCAACGGCGCGTTGGTCTCGTTGAGGTCGACGACCGCCGACGACAGCACCGCCGCGTCATTGGTGCCGTGGATGGTGACCTGCACCGAGGTGGCCGTGCCGTCGGCACTAAAGACCTGGAAGGTATCGCCGACGCTCTGGCCGACGTTCAAGCTGTCGAACGCCGAATTCGCCGTGTAGCTCCACACGCCATTCGTGCCGATCGAGAACTGGCCGTAGCTCCCTGCCGTATTTGCCTGCGCAACGAACGTCGCTGGGCTGTCGACGTCGCTCACCGTCAGCGTGCCGCCCGTGGTCAACGGCGCGTTGGTCTCATTGAGATCGACGACCGCCGACGAGAGCACCGCCGCGTCGTTGGCGCCGTTGATGGTAATCGAGATCGTCTGAGCGGTGCCGTCGATGGTGTGGACGGTGAAGCTGTCGGTGGCAGTGGCGCCGGCGCCAAGCGCCTGCACGGTCGCGTTGGTATTGTCGAGCGTGTAGGTCCACGTCCCGTCCGCGGCCATCGCGTAGGTGCCGAAATGATTGTCGCTCGCCGCGCCCGCCGCCACCGGCTGGAAGGTATTCGCCGGATTATCGACGTCGGTATCGGTCAGCGTGCCGCTGACTGTCGGCACGCCGGGCGTGGCGTTATTGACGCCGCCCGCTTCGGTAACCGAACCGCCGATGGTGCCTGACACCACCGCGGGTGTGTTGGTGCCGTTGACGGTGATCGTCACCGTCTGCGCGGTGCCGTCTTCGGTATAGACCGTGAAGCTGTCGGTCGTCGTGGCGCCGCCGTTGAGCGCCAGCACCACCGCGTTGCTGTTGTCGAGCGTGTAGGTCCACGTCCCGTCGGCCGTCATCGCGTAGGTGCCGAGATGATTGTCGCTCGCCGCGCCGGGCGCGACCGCCTGGAACGTATTCGCCGGATTGTCGATGTCGGCATCGGTCAGCGTGCCGCTGACCGCCGGCACACCGGGGCCGGCGTCGCCGGCCTTGGTCACGGCGCCGCTCGCGGGGCCCGAAATAACCGCCGTGTCGTTGGCGCCCTGGATCGTGATGCTGACCGTTTGCGCCGTGCCGTCCTGGGTACGAATGACGAATGTGTCTGTGAGCGTATCGCCGACGTTGAGCGCCTGCACCGCCGCGTTGGTGTCTTCGAGCGTGTAAGCCCAGTTGCCCGAGGCGTCGATCGTATAGGTGCCGTACGCGTTGGCGCTCGCCGTCGGCGCCGTCACGGCCTGAAACGTATTCGAAGCATTGTCGAAGTCGTTATCGGACAGCGTGCCGGTCGCCGCCGGCGCGCCCGGCGTCGCGTTGTCGATGCCGCCCGCTTCCGTGACCGAACCGCTCTTGTCGCCGAAGATAAACGCGGGATCGTTGGTGCCGCTGACGAGGATCGAGGCCTGCGCCGTGTCGAAACCGCCGTGGCCGTCGCCGATCGTATAGTTGAAGTTGATCGTCGCGCTTTCGCCGACGCCTAGACCGCGGAACGGATCTTCGCCGCTGTCCGACCACAGATAAACCTTGCCGTCGCTGTCGACCGCCAGATGCGCGTCGCCGGAATTGGTCTTGATGTCGTAGCGGGCGACCTCGCCGAAGCCCTTGGTCTCTGAGGTGACGCTGGAAATCTGGAGCCCGAGGCTGCTTTCGCTGACGGTTGGCGCGGTGATGCCCACGACCGCAAGAAAATCGCCGTCCACGTCGCTGTCGTTGGCAAACACGTTGCCGATGTGAGCCTTGAAGAACGAGCTGGCATGCTGGATTTCCGATTCGGTCGCCGTGAAGCTGTCGGAAACCGCCGTCGGCCGATCGTTGGTCCCGTCGACCACAATGGCGGCGTGCGCCGTATCGGTGCCGCCGTTGCCGTCGTCGACGGTGTAAGTGAAATTGATGGTGGCGCTTTGGCCGACGCCCAGCGGCTTGAACGGGTCTTCGCCGCTGTCGGACCAGACATGCACGTGGCCATTGCTGCCGACCGATACGAAGGCATCGCCGTAATTCGTCTGAATGTCGTAGCGCGCGACCTCGCCGGAGCCCGCGGTCGTCGGCGTTATGCTCAGGATGCTGAGGCCGAAGTCGTGTTCGCTGACGCTGACATTGGAGATTCCGGTGACCGTCAGAGTGTCGATGCCGTCAACATCGTGGTCATTGAACAAAACGCTGCCGACAAAGCGCGGCGCGCCGGCCGACGCCGCCGCGATCTGCGACTCGTTGGCAAAAAAGGTGTCGTTGGCTGCCGACGGCGGATTGTCCGAGCCGTTGACCGTGATGGCGACGTTTTTCGTGTCGGTGCCGCCAAAGCCGTCGTCGACGGTATAGCTGAAATTGATCGTCGCGCTCTGGCCGACGCCGAGCGCCTCGAACGGATCCTCGCCGCCGTCCGACCAAAGCGAGAGCTGGCCGTTGACGCCGACCGCGATGTGGGCATCGCCGAAATTCGTGTGAATGTCGTAACGCGCGACTTCGCCCGCGCCCGCGGTTTCCGCGTTGACGGCGAGTATCTGCAGGCCGTGATCGGTTTCGGTGACGGTCGGCGCGCTGATCGCGGTGATCGTGACGACGTCGCCGTCCGGATCGGTGACGTTATTGAGGATGTTCGGCAGGTAAACCCTGGCATTGGCGGTCGCGCCCGCGATCTGCGCCTCGGTCACCGCGGTGGCGACGTCGGTTGCGACTGGCGGATGCTCTTCGAGATTGAACGAGATCGTCGTCGTCGTGCTGTTGCCGCCGTCGTCCTTCACCGTCACGTCGAACACGTCGACGTGGTTCTGGCCGGCCGGAGCCGTGTAGGTGTAAGCGACGCCGCCTTCGGTCGTCGTCGTGGTGTCCTGCGACAGCGACGCCGCCAGCGCACCGACGTTTCCGTCGCGCGGGGTCACGGTGACCGTATGCGAGTCGCCGGTCGCATCGGTGAACAGAAGAGTGCCGGATTTCTGCACCGGCTGCGCCGTGTTGGCGACGTGAACGACGCTGTCGGCGGAGCCGGTCTCGAAAAACGCCGGCAAATTGACCGGCGGAGCCGCCGGCGGGGGTGGCGGAGGCGGAGGCGGCGGCGTCAGGTTAATCGGGATTGTCGGCGGCGTATTGTCCGGCGGCGTGACGATCGTCGTCTGCGTCGTCGTCGTGCCGTTCGACTCGCTCGCGTCGATCTTGATCGTCGTCGTCGATACGTCGGTCGAGCCGATTTGCGTATGTGGGGTGTTCTGTGTCGGATTTTGCGGGCTTTGATTGTCGGGGCCCTGCTGGTTCTGCGGCTGCGCCGGTCCCTGCGGCCCTTGCGGGCTCGGCGGTATCGGCTGCGTCGCAAGAATGGCCTGGCCGATGGCCTGCGTCTGGAACGCGTTCTGCACGGCGACGAAGGCCTGCTGCACCTGATCCGGTGTGAGCGCGAGAACCGAGGCGACCGCATCGAGCGGACCGGACGGCGTTATGGTCGTCTGCGTACCGGCATTGTTCACCGTGCCGATCAACTGGCCGCTGAGCGAATAGATGTTGAACTCGCCGACGTGGCCGCCCGGCTCGATCAGCACCTGGGCCTTGGTCGTGCCGTTGTTGACGTCGATGTCGACCTTCACCGCGGTGCCGCGGATACCCATGGTCGCGACGGGCGTGCCCACCTTCATGTCGCCATGCTTGGCGACTTCGCCGGCGATGAAGGTGATCGAGCCCTGAACCAAGTTGATGAGCGCGGAGTTCGCCGATCCGGGCGCCGGATTGTAGACGAAGTCGTTGAGCACCATGCGCGCGTTGGCGCCGAGATTGAACGTGGTGCCGTCGCCGAAGATGATGCCGACGGCGGAATCGCCCTGCGTCTGCACGACGTCGCCCTTGAGCACGGCGTCGCCGACGTTGAGCGTGATCGCAACGCCGTTGCGCACCGCGGTCGCGCCGCCCTGCACGGTGGCGACGCGTCCGATGGGCGTCGCATCGCTTTGCGGCGCGGTCGCCTGTGCGTATTGGCCGGGCGCGCGCGGCCCCGCGAGCGCCGCGACGATGTCGCCGGTCAGCGCGGCGCCGTCCGGCGCAAACAGCGTCGGCAGCTTGTCCGACTTGAAATAGTCGTGGACGACGAACGTCCTGCCGTCCTGCCCGACGATCTTGAGGTCGTCGCCAGCGCGCTTGAAATCGCCGTGAAAAAGCAGCTCGGCGTCGGGGATCGTGAATTGGCCCCCGCCCGCGCTCGAGCCAAAGTTTTCCAATGTCGAAAATGATTCGACCGAGATAGGCCCGCTTTCGCCGAACATTGTGGCGCTCCAGACGCGGGGCCAGCGCCACTGTCAGCCCCCGCCTTAAATGCCGCTGATTAAATTGCCCTTTAACCCAATCTTAACTGCTATTTATTGCGGATAATCGCTTAGCGTCAATGGGATACGAGTGATCTGTGTCACATCTTGGTCGTTTATAATGAATCGGGGGCGGCCGACGTCCAAAGCAGGAATCCGCTCGCCAGGGGCCGGGAATCGCTAGGAAATTGTACGAACTCCAGCCGCCTTGATAATGCTTGCTGGGGAAAACACGCTCATTGGAACCGGCCGAAGCCCGGGTTTTCATGTCGCAGCATCGAATCGAACGACTGCTTTTCCAGGTCGGTCCGTTCCGGACCAACGCCTACCGGCTTCTGCAAATCCTGATTTTGGTCGTTGGTCTTGCGGCGATGACCGCGATGACGGTGCCGGGCCTCACCAACGAGATGCACGACTGGCTGGCGAGCGCCCTGTGGTTCTGTCTCGCCATTTTTGCCTTGGAGCTTGCCGCGAACTGCTGGCCGCGCGGCACGGGCGAGCACACGGCGAATTACGCCTTTACCGCGTCCGGCATCATCGACGCCCTCGGCGTGCTGCCGGTGCCGATCGCATTGCTGCTCGGCGTCCCTTCCGACGTCGCGTGGCTGCTCGCGTCGCTGTGGCTGCTCAAGCTCACCACCCTGGTTCCGGGATTTTCGCTGCTCGGCCGCGTCATCGCGCTGGAAGCCCGGCCGCTGGCGAGTGTGCTCGTCATCTTTCTCATCGTCATCCTGCTCGCCGGCGCGGCGCTCTACGCCGTCGAGGGCAATCGCCAGCCGCAGCACTTCGGCAGTCTGCCCTTGTCGCTGTGGTGGGCGGTGACGACGCTGACCACGACCGGCTACGGCGACGCGGTCCCGGAAACGCTGGTCGGCCGCCTGATCGCAAGCCTCGTGATGATCAGCGGCCTCGGCGTCTTCGGATTGTGGACGGGTATTCTCGCCAACGGCTTTGCCGCCGAGCACCGCCGCCGCAATTTCATCCAGAACTGGGACCTGGTGACGCGCGTGCCATTCCTGCGCAACCTCGACCCGCCGGCTATCATCGCACTCACGCGCATGCTGCGGCGGATCGATCTTGCGCCGCGAACCATCGTGGTGCGGCGCGGACGCGAAGGCGACTGCATGTATTTCATCGCCGCCGGCGAAGTCGAGGTGCAGGTCGAGCCGCAGCCGATCAAGCTCGGGCCCGGCTCGTTCTTCGGCGAGATCGCGCTGCTCAGAGACAGCTTGCGCACGGCAACGGTTGCAACCACGGTCGCCTCGACGCTGCTTATTCTGGAAGTCTCCGACTTCCGCGATTTCATGGCGCATCATCCGGAATTGGCGAAAGCGATCGAGAAGGAAGCCGCGCGACGGGCGGATGCGGGCAGACGAGCGCCCACCGAACAGAAAGCGCCCCCGCAGTTGGCGGATAATCGGGGCGACGACGGTGAAGTGTGATTTAGATCACACTTTGGCGACGCGGGCCTATTGCTTCACCGCGGAGTGGGCTATGAATCCTCTTGAACTTTTCTTGGAATCCTCGTGCAATTTTCGCGGCGTATTCATTGAGTGCCCGAACGGGCGTCGTTAAGAGCAGATCATGCAGCACGCGTCGATGCGGATTCGGTTCTGGGGCGTGCGCGGAAGCATCGCCTGCCCGGGACCGGAGACAATCCGCTATGGCGGCAACACGCCGTGCATCGAAGTCCGCTGCGGCGAGCACATCCTCATCTTCGATGCCGGCACCGGGCTACGCGCGCTCGGCGATGCGCTGGTCAAGGATCAGAAAATCCGCGACGTCAACATCTTCCTCACGCATTGCCACCTCGACCATGTCATCGGCCTGCCGTTCTTCGCGCCGTTTTTCGCCGAAGGATACCGCGTGCGCATCTGGGCGGGAAACCTCGTGCCACCCGACAACATCGAACAGATCATGCGCAAGCTGATGAGCTCGCCGCTGTTCCCCGTCGAAGTCGAGATCTTCAAGGCCAAGATCGAGTACCACGATTTTCGCTCCGGCGACGTGTTGCGCCCCTACGAGGGCGTGACGCTGCAGACGGCCCCGCTCGACCATCCGGACGGCGCGAGCGCCTACCGGCTCGAATATGGCGGCCGCACATTCGCCCTGCTCAGCGACACCTCCGGATTCCCCGGCAAACGCGACCGTGAGCTGGTCGAGATGGCGCGCGGCGCCGATCTTGTCGTCTATGACGGAACGTTCACGGAAAAAGAAATCGCGTCGCGATTAACATGGGGCCACTCGACTTACGCGCGCGGCATCCGTCTGGCCGACGAGGCCAAGGCCAAGCAGCTCTGCATGTTTCACCACGATCCCTCGCACGACGACGACTTCATGGATGCGCTTGCCGCCGAGGCGAACGATGCGCGTCCCGGCACGCTGACCGCGCGCGAAGGCCAGATCATCGATCTGTAATCTGTCGATCCTCGATTATCCTCAGCCGTCATGTGCGCCGCAGGGCATTGCTGTGGCATATCGTGGCGATTGCCTGTAATTTTTTGCCACTCCCAGCGCCGGTTGGGTTGATTGAGACAAGGAGAGACCGATGCACGAGGCTGTCGTGGTGCTGGGATTTGTCGCCGGCGCGCTCTACATCGCCAGTCACTTTCTCAAGACGATGATACCGCTGCGCATCTGCGAAATCGGCAGCAACGTGCTGTTTGTCGGCTACGGTCTTCTGTATCCGTCCTACCCGACCTTCACGCTCTACGGCCTGCTCATCATCATCAACGGCTTTCGCCTCAACGAGATGGTGAAGGCGCTCAGGAAGGTGCGCACCGCCTCGAGCGGCGACCTGTCGATGGACTGGCTCAAGCCGTTCATGCACAAGCACTCCTACAAAAAGGGCGACGTGCTGTTCCACAAAGGCGACGAAGCCGACGAGATGTTTCTGATCGTCAGCGGCGGCTGCCGCGTGAAGGAATTGAACCTTCCGCTCAAGCCCGGCCACATCGTCGGCGAGCTCGGCTTTCTCAATCCGGAGCACAGCCGCACCCAGACGGTCGATTGCACCGAAGACAGCGAACTCCTCGTCATCACCTATGAGAAGGTGAGAGAGCTGTGCCTGCAAGATCCGACATTCGGATTTTACCTGCTCAAGCTCACCAGCAACCGGCTGCTCAACAATATCAAGCAGATGGAAGATCGGCTCGAAGCGCAGGCGCGCTCGGCGCCGGCGTGAGCGCGGCAACCGTCCCCCTCGCCTCGTAAATGCGGATGAACTAATCTTCCGGCCGCCAGAGCCGAAAGCGCGGCTGAGATTGGCCGGCGTTTTGGCGCTCCCTAGGGGACTCGAACCCCTGTTTTCGCCGTGAGAGGGCGACGTCCTGGGCCGCTAGACGAAGGGAGCGTGGGACAAAAGACTTAAGAGACAATCGAGATAGCCCCGATCTTCCGCGCGCGCAAGCAGCCGCGATTTAAGCACTTGCGGCAGCCGCCGCGAGATTCCAACCTGCGGGCTCCGTCGCAATGGGGCACGAGGCCGAATGATCGAGACCATCCCCAAGCACGTCAATGCCGACGCCAATCTCGTGCGCCGCGGCCGTTTCGTCGACACCAAATTCGTCATCGCCATCGGCGACATCTACTATCTGGTTCACGTCGAGAAAGGCCGCATCGGCAAGATCGTCTCGGGCCCGTTCCTCGGCTCCGAGCACAGCTTTGTGCTGCGCGCGCCGCACGACGTCTGGGGGAAATTCTGGCAGCCGCTGCCGCCGCCCGGCTTCAACGACATCTTCGCGCTGATCAAACAGAAACTGATGAAGATCGAGGGCAACCTGCACCCGTTTATGGCCAATCTTCTGTATTTCAAGGACGTGATCGCCGCGCCGCGCAAAGGGGCCGCGCGATGAGCCCGCGCTTCGAGCCGATCGCCGGCCGCTATCTTCACCTCGATCTGCTCGGCAAGCCGCACCGACTTTATGTCGAGGAGGCGGGCCGGGGCATTCCCCTGCTCTGCCTGCACACCGCCGGCTCCGACGCGCGGCAATATCGCGGCGTCATGAACGACGCGCGCGTCACTGCGCATTTCCGCGTCATCGCTTTCGACATGCCCTGGCACGGCAAGTCGTCGCCGCCGGCCGGCTGGCAGGACACCGAATACCAGCTCACCTCGCGCGATTATGTGCGCATGATCGTCGAGGTCGCCGACGCGCTCGGCCTCGACAAGCCGGTGGCGATGGGCTGCTCGATCGGCGGACGCATCGTGCTGCATCTTGCGCACGAGCACCCCGAACGCTTCCGCGCGCTGATCGGCCTTGAATCGGCGGCGCACACCGAACCCTATTACGATCTCAACTGGCTCGACCGGCCCGACGTACATGGCGGCATGGTGTCGGCCGGCGTGGTCTCCGGACTCATCGCGCCCAACGCGCCGGACGAACAGCGCTGGGAAACGCTGTGGCATTACATGCAGAGCGGGCCCGGCGTGTTCAAAGGCGACCTGCATTTCTACACGCGCGACGGCGACATCCGCGACCGTGTCGCGCAGATCGACATCAAGCGCTGCCCGCTTTATCTGCTCACCGGCGAATACGATTATTCCTGCACCACCGAGGGCACGCTCGACATCGCCAGACGCACCGGCGCGCCGGCCACCGTCATGCCGGGGCTCGGGCATTTCCCGATGAGCGAGGACCCGGAGAAATTTTTGGCTTATCTCCTGCCGGTGTTGGAGAAGATCAGGGCGCTTTGACGGTTATTATTGCGGCGCGAACTGGATGCGGCCGAGAGGCTTGAGCGTCGCGAGATCGTACAGCAGCACTTCGTTTTTTCCGCCCAGTTCGACCGTAACGGCGAGACGGCCCTCGCCGATCGAGGTCGACAGCACCCGGGCGCCCGCCGGCAGCGCGACCGCCATATCGGCCGCGGGCGCCGCACTTCCCCCCAGGTGGAAAACGCGATAGCCGATAACGACCATCACCGCGCCGATTGCGACAAACGTGGTGACGGATGCGATCAGCATCAGCCGGCGCACTTTCAGGATCGCGCGCTCGGCTTCGGGATCGAGAACCTTCTCGTCGGACATGGCCGCATGACGGACCGCGCCAGCGAAACAGTCAAGGTCGGCGACGCCGACGCCGGGCAGCGGCTTGACCGCATGTTGGCCGCCCACATTCCTTCGCTGTCGCGCTCGCGGCTTAAAGCCTTGATCCTCGACGGCCAGGTCGCCATCGGCACGAAAACCTTGCGCGATCCGGCGCTTGCCGTCAGCGCCGGCGACATCATCAAGGTCACGCTGCCGCCACCGGAGCCGGCGAAGCCGTCGGCGGAAGCGATCCCGCTCAATATCGTCTATGAAGACGACGAGCTGATCGTCATCGACAAGCCGGCCGGCCTGGTCGTGCATCCGGCCGCGGGGCACGCCGCCGGCACGCTGGTCAACGCGCTGATCGCCCACTGCGGCGAAAGCCTGTCCGGCATCGGCGGGGTCAAGCGGCCCGGCATCGTGCACCGCCTCGACAAGGACACCTCCGGCCTGATGGTCGTGGCCAAGACCGACCGGGCGCACCGCGCGCTTTCGGCCCAGTTTGCCAACAAAACGGAGAGCGGGCTCGAGCGCGGCTATCTTGCGTTCGTCTGGGGCGCGCCGGGGAGGCCGAAAGGCACCATCGACGCGCCGCTCGACCGCCACCCGGTTGCGCGGGACAAGCGCGCCGTGCGCGAAGGCGGCCGCGCGGCCGTGACCCACTGGCAAGTGCTCGAACGCTATACGGGCGAGGATGGCAAGGCGGTCGCAAGCCTCATCGCCTGCACGCTGGAGACCGGCCGGACCCATCAGATCCGGGTGCATCTGGCCCATATCGGCCATCCGATCATGGGAGACGCCGCGTACGGCGCCGGTTTCAGGACCAAGGCGGCCCGGCTCGCTCCGGCGGCCGGACGCGCACTGCTCGACCTTGAACGGCAGGCGCTGCATGCTTATCTCTTGGCCATCGAACACCCTGTAACCCGAGACGTCCTGCGGTTCCGCTCGGAACTGCCGGCCGATCTTGGGCGTTTGCGTCATGCCCTTGCGGAATCCCCCGCAGGGCCGGGTGACCGAAAATAGCCAACCAGCCCAAAGGCTTGGCCATATATTCGGAACGCATATCAGGCTCACGGCGACGTGACGGGCGCGACACTTTATTTCGTGCCCCTGCTCCGGTATGCTGCACCTGCGATCAAGATTTCGCGGTCGCAACACGCAGTCTGCGCCGTCGGCTCGGGGAGCGGCGGTGCCAACAGCCTGCCGATCCGTCGGGGGCTTTTTAAGGAGGGCGCACTCATGGCCCGCTCAGCCGCAATGCCGGCACTCAAGGCCGAATCCGGCCTTTCACACTACCTGGAAGAAATCCGCCGGTTCCCGATGCTGGAACCGCAGGAAGAATACATGCTCGCGCGCCGCTGGCGCGAGCACGGCGACACGCAAGCCGCGCACAAGCTCGTCACCAGCCATCTCCGCCTCGTCGCCAAGATCGCCATGGGCTATCGCGGCTACGGCCTGCCGATCTCGGAAGTTGTCTCCGAAGGCAATGTCGGCCTGATGCAGGCGGTCAAGCGCTTCGAGCCGGAGAAGGGTTTCCGCCTCGCCACCTATGCGATGTGGTGGATCAAGGCCGCGATCCAGGAATACATCCTGCGTTCGTGGTCGCTCGTGAAGATGGGCACCACCGCCAACCAGAAGAAGCTGTTCTTCAACCTGCGCAAGGCCAAGAGCAAGATTTCCGCGCTCGAGGAAGGCGATCTGCGCCCCGATCAGGTGCAGCTCATCGCCAAGCGTCTCGGCGTCACCGCGCAGGATGTCGTCGACATGAACCGGCGGCTCGGCGGCGATGCCTCGCTCAACGCGCCGATCCGCGACGACGGCGAAAGCGGCGAATGGCAGGACTGGCTGGTCGACGACGCGCCCACGCAGGAGCGAATCCTTGCCGACAGCGAGGAGAGCGAGAACCGCCATACCGCGCTGATCGGCGCACTCGACGTGCTCAACGATCGTGAGCGGCGCATCTTCGAGGCG
>Ga0134126_10008155_pt1 | contig 13173 bp, 10 predicted proteins | sample KB31752_FD_96881 | JGI IMG/M metagenome (GOLD analysis project Ga0134126, IMG submission 96881) | Terrestrial soil microbial communities with excess Nitrogen fertilizer from Kellogg Biological Station, Michigan, USA - KB3-175-2 | ecosystem: Environmental > Terrestrial > Soil > Unclassified ...
CTCAAGGGCGCAGGCGTGCATGCGCTGATCTCCTCGGCGGCGTTCATGATCGTGATCGTGGGCACGGTGGCCGCGATCTGCGTGCAGACTCCATTGATAGTCATGCGACGCGCACTCACCATGCTGCCCTGGGTGCTGCGGCCGCCGCCCTGCGAGCCGGCGTTGCTGGTCAAAAAGTTCATCGAGTGGAGCAACATCTCGCGTCGCCAGGGCCTGCTCGGTCTGGAGGTGCTCATCGCTCACGAGGAGGATCCGTTTCTGCGCAAGGGCCTGCAGCTGGTCGTGGATGGCAGCGATCCAGAGGCCATCCGCAACACCCTGGAGGTGGAGCTGCACACACGCGAGGCGGCCGACACGCGCGCGGCGCGCGTGTTCGAGGGCATGGGGGTGTACTCGCCCACGCTGGGCATCATCGGCGCGGTGCTCGGGCTCATGGCCGTCATGCAGAACCTCAACGATCCCTCCAAGCTCGGTCACGGCATCGCCGCGGCCTTTACCGCGACGGTGTACGGCATCGGCATGGCGAATCTGTTTTTTCTGCCCGTGGCCAACAAGCTCAAGGTGGCCGTGCAGGCGCACACGCATCTGTCTGAGATGCAGATCGAGGGACTGATCGCGCTCGCGCAGGGCGAGAACCCGCGCATCATCGAAGGCCGGCTGCTCGGCTTTTTGCACTGAGGCGACACAGGCAGACACCCATGGCACGGCGCAGGCGGCACGAAGAGCATGAGAATCACGAGGCCTGGGCCATTCCTTATGGCGATCTGGTGACGCTGCTGCTGGCATTCTTCGTCGTCATGTATTCCATGTCCGAGGTCAACGACGGCAAGTACCGCGTGCTGTCGAATTCGCTCTCGGAAGCTTTTGGCGGTGCACCGCATTCGGCGGCGGGCAATGCGTTTACGAGCACGCTCAAGCCGATCCAGGTGCCGCTGCCCGACGAGCAGGTACGCGGCATGATTGCCGCGGGGTTGCCGGATCATCATTTGGCGAGCTCAGCGAGCAAGCCGCAGCCGGCGGCGCAGGCCGCGCCCGCGACGGCCGCAGTTGCGGCATCATCAACCGCGACCCAAGCGGCCGCCACTCCAACCGCGCAGACGACGGCGGATGCGGAAGGGCAGCGCGAGCTCGATCGCGTCACCGATGATGTCAGCTCGGCCCTTCAGTCGCTGATCGCCGCGGGGCAGGTGCACGTACGACGCTATGGCAGCTGGATTGCGGTGGACATCAGCACCGATATCTTGTTCGACAGCGGCGTGGCGCACTTGTCGCCGGCGGCGATTCAGGCGCTCGATCGCCTGGCGGCGGCACTCGCCCCCTGGCCGAATGCCGTGCGGGTCGAGGGCCACACGGACGACCGCCCGATCCGCACGGCAGCCTTCCCGTCCAATTGGGAGCTGTCGGCGGCGCGCGCCGCGAGCGTCGTGCACCTGTTCATGGACCACGGCATCGCACCGGATCGGCTCGCGGTGCTCGGCTTCGGCCAGTATCGGCCCGTGATGCCCAACACGACGGCAGCGGGCCGCAATGCCAATCGCCGCGTCGCGGTGGTCATTCTCGGGCGCAACGCTGCGCCCGAGGCGGGGCTGTAACTATCGCTGCATCGTGCGCAGCGCCATGGCTATGCGTCATGTCGCTCGCAGCGCCACCGTCACGGGCACGCGTGCAGCTCTGAGAGCTGGCAGGAAGCCGCTGAGCACCCCGATACTGAGCGCCCAGGCGACGCCCAACCAAGCAACAGAGGTCGTCACAGCGAGGTGAATAGTTGTCCCAAGGGGACTGGCTTGCATTCCGTTGAAGAACAACCACGCAAGGAAGGCGCCGATCAAGGCGCTGGGCACCGCAAGAACGATCGACTCCGACAGTATGGACGCGACGATGGGCGCGCCACCGAATCCGATCGCGCGCAAGGTGGCTAGCTCGCGACGGCGGCCGTCGATGATCGCATACAAGGAGTTGGCCGCGGCTATGGTCGCCGCCAGCGCCATAATGCCACCGAGGAAGTAGCTGACAAAGTTGAGGATGCCGTTGACTTGCCGCGTTTGCTCCGCGACCACCTGCGCTTCGTAGCTGGCCCCGATGCGAAGCGACGGGTTGGCATTGAGCGCAGCGGTTAGGTCCCCAAAGGACGCCGGCGACTGCAGCATCACGTTCACTTCGTTGTAATTCGTGCGGTCGAAACTGGAGAGAATCGTGTCGCCATCTGCAAAAACGGTGCAGACCCCCTCGATGCGACCCAGATCGAAATTACCTACCACGAGCCACTGGGCGCCGCGCATCCGTCGCTTGTCGCCGACGGCAAAATCCGGAAATTGGCGCACACACGTGTTGCTCGCGATCAGCTCCCGGAGCCCAGGCCTGAACATGCGCCCCGAGGTCAGGTGCAACTCGGGCGAATAGTCGGTCAGACCCGAAGTAACCCCGTAAATCGGAACGGCCAGCTGTTTCCGATCGGATTTGGTGTACGCCGAGAAGTTTTCGAGCGCTTCAGCCACGGCAATCGGCTCGCCTTCGGCGTCGCGCCGTATGCCGGGCAGGGTACGAATCAATTCAATTTGGTTCTTCGGGATGCTGCTTTGAATCGGCACTTGGGCATCGACGCTCATCAGAATGACGTGGTCGGGGCGCACATTTCCCAGCGCTTCCTGTCGGGCTCCCGCACCCATTGCGAGCATGGATACGAGTACTCCGACGGCGGAGGTCACACCCACGACAATAGTGCACACTAGCCCGAGGCGTTGCGGGATACCTGCCAGATTCATGCGCAGCAGGGCTGCGTACTCGCTTGCGATGCTCATAAGCAAGGCCTCACCGACCGGCAAGTCCGTCGACGACCTGAAGTTTCGCAGCCCTCAACGCCGGCACAGAAACACTTATTAACGAGATCAGCACCGCTCCGATCAGTCCGTACGCGATGACAACCGTCGGCATGGACAGAATGGGTACGAACCTCGCGGCAAGCGGGAAGGCCCTCGTCGCGATCGCGAGTCCGATGAGCGCACCGCCTGTGCATACGATCAGGGTCTCGACCACAACCAGTACGAAAAGCCCAAGATCGCTGAAGCCTAATGTCTTCAACACCGCTAACTCGGGAGTGCGCTCGCGCACCGTCTGCATCATCATGGTGGCGATGGAAAACGCAAGCGCCACAAGCAACACGCTGACGATGGAGCGGACCAGGAAGCTCAGGTCGCCAATTCGTCGTACCGCCTGCTGTGTTTCTGCCCGGATTGATGCCGATTCGGTGGGGCTGGATGAATTAGCGAAGGTTTGGTCTATTGCCTCGCTCATTGCCGCCGCCTTCGTCGGATCGGAGACGACGACAATAAATTCTGTCACCGTAGCTTTGTTGCGCGCCCGCGCTTGATCCAGATAGTCATAGTTGATGAAAATACCGTTGCGCACTTGTGCTTGTGGGCTGGAGGGAAGAATGCCTACGATGTCGAAGAACCAACTTCCAGAACCGTTATTCTGCAAGGTCTTTGAGGTTATGGGGATACGGTCTCCGACATGCCAGCCGTATTTCTTAGCGATAGCGGCGGTAATGAGCGCGCCGGTCCGGGTAGTGTAAAGAGCCTGCAGGTCTTTGGGCTGAATCGTCAAAGTGTTCAATAAGATTGCCGGCAAGAGCGTCTGCCACGCGTCGTTGTTTTCGAGTGCCATCGCCGATACGCGCTGGGTTGGCATTTGATATGTACCGCCCAACGTCGCCAAGAATGTTGCGGTCTTTATGCCAGGAGTTGTCCTCAGTCGATCAACGTCGGCGACAGGCAGTGGCGATGAGCTCTCGATGGATTGACCGACAAAGAGTACATCTGCCCGGACACTGGCCACGAGCTGATCCACCCCAGACTTCATGCCCTGGAGAACCCCGAAAAGCGTGAACGCCACCGCGACCTGTAGAAGTATCAGGGTGGTGCGCAGGGGCCTGCGCCAAATGCCGAACCAGATAAGGGGAAGATATTTCACGCCGCCTTCTCCTCCCCGAGAGCTGTCTCTTATCGACGATGACCTCGCCGGCCGTTGGACGGCCGAGTCCGCCCATGAGGAGTCTCGCGGCCTGCGTATAACATCTACATTAGCAACATTATAGCGGGGTGGTCAATCACACACGGACGGCAGACACGTTCGTTGGGAATGTCGTCCGCGCGGGAGAACTAGGCTGAGAATCCCACGACTCCACACTTAACTAGAATGGACATTCGGCGAAGCAGACAGTTTTGTCGCTGGCGGCGACGAGCTGCGGGATCAGACGCCGGTTGGTGAGTGTATCGACCGCAGAGATCTCGTAATTCCCGCGTCGGTGCGGGTGCGCTAAGACGGCGCTAAGTGAAGATCTCGCTCTCCCGTGCGCGAGCGGAGGCCATGCGCCGGCGCAGAAAGCGCGCCGCGAGATACAGCGGACTTGAGCGCGTGATGATGAGCCGCGAGGACAGCTGCGCACCGAATCCAAGAAAGAAGCGCATCTGACCGGCGTGTACGACGCCGTCGAAGTCAAACGCCAGGCCGCGCTCGTAGGCGCGACGAATGGCGGTCCATACCAGCAGGTTTGCGGCATTGGCACTGGCGGCGCCCGGTGCGCGCGTGGCCAGCAGATAGTAGAGACTGGTGCGGTCCCACACGATAAAGGCCATGGCGGCCGGTTCGCCGGCGTCGTCGTGCACGGCAATGATCTCGCCGGCGTCGCGGGCCTGGCATGCTTCCCAGAGCGGCGCGCAGCGATCGAGCGCGACGCGGTCGGTGCGGCCCGTTCTGTGCATGTTGCGTCGATAAAAATGCACGAAGCGGGCCGGGTCGGAGAGGCGGCTGATGGCGTAGTCCTTCTCGGCGCGGTGGATGTGCCCGCGCGTTTTGAAGTTCATCTGCTCCAGCACGGCCGGCAGGCCTACGCCTGCAGGCAGGCGGAAATTGCATTGTGGCTTGACCAGATAGCCACATTGCTGGAAGGCCAGCACCATCTGCGGCGACATCTCGCAGCAGTGCATGAAGCTGTCGGCCGGGGGTAATTGTTCGAGCAGTCCCTGCACGATCGATAGACAGGAGCGCAGGCGCGTCTCGGGTTTGCCCGGTCCCGTATCGATCAGCGGGCCGAGCACGTGCGTCAGTGGCGGCAGGCCGATGAATCGAAAGCCATAGCGGCGCTGATAGAGATAGGGCAGGCGACCCACCACGCGTCCGGAAAGCTTGACCGTGGCCTCCTCGACGTAGCCGTTGCAGGCTGCGTCGAGCCACCACCGTTCATGAAAGATGGTCCCCTGCATCATCGGCGGCTTGTGCTCCGCCGTCACGGCGGTCCGCTCTCCCCCCAAACAAGGCCATCCTGGCCCCATGGGAATAGCATAACGAAGCGCCGCTCATCGTCCGCAGCCGTGATTGCGGCTAATGCCTTCGGCGATTTCCTACAGGCGCCGCGGCGCCTATAGTGCGGGCATGGCATCACGTGCGGCAGTGGCGGCGGCAGTGACGCTCGGGGGTCTGCTGCTGGTGGGCACGAGCGCAAACGCGCAGCGGCCATTCCGCGCTTATCCGCCGTTCGAGGGTGCCGAGTCGGCAGCGCCGATCCCACCCGACTATCGCACACCGGCAGAGTTCACCTTCGGCCGCCTGATGTATCCGCCCAACGACCTGTTCGGTTTTGCCGATGGCGACTGGAAGGCGGGCGATTCGCCCTGGACGATCGACTATCCGCGCGGTGATCGCAATTTTCTGCGCATCCTGCGCCGGCTGACGACCATCCATGTGCGTTCGGTCGAGCAATCCGTCGATCCGGACGACGGTGACGAGATCTTCAATTGGCCGTTCATCTACATCGATACGCCTGGCGCGATGAATCTGAGCGATGCGCAGATCGCGAAATTGCGCGAGTACCTGTTGCGGGGCGGCTTCCTGCTGTGCGATAGCTTCTTCGGCACACGCGAATGGGCGCCGTTTGCCGCCACGCTGCAGCGCTTGTTTCCGGGACGGCAGCCGGTCGAGCTGTCGGACGACAACCCCATCTTTCACACGGTCTACGATCTATCGCAGCGCTATCAGGTGCGCAACGAGCGCTCGATGCGCTCCCGCGGCGTGGGCTATCGCACCGACGGGGCCGTGCCGCATTGGCTCGGGCTGCTCGACGATCAGGGTCGCATCATGATTATGGTCATGTACAACAACGACATGGGCGATGCCTGGCAATACGCCGACGATCCGGGCTATCCGCAGCGCGACGTCGACCTGGCAATCAAGCTGGGCGTCAATATCGTCGTGTACGACATGACGCACTGAGCATCGCGGCGTGCAGGCGCCTGGCATGATTACTGCTTCGTTCCGGCAGGGCGGCCTGCGGCACCGTCAATATTTTGACGCCCGCGGGTCAGGCGATTTTCCATACATCCGGAGCGGCCATGTTCGAGGAACGATTTACCCACGCCTTCAGTCAGCTCCACCTGAGCGTGCACGACATTTCCGTCTCGGCGCTTGCCGCCGCGGTCATCATGCTCGGCGTGGTATTGCTGATGGAGCTGCGCTGCGTGCTGCGGATGCGGCAAGTAGTGGACAACCAGCTCGGACGCGTCTTCGAGCAGCTCGACCTGCTGCGCTTCGAGACGCAGCAGCTGCTGGAGGGCCAGCACTGCATCGATTCGCGCGACAGCACGGCTGTGGCCCGAATCCGGGAGGCCGCGCTAGCGCCCGTGCTTAAACCGGTTGCCCCGACTGTCCCCGTTGCCGCTCTGTCGGTCGCGTCTGCCCCCGGCGCGCAGGGCACTGCGTCGCAGCAGGCCGCCCCGGCGCCGGCGACAGTCACGCCCGCCGCGGCGCTGCGGCCGGCCGCTCATGGCGTGACGTCCGGTGAGGCACGACTGCTTGCCTCGCTTGCCCAGGCACGCTCGCGGCGCGCACAGGGCGTGAGCGCCTGAGGCTCAGTCCTCCATCAGGAAGCTGCGCAGCTGCTCGCTGCGGCTCGGATGGCGCAGCTTGCGCAGCGCCTTCGCCTCGATCTGGCGGATGCGCTCGCGCGTAACGTCGAACTGCTTGCCGACCTCCTCGAGGGTGTGGTCGGTATTCATGTCGATGCCAAAGCGCATGCGCAGCACCTTGGCCTCGCGCGGGGTGAGCTGTGCCAGCACCGAGTGCGTGGTCTCACGTAGCGACTCCATGGTGGCCTGATCGATCGGTGAGGTCACGGACTGATCTTCGATGAAGTCGCCAAGATGCGAGTCCTCGTCATCGCCGATGGGCGTCTCCATCGAGATCGGTTCCTTGGCGATCTTGAGCACCTTGCGCACCTTGTCCTCGGGCATCTCCATGCGCACGGCCAGCTCCTCGGGAGTGGGCTCGCGGCCCATCTCCTGCAGCATCTGGCGCGAGATGCGATTGAGCTTGTTGATCGTCTCGATCATGTGCACCGGAATTCGAATGGTGCGGGCCTGGTCGGCGATCGAGCGCGTGATGGCCTGGCGGATCCACCAGGTCGCATAGGTGGAGAACTTGTAGCCGCGGCGGTATTCGAACTTGTCCACCGCCTTCATCAGGCCGATGTTGCCCTCCTGGATCAGATCCAGGAACTGCAGGCCGCGGTTGGTGTATTTCTTGGCGATCGAGATCACCAGGCGCAGGTTCGCCTCGACCATCTCCTTCTTCGCGCGGCGTGCCTTGGCCTCGCCGATGGAGACTTCGCGGTTGATCTCCTTGATGTCGTGGATTGACAGGTGACGCGCCTGCTCGATCAGCTCGAGTTTCTTCTGCCGCTTCTCGATCTCTTCCTTCAGCCGCACCAGTACGGTCGAGTACTTCTTGCCGGCCTTCATGTGCTTGGCGAGCCAACGCGCGCTGGTCTCGTTCTTCGGGAAAGTCGCGATGAAGTCCTTGCGCGGCATGCCTGCATCGCGCACGGCCATCACCATGATCTCCTTCTCGACCTGGCGGACGTCGTTGACGTGCGCGCGCAGCTGGTCGGTCAGCGCATCGAACATGCGCGGGGAGAGCTTGAGCTCCATGAACTCGCCGGCGAGCTTCTTGCGCAGCTTCTGCGTGCGCGGGTCCTCGGTGCCCTGCTTGGCGATGGCGGCGAGCGACTGCTGCAGCAGCTTCTGCAGCGACGCCATGCGACGCGCAACTTCCTCGGGATCCGGACCGGTGTCGACGGTCTCCTCTTCGGACTCGTCGCCTTCCTCGGCGTCCTCGTCCTTGTCCTCGGCGTCCGCCTCCAGCTCCACCACCGGGCGCGTCGGATTCTGCGGCTGCGCGATCACATCCGGGGCATTGGGGTCGATGAAGCCGACGACCATGTCGATGAGGCGTGCCTGTCCGGCGCGCACCAATTCGAAGGTCTTGAGCAGGTGCTCGAAGGTTGCCGGGTACTTCGCGAGTGCGCCGCGCACCGCATCCAGGCCCTCCTCGATGCGCTTGGCGATGCGGATCTCGCCCTCGCGCGTGAGCAGTTCCACCGTGCCCATCTCGCGCATGTACATGCGCACCGGGTCGGTGGTACGGCCGAGCTCCGCATCCAGGGCGGCGAGCGCCGCAGCAGCCTCCTCGATGGCCTCATCGTCGGCCGGTGCCGGCTCGCTGGCCAGCAGCGACTCGTTGTCCGGTGCCTTTTCGTACACCGGGATGCCCATGTCGTTGATGGTGTTGACGATGCCTTCGATCTGCTCGGGATCGACGATCTCGGCCGGCAGGTGATCGTTGACTTGGGCGTAGGTCAGGTAGCCCTGCTCCTTGCCACGTGCGATCAGCAGCTTCAGCTGCGACTGGCGGTCCTCGGGCAGCAGACCTGCCCGGCGCCCCTGCGGCTCCGACGCTGCGGCGTGGCCGCCATGGCCGCCATGGGCGGCATGGGCGGCATGCGAGCCGTGGGTGGCTTGGGCAGTGTGAGCGGAAGGGGCCGTATGGCTGGCGTGCGCGCCGGCTGCTCGCGCCGCGCCCTTGTCGGCCTTGTCCGCATGCCGGGCCGCCTCGCGCGCGCCAGAGCTCCCCGGCGCATGGCTGGCCGTGCCGCGCGTGTCGGCCGCGGCCTTGGTCACAGCCGGCTTGGCTGCGGGCGCGGCCTTCTTATGGGGTTCGGCCGATTTGGCTGCTGCGCTGCGGCGAACCGCGGGGGCGGCCTTGCGGTGGGCCGCGGTCGCGGCGGGCTTGCGGGCACTCGAAGCGGACTTGGGCTGCTTGCGTGTCGTCATAGCGTATTAGCGGCTTCCAGGTGACGTGGAGACCTGTGGACTCGTGACCGAACAGGACAAACGGAACGTGCGAGGCAACCACCCGCCCTTCCGGCGGGCACAGCGGGCTGCTGTCTGGCGGCTGACCATGGGAAAGTCGTCGATTTTATCCACAATTGCTGCCCGGCTGCCAGTTTTCAAGCGCCTTGCACTCTTAACGGCCGGTCGGCCCACGACTTGAACTTAACGTGGGGCAGCTGAGGCGCGTGCCGAGGGAAGGGCGCCTGCGCGTTGGTCAACTGTCAGGGACTGAAGTTCCAGTTTTTCCTGTTCATCCAGTCCCTGGGCCCGCGCCTTCTCGATGAGGCGCTCCAGGCGCCGTCGCAGCTCGCCATCGAGCAGCCGCTGGATGGCCTCGCAGAGCTCGCGCGCGGCCGCGCCGGCATCCGATACCAGAGGTGTGGCGGCGGCGAGCTCACAGAGGCGGCGGTATTCGGGCCGCTCGCGCCAGCGCTCCAGGGTCTGGGCCAGGCTCGCGGCCGGCTGTGCGGCCTGCTGAGCGAGCAGCTCACGCAGCACGCTGCCAGCCGGCTGCTCGATGCGCTCGAGAGCCTGACGCTGGCCCGCGGGTATTGACGTGGCAGCCTGCGGAAAGTGCAACAGCAGGCTGACGGCCTGGGTTACGAGACTGCCGCGTCCCGCGCCGGGTCCGCGCTGCCGTGCCTGGCGTGTGCGGTTGTCAGCGGCATTGCGCCGCGCAGTAATGATTGCGTCGGTGACAGGCGCACCGGCGAGCCACTGCTGCAGACGCGGCGCGGGCACCTGCAGCGCGGCGGCAATGCGCTCGAGCAGCAGCTCCCGATACACCCCGGCCTCCAGTTTCTCCAGCAGCGGCCGGGCAAGGGCGATGAAGCGCGCCTTGCCATCGGCATGCGCGATATCGGTCTGCGCAGCGAGCTGCTCGATGAGATATTCCGACAGCGGCACCGCCGCGGCGAGCCGCGCCTCGAAGCGCTCGCCGCCTTCGCGTCCCACCAGTGAGTCCGGATCCTCGCCATCCGGCAGGAACAGGAAGCGCACTTCGCGGCCGGCGCGCACCTCGGGCAACACATTCTGCAGCGCACGCCAGGCGGCCGCGCGACCGGCGCGATCGCCATCGAAGCTGAACACCAGCTCGCTGACGTGGCGGAAAGCGCGCCGCACGTGGTCGGGGGTGGTCGCCGTGCCGAGCGTCGCCACGGCATAGGCGATGCCGTGCTGATGCAGCCGCACGGTGTCCATGTAGCCCTCGACGACGAGCAGGCGCGTGAGGCTCTGGCGCGCCAGCCGCGTCTCGTAGAACCCGTACAGCTCCTTGCCCTTGTGGAATAGCGACGTCTCGGGCGAGTTCAGGTACTTGGGCTCCCCGGGACCCATGACACGGCCGCCGAAGGCGATGACACGGCCACGCGTGTCGCGGATGGGAAACATCAGCCGGTCGCGAAAGCGATCGTAGTAGCGCGAAGCGCCGTCGCGGCCAGCCGCCTCCGACGCATCCCTCTCGCGCTCGATGACGAGGCCTGCGGCGGCGAGCTCGCGTTGCGCGCGCTCATCGCCGCCGATCCGTCGCAACAGCTCGTTCCAACTGTCGGGCGCATAGCCGATCGCGAAGCGCTCGATGATCTCGGCCGACAGTCCGCGCTGCGCGGCATAGGCGCGCGCGCGCTCGCTGCGCGCAAGCTGGCCGCGAAAGTGCTCGGCGACGCGTGCCATCAGCTCGTAGAGCGCGCGCGTGCTATCGGCTTGGGCGGCGCTCGCCTGGCCTGAAGCTCCGGAGCGCGCCGCGCATCCCATGCCGTCGTCCTCAAATTGCACGCTCAGGCCGAGACGGCCCGCAAGCTCTTCGATGGCCTCCGGGAAGGGCAGGCGGTCGAATTCCATGAGAAAGGTGATGACCGTGCCGTGCGCGCCGCAGCCGAAGCAGTGATAAAACTGTTTGACCGGGCTGACCCAGAACGAAGGGGTCTTCTCGTCGTGAAAGGGACAGCAGGCCTTGTACTCGTGGCCGGCTTTCTTGAGCGGCACGCGATTGCCGATGAGCTCGATGATGTCGGCGCGCGCCAGCAGCTCATCGATGAACGTTTGGGCGATCCGACCGGGCATCGCGGTAGTCTAGGCGCTCCGCGCAGCCTCTCCTAGCGTCCGTCACCCGCCAAGCGGGCCGGCTAGCTCAGGCGCGAGCGCAGACGCGCGCCGAGCGCGCCCATGTCCACGCGCCCTGCCGCGCGTGTCTTGATGATCGCCATGACCTTGCCCATATCCTTGACGGAGGTAGCGCCCGCTTCGGCGATGGCCGTGCCGATCAGTGCGTCGATCGCCGCCTCATCGAGCGGCTCGGGGAGATAAGTCTGCAGCAGGTCGAGTTCCGCCTGCTCCTTGGCGACGAGGTCGCTGCGACCGCCCGCCTGGAACGAGGCGATCGACTCGCGGCGCTGCTTGACCATCTTCTCGAGGACCGCCAGCACTTGCGTGTCGTCCAGTGAGATGCGCTCATCGACTTCTCGTTGTTTGATGGCGGCCAGGATCAGACGGACCGTGGCCAGCCGCTCGCGCTCGCCGCCGCGCATGGCGGCCTTCATGTCTTCCTGAACGCGTTCCTTGAGCGTCACGCGATGCCCGCGTCCCGACGCTCAGCGCGCCGGGCGCATGCCTTCGCGCGAGATGCGCTTCATGTGGCGCTTGACCGCGGCGGCCTTCTTGCGTTTCCGTTCTTGCGTGGGCTTTTCGTAGAATTCACGCCGGCGCAGTTCCGCGAGGACACCCGCTTTCTCGCAGGCTCGCTTGAAGCGCCGCAGGGCGGCGTCGAAATATTCGTTCTCGCGGACTCGAACACTCGGCATCGAATCTCAACCTCTTGATTTGACTTTGATTTTCTGCATACCCACGCTGCGCGGGGGTGCGCGATTCTAGTGACTGGCGCACAAAAAGGCAAAAGGACACAAATAAAGGACGAGATGATGCGGGTACTGGCCATCGAGACCTCGTGTGATGAGACGGCCGCGGCGCTGCTCGATGCCGAACGGGGCCTGCTTGCGCACGAGCTTTGGAGTCAGGTGGAGTTGCACCGCGCCTTCGGTGGGGTGGTACCGGAGCTGGCCTCGCGCGATCACCTGCGCCGCCTGCTGCCGCTGGTGCGTCAGGCGCTGGCGCAGGCGGCTGTCGAGCCGACATCGATCGACGGGGTGGCCTACACCGCAGGCCCCGGACTGATCGGTGCGCTGTTGACCGGCGCGGCGCTGGCGCGTGCGCTCGCCTATGCCTGGGGCCTGCCCGCCATTGGCGTGCATCACCTGGAAGGGCATCTGCTGGCAGCCATGCTGGAGGAGCCTGCGCCGCCGTTGCCGCATACCGCGCTGCTGGTCTCCGGCGGGCACACGATGCTTATCGAGGTGCGCGCGGTCGGCGAGTATCGGGTGCTCGGCGAGACTCGTGATGATGCGGCCGGCGAGGCGTTCGACAAGACGGCGAAGCTTCTGGGGCTGCCCTATCCGGGCGGCCCGCATCTCGCAGCGCTGGCCGCCTCGGGTCGCTCGGGCATCTACCAGCTGCCGCGGCCGATGCTCGATCGGCCGGGCTTCGAGTTCAGCTTCTCGGGATTGAAGACGGCCGTCGCGCAGATCGTGCGCGCGAAGGATCAGAAAAAAACCGCCGGGACTGCCGCGGCCTGGCGTGCGGACCTGGCCTGCGCGGTGCAGGAGGCGATCGTCGAGACGCTGTGCGTCAAGGCCATGCGCGCCCTGCAATTCACCGGTCACGCGGCGCTGGTGGTCGCCGGTGGGGTGGGCGCCAACCGCGCCCTGCGCGAGCGCGTCAATGCCGAGACGGCGCGCCGCGGCGCGCGCGTCTACTTTCCACGACCCGCCTTCTGCACCGATAACGCCGCCATGATTGCGGTCGCCGGGCTCTACCGCCTGCAGGCGGGCGAGAGCAGCGCACTTGCGCTCGAGGTGCGTGCGCGCTGGCCGCTGGCGGAGCTTGCTGCGCCGGGCGCCGC
>Ga0134126_10008156_pt1 | contig 13172 bp, 11 predicted proteins | sample KB31752_FD_96881 | JGI IMG/M metagenome (GOLD analysis project Ga0134126, IMG submission 96881) | Terrestrial soil microbial communities with excess Nitrogen fertilizer from Kellogg Biological Station, Michigan, USA - KB3-175-2 | ecosystem: Environmental > Terrestrial > Soil > Unclassified ...
CAATGTAACTTCCAGCGGTTTTCCACCTGCCCACAGTCTCTACTACCGCTACTAGTTAATTGCTCTATCAAGAGCATTAGTATCGGTGCGCTGTTTTGCACAACACAGGAGCCGTGATGCGGTTTACGATCTCCCGGGAAAAATTGCAGGAAGGTCTTGCCGCGGTGACGGCGAGCATCCCAGCGAAAACGACGCTGCCGGTGCTCGCGAACATCCTGATCGAGGCGACGGACAAAGGCATTCGCCTGTCGGGCACCGATTTGGACATCGCGGTCACGACCGAAGTACCGGCGGACGTCGAAACGAACGGAGCGATCACGATCCCGGCGAAGAAGCTCAGCGAGATCGCGCGCGAGCTGCCTCCCGCCCCCGTCCGCATCGCGGCCGCCGGCGAGCAGCGCGTCACCCTCGATTGCGGGCGGTCGCATTTCAAGATCCTCGGCTTGCCGCGCGACGAGTTTCCCGCGTTTCCAAGTGTGCGGTTCAACGAGAGCTGGCGCATTCGGTCCGGCGACTTGCAGAAGCTCATCGAGCACACGGCCTTCGCGGTCTCGAATGAAGAGAGCCGGCCGATCCTGAACGGCGTCCTGTGGGAGCTGAAGCCGGATCTCATGCGCATGGTGGCCACCAACGGCCACCGGCTCGCCAAGATGGACATCCCGATCAAGTCGGGCGGCGCGCCGGCAAGCGATCTGATCGTGCCGGCCAAGGCGCTGGAGCAGATTCGCCGCCTCTTTCCGGCCGATGAAGAGCTGGAGATCGCCCGGGGCGAAAACCACCTCGGCTTTCGCTCCCCGTTCACGGCCGTGTATACGCGCTTGATCGAGGGACCATATCCGCCCTACGCAGGCGTCATCCCGAAGGACAACGACCGCGTCGCGATCGCCGACCGCACCGCGCTCACGAGCGCGCTTCGCAGAATGACGATCATCGCGTCGGACCAGACGCACCGCGTTCGCCTGTCCTTCAATTCAGGAATGCTCAAGATGAGCGTGCAGACCCCCGACCTCGGGGAAGCCACCGACGAGTTGGCGATTCGGTATACGGGCGACGCGCTCGACATCGGCTTCAACGCCAATTATCTCCTCGAGATTTTGCGATACATTCCCACGGACGAGGTCCGGCTGACGCTCAAGGCGCCGGAGCGCGCCGCTACCTTCGAACCGGAAGGCTGGTCCGACCCCGCGTCGTATCTGTGCCTCGTCATGCCGCTGCGATTGCTCGACTGAAGCCGCAGAAACCGGACGTGAACACGAGAGCGCGGGCAAGGGATCGATCCCTTGCCCGCGCTCTCGCATGAAACGGGTCGCCAACCTGTAAGCCGGGTCCTGTAGGACGGTGGTTTGTCCCGGCAGTCATTCCTCTCGGAGCGCAGTCGCCTGCGCCCTCTAGCAGCCTACCCGCAGCGTCTTGGTCGAGGTGGGTGCCTCTCGCTGCATATTTGGCCTTGCTCCCGCTGGGGTTTACCCTGCCGCGACTGTTGCCAGGCGCGCGGTGAGCTCTTACCTCACCATTTCACCCTTACCCGGTCCGAAAACCGTCGGCGGTGTGTTTTCTGTGGCACTGTCCGTCGTCGTCGGCCGAAGCCGCCGGCGCCCAGGTGTTACCTGGCAGCGTACCCGATGGAGCCCGGACTTTCCTCGACCGGATTCCGGAGAACCGCGGTCGCGACTGCCCGGTTGGCGACTCGAAAAACAGCAATATAACTCCGCTACTGACAATGAGATGACGCAAAATTGACACTCGAGTGCCATCTTACCCCCGAATACCGACCTCGGTTGCCGGCCGAATACCCACCCATGAGGGCCCAATGGCACACCATACCTCAGCGCGTCCCGATCCGATTTTCGTGGCAACGATGCTCACCTTCGTCGAGCGCGATCGCGTCGACGCAGCCGGAGAGGGTTGCTACCGAGCCTACCACCGTGACACCGTCTCCGAGCTGTTCGACGACCTGAAGGCAAACCGCGCGTCGGCCGTGCTGTTCTCCATCGACCGGTGCGACGGCACCGCACGTCGCGCGGTCGGCGAGCTGGTCCGCGAGTTCCCCGAGGTGCCGACGGTCGCCCTCTTGTCGCACAGCGATGTCCTGCCCCATACCCTGCTCTCACTCGGGGGCACGGGCGTCCGCCAACTCGTCGACGTCCGGAATCCCAAGGGCTGGGAGGAGCTGCGGCGCTACCTGCTCAACTCGCACGCCGACGGATTGCAGCGGCGCATCCTGAGCCAGCTCGCGACCGACCTCGCCGGCGCACCTCCGGACTGTCGTCGCTTCTTCGACGCGTTGTTTCTCGCGCCGCCCAACGTTCGCACCGTTCGGATGCTCGGGAGCCGGCTCGACGTGCTGCCAAGCACGCTGATGAGCCGCTTTTTCCGGGCACGGCTACCTGCGCCCAAGCAATACCTTGCCACGGCCCGCCTGGTTCGCTGCGCGCGGTTGTTCGAGAATCACGGCTTTTCGATTGGCAACGTCGCCAACCACCTCGAGTACTCGTCGCCCCAGAGCTTCGGCAGACACGTGCGCATTTACATGCACCTCACCGCGGCGGAATTTCGGGAGCGGTTCGATGGAGAAGGCATGTTTCAGCACTTCCGCGAACAGCTGGTCCTGCCACACCTCGACCAACTCAAGCACCTGCGGCCACTCACGTCGGCAATCCATGCGACGTACACCCGGTCGCGCCGGACGCCTCGTGCGGACAGCGATGCCGCCGGTGTTACGCGGGTGGCATCCGCGCCACGATCTCAGCGGCCCGGGCGAGCGCGATGACGCGCACGCCGTCCGCTTCCAGCGCGTCGCGACCCCCCTCGTCCCGATCGACGAGCGCCAGCACGCCGACGACCGTCCCGCCGGCGGCGCGTACGGCGTCCACCGCTTTGCGCGCCGAGCCACCGGTCGTGATGGTGTCCTCGATGACGGCCACCCGATCGCCCGAGCGAAACGGGCCCTCGATCAATTTGGCCGTGCCGTGCGCCTTTGGTTCCTTCCGCACGGTGAACGCCCTGAGGGGCGTGGCGGTCGACGCGCTGGCGTAGCTGATGGCGCAGGCGATCGGATCAGCGCCCATCGTCAATCCGCCGACCGCGTCGACCGACCAGGCCGCATCGCGCAGTGCGGACAACGCCAGGGGCCCGATGACCGACAGGCCCTCGGGGCTCATCGTCGTCATGCGCGCGTCGATGTATAGCGAGGACTGCCGTCCGGATGCTAACGTGAACGTGCCCCGCTTCGCGGATCGCACCGCGAGCAGGTCGAGCGGGTGGTCGCGGCTGAAAGATTCGGCCATGGACACAACGCGGGTCGCGGGTCTCACACGAATTCGGATTTCGAAATATGGCGCGCTCGGCGCTGGCGCGGACCTCGGCCAGTGGTTTTCCCCTCCTGCTCAGCATCGCGCTGCTGCTGATGATCGGCGGTCTCGTGGCAAGCGACCGTGCCCTGGCGCGATCCGGTGCGGCCGCAGCCCGAATCGATGCTGAGCAGTCGCGCCTGAATGTCGCACGCGCGCTCACGAATCCATTGGTCGACCTGGGCGGCCTCTCGGACCGATTGGGCCGTGATCCGTCCGCCGCACACTTCACGGAGCTCGCGACGGAATTCGCGCGCAACTATCCGGCGGCGACGCGCCTGTGGGTGATCGACGCGACGGACCAGACGGTCCGCGACACGACGTTTGGCCGCGCCGATCCGTTCCGCAGTCTCGTTTCGGCTGCGACGGTCAACGGGCTGTTGGCAAACCACCGCCCACGGATCGTCGTGCTGTCCGGGTTCGGCCGAGGCAGCAAGGTGCTCACGCTGGCATCGCCGGGACGAAGCGTCGCCGGTCGCACCCTGGTCGCGCTGTCCACGATCGGGCCCCAGGCGTTGCTGGGTGCCGCGTTGTCGGCCGGTCCGAAGGAGCGGTCCGCGTCCGCCGTGCTCGCGAACGGAGACACGCTGGCCGTGGTCGGCAGGGCTGCCGACTGGCGCGGGGATCTGACGTACTCCGCCGATCTGAACCTTCCGTCGGATGCTGCGCTGGCGCTGGTCGTGGCGCATCGCCACGGGGTCGGCGCACTTCGTCCGATCCTGTGGGCACTGAGCGTGGCAACGGTCCTGTTCTTCGCGTTCGGGATGCTGCGCGAGCGGCGGCAGGCCGCCCGCATGGCCGAGCGATCCGCAGAGCTCGAACGCCTGTACAGTGAAGTTGCCCGCGCGAACACGGCGAAGAGCGAATTTCTGGCGAACATCTCGCATGAGTTGCGCACGCCGTTGAATGCGATCGTCGGATTCGTCGAGCTCCTGAAGGACGGTGTGTACGGCGACTTGTCGCCACGGCAGGTGCCGCCGGTCGATCGAATCGCCGCCTCGGCGAATCACCTGCGTCATCTCGTCGACCAGGTGCTCGACATCGCGAAGATCGCGGCCGGCCGGCTCGAGGTGCATCCCGAGACGCTGATCCTCCGATCGTTCGTGCTCAATATCGCCAGCGAACTGGAATCGCTCGTCAACGAGCGTGGCTTGAGCTTCTCGATTGCCGTCGGCGCATCGTTGCCGCGCATTCGCACGGATCCGTCGCACCTGCGGCAGATTCTCGTCAATCTGATCGGGAATGCGGTGAAGTACACGCCATCGGGCGGAATTGCGGTCCGCGGACGGCTCATCACACCGCTCAATGCCTCGGCCGCCGGCCCGGTGCATCGGCAGACCCCGGACGATCCGGTGCTGATGATGCAGTCACCGGACACGCGTCGGCCGTGGATCGCGCTCCAGGTGGTGGACACCGGCGTCGGCATCGCCCCCGCGGACCAGGCGCGGATCTTCGAGGAGTTCGAGCAGGTGAACGCCGGCCCGCGCGGAGACTCGATGCAGCGAGGCACCGGCCTCGGATTGGCGATCTCGCGGCGGCTTGCCCAGCTGCTCGGTGGCGATCTCCGAGTCGACAGTCAGCTCGGCAAAGGCTCGACGTTCACCGTGTGGCTACCCGTCCATCCGACCGACCTGGCGCCCCCCAATACGGCCGAACCGACGCATGACGGCGGTACGGCGTCGGCGGTCCCCGCCTGATCAGGATTTGCGCGAGCGGCCGAACAGTGACGCGATCTTCGCGCCGAGTCCCGTCTTGTGTTCGTCGTCAGGCTGCTCGGCGGCTCGACCAAACTCTGATGCGAATTCGAGTACGTCCGGATAGCGCTGCGCCGGCTGCTTGCTCAGGCCGCGCATGATCACGGCTTCGACCGCGGCGGGGAATCGCACGCCGGCTTTCGCCTGATTGAGCGGGATCGGCGGCTGCGACAACAGTTGCGAGAACATCTCGCGCGGTGTTTTCGCGGGAAAGGGAAGGCACCCGGTGAGAAGGAAATACGCGATGGTGGCCAGACTGTACTGATCGGCCGGCGGCCCCACCAGCTCACCGGAGAGCGCTTCCGGCGCGACGTACATCAAGGTCCCGACGAAAAAGCCGGCGCGGGTGAGGCGCTGTTCCGGCGCGATGTCCGTATCGGTCGCGATGCCGAAGTCGAGCAGCTTCACCTGCCGCGTCTCCGGATCGTACATCACGTTGTCCGGCTTGAGATCGCGGTGCACGATCCCCACCGAATGCGCAGCGTGCACGGCGTCGGCGATCTGCCGGACGATCTGACTCACCTCGTCGAGGGGCAGCGCACCCTTGCGCTTCGCGTATTTCTCGAGAATCTCACCGGACGCCCATTCGATCGCGAGAAAGTGCAGCCCGGGGCTCGCCTCGCCGATCTCGATGGTGCGCACGACATTGGGGTGCTTGACGCGCTCGCCATATCGAGCTTCGCGCAGAAACCGCGCGACGGCGGTGCGGTCCTGCCGCAACTTCTCCCGGAGGACCTTGATTGCCACGGTCCCGTGGTCCGCGTGGTGCGCGCGGAATACGGCGGACGTGCCGCCTTCGCCGACCTCGCTCTGGAGCGAGTAACCGGCAATCGACTGACCGACGAGACTCTCCCGGGCCACGCGGCGAACCTAACGGCGACGTTCGGGAGGGGCAAGCGAGCGCCACGCCGACGCACCGTCGCTCGCTTGACAAATTCACACAGTGTTCCTATATAAGGCCGCGCAAACCAGCCGGTTTGCCCAGCACCGCAGTGCAGGATCGATTCACCTCGTAGGAGGCAGCTCGCATGGCCAGAGGGAAGGTGAAGTGGTTCAATGACGCCAAGGGGTATGGCTTCATTGAACAGGACAGCGGCGAGGATGTGTTCGTGCACTTCTCCGCGATCAGCATGGACGGTTTCAAGACACTCGCCGAGGGACAGGAAGTCGAATTCGAGATTCAGAGCGGCGAGAAAGGCTTGCACGCAGCCAACGTCGTTCGCGTCTGACCGGCCCCTCCACGAACGGAGAGAACCTGCACCCGCCCGCCAGCAATGGCGGGCGGTGCTGTTTCCAGGGAGAGAACAACGGGACACTGGCAGCGGCGCGCGCCCGAATGGGAGTTGAGTGCTCGATCACAGCGGTTGAACTTTCCCTGAAGCCTCCCGTTTCCTCTCTCGCTCAATCCATTGCTGCCTCCCTCCCCCCGCCTCTTTCTCGTCGACGGTTACGCACTCATCTACCGTGCGTTCTTCGCCCTGATCTCGCGTCCGCTGACCACGAGTCGCGGCGAGAACACGTCGGCGGCGTGGGGCATCGTCAACTTCCTCCAGCGGCTGCTGCAGACCCACCAGCCGGACTACCTCGGGTGGGTCCACGACTCCGGCCTCTCGTTCCGGCACGAGCGGTACCCGGAATACAAGGCCACGCGCGAGAAGCTGACCGAGGAGCTGCAATCGGATTTCGACCGCGGCATGGAGCGCATCTGCGCCATCCTCGAAGCGTATCGCATTCCAATTCTCTCATTGCCGGGATATGAAGCCGACGACGTGATCGGCACGCTCACCCGCAAGGGCATCGAAGCGGGCGTGAACGTCGTGGTCGTCTCCGGCGATAAGGACTTTCAGCAGCTCGTGCGTCCCGGTGTCTGGCTGTTGAATCCCGGGCGCGGCGGCCCAGCCAGCGTCGAGGAGCATTGGGTCGGCGTCGAGAATGGAAGCGAGCGACTCGGCGTGCCGCCGGCACTCGTCACGGACTATCTTGCCTTGCTCGGCGACACGTCGGACAACGTTCCGGGCGTGAAGGGCATTGGCGAGAAGACGGCCCAGGAGCTCGTCAACTCGTATGGCTCCGTGGAGAACATTCTCGCGCACGCCAGTGAGTTGACGAAGAAGCGTCCGCGCGAAGCGCTGCTCGCGCAATCCGACCTGGCGCTGCTGTCGAAGGAGCTGGTCACGATCCACGAGGATCTGCCGGTGGAGCTCGACCTCGACGCGATGCGCCTGTCCGAGCCGGACCTCACGCGCCTTCGCGAGCTCTACGTCGAGCTCGAGTTTCACGGATTGGCCAAATCCGTGGCCGCGGCCGCCACCGCGGTGCCGATCGCCGACACGCCGGATGCTCCGCCCGCCGTGGCGACCCACTACGCCACCGTCGACTCGCTGCCGGCGCTCGAGAAGGCCGTCGCTCGAGCGCGCCGTGCGCCGTTCATCGCGGTCGATACGGAAACCGTGATCGACCCGACGGCACCCCAGGACGTCGATCCGCTCCGCTCGACGCTCGTTGGCGTCACAATCGCCGTTGCGCCTGGCGAGGCGTTCTACTTTCCGCTGGCGCACCGCGAGCAGATGGTCGCGCAAGGCGCGCTTGACCTTGGCGACGAGCCCCCTGCCGTGCCGCCGCCGGAGCGGCCGAAGACGTCGCGAGCACGGAAACAGGCGGAGCCGTCGAGCATTGCCGCTCGTGCGCTCGCCGGCGGGAGCCATCGCGTGCGCAACCTGCCGCCGATCGACAGTGCGGAGTCGGCGCCCCTTCGCGCCCTTCTTGAGGACCCCGCCGTCCGAAAGACGGCACAGAACGCGAAATACGACATGCTCGCGTTGCGCACGGCGGGTATTACGCTGCGCGGACTCGACTTCGACACCATGGTGGCGAGCTATGTCCTCGATCCTGGCCGGCGTTCGCACGGACTCGATCTCCTCGCGCTGGAATTCCTCGGGCACAAGATGACGTCATTCGAGGAGTTGTGCGGCAAGGGCAAGGACATGGTCCCGTTCGATCAGGTGCCCGTCGAGTGTGCGCGCGACTACTCGTGCGAGGACGCGGACATGACGTGGCGACTCCGCGAGCTGTTCGAACCGCAGCTCGAGGCGCTGCAGCTCGCGCCCTTGTTCCACGACGTGGAGATGCCGCTGATCTCGGTGCTCGCCGAGATGGAGTGGAACGGCATCACGATCGATGTCGAGTGGTTCGCCGTGCTCAAGGAGCGGTTCGAGCGCGAGCGAAAGCGTGTCGAACAGGAGATCTATCAGGCGGCCGGCGGTGAATTCAACATCAACTCGAATCCGCAGCTGCGCGAGATTCTCTTCGAGCGCCTCGGCTTGCCCGTGCTCAAGAAAACGTCGACGGGCGCGTCGACTGACGCGAGCGTGCTGCAGCAGCTGGCGGACGACGGGCATCAACTGCCGGTGCTGTTGATGGAATACCGCGAGCTCTCGAAGCTGGAGAGCACGTACATCGACGCATTGCCCGCCTACGTTCACCCGCGCACCGGGCGCGTGCACACGTCCTTCAGTCAAACCGTCGCCGCCACCGGACGACTCTCGTCGAGCGATCCGAACCTCCAGAACATTCCGATCCGCCGCGAGCTGGGCCGCGATATCCGGCGCGGGTTCATTCCCCGCCGCGGCTGGGTCTTGCTGGCTGCGGATTATTCGCAGATCGAGCTGCGTCTACTGGCGCACCTCTCGGGCGACCCCGCATTCGTCGAGGCGTTCCGAGCTGGCGGCGACATTCACCGGCAGACCGCCGCACTCATCTTCGATGTGCCCATCGATCAGGTGACCAAGGAGATGCGCGGCCGCGCGAAGACGATCAACTTCGCGACGATCTACGGGCAGGGGCCGCATGCACTCTCGCGCCAGCTCAAGATCACGCACGCGGAAGCGAAGGAGTTCATCGACCGCTACTTCGAGCGGTTCAGACGTGTACGGGAGTTCCTCGATTCGATGGTCGAGTTCGCGCGCGAGCACGGGTACGTGCAGACGATCTTCAACCGCCGGCGCTATATCCCGGAGTTGCGCGATCGCAATTTCAACATTCGCGCGTTCGGGGAACGCACGGCGGCGAACTCGCCCATCCAGGGCTCGGCGGCGGACCTCATCAAGATCGCGATGATCCGGATCGACCGGGCGCTGGCGGAGCGCAACCTAATTCTCGCATGCTGCTACAGGTCCACGACGAGCTGGTCTTCGAGATCCCGGGCCCGGAGCTCGAGGCTGTGACCGATCTGGTGAAGCATGAAATGGAGCACGCCGCCGACCTGTCGGTTCCGCTCCTCGTGGAGGTAGGAATCGGCCAGGACTGGCTGACGACGAAGATGGAGAGCTAGGTCACCAGTCGAATATTCACGTCTCGCAGCCTGCGGCGGATCTCGCAATTCGACCGGCCCGCACAGTACGGGATCTCATATATTCGTGACGATCCGAGGCCATAAATCGTTGTCTAGCCGCAGCTTCCTCAGTGTGACCGCACCGGGCACCCGCCTTGCTTTTCACAGTCCTGCAATTCGCACGTTTACCTGAGAACGCCCGACGTCGAGCGTTCACCCACCCCGGGGTCCTCGGCCCATGCGACCACACCGACGTGGCTTCACCCTCATCGAGCTGCTGATCGTCGTCGTGATCATCGGCATTCTCGCCGCCCTGGCCATTCCGAAGTTTCAGGCCACCAAGGGAAAGGCGGTGTACGCGGGCATCAAGAGCGATCTGCACAACTTGACGACCGCAGAAGAATCGTACTTCTACGATCACAATACGTACACCACGCAGCTCGATTCGCTGACGTTCTTCGGCTCGCCCGGCAACCAGATCGTCATCGGCGCCGCGGACGCCACCGGCTGGTCGGCGACGGCGACGAACCCGCTATCGTATCCGCACCTGTGCGCGATTTTCATGGGCAATGCGGCACCGGTGGCCCCGGCGACGGGCAGTGGAGTGGTCGCCTGTCAATAGCGGTCCCGTGCAGCGCGACGCTCCAGTCTTCAGGGAATTTGCAAAACGACGCGACGGGATGATTCACGCCATGGACGGCGGTCTATGGCTGCATCGACACGTCTGGCAGGGCCGTTCCCTGGCGCATCTCGTGTCGACTGACCGCGAAGCGCTGCTGGCCTACGGGCGCGCGGCGGGAATTCCCGCCGAACGACTGCAATACAAGCCGCTGAAGGATCCCCGGACCGGTCTGCGCCGGGACGCCTGGCATTGGGACCTCGGCGGACCGTACCTGCCGCCGCGACCGAGCAAGTAGCGCTCGGATCCTCCGAGCGCTTCACACGGCTGGCTGGGTCCGACGGTCCGGCACGCGGCGCAGTACGACGAGGGCGATGACGAACATCACGATCACGGAAATGACGGCGGCCCGGTAAGCCAGGCCGGTGCCGACGCGCGGCTCGAGGGTGTCGACCGTGATGCCCCAGATCAGCGGCCCGACGATCGCCGCGGCTCGAGCGGACAAGAGCATCAGGCTGAAGTACCGCCCAGCTTCGGCGTCCGGGACGAGCGAGAGCAGCACCGGCCGCTCCGCGGTCGGGACGCCGCCGAAATTGAGCCCGATCAGCAGGCCCACAATCCAGAATCCCGTCTTCGACGGGACGACAACCATCCCGATGAGCAATAGCACCCAGAGGACGAGCGTGAGCGCCAGGCACCGCTTCGCACCGAACCGATCCACGAGCTCGCCGTACAGATAGCTGCCGAAGATTGCCGGTACTGTGAGCACGAGGAACAACGTGATCTCCGTGCCGGCGGTAAACCCCACGGCCTTCACGGCGTACAACGTCATGAAACCGATGATCGTGCCAATGGCATCCTGGTAGAGGAAGGAGGCGATGATGAAGCGCAACGCACCGGGATGTCCGGATGCATCGCGCAGCGTGTTGGCGACCTCTCGGAACGCTCGGCGCCAATGGGCTCGCGTGCCGCGCGGCGCCGGACCGTGGTCGTGACACAACGTGAATAACGGAAGCGAGAACAGCAGGAAGAGAACGGCAGTCGGAACGAACGTCGACACGCGCCCCCCGGCATCGGTGTACGGGACGATGTGCCGCAAGGCGCTCATCGTCCGCGCAGGGAGCGCGCCGATGACCGGCAGCGCACCGTTGAAGAACGGGACGACCAGGAGCACCCCGACGATCGATCCGACGTAGCCGAGGCCCGTGCCAACGCCGGAGAGGTGTCCCTGCTCCTCCGCCGGCACGAGCTCCGGCAGCATCGCGTTGTAGAACGGCAGGGCCGCCTGATACGCGTAGTTCGCGATGGCAAAAGCGGCGAGCACACCGAACATCGTCCCGAGGTTCGGGTGCCAGGCCCCGGGCGCGCCGTGCGGATGCCGCACTTCGCTGCCGATGAGAGGCAATTGGTGCTGACCCAGGATGCCGATCAGGGCGGTTGCCGCGCAGCAGAGCAGGGTGAAGCCGATCACCCACGGTTTGCGCCGCCGCTGATCGTCGGAGATCGAGCCCAGCACGGGAATGCTGAGGATGACGAGGAACGACGCGGCGGCGCTGGCGGTAGCGTACATCGTGTTCGACGCGCCCAGATCGCTGACGAGCCACACCGAGAAATACAGTGTGGTCACGTTCATCGAGAAAATCGTGTTTGCGAAGTCGTAAATCGCCCAGCTCATTCGCTCGCGGACCGGCGCCCGCCGGGGCCGCGCCGCTGACAGGTCATGGCGGTCGCGTGAACGCTCGAGCGTGGCCTGGTGCGTTGACGTCATTCGGGTCTCGCGGTTGACGAACAGTGGCTGAGCGCCAAATTACGGCCGATGACCCGAAGCCGCCGCTCTACCCAGCTGTTCTGCGCGGCGCTGTCGCTGGCGGCCAGTGCGTGCGAGCATGCCCGAACGCCACGCGCGCCGGATACCATGGCGGCGCGCGTGACGCAGAGTGCATCCTCCGCTGCGGCGGGCGCGCGAGCGGGCACCTGGGATCCGGGGATCGGCCCCGTGCTGCTCGTGTCCAGCGATTCGGCCAACGAAGCGTACATCGTCGCGCCCGACAGCGCGAACGCGGCTTCGGAGCTCGCGCAGCTGCCGCACCACGCCGCAGTCACCCTCTTCGGCCGCGGCGGCACCGTGCAAACCGCGGATCTGCCGACAATCGTCGACACGAACACCTGTGCAGTGGCAACGCTCGATGCTGCGCCACCTCCGCGGCCATGGAGCATCGGCTTCGTCGGCGGCGTCGTCGCGCCGCTGCCGATGGATTCGCTGGCGTCGATCGGTGCGGCGGATTCGACCATCCTGAGCACCGCCACGATCCGCCTCGCATCGGCGCTGCCGAACGATGCCGCCGGTCGCTTCTCGGGATTGCCGTTCACGATCGTTGCACTCTGGCAATTCAGCGTTCCGTCCGGACCGACGGTCATCGTCGCCACGCTGTCGCGGCAGATCAACCAGGAGGCGACGCCGCTGCAGGAGCGGACGATGATCGTGGCGGAACGAGCAGCATCGGGAGACACCACGCTCCAGACGGCGTACAGCGAGCGTTCGTACGGAGACGAGGACACCATCGAGAGCCGTGAGGCGCTCGCGGCGGCCTTGTTCGGCCCGAGCCGCACGCCCGGAATCGTCGTATCGCACGACTTTGGCAATGCCGTGTCGTACTCGACTCTCGAGCGCGCCGGCAACCATCAGTGGCGCCTGCGCTGGTCGAGCGGACGCCGCCACTGCTGACTCACTCGCTCTCGACGCGCGCCAGCGCCGCGGGCGCCCGTACGCGCCCGGCCACGCCGGCCAGGGCCGCGAGTGTCAGCAGATACGGCAGCGCGAGAAAAAGCTGATACGGCAGCGTCAGCCCGAGCGCTTGCAGCAAGTACTGCAGCGCGCTCGCGGCCCCGAATACGAGTGCCGCCAGAGCGACCCCGCCGGGATGCCAGCGCCCGAGGACGACGATCGCAATCGCGATGAAACCGCGGCCGGCGGACATGCCTTCCGCAAACGTGCCGACCTGCGCGAGCACCAGTGTGCCTCCCGCCAGTCCGCCGGTCGCCCCGCCGAAGAGGATCGTCCACAGGCGTAGGCGCCGCACACGCACACCCGCCGCCGCCGCTGCCTCGGGTGACTCGCC
>Ga0134126_10008157_pt1 | contig 13169 bp, 17 predicted proteins | sample KB31752_FD_96881 | JGI IMG/M metagenome (GOLD analysis project Ga0134126, IMG submission 96881) | Terrestrial soil microbial communities with excess Nitrogen fertilizer from Kellogg Biological Station, Michigan, USA - KB3-175-2 | ecosystem: Environmental > Terrestrial > Soil > Unclassified ...
CCAGATCGTTCCCGAGGAGTCCGCCGTGAAGGTGCTTTCTTCCCTGAAGTCCGCCAAGCAGCGGCACCGCGACTGCAAGGTCGTGCGCCGGCGCGGCAAGGTGTTCGTGATTTGCAAGAGCAATCCGCGCTTCAAGGCTCGTCAACGTTGATGCGCGACCGTCGCTGATCGCGGCGTCGCCAGGCATTTCCGCACAGGGTTGGTTTCAAGGTTGTTGGCATCGGAACGGGCGTCCCTGCCCTGCCTTTTCACCAACAGCCGCTTCGAAAGTCGAGTCCGGAAAGGCCGCTCTGCGGCCTTTTTCGTGACCGCATTCGCTGGCGCGTTCAGGCGGTTTTTGCTACAAAGGCACATCGGCGCACGGGGCGCCCTGGGGAAGCCAAGGCCATGAAACGCATCGCCACCAGTTTGATCGCCGCAACCCTTGCGCTGGCATCCGCGCCTCTGCTGCTGCCCGCGACCGCCCATGCCGAAAGCCTGCGCGTGAAGGTGAAGCAGGAACAGCACTACAACATGCCCCAACGCGGCATGACGATGGACCAGGTCAAGCGCGAATACGGCGCGCCGCTGAAAATGCTGGCAACCCGCGGCGGCGGCTCGAAGCACCAGCCGCCGATCCACCGCTGGGAGAATTCGAAGTACATCGTGTATTTCGAATACAGCCACGTGATTCATAGCGTGCTGAGAACTCCTGGTCCTCATGCTTTGTAAGTGCGATCATCCCTGATCGCCGCGCTGGCCCGTCTTCCGCGGAGCTGGATACCTCTACAGTTGTGAAGACCAACTCGGCCTTCCGTGGCCTGACTTTTCACAACAGCCGCTTCGGCCGGGACACCGTTCGTCATGCATTCAACTGAATTGCGACTACCTGCCGAATGGGAGCCGCAGTCCGCAGTGTTGCTCGCGTGGCCGCACGCCGGCACTGACTGGGCCGAGCGGCTCGATGCCGTCGAAGGCACCTGCGCCGCGTTGATCGCCGCGATCACGCGTTTCGAAACCACAATCGTCTGCACGCCGGATGCCGAAATCGGCGCGCACGCCGCCGAGTGCCTGCGCGATGCGGGTGCCGATCTTGAACGGGTGCGCTTCGTGGAGATTCCCTACGACGACACCTGGTTGCGCGACACCGGCCCGATCACCCTGCGTGATGGCGGTGATCGACGCGTGCTGCTGGATTTCCGTTTCACCGGCTGGGGCGGCAAGTTCGAAGCGTCGCAGGATGACGCGCTGGTCGCCGGCCTGATCGAACGCGGCGTGTTCCGGCGCGGCGCGCAACACCAGCGCGTCGACTGGGCACTGGAAGGCGGCGCTATCGAATCCGACGGGCGCGGCACGATTCTCACCACGTGGAAATGCCTGCAGCAACGGCATCCGGACCAAGCGCGCGAAACGATCGAACTCGCGCTGCGCAACGCACTGTCCGCGCAGCGTGTGCTGTCGCTCGATCATGGTTATTTGCAAGGCGACGACACCGACGCGCACGTCGATACCCTCGCCCGCTTCGCGCCGGACGACGCGATCGTGTTCCAGGCGTGCAGCGATCCGGACGATCCGCATTACGAAGAGCTCGCCGCGATGCGCCGCGAGCTCGAAGCGCTGCGCACGGCCGGCGGCAAGCCGTACCGGCTGTTCGATCTGCCATGGCCGAAGCCGATCATGGACGAGAGCCGCCGGCTTGCCGCGTCGTACGCGAATTACCTGATCGTCGACGGCGCAGTGCTGGTGCCGGCCTATGGGGACGCGGCGGACGACGCGGCCGCACAAACAATCGCACTCGCGTATCCCGGCCGCGAAATCGTGCAGATTCCCTGCCGCCCGCTGATCTGGCAGAACGGCAGCCTGCATTGCATGACGATGCAGCTTCCTGCCGGCGTGCTGGCGTAGAGCTGAAGCACATCCGCGAAGAACGCCAAGCGCGCGAAGAAACCCAATAAGATTGCTTTTCCCACTTTGCGTCTTTGCGTCCTTTGCGGATAAAAAGCTTTTGTCATGTCAGCCAAAACCCTCAAAGTCGCGCTGTTGCAGGAACGCGATCGCGGCAGCGCCAACGCCAATCTCGACGCGATCGAGTCGGGCTTGCGCGAAGCGGCAAAAGCCGGCGCGCAATTGGTGCTGCTGCAGGAACTGCACAACGGCCCGTACTTCTGCCAGCACGAATCGGTGGCAGAGTTCGATCGCGCGGAATCCATTCCCGGCCCGTCCACCGAACGCATCGGCAAACTCGCGGCCGAATTGAAGCTGGTCGTGGTCGCGTCGTTGTTCGAGCGCCGCGCGGCCGGGCTGTACCACAACACTGCGGTGGTATTCGATCGCTCGGAAAGGATCGCGGGCAAATACCGCAAGATGCACATCCCGGACGATCCGGCGTACTACGAAAAGTTCTACTTCACGCCCGGCGATCTCGGTTTCCATCCGGTCGACACGTCGGTCGGCAAACTCGGCGTGCTGGTGTGCTGGGACCAGTGGTATCCGGAAGCCGCGCGCCTGATGGTGTTGGCCGGCGCGGAACTGCTGCTCTATCCCACCGCCATCGGCTGGGATCCGGCCGATCCGCAGGATGAGAAGGATCGCCAGCGCGAGGCGTGGATCACCGTGCAGCGCGGGCACGCCGTCGCCAACGGCGTGCCCTTGCTCGCCTGCAATCGGGTGGGCTTCGAGCCCGCGCCGGACAACGGCCACGGTGCGCAATTCTGGGGCACCAGTTTCGTTGCCGGCCCGCAGGGCGAGATCCTCGCCAAGGCCAACGACGATTCGCGCGAGTTGCTGCTCGCCGACATCGACATGGCGCGCAGCGAAAACGTGCGCCGCATCTGGCCGTTCCTGCGCGATCGCCGCATCGACGCGTACGGCGACCTCACGAAGCGCTTCAGGGATTGATGATCCGCAACAAACGTTCCGTTCGCGCTGGGCGCAGCTCGCGCAGCGAGCGGAGTCGAAACGCCAGTGTCCTTCGACTTCGGCCTCCTCGAGGCCTATGCCCAGGACGAACGGAACACCGATGAACGATCCTGCGCTGCACACCATCCCCGACCCCGCATCTACCGATCCCCTGCACGATCAACCCGTCGCGCGCGTCGAACGCGACGGCGTCGAATTCGTGCTGCTCGGCACGGCGCACGTTTCGCGCGCGTCGGTGGAAGCCGTCAACGCGCTGGTCGAGCGCGAGCCCTTCGACGCCATCGCGATCGAACTATGCGAGTCGCGCGCACGCGGCATGCGCGATCCGGAAGCGTTCGCGAAGATGGACCTGTTCCAGGTGATCCGTACCGGCAAAGCCGGGATGGTGTTCGCATCGTTGGCGCTATCGTCGTTCCAGCAACGCATCGCCGAGCAGTACGGCATCGAACCCGGCGCAGAAATGAAGGCGGCGATGGCCGCAGCGGACGCACGCAGCCTGCCCCTGTGGCTGGTGGACCGCGAGATCGGCATCACCCTCAACCACGCCTACCGCGGCGTGCGCTTCCGCGACCGCATGGGCATCATCGCCAGCCTGGTCGCCAGCGTGTTTTCGCGCGAAGACATCGACGAAGCGGAAATCGAAAAGCTGAAGCAGGGCGACATCCTGGAGGGCGCGTTCGGCGAATTCGCGCGCGAATCGAAACCGCTGTACGAAGCGCTGATCGGCGAGCGCGACCGTTTCATGGCCGCGCGCCTGCGCGAGGAATCCACGCAGCATCCAAACGCGAAACGCGTGCTGGTGGTGATCGGCGCCGGGCATCTTGCCGGCATCGAACACGAGCTCGGCGCGCAGCAGGAGCCGCCGCGCGCGATCGTCGAGCCGCTGGCCGCCAAATTGCCGGCGTCGAAATGGCCGAAGTATCTCGCGATCGGCATCATGCTCGCGATCTTTGCGGCGATCGGATTCCTGTTCTACCGAAACGCCACGATGGGCTGGCACGCGCTGCGCGACTGGGTGATCTACACCGCCGTATTGAGCGGCATCGGCGCTGCCGTCGCGGGCGGGCATCCGCTGTCGGTGCTCACCGCCGCCGTGATGGGGCCGCTGAAGCCGTTGCGCCCACCAGGCCTGTCATCGGGCGTGTTCTCCGGCATGGTCGAGGCGTGGCTGCGCAAACCGCGCGTCGCGGATTTCCAGTCACTGCGCAAGGATCTGCTGCATGTCTCCGGTTGGTGGCGCAACCGCGTCGCGCGCACGCTGCTGGTGTTCATGCTTTCCAACCTGGGCACCATCGCCGGCGAGTACCTGGCCGGCATCCGCATCTTCAGCCGGCTGCTGTAATAAGATCTGATCGAGCCTTCTCGACAGGAATCAACCGATGACGCAGCTGCCGAAGTTATTGCTCGCGGCGTCTAGTTTCTTGGCGATACTGGGCTGTACAACCACTGCGCACAGGGAGGCCGAGCCCGCGGCACCTCTTGGACACTCTCCAAATGAATCACTTTTCAGATTCGAGGGTACGTGGCAGGGTACGTTGGAGGGGTATAACGCGCCCTACTTTATCGACAGCAAAGGTTATCCGCTCAAATTTTGTATTTTTATCGGCGAAGGAAACGAAGCAACAGTTTTCGAACCCGATAAAAAAGGTGGCTGGAAAGTTTTTGGTGATCGCCCCTTCAATGCGTTTCATTGGGGGCCACAAGCTGTGATTGCTTCTCTCACCTCAGGTGGCGATAAGGACGGAGTGTGGGTAGAGGGCTCCCAATTTACGTTTGTGCGATACGACAAAGAAACATCCATCGTTTACTGGCTCCGCACAGTGAACAACATCGACCAACCCAAAACAGCCCAATACTATTATTTTGCATGGGGCTACAGCGGCCGCATGCGTCTCATCTCTGTTAATGGAAAGCCAGCATGCGGAGCAAAGCAGAAGTAGTTCTGCGCTCAAATGGTGTCGTTCCTCCTTCGGCACAGTAGCTCTATCAATGAGCGGCCTTCTTCGCCGGTGTTATCTGCTGCATGGGCCCGATTTCGACATGCCCGAATTGGCTGGTGACGAACTTCGCGAATTCCTTTTTGCGTGCGGGCCAGTAGCCCGCCAGTGAAACAGCGCCGTTCTGCATGCCGAGCCGGTTCAAGCTCGACACCAGCTCCGCCGCGTCCTGGACGTTGCCGGAGGGATCGTAACCGTCGATCGCGAAGGTGTACGTGTTCGGGTCGCCCTCGGTCGTGGCGGAACCCGCCCGTCCCGAATGGTAGGCATCTTCGAACGCCCGGGTTGCGCGCACGAGGGCAAGCTTGTCGGCATACGTGGCCTGGAGTTCTTCCCAAATTCCGTCAGCGCGCTTGCGTTCTTCCGGCTTCAGCGCCTCGAACGCACCGACCAATGCCTTGTCGTAGTCGGGCTCGTGTTCTTCGTCGGCGATGCCGAGCCAGGCGACGCCGCGCGCGGGATCGGCACGAATCCTGCCCAGGCCGTGCAGATAGATTTCGCCGAGATCGTATTGCGCGACCTTGTTGCCCCAGTACGCCGCGCGTTGATAGGCATTGAGCGCACCCGTGTAGTCATGGTGGCGCAGGTCTTCCAGCGCGACACGTTCGTAGTACTTGCCCGGCAAGTAATCGCGGGTCGGGTCCCTCACGGTTTCGTGCGGATATTTGTCGAAACGCGCAGTCGCGGCGACGCTCGATCCGCAGCAGCACACCAGCAGGCAGGCGATGCAGCAAACCCGCGTTCTCGTCATCGCCGCCATGCCCTTCGCGCCTCGACGTGAGCCTTGTCGACTTGATCTTAGCCCTCTGGCTGCGGGTTGCAAACGCGGCGGTCGCCGATGCAACATCGCGGACCATGACGGGACCGGAGTTCACGTTCGACCAGGCCGACAGCGCCGAACGCGTCGCGACTGCGCGCGAGTTGTTTCGCGAATACGCGCAAGCGATCGGCACGGATCTCGAATACCAGGGATTCACGACGGAACTCGCCGTGTTGCCGAAGCCATACGTGCCGCCGCGTGGCGCGTTGCTTATCGCACGAACCGGATCCGGTGTCGCCGGCTGCGTCGCGTTGCGGCCGCTCGACGAGCAACGCGGCGAAATGAAACGCCTGTATGTGCGCCCGGCGTACCGGAAATCCGGCCTGGGCAAGCGGCTGGTCGACGCCGTGATCGACCTGGCGCGCCGCGCCGGCTATCGCGAATTGCGCCTGGACACGTTGGCGAGCATGGCTTCGGCGCAGGCGCTCTATTGCCGGCTCGGGTTCGTCGAAATTCCGCCTTACAACGCGGCGCACCTGCCGGGTACGCGATTCTACTCACTCGATCTGTCGACGCATCACCGCGCATCCGGCCAGTAGGCGCTGTCGGACACCCTGCGGGCGCCGAAGATCGCCTGCCCCACGCGCACGATCGTGGAACCCTCCTCGATCGCGAGTTCATAGTCGCCGGACATGCCCATCGAAAGCTCGTCCATCGCGACGCCGGCTGGCGCGGACTGCCGCAGGCGATCGCGCAGTTCGCGCAGGCGCACAAAGCACGGTCGCACCTTCGCGGCCTCCTCCGAGAACAGCGCCAGCGTCATCAGGCCGCGCACGCGCAGCGATGCAAACGCGGGCAGTCGTTTCACGAATACATCGACTTCATCCCGCGGCAGTCCGAACTTGCTTTCCTCGTTCGAGGTATTGACCTGCACCAGCACGTCCAGCGAGCGCCCCAGCACCTGCAAGCGTTTGTCCAGCGCCTCGGCCACGCGCAGGCTGTCCAGCGCCTGGAACTCGCTGGCGAATTCCGCAACCAGTTTCGCCTTGTTGGTCTGCAGATGGCCGATGATCGACCAGCGCAAGTCCGGAAGATCCGACATCGCCTGCCACTTGCCGTGTGCTTCCTGTACCTTGTTTTCGCCCAGCATGTGGCACCCTGCGGCGTAGGCGTTGCGGATGCGGGCTTCTGGCACGGTCTTGCTGACCGGCAGCAGGCGCACGCTGGCGGGATCGCGACCGACCTTCGCGCACGCCGCCGCGATGCGCGCGTGCACGTCGGCGAGATGCTGGCGGAATTCTTCGATGGTATTGGCGGTGGTGTAGGCGTTCACGGCGTCAGTATAGATAACCGACAGCGTTCGTTCTTCTCCATGCGCGTATGCTGATCGCATGAGTGTCGGCAAGAAATCCGGCGAGGCGCCATGGCCCGAAACGCTCTGGACGATCGGCCATTCCACCCGCAGCCTCGGTGAATTCATCGCGCTGCTGAAGGACAACGGGATCGAAGTGCTGGCCGACGTGCGCCACTACCCCGGCTCGCGCAAGTATCCGCACTTCAACGCGGAATCCTTGCGACAAGCCTTGCACGACGCCGGCATCCGCTACGAACCCTTCACCGAACTCGGCGGACGCCGCAAGGTGCAACCCGATTCGCCCAACAGCGCGTGGCGGCATCCCGCGTTTCGCGGCTATGCCGATTACATGCAGACGAAGGCATTTCGCGACGGCATCGAACGACTGAAGGCGCTGGCATCGAAGCAGCGCATCGCGATCATGTGCTCCGAAGCGGTGTGGTGGCGCTGCCATCGTGGCCTGATCTCGGACCTGTTCAAGCTCAACGGCACGCGCGTGCTGCACATCATGGGTCCCGCATCGCCAGCGGAACATCCGTACACCTCGGCGGCGCACGTGGTGGACGGACGCCTTGATTATTCGGGCGACCAGCACCAGTTGCCTTTGCCATGATCCCGTTTTCTTTCCTCGACCTGTGCCCGATCACCGAAGGCGGTTCGCTGGCCGAATCGCTGGCGCACACGGTGGACATCGCGCAACACGCCGAGCGCTGGGGTTTCAACCGTTTCTGGATGGCCGAACACCACGGCATGCCGGGCATCGCCAGCGCGGCCACCGCGGTGCTGATCGGACACGTTGCCGGTGCCACCGCGCGCATCCGCGTGGGCGCGGGCGGCATCATGCTGCCCAACCATTCGCCGCTGGTGATCGCCGAACAGTTCGGCACGCTGGAGGCGCTGTATCCGGGCCGCATCGATCTCGGCCTCGGCCGCGCGCCGGGTTCGGACCAGGCCACCGCGCGCGCGCTGCGTCGCCATCTCGACAGCGACCCGGATGCGTTCCCGCACGACGTGCTGGAACTGATCGCGCATTTCGAAGGAAACGCGCCGGTGCGCGCGGTGCCCGGCGCAGGCCAGGATGTGCCGATCTGGATCCTGGGTTCCAGCCTGTTCGGCGCGCAGCTTGCCGCAACGTTGGGGCTGCCCTACGCGTTCGCCTCGCACTTCGCGCCGGCGCAGATGATGGACGCGATCGCGGTGTACCGCGCTCAATTCAAGCCCTCGCGTTTCCGGCAACGGCCGCACGTGATGCTGGGCTACAACGTGTTCGCCGCGGATACCGATGATGAAGCCCGCTTTCTCGCGACCTCGTGGCAGCAGTCGTTCGTGAACCTGCGCTCGGGCCATCCGGGCCGATTGCCGCCGCCGGTGGAAGGCTACGCCGAATCACTGCCGCCGCAGGCACAGAAGTTGCTCGAACACGTGCTGTCGTGTTCCGCGATCGGTTCGCCCGGCACCGTGGCGGACGCGATCAATGCATTCGTTGAACGCACCGGCGCCGACGAACTGATCCTCACCAGCAACATGCACGATCACGCGGCACGGCTGCGCTCGATCGAAATCACTGCGGGCCTGATCGATCGTTCGCCGACCTCGTAGAAGCGTCACCGCCTCCGCTTGATACCTGTCAAAGGTGCGGCACTTGTCGGGACACGACGTCAGGCGTAGCGTGGAAATCGACCGGGGCGTCGCGCCGCGGCGCCCTTGGCCACGTTCCTCACTGCAAGGAGGTGGCTTATGTCGTCGATGGCAGTTTCACGTCCGTTCGAATGTGCGCCGCACGCGACCCGTTCGCTCGCGATGGCGCTGACCCTGAGCTTGAACCTGGCGATCCTGTTGTTCGCGCTGCGGCCGAGCACGCCGTTTCCCGTGCAAGTGCCGATACCGGTTTCGTTGCAGGCGACGATCGTGCAACCACCGCCGGCCGTGGCGCCGCCGCCAAAGCTGCCGACGCTGCGCGTGGCGCGACACGTCGACACGCCGAGCGTGCGCGTCGCGATCGCGCATCCCGCGCCGATTTCCATTCCGGCACTGGCCGCCATCACGCCCATCGTGCCACTGGCAATCAGTGCGAACGCAGTTAGCACGGACACGACCGCAATGGCCGGCGACAGCGAAGCCACCATCGCCTACGAAACAGCAACGCCACCCGCGTACCCGATCCAAGCTCTGCGCTCGGGCGCGCAAGGCACGGTGCTGTTGAAAGTGCTGGTGGATACGAGCGGAAAACCGGTGCAGGTGGCGATCGAACGCAGCAGCGGCTCACGCATCCTCGATGACACCGCGCGCCAGCACGTCCTCGCAGCATGGCGCTTTCACGCCGCAATGCGCGACGGTCACGCCATCGAAGCGTGGGCGCTGGTACCGGTGAAGTTCAATCTGAGCCAGGGTTGAAAGTGGCCTGACGCACGCGGCGTCCGCACATGGACGCCGCGTGCGGTGCAGCGATCAGTGCGCGACGGGCGCCGGAGATCCCGGCTGCGAAGCGCGCACGATGATCCACACCAGCGCGACAACGCAAAGTGCCGGCAACAACAGCGGCAACACGGCGAACAGCACGATCGGAATCACGAACAAAGCGAGCAGGCCGGCCACGAACAATCCGAGCAGGCCGCCGAAGACCGCGCCGGCGAATCCGAACATCAGCTTGAACAGGCCGCCCGTGAGCAACCAGCAGGCGCCAATCACGGCCGCCACCAACACGCCAAGCTTGAGCATCGCAACCTCCTCGCCATCGGTCGGCGGCACGCAGTGAATCCGAAAGATCGAGGTCAACTCCGGCCGTGACTTTCGGCCGATGCAGCTATTATCAACTGCGCTATAGTGTACTCGCGACTATGAGGGATGCAACCCCTTTGCAATGAGCGATACCGAAGCGCACCTGAAAAAATTCGAGAAGGAACTTGCAGCCGGCACGGTATCGCTGGTGCTGCTGGCCGTGCTCGCGTCCGCGCGCGAACCGCTGTACGGCTACCAGATCGCCAAACGCCTGGAACGCGATGCGGGCGGCGTGCTGGTCGGCAAACAGAGCGCGTTGTATCCCGTGTTGCGCAATCTGAGTGCGGCGGAACTGCTGGACACCTTCGTCGAACCGTCCGAAGCCGGACCGCCGCGCCGCTATTACCGCATCACCCCGCTCGGCAGGAAAGCGCTGCGCGAATGGGCCGACGCCTGGGGATCCACGCGCCGTTTCGTCGATTCGATATTGAAGGAATGAGCCATGACCACGCCGCAAACGATCAAGCAATACCTGGCGCAGCTGCGCGCGGCGCTGGCCGGCGCCGATCCGGCGATGATCCAGGACGCGCTGTACGACGCCGAGGAACACCTGCGTTCCGAGCTGGCCGAAAACCCCGGCATGAGCGAAGCCGAGCTGCTGGCGAAAATCGTCATGACCTACGGCGCGCCCGATGAAGTCGCCGAGATCTACCGCACCACCGAGAAAACCGTCGCACGCGCGTTGCGCACGCCACGTCCGCGTCCACGCCGTTCGGCGTTCGGCCGCTTCTTCGGCGTACTGGCCGATCCGCACACCTACGGCGCCATGTTCTACATGCTGCTGGCGCTGGCCACCGGCATCTTTTACTTTACCTGGGCGGTTGTCGGGTTGTCGTTGTCGCTCGGCTTTGCCTTCACGCTGATCGGCATTCCGTTCTTCCTGTTGTTCATGGCCTCGGTGCGCGGGCTGTCACTGATCGAGAGCCGCATCGTCGAAGGCATGCTGGGCGTGCGCATGGCGCGCCGGCCGCCGTACGTCGAACGCGACCGGCCATGGCTGAAACGCATCGGCGCGATGCTGTCGGATCCGCGCACGTGGGCGACGTTGTTCTACATGATCCTGATGCTGCCGCTGGGCATCGCGTACTTCATCCTCGCGGTGGTGCTGTCGACCGCCTCGCTCGCGCTGATGCTCACGCCGATCGCAATGGCGTTCGACTTCTTCGGGTTGGGCCGCGATTTCGTCGGCGGCTACGTCACCGTGGACTGGGGTTTCGGCGCGCACATCCCGGGCTGGGGTGACGCGGCGGCGATGTTCGTCGTCGGATTCTTCCTGCTGTTCGGGACGCTGCACCTGGTGCGCGGCATGGGTCACCTGCACGGCGCACTGGCCAAGCACCTGCTGGTGAAGTCCGCGCGGGTCTGAGCCGGCGCGGCTTGCCAGCGCCGCGCCGTCACAAGCTATACTTTGGGCTTTGCAACCGCGGCACGAGCCGCCTCAGGGACCTGGAAACATGATCCGAACGCTGGTGACCGCCGCTCTGATGGCGGGATTCGTGTGCTTCGCATCCACTGCTTTCGCCAAGGGCGATCCGGCCAAGGGCAAGCTCGAGGTGTACACCTGCCACGGCTGCCACGGCATTCCCGGTTACGAGACGATCTATCCCGAGTACCACGTGCCGCGTATCGCCGGCCAGAACGAGCAATACATCATCGATGCGCTCAACGAATACAAGAGCGGCGCGCGCAAGTTCCCGACCATGAATGCACAGGCCAGCAGCCTGACGGAAGAACAGGTCGAGAACATCGCGGCTTACCTGTCCAGCCTCGCGCCCAGGCAGAAGAATTGAGGGATCGACCATGCAGCAGCGCACCATCATCGTTTCCCTCCTCGCCGCATCGCTCGTGCTCGCGTTCGGTACCGCATCGGCCAAGGGCAATGCGGCCGCCGGCAAGACCAAGGCCGCGGCCTGCGCGGCCTGCCATGGCACCGACGGCAACGGCATCGCGCCGAACTATCCCGCGCTCGCCGGCCAGTACCCGGATTACCTCGAGCAGGTCCTGCACGAGTACAAGGACGGCCAGCGCACCAACGCCATCATGAATGGCATGGCTTCGCCGCTCAGCGACCAGGACATCGACGATCTCGCGGCGTACTTCTCCAGCCTGCCGAGCAAGCTGTCCGACCTGCACGGCAAGGTCAACGGCGGCGACTGAGCGAAACCACCATGACCCGCGACGAACTCGCCAGCCTGCACTGCGAACCCCGCAAGGGCAAGGAAAACGCGCTCAGCGAGGCGCGCATCCGCGAGTTGATGGCGGCGCTGCCGGAGTGGCAGGTCGCGCTGGATGGCAAGTCGATCGCCAAGACGTTCGGCTTCAAGAATTTTTACGAGACGCTGGCGTTCGTCAACGCGATCGGCTGGATGGCGAACAAGCAGGACCATCATCCCGACCTCGAAGTCGGCTACAACCGCTGCGTGGTGCATTGGTCCACGCATGACGTCGGCGGTTTGTCCATGAACGATTTCATCTGCGCCGCGCGCGTCGAGGCGATCACGCACGGATGAAGTCAGCAAGGACGTAAAGGGTAAATGGCAGAAGCAACGCTTTTGCGTTCCGCTCTTCTTTCCCGCTGACTCTTCACCATTTACGCTTTTCGGCGAAACGACGCCACAAAAAAACGCGGCCGAGAGGCCGCGTTTTTTGTTGCGACTTGAATCGCCGCGATTACTGCGCGCCGATCTTCACCAGCGTGACGTCGAAGACCAGGGTTGCATTGGGCGGGAAGCCGTTCTTCGGGTCCGCGCCATACGCGAGGTCGGACGGGATCACGAACTTGTAGTGGCTGCCGGTCGGCATCATCATCAACGCTTCCTTGAAACCCGGGAACACGTTGTTGAGGTCGAGCTTGGCCGGGCCGCTGCCGTGCTGCGCGGAGGAATCGAACGGCTGGCCGTTGACGAACGAACCGGTGTAACTTACCTGCACGGTGTCGGTGGCCTTCGGCTTCGGACCGGCGCCCTGCGTGATCACCTGGTACTGCAGGCCATCGGACGTGGTGTGCACGCCAGCCTGCGACTTGTTCTTGGCGAGGAAGGCGGCGCCCTCACTCTTGTTCTGCGCGGCCACCTGATCGTAGTGCTCCTTGGCCTTGGCCTGGAACTCGGTACCGAACGCCTTGGCAACGCTTTCCGCCTGCGTCTCGCTCATGCTGGGTTTCTGGCCCTGCAACGCGCGCGTCACCGCCGCGCCGACCTGCTGCGGATCGATCAGGCTGCGTGCCCAGTCCGGATAACGGCCCGCCAGTTCGTATCCGACGATCTCGCTGGCCTGCGCCTTGTTGACCGTGGTGGATTGAGTCTGCGCCTGCGAAACGCCGGCAATGCCGAGCGCCGCGATCACGGCAACGGCGGCCAGGCTCGGCCGCATGATCTGCTTC
>Ga0134126_10008158_pt1 | contig 13169 bp, 9 predicted proteins | sample KB31752_FD_96881 | JGI IMG/M metagenome (GOLD analysis project Ga0134126, IMG submission 96881) | Terrestrial soil microbial communities with excess Nitrogen fertilizer from Kellogg Biological Station, Michigan, USA - KB3-175-2 | ecosystem: Environmental > Terrestrial > Soil > Unclassified ...
CGTCAATCAGAATCCCCGTGTACCCCTCCGTCCGGTCCAACGTGAATCCAACGAACTCTTCAAACCGGTCCGATCCAACCGATGATCTGTCATCCCGAGCGGAGCCGCGCGCCTCAGCGAGCGGCGGAGTCGAGGGACCCGCAGGTGCCATCTCCTGACCTGCTGACTCGCTGACTTGCTGACTCGCTCCATTTTTCGCCCACAACGCCGCATTGATCCCCGCCATCAGCCCTTGGCACGCCGCCTCTTCATACCCGCTCGTCCCATTAATCTGCCCACCGAGATACAGTCCGGCAATCGACTTCACGCCCAAGGTCCGGTCCAGCTCCGTCGGATCGATCGCGTCATACTCAATCGCATATCCCGGCCGCAGCATCTCCGCATTCTCCAGCCCCGGTATCGACCGCACCATCGCAGCCTGCACCTCCATCGGCAGGCTGGTCGACATCCCGTTCACATACACCTCATGCGTGTTCAGACCCTCCGGCTCCAGGAAAAACTGGTGCTGCGTCTTCTCCGGAAACCGCACAATCTTGTCTTCAATCGACGGACAGTAGCGCGGCCCCACCGCCGAGATCTGCCCCGTATACATCGGCGACCGGTGCGCATTCTCCCGGATCAGCCGCATCGTCTCCGGCGTAGTCGTCGCAATGTAGCAGCTCACCTGCCGTAGCTCGGGCACCCAACTCCCTGTACTCACCAAAACCTTGTCATCCTGAGCGAAGTTTGGCGCACTCGCGCCAAACGCAGTCGAAGGACCTGCTTTTGCATTGTCATTCCGCAGCGTTCGACGCGAGTCGAATGCGGAGGAATCTGCCTCTCGCTGACCCGCCGACCCGCTGACCCGCTGACCCGCTCTAAAACTGAACGGCGTAGGATCACTGTCCCCCGGCTGCTCCTCAAACCGGCTCCAATCGATCGTCCTGCCATCCAGTCGCGGCGGAGTCCCTGTCTTCAGCCGGCACTCCCGCAGCCCCAGCTTCTTCAGCGACTCACCCAGCAAAACCGAAGCAGGCTCGCCACTCCGTCCCGCCGGATACTGCTGCTCTCCGCAGTGAATCAGCCCATTCAGAAACGTTCCGGTCGTCACCACCGTCGCGCGCGCCCGGACCACGCGCCCATCCCGCAGCCGCACCCCCGTCACCAGCCGCTTTGCAGAATTCGTGCCCCATTCATCGCGCGTTCCTTGCGCGATGAGTGGGATCGGGTCACTACTTTCTTCTCCGTCATCCCGAGCGCAGCGCGCAGCGCGCGCGGAGTCGAGGCCCCCCCGCATCTGTCTTTGCTCGTCATTCTGACGCAGAGCGTCAGAATCCCCGCATTTGCATTCCGCTGACTCGCTGACCCGCTGACCTGCTGACTCGCTATCGACCTCGTCTACGACGAGATCGACCACCTCCGCCTGCTTGATAAACAGCCCCGGCTGACCCTCCAGCACCTCGCGCATCTTCACCCGATACAGAGCCTTGTCGCACTGCGCGCGGGGCGACCACACCGCCGGCCCACGGCTGGTATTCAGCAGCCGGAACTGGATCCCGCACGCATCCGCCACCTCGCCCATCACGCCGCCCAGCGCGTCCACCTCGCGCACCAGGTGCCCCTTGGCAATCCCGCCAATCGCCGGATTGCAGCTCATCTGCGCAATCAAATCCAGGTTCAGCGTGAACAGCGCAGTCTTCAGCCCCATGCGCGCCGCCGCCATCGCGGCCTCGCACCCCGCGTGCCCCGCCCCCACCACCACCACATCGAACTCTTCCGTAAAACCCATCACCCTCCATTCTACGGAGAAACGCTTCGGGTGCCCATCCAAGCTCTGCTTCAGTGGGATCGAGCCACCATGCCCGAACCTTCACAGATCCGTGCCCCATTCATCGCGCGCTCTCCGCGCGATGAGTGGGATCGTGCCACCACTCTTCATACCGTCATCCCGAGCGAAGCTGCGTACTAACGAAGTCGAGGGATCCCAGGATCTGCCTTTGTCTCTGAGATAGGCCGGGACTTCAGTCCCGGCACAGCAGGCCCAAACCACGTCGGGGCTTTAGCCCCCGGGATTCTATTCGCGCAATCATCTTTGACTTCCGATTAATCCGCGTTCCTCCGCTTCAATCCGCGGTTCGGTCTTGCTTTTTATCGGTTTCATCGGTGTCATCGGTGTTAAGCCTGTCGCCAAAGGATCCTCTCATGCTCTCCACCTCACCCATCATCGCCTTCATCCCCACCCGCGATTCCGCACGCGCCCGTGCCTTCTACGCCGAAACCCTCGGCCTGCGCTTCGTCTCCGAGGACAACTTCGCTCTCGTCTTTGACGCCAACGGCACCATGCTCCGCATCGTCTGCGCCGGCGACTTTACCCCGTTCCAATTCACGCTCCTCGGCTGGCAGGTCTCCGACATTGATACCGCCGTCGCCGATCTCACCGCGCGCGGCGTCCAGTTCCTCCGCTATGACTTCCTCGAACAGGCCCCCAACGGCGTTTGGACCGCGCCCGGCAACGCCGCCCGCATCGCCTGGTTCCGCGACCCCGACGACAACACCCTCTCCATCTCCCAGCACGCTTACCCAGCATGATCGCGTGGGGTGAGGATTCTCATTTGTCTCTCGCCCGCGTCACCACCGATCGTGCCCCATTCATCGCGCAGCCCCATCGCGCGATGAGTGGGATCGCGCCACAGATGCAAGCGCCGATGGCGCGACGACATAACAGCCTGGGCCGATCCCGCGCAGCGGGAAGGCCCAGGTTAAATCGCCCAGATGCATGGGAGGGCTGAAGGCCCGACATATCCCATCGCAAACAGAGAGGGCATCCTGCCTCATCCGCGCCGCTGCCGTGAAAACCCTGTCAAGCCCCTCCCATCCGCAATTTCCGCCTATGCTCCTCATTCCAAACGCACAATAAATTTCTAAAAAGTGGCATTTTAGTTTTGTTCCACTCGCTACAATAGAAGTAGAGAACAAACACAGAAGCCCGGCCATCGTGCCGGGCTTTCGCATTTAACCGGAGGAGCAGCGGGGTTCAGCCCGCGGTTTCGGGGACTTCATGGAATGGCTTACTCCAGGCTCAAAGGTATCCGATACCTGCACCGCCTAACCCCTTTAGAAGGGATATTTTGAGATCGAAGTATGGGGTAGGGGATACCCAAATATGATGCCAGTCATTCTCCAACACATCCACGCCGCTACCGAACCTTCAAGCGGTGTCATCCTGAGCGAAGCCGCGCGAGCGGCGGAGTCGAAGGACCCCGACGCACTTCGCATCGCCACCATCACTCGCGCCGTTCTCCCTCAGATCACCTCGACTGCCCAACCCGTACCTCGCATCCCGCTCGAACCTCGAACCACGAACCTCACGCCACCACAATCACCCCAGCCATCATCCACCCGCTCTTTCCCTTCACCCCGCTGGCCAACATCGCCGCCAACCTGCCGCACGTCCTGGCCGCACTAGCCGTCGCCAGCCTTACCGACACCCCCATGCTCCTCGCCGCGCTCGCCACCATCCGCGCCGAGGCCGAACCCTTCCTCCCGCTCACCGAGGCCCAATCCCGCTTCAACACCTCGCCCGGCGGCCACGCTTTCGACCTCTACGACCACCGCGCCGATCTCGGCAACCTTGGCGCGCCAGACGGCGCCGTCTTCCGCGGCCGGGGATACGTCCAGCTCACCGGACGCGCCAACTACGCGCACTACGGCACGCGCCTGTCACTCCCGCTGCTCGCCAACCCATCGCTCGCCGCCGACCCCGAACCCGCCGCCCGTATCCTCGCCGCGTTTCTCTCTGAAAAGCAGGACGCCATCCGCGCCGCCCTCGCGCAGAATGACCTCGCCCGCGCCCGCCGCCTCGTCAACGGCGGCTCCAACGGCCTCGACCGCTTCACCGCAGCCTACACCACCGGCCTCAAACTCCTCGCGTGAGCCTTCACACCTTGTCATCCTGAGCGAAGTGGCGCGTTTCAGCGCGTCACGAAGTCGAAGGACCTGCTTCTCGCTTCTGATCTTCCCGAAACCCGCAAACGAAAAGGCCCGGCGTTCACCGGGCCTTTCTATCAACTAACAACCATCAACTATCAACTGCCTTATTTCGCCCTGTGCGGGGCCGTGTGATGCGCCGCTCCAGCATGTGCCGGCGATGGCTTGGTGGGCTTCGCCGCCTCCGGCAGGATCACCTGGCCATCGGTCATCGTGATCATGAACGGCTTCGGCGTGTACGAGTCGAACGTCCCGCTCAGCGTCACCGTCTGCCCCGGGGCAATCGCTGCAGCAATCGCGGCCTGCTTCTTCTCATACGCCTTCTTCTGTGCCAGGGTGGCCTTCGCCGGCAAGTCCTCCGGCGGCGCCAGGTTGAAGGTAAAATCCGCCGTCGGCGGTTGCCCCGGCACCACAGCTCCCGGGCTCGCCACCTGGATCTGCGTCGGTGTCGAGGACACTACAACCATGCCCGGGAACTGGAACGCCTTGCCCTTCATCGTGTCCCAGACCTGCTGCACCTGCTCGGGAGTGCCGTTCTGAAGGATGTACTCCTTGTCCGCCGTCGCCAGTTGGTCCGGCGTGGTCGTCTTCAGGATGCCTGCAATCGTCTCCGCGGGTGTTGGCTTCGGCGTAATGGTCGTCGCCAGGTCTGCCGGCGGCGTCACGTTGGCCTGTGCAAGCTGCGTCAGCTTGTCGTACTGGTCGTCGGTTTGCCCGTGGTACTGGTGGTAGCAGTACTTTGCGATCTGCCCCGCCTGCGTCTTCATGGCAGCGTCCTGAGTAAGGCCGGCGGCACGCGACGCATAGAATGCGCAGTTCAGATAATCGGGCGGCTGCGCCTGGTAATAGGCAGTGGCAAGGAAGTAGGTGTCCGCAGCCGCTGCCGGGGTCTTCAGCATCGGCGCAAGCGTGGGATCGCCCTGCACGAACGCGAACTCCTTCTTGTAAAAGTCCTCCGCATCCGCTGAGTCCTTCTTGTTCAGCGCAGCGAAAGCAATGTAACTGTCAAGCAGCGGATACCACTGCTCCTTGAACTTCGTGAAAGTCGCATCATCGACGTTTGCAGGCTTGGGGGCAGCGAGCGCCTTTTGCGCGAAGCTCGCCGCCTGGTCCAACTCCGGCTGCCGTTCCGCCGGTATCTTGGTCGCGTCCGCGTCGGTCACCTTGCTGGCCGCTGTGTAGTGCAGGTAGGCTTCCTGGGCCAGCGTCGTCACGTCGTTCGGATCGAGTTGCAGGACGCGGTCCGCCGCGCTAATCGCCTTCGTCATATCCCCGGCCTGCACATAGAGCGACGGCAACGCCTGTAGCGTCTGAAGCTTCACGCAGGAGTTGGGGAACTGCGTCAGATACGCATCGAGCGCTGCGGCCTTCGCCGCCGGCTGTGTCTGCGTGTTCGCGTTGTTGTAGACCTGGTATTCGGCGTCCGCCATCTGACACTGGCTCGCTGCAGCAGGAGCAGCAGCGCCTTGCGCGAACAACATCATCGGTAGTGCCGCCGCAAGACTGGTCAGCAGAGCGGCTTTCACAATCCTCTTCATCGAAGACTCCTCAAATCATTTTTTTTCAGAATGCCTGCCTGCCGCCGGAGTCTCTGGGATCAAAGTCCGTTCTCAACGCCGCTCTCGATCCAGTCTGCCTGTGCCGCATGGCACGGTTGCGAGGCAAATTATGATGCCGATTATAGGAACCCCCCTGCCCTGCTTGCAAGTTCCGCATCCTCAACGCCCCATTCGCCCGTACCATTCCCTCCAGCTTCCTTTAGACGAAAGACACCGAAGAAAAGACGATTGTTCCCGCTACGCTCAAAATTAACTTCCGTTCACCCTATTGGCTGGGGGTCCCTCGAACCACGAACCTCGAACCTTGTAAACTAGCAAAAGGCCGCATCCGGCGCTTCTTGCCGGAGTGGCACTGGAGAAACCCGCATGAGCCTTACCCAACTCCGCCCCACGGAGAACGCCGCCTCTACGGCCGCGCGCGTCACCGCACAGACCCTCCTCGAAAAGAAGCGCCTCGGCTCGCCCATCGTGGCGCTCACAGCCTACGACTATCCCACCGCGCGGCTGGCCGACGAAGCTGGCATCGACCTCATCCTCGTCGGCGACTCGCTCGCCATGGTGGTTTTGGGCTACGACAATACTCTTCCGGTGACTGTCGACGAAATGCTCCACCACACCCGTGCGGTCGCCCGCGCCACGCGCCGCGCCTTTCTCGTCGCCGACATGCCCTACGGTTCCTACCACGGCGCGATCGACGAAGCAGTAACCAACGCCATCCGCTTCGTCAAGGAAGCCGGCGCGCAAGCGGTCAAGATCGAAGGCGGAGCCGCCCGCGCCGATCTCGTCCGCCGCCTCACTGAAGCCGAGGTTCCGGTCGTCGCCCACATCGGCCTCACCCCGCAATCGCTGCACGCCATGGGCGGCTACAAAGTCCAGGGCAAAACGCTCGCCGCCATCGACCGCCTCCACGCCGATGCCCGCGCGCTCGAAGAAGCAGGAGCCATCGCCATCGTCCTCGAAGGCATCCCGCGCGAGGTCGCCGCCGACCTCACTGCGCATTGCGAAGTCCCCACCATCGGCATCGGCGCGGGCCCCGACTGCGACGGCCAGATCCTCGTCTTCCACGATCTCTTCAACCTCACCTTCGCGCCCACCGCCAAGTTCGTCCGCCCCTACGCCGACGCCGCCGGCATGTTCTCCACCGCGCTCGCGCAATACCGTCGCGACGTCACCACGCGCACCTTCCCGTCCGACTCCGAAAGCTACCACTTGCCGCGCGAGCTGCAATCCGTCTTCGCCCGCGATCATCGCCTCGCCCGCAAAGCGTAGACGATGGCAACGCTTCGATTCGCCGCGAACCGATTGAACTTGTCATTCTGAGCCGTAGGCGAAGAATCCCCGCATTTTTGCAGCCACCGATGCTTCTCTGCACCAGTCCATCCGAAATGCACGCCGCCTGCAACGAGCTGCGCGCACGCACCATCGCGCAACCGACCCTCGGCCTCGTCCCCACCATGGGCGCGCTGCACGCGGGCCATCTCTCGCTGGTCGCCGCCGCGCGCGGGCAGTGCGACCTCGTCGCCGCATCCATTTTCGTCAACCCCACGCAATTCGCTCCCAGCGAAGACTTCACCCAATACCCGCGCACCTTTGACGCCGACTGTGCCAAGCTCGAAGCCGCCGGCGTCGACATTCTCTTCGCGCCCTCAGCCGGGACGATGTATCCCGCCGACAACACCACCTTCGTCGATCCTGGCCCCATCGGCGATCGCCTCGACGGCGCCTCGCGCCCGGGCCACTTCCGCGGCGTCGCCACCATCGTCGCGCGCTTGTTCAACATCGCGCAGCCCGACCGCGCCTACTTCGGCCAGAAGGACGCCGCGCAGGTCGCGGTCCTGCGCCACGTCGTGCGCGACCTCAACCTGCCCGTTGAAATCGTTGCCTGTCCCGTCGTCCGCGAATCCGACGGCCTCGCCATGAGCTCACGCAACCATTACCTCTCGCCCGCGGAACGTGCCCGCGCCCTCGTCCTCTCCCGCGCGCTCGCCGCCGCCAAAGCCATTGCGGACTCCAGCGAGACTCGCGCCGACGCATTGCGAACCGCCATGCTCGATACCTTCGCCGCGCCCGACCCGAATCCCATTGCCCGCGACGTCCCTACGCGCCTCGACTACGCCGCCATCGTCGATCCCGACACGCTGCTCCCGCTCACTGACACCTCGCGCGGTGCGCTCCTCGCCATCGCTGCCTTTGTGGGTAACACCCGCTTGATCGACAACGTCCTCCTCCCGCCGAAATGGTAAGGCCTATAAATTAGCGCTCGTCATTCTGGACCGCGCGGCGTGTCCAGAATCTCTGTATTTGTTTTTCGCTGACTCGCTGACTCGCTCATCTGCTGACTCGCTTTCCTGTGTAGACTTGCCACACCATGCCAGCGCGCGCCCTCACAGTCCTCACGCTCGCTCTCGTCATCGCTGCCACTGCGCCTGCGCAGAAGGCGAAGAAGGAAACTGCAGCGCGCGTTCCGCCGCCTCGCCCCGTCCTGATCGAGAACGGCCGCGTCCAGGGCTTCCTCACATCGAACGCGCAGGTCATCGCCTACAAGGGCATTCCCTATGCGCAGCCGCCGCTTGACGAACTCCGCTGGCAGCCTCCCGTGCCGCTCGCCGGCAAGTGGAAGCGCACGCTCATCGCGCGCGACTTCGGCCCGCACTGCATCCAGTCCGGCGGCTGGCCGGACATGGTCTTCCGCGATCCCGGCCCGAGCGAAGACTGCCTCACGCTCAACGTCTGGGCGCCTGCAGCAACCATCGCCGCAAAGCCCGTGCGCAAGCTGCCCGCCGGCGCGCGCGGCCTCCCCGTGATGGTCTGGATTTACGGCGGCTACTTCTTTGCCGGCGGCACATCCGAGGCGCGGCAGGATGGCGAGGCGCTCGCCCGGCGCGGCGTCATCGTCGTCAGCATGAACTACCGCCTCGGCATCTTCGGCTTCCTCTCACTGCCGGAGCTGACCGCGCAGTCCGCACACCACACCTCCGGCAACTACGGCCTGATGGACCAGGCCGCCGCGCTTGCCTGGGTCCACCGCAATATCGCAGCCTTCGGCGGCGATCCGGCCAACGTAACCATCTTCGGCGAAGACGCGGGCTCGGAGTCCGTCAGCGTGCAGATGGCATCGCCGCTCTCGAACACGCTCTTCGTCCGCGCCATCGGGCAAAGCGGCGCGGCGTTTCCTGCCGCGGGCCACATCATGCCAAACCTTACGCAAGCCGAGCGCGTCAACGACGACTGGGCCACGCGCGCCTTCGGTTCCGACAAGCTGTTCTACCTGCGCCAGCTCCCCGCCGACGAGCTAGCGGAAGCGACGCAGTCGCGCACGCGGCCCGCACCGCGCTTCGGCCCGATCGTCGATGGCTTCTTCCTGCCCGACTACCTGCCGCGCATCTACGCCGACGGCAAGCAGGCACATATTCCGCTGATCGCCGGCTGGACCGCGGACGAGCGCCATCCGCCGCAGCCGCTCGCCGCCGACGACTTCCTGAGCGAGCTGCGCGACAGCTTCGGCTCACACGCGAACGACGCACTGAAGCTCTATCCCATCGCCAACGACGCCGAGCTCGCCCGCTCCGTCGATGACTTTGAGGGCGACCGCTTCGGCGCCTACGCCGACTGGGCGTGGCTCGAAGCGCATTCCCGCACCGGCGACGCGCCGGTCTATCGATACCGCTTCGATCTCACCAGTCCTGGCGACCGTTACCACGCCGCCGGCACGGCCTTTCACTCCGACGACATCGAGTACGCCTTCGGCACGCTCGACTCGCGCGCGCAGATGGCTATTCGCCCTGAGGACCGCGCGCTGTCAGAACTGATGCAGCAATACTGGGCGAACTTCGCCCGCACCGGCGACCCCAACGGCCCCGGCCTTCCGCCGTGGCCCACGTACAACCACGCGCCAAGCGCGGCGTCTAGCGCGAGCGGGAATCAGCCGCCCGCTGCCATCGCAAATCGCCTCACCGGCGTCGCCACCGCATCAGACTTTCCCGTCATGCACCTCGACGCCAACTCCGCCGCCAAGCCCGATACGCTTCGCCCGCGTTATCTCTTCCTCGATCAGTTCTGGGCCATGCAGACGGGAGCGGCGCACTAACTGCTGGTCTCCCACAGATCATGCAGGTGGACGACGCCAAGCGCCTCGCCCTGCGCGCTCGTGACGACAAGCGAGGTAATCTTGCGCTCTTCCATCAGCGCCAGGGCTTCGCCCGCGAACGCCTCGGGTGAGATCGTCACCGGCGTCCGGTGCATGATCTCGCCGGCCGTATGCGCCAGAGCGTTCGGCCCATCGTGTTCCAACAGCCGGCGCAGGTCGCCATCGGAGATCACGCCGATGAGCGTTGGACCCGCCCCGCCCGAACCTGATGCTGCTTCGACCACGGTCGTCATGCCGAGCCGTTTGTGACTCATCTCGTGGATCACCTGAGTCATCACTGTGTCCGCCGATACCTGCGGCATCGCTTCGCCGGAGTGCATCAGGGTCTTCACACGCGCCAGCCGCCGCCCCAGCCTGCCACCCGGATGCAACTCGGCAAAATCCTCCGCCGCGAAGCCGCGCCGCCGCGAAATATCCAGGGCCAGCGCATCGCCGAGCGCCAGCATCACCGTGGTTGAAGCGGTTGGCGCCAGGTCGTGCGGGCCTCCCGTCGCAGCAGTTTCACTGAACGTTGAGGCCGCCGATTCCGCCACGCTCACGTCGAGCCATACCGCGCTCGCCTTCGCCAGCGTCGAACTGGCATTGCCGCAGAAGCTCACCACCTTTGCGCCAATTCGCTCCAGCGCCGGCAGCAGATCAAGCAGCTCTTCGGTCTCGCCGCTCGCAGAGAGCGCCAGCACCACGTCGCCCGCGGCAACCATGCCCAGGTCGCCGTGGCGCGCCTCCGCCGGATGCAGAAAATGCGCCCGCGTGCCAGTCGAACACAGCGTCGCGGCGATCTTCCGCCCGATTAGCCCACTTTTGCCCATCCCGAGGACGATCACCCGCCCGCCACGACCCGTGGCCTCAACGAACAGCTCCACAGCCCGCGCGAACGGCTCTGCCATCGGCCCATCCAATCGCATGGCAAGCTCCAGCAGCGCGCGCGCCTCCGCCCGCACCAGCTCTGAGGCCTGCGTCCGTTCTGTCTGTGCCGCCGTTGCCATTCGCTCCGATGCTAGCAGAGCGCAGTGCTCGCACAATGACACTGCCTTGACAATTCCAGTTGCGTCCGCGCGGTAAACTAGGATCAGCGCAAAGTCACCGCCTGCGCCAAGGATTCGCCTATGCTCCGCAAAGCGCTCCTGCTCCTCGCCCTGACCGCCGGCCTTGCGCTGGTTGTCGTCGCCGGCGTGAAGAACCATCGCGACCGTGCTCGCGCCGCCGAAGCCGCGCGCGCTGCCCGGGTCGATCTGGTCAAGGACAACGCGCCTGTCGTCTCACCCAACGTCGACCAATCGCTGCGCGGCAAGCCCGCACCCAACTTCACCGTCGTCGACCTCTCCGGCAAAAAAGTCACTCTCGCCGACTTCAAGGGCCATCCCCTCGTCCTCAACTTTTGGGGCACCTACTGCGATCCCTGCAAGATCGAGATGCCCTGGCTTGAGGCGCTCAGCAAGAAATATGCTTCGCAGGGCTTCGATGTCATCGGCGTGACCTATGATGCCGAGGTAGGCAAGGCAAAGATCTCCAAAGCCACGCAAGAGCTGGGTGTGACCTATCCGATCCTGCTCTCCAACGAGAAGATCGAACACGCGTACCTCTCCAATATCGACGTTATGCCTGTCTCGTTTTGGGTCGGCCGTAACGGCAACGTGGTCAACATTACAGCCGGCATCAGCGACGACGACACCAAAGCGAAGAACGCACTTGAAACCCAGGTGCAACAGACCATCGCCGCGGATTGACCGCACATGTTGACGTTGTCATTCCGAGCCACGGCTAAGAATTTCGCATTTCTACCGAGAAGAAGATGAAACGAACCCATCCAATCCTGACCGCACCCATTGCCGCTCTTCTTGCCACTGCAGCGCTACTCGCCCAGCCCGGCAACATCAACGCGCAGTCGAAGGCATCGTACGTCGCCTACACCGATCTGGCGCAGACCGTCGCCGCCAATCGCCGCTCTACACTTGAGGTGCACTTCCGCGTGCTGCCCGGCTACCACGTGAACTCGCACACGCCCACGCTGGATTACCTTATTCCCACTGCGCTCACGGTCCCTGCTGCAGCCGGTGTCAAGCCCGGCGAGCCAGCCTATCCGGCGGGCCAGCCGTACACGTTCTCCTTCGATCCCAAGAACAAGCTCTCGGTCTACGCCGGCGACTTCATCGTGAAGCTGCCCGTCACCGCCGCACCCGGAGCGCATTCCATCGAGGCGTCACTGCGCTACCAGGCATGCAACAACGCCTCCTGCTTCGCCCCGAAGACGCTTCCGGTAAAGATCTCCTTCACGGCGAAATAGAGCCGCCAAGTAGGATTCGCTTCATCGAAGTAGAATCAGAGAACCGCCCAGCGCTTGCGCCCGCAGGCGAACGACACCAATGGCCGCCCTCACCGAATCCGTGCCTGCTCTCGAAGAGTTCCGCCGCCTTACGCGGCTGCCCAAGTACGTCTTCAACATCACAGGCGAACTCAAGGCCTCCGCGCGCAAACACGGCGAAGATATCATCGACTTCGGCATGGGCAATCCCGATGGAGCCACGCCGCGCCACATCGTCGACAAGCTTATCGAGTCCGCGCAGAAGACGCCCACGCACCGCTACTCGCTCTCGCGCGGACTGCCGCGCCTGCGCAAGGCCATCTGCGACTGGTATCAGCGCCGCTACGCTGTCTCGCTCGATCCCGAATCCGAGGCCATCGTCACCATCGGCTCCAAGGAAGGCATCGCCCACCTTTGCCTCGCCACGTTGGACGAGCAGGACACGGTCGCCGTCTTCAATCCCAGCTATCCCATCCACATCTTCGGCCCCGTCATCGCCGGCGCACGCGTGCAATCGATCCCGTTGGATGACGGCTCGACCTCCGACGACCTGATCGCCACGCTGGAGCGCGAGCTGCCGCGCATGGCGCCGCGCCCGCGCATGCTCATCCTCAATTTTCCCTCCAATCCCACTACGCAATGTGTCGAATTGGATTTTTTTGCCCGGCTCGTGCCGCTTTGCCGAGAGCTCGGCATCCTGATCGTGCATGACATCGCCTACGCCGATCTTGTCTTCGACGGCTACCGCGCACCCTCGATCCTTGAAGTCCCCGGCGCCAAGGACATCGCTGTCGAGTTCTTCACGCTCTCGAAGTCCTACAACATGCCCGGCTGGCGCGTCGGCTTCATGGTCGGCAACCCGCAGCTGGTTACCGCGCTTGGCCGCATCAAGAGCTACTTTGACTACGGCACCTTCACCCCCATCCAGGTCGCCTCGATCGCCGCGCTCGACGGCCCGCAACAATGTGTCGCCGAGATCGTTGCCAATTACAAATCCCGCCGCGACGTCCTCGTCGCTGGCCTCAACAAGCTGGGCTGGAACGTCGCCCTGCCCAAAGCCACGATGTTTGTCTGGGCGCGCATTCCGGAGCAGTACCGCGGCCTCGGCTCATTGGAGTTCTCGCGCAAGCTGCTGCTCGAAGCCAAAACCGCTGTCAGCCCGGGCATCGGCTTCGGCGAACACGGCGACAGCCAC
>Ga0134126_10008159_pt1 | contig 13168 bp, 12 predicted proteins | sample KB31752_FD_96881 | JGI IMG/M metagenome (GOLD analysis project Ga0134126, IMG submission 96881) | Terrestrial soil microbial communities with excess Nitrogen fertilizer from Kellogg Biological Station, Michigan, USA - KB3-175-2 | ecosystem: Environmental > Terrestrial > Soil > Unclassified ...
CGAAAGCTCTACCAGGCTGAGCTACCGCGGGATAATTAAAATTGAAATTAATTATATATATTCTAATCGTATCTTTACATGGCTCTGTTGGATTGGAAAAACCCATGGATTTAGACCTAGCATAATTTTTATATTCCTCGGAATAGAATTGATAGAAATTATCGGTATATGTCGCCTTTATGCTATTTAGATTTGTCAATAGGACATATTTTCAAAGGATTCTTTTCTAACTTCAGTTAAAATGATATAGATAAATATGATACAAGATATAAAAACAAAAATCAAAAGTGTTTGTCAGAGAGAAAATATTTCCATGTATTCTATAGTTGAAATTCAACTTAAGGTTAGTTCGGTTTGCATCTGGACATAGGTTGAAATTATTGATTTAGAAAATAAACTGGTCTTATATAATGTAAATCCAAAGGGAAAAACATGTTTGTAACTGAATATCGTATACTTCATAAATTTATGATCCACATCCTATCCCATCATATTGCTGAACGTAGTACTCAAAACTCTTGATTTTTGAAAATTAATTATTCTTCATTCTGTGTCCAATAAAAGCATTTTTGAAAGAATAATATATTACAAAAAATATACCTAATGGATTTTGATGATTATTTTCATTGTATGTGAATGAAACTTATACTGAAACTTGTGTTTAATAGATTGATTTCGTTGTTAAGTTGTCATAATGATAAAAGATTCGAGATCAGCACCTATGTCTATTCTATCGCTCCAAAGGTTGTTACTATAGTTGATTTGGGATATCAATATAGAAAAAGTTATTCACAACGAAAATCATCGCTATTATGTGAAAAGAACATAAAACTACAAAGAATTGTTTGATTTAAAAAAAAGAATATTATTAAATTTATTTAAAAAAAAGAATTAATATAAAATGTTAAAATATTGTTATTTTAATTTAATATTGCTTTAAAATTTTTCTTGCAAATCCTAAATATGTAGTATGGCCAATCATTCTCATATTTGGACGAGTTTTACCTTCTCTAGCTTCAATTCTTCTTACAAACGTTTCAATATATTCGTGATCAACAAATCCACTTTTGAAAAATTGAGTACTAAGTTTTTCAAGCTGATTCATTGTTGGACAAATACAAACAACCGAGGCACCCTCTTTCATACATGTATGGACTACATCTAAGTAAAGCCATGGATCTCCTAAATCTATAATTACTAAATCCACATTATCCATTTCTGATATTTTTTTTTCGTCATATTTGGACAAAGTCACAACGCTATCCATTTGAGATCGTTCTAAATTTTTTTTTGCTATGGACATAAAATCTTCATTCACATCAAAACTGTAAACATGACCTGTAGGCATAACAATACTAGCTATGAATGTAGCAAGCGCTGCGCTTCCAGTACCTATCTCTACAACTTTAAATCCATTCTTTAAACCTGTCCTAGCAGCTATGTATCCATAGTCTTTGGGATAAACAATTTGAGTAGCTCTTTGAGATTTCATTACAAAATCGTAAATACTTGGTGGAAGAAGATAAATTTTTTTATCTTTATTCGTAATTATGAATGAACCAAATTCTTGATCAATAGTATAACCAACATCTATTATTCCCAAATGGGTATGTAGTTTTTTATCTTTCTCAACCTTTGCAAGCCATTTTTTTTCGCTATTAAAAAAAAACAGAACAAAAGAGCCTTCCGTTATCTTCACAAAGAAATTTAATTATGTGAATTTAAAAATTTTTCATAATGGTATTCAAGTTATGTTCTTAAATACAAAAGGATATTTTCTAATACAATGAGAGAAAAATTTACGGTTTGTTTATTTTATAAAACTTTTATGTTCATTATGATATTTGTTACATTTTCATCCTTATCCTTATTAATAATTTCGAATGCTTTTGCTACGAGCCACAATGATCGGTTCATTATGATTAAAAAGGCGAATATTGTAAATCAAAATAACTATAAACATATCATAGGATTGCTTCAAAATATAGGGAATAGAACAGTAAATCATATCATAATTACTGCAAATATTTTTGATAAAAATCATAAATCAATTGGTAATTTTAGCAAAGAATCAGAAGTGACAACATTGAATCCTAAAAACGAATCGCCTTTTGACATATTATTATTTGATAAACAAATTTATAATTTAATAAAGATGTACGATTTGGATTTAAAATTTAATCTTACGACTTTTAAAGATGAAAAACTACGTATATTATCTAATTATTCTAATTTGGATTCAAGTGGATTTTACTTTATTAATGGGAAGTTGCAAAACATGGGATTATCATTTTCTAACATTACAACTGTTACTGCGCTAACATTTAATAAGAATAATGAGATAGCAGGCCTCTGGAAAGCTCAATCTGAACCTTATAATGTGCCTCCATATAGTATTGCATCATTTTCAATTCCTATTACAGACAAAAATCAAAGTTTTCAAATTAGAGATTATAGTCTTTTCGCACAATCTGATAAATATACTTTGAAGTAGTTTATTACATCTCTTTAAAATGTTTTAATTATAAAGTAAATTTAATTAATACTATTTTTAATTCAATTAAAAATACTTGATGCATGAATTAAAGATATGACGATTTATGAGTATGTGTATTCAAAAAGTATTGCATGTTTTAATCCTGGCAAGTTTGTATTGTGGATCGGCTTCTTATTTTTTAATATCATAATCTATTGACTTTTAAATCATATGTGAAAATATTTTAGATGTTTCACCTTATTCGATATACTCCGATTAAGTTATTGGACAATTGAAATTTGAATTTGTAATTATTAATTTTACTTTTATTCAAAGGTTAATCTGGATGTCATAGTAATAATTATCTATATTTAATTAAATTAAAACAAGCATTAATAAGATATCTTTCATTTAGATTGGCTAAGAATAATAATTGAATAAGAGAGATTCTCAATTAAACCCTTTCAAAAAATTTAATAATTATATTGAAAAAATTGATGAATCACTAAAAAGAGAATTAGATCAATATTCATGGTCTGAATTTTATTTGCCATTAAAATACGCATGTAATGGGGGGAAAAGGATAAGACCTTTCATTTTGACATTATGTGCAGAGAGTTTAAACAGTGGAAATCTGGACTCGCTCAGTTCAAGAGTACAAGACAACATTTTTACCGCCTCAACTGCTATAGAATTATTACATACCGAATCAACTATTCATGATGATATTATAGATTCTGATAATCTAAGAAGAGATGCACCATCATTTCATATAAAGTACGGGTATAACGCAAGCATATTAACAGCGGATTTCATATTGGGGATAATATTAAATATAGGAGCTAAAATCAACGATAATCGAGTTATTAAAGAACTATCAAATGCTGCAATAAAAATGAGCGAAGGTGAAATGCTGGAAATAAGATTAGTTAAAAATCATAACATATCTGAAAAGGATTATATCCAAGTAATTGAAAACAAAACATCTTCATTATTTGAAGCCTCCGCAAAAATAGGGGCAATTTTAGGTAATGGTAACGAAAAACAAGTAAACGCATTAGCTAATTATGGGAGACTATTAGGCATTGCGTATCAGATTCACGATGATTTAATTGACTATAATAATGAAGAGAGATTATTTAATATATTGGTAAAACAAAATGATGAAGATAACAAATTCGTAGAGGTAATGGAAAATACATATTTGAATTATTCCCAACTAGCAAGAAAGGAATTAGATATAGCTACCAATAATAAATCCAAAAAAATACTTGAAGATTTAACTAATTTAGAAACCTTTACATAATTTATTAATTCAGGTATCATATCTAGTTTGTAATGTGCCTGACTAATGAAAAAATAAAAATTGTTACAGAAAAAAATGTCCGATTTTTACCTTTTAAAATATACTTTATAATTTGAAATGGGTAATCAAGTATTTTTAATAAATGTTTAGTAAGTCTTGGTTCTTTTGTCCATTTAAAACGCTGTTAACTATGCCCTCTTCTCTGAAAATACGGTCAAATTTGATCCTTAATTGGATTTTTAATTTTACATTTATTATCTTTTATGGTAAGAAAGGAAACGACTCATCAAAAGATTTTATTCTATTTATTATATTACATTGTCATTCATTTGTAGTTTTTCACTTAATGTAAAAGAGGATACTACATAGGTTCAAAAACTTGCACGCTTGAGAAGAATGTCGACAGCTTTAATTGATTAAAGAGTATCTCATATATTTGATTATGATATATGATGGAATTGCTCATTAATAAAAATCTGTTTCACTCTGGATAGACATAAAAGAATTACCTTATCTGTCCAATACCATATATAATCAAAGCCGAGTTTAATTATATCGTATTTTTTCTTTATTAGGTTCTTTCAAATTATACTTTTGTAAATATCCTGATGAATCCATCATCTTTTCCTGCAGATATTCAGAAGGTGATTAAAAAGGTTAACATTGTTATTTATTTAAAGTGCAAATATGCTACACAAATAATATTATCCGAATATGTTATATTTCTTACTATTGTAATTAAAATGGAATACTTTCAATCTCCGTTCTTTTTCAAGCAGCAGGACCTGTTATACAGGAAACATTTTAAATAGAATGTTTTTATTAATATTGGTGAGAGACAGTGATAGATAATAACAAGCAATTTTTATCACAGCAACTGTTATGGATAGGAATTTCTTTAGGAATAAGTTTGACAATTTCTTTTTTAGTACCATTCCCATTCTCTTTACCAATAATTATTATTGTATTTATCATGTTAAGTTATTACATAAGAAATAGAGCCATGAAAAAAATGGGTATGACTGGCTCTGTATTTGGCGGTTCAGGAAGCTCAATCAGTTATTATTGTATGAGTTGTGGGACCAAACATAATCAGTCTTCTTGTCCAAGCTGCGGCTCAAAAATGAAAAGAGTTGGTTCATAAACTTTTGGTTAATGAAAGTAGAAAATAATCAAATCATACTTAAAAACATAGACAATTTTATTAGTTCTTTAAATGATGAATCATATAATAGATCTATAGTTATTGTAGAAGGAAAAAAAGATATAGAAGCATTATGTTATCTGGGCTATAATGGCAAAATAAAAGCTTATCACCATTATAGAGGTATTACTTGCTTTATAGACAGATGTGCCAACAATTACAATAAATTGATATTACTTCTTGATTCTGACAGAAATGGTGAAGCAATCACCCGGAAAATTTTATTACACTTAAATGGCAGGAATATAGATTTGAACTATAAAAAAAGGTTACAAGAAATAACCAATTGGAATATAAAAAAAATAGAGGAAATCAAATCATTTTATATAGGCATATTGGAGAACAAATCAAGCAAGATTTAATGCATAATATATTAATTTTCATTTTAAAATAAAAAGATTAATGAGGGTACGTAACCTATTACATAACAATCAGTAAAAAATGATAAATAAAAACAACAATGAGGTAATAAAGATATCAAACACAGGAATTGTAAAATACCATGTAAAACTAAAATTTGAGGTAGATGGTTTAGTTGAGAAGGCGGATATCATTGGAGCAATTTTTGGACAAACGGAAGGTTTACTGGGTCCAGAAATGAATTTAAATGAATTACAAAAGGTTTCTAAAGTTGGCAGAATAGAAGTGAACGTAGATTCAAAGTCTAATTCTGCTAAAGGTGATGCATTAATTCCCATGAGTACAGATATTTCTACAGCAGCTTTAATAGCTGCTGCGATAGAGAGTATTGACAAAGTTGGCCCATTTCAAGCAAAGTTTTCTCTGATAGGAATTGATGATATACGTGCAATTAAAAAGAAAATAATTGTCGATCGTGCAAAAAAAATAGTCCAAGAATGGGCAACAAAAACTATTAGTGAAGGTGAAGAAATGTTAAAGGATGTTTATGATGCAAGCAAACCCGGTAAACTTACCACGTTCGGAAAAGCTCAATTGGCTTGTGGGGTAGGTGTCTATGATTCAGATTGGATAATATTAGTTGAAGGTAGAGCAGATGTAATTAATATACTAAGAGCTGGATATGATAACGCAATTGCTATTGAAGGGGCAAAGATAGATGAAACCATATTAAAACTTACATATGGAAAAAGAATTATTGCATTTATAGATGGAGATAGGGCTGGAGATTTAATACTAAAAGAATTACAAGGATTGGTAAATATAGAAAAGGTGTATAGAGCGCCGCATGGAAGAGAAGTTGAAGAATGTACTCCACTTGAAATATCTGAAATATTAAAAGATGTACATGAATATATGAAAAATATTCAGGTCTCAAAATCTCACTACGATCCTCAGTTTAATGCAAGGAATAATTTACAAAATTCAGCAATTCCATCACAAATTAACACTGCATTTATAGATAAAGAGAATAATAATAAACAACAATTTGGAGATTCAAATAGCTTTGGTGTTGATAAATCATTTCCATCTGCATTAAAGAATTTAGATGACGATGACGAAATTATTTCTACAATTAAACAGATATTTCCACAAATTAATGAAACGTTAGAAGCAATAATTTTTGACAAGTACTTAAAATCAATGGCAAAAATACCTGTTTCAGAAATTGTAAAAAAAATACCTTATTCTCAAGGTGGAAAATTACTTGTATTGGATGGAATAATAACTCAAAGATTAGTTGAAGCAGCAAATAAAGTGGGGATACAGTACATTATCGGACATAGAACAAGTGTTTTAAAAAAATCCATTTCAAATATACAAATACAAACCTTTTCAGATATCGGAATAATTAAATCATAGATATATGGATAAAAACTTAAAATACTTTCATTTTTTAATTCTAATTTATTTGCTTTCAATTGGGGCAAAGGATAATCCTATTGAAATCACAAGTGTTCAAATAAGCAGAGTTATTGGAAAATCTCAACAAACGACTTCAAAAGGTTTAATAGATCTAGAAATGGAGGGGTTTATAGAAAGGTTAAAAAACAATAGAAAGTTTAAAATAAAAGTAACTGCAGAAGGTTTTGAAATAGTTACAACATTATATGAATTAATAGATAAATCATTAAAACAATCTAGAATTAAACAAGTTATTTTTAAAGGAAAGATAGTTTCTGGTATGGGTGAAGGTTCTTATTATATGTCGTTAAATGGATACAAAAAACAATTCAAAGAAAAATTGGGATACGAGCCATTTCCTGGGACTTTGAATTTAAGATTAGAGGAGAAAATATATATGGATAGAAAAAAAGAATTGACAAATTTTCCATCTATTTATATAGACAGATTTAAAGATGAAAATAGAACCTATGGATGGGTTAAATGTTATCCTGCATTTTTAACTTTAGAGAATGAACGAAATTGTGATACATATACAGACAAAGTAAAAGATGATACAACATTAGTTAATTTGACATCAGCAATCCTTGCACTAGAAAGAACTCATCATGATAATCGATTATTAGAAATAATTTCTCCATATTGTATTAAAGAAACAGCTAATGTAAAAAATGGTGATATTGTAAAAATTGTTCTGGAGATCGATAACGATCAAATATCATAAAATGTATTGCCCAAGTTTTTTTTTATAATGGTACTTTTGATCTTTGGAATGGGTGATGAAAGTCGTATAACTTCCAAATTTAAACCCAAATTTGAACAATTTTTCTGTATTTCTTTTTCATTATGGGATTGATCATAACCCAATGCTATTATATCAGGTTTTACAAATTTAACTGTATCATATAGTGTACCTTCTTTTCCTACAATCGAAAGATCAACAAAAGATAATGCTTCTACTAACTCTCGTCGTTGCATTTCATCATGATAAATATTTCGGTCTTTTTTTATTTTAAGTGCAGTTGAAGTTGTAGCTACTACCACCACCAAGATGTCGCCGAGAGATTTAGCAGATTTTAATGTATGGATATGACCTGGATGTAACAAATCAAACACGCCTCCTACAAAAACAACCTTTATCACAGAACGACCAAGTTCAGTTAGTTGACATCTAAAATCAAAAGATTTTTCGTCATAGATATTTTTAATAATTCTCAGGTAACCATTTTTTTCAAGTTCAATAATTTTATCTAGATAAAAATCTTTACCTAATTCCATTTTATTCTCAAGATGGGAAATAATTGTATTTGGATTGGGACTATAACCTGTTTGCAAACTACAACAATAAATAGAGCCCAAAATAGTATTTTTTAATGATTTCATTAATTATGATAATATAAAGAAAAATAACTCGATATATTAATTTTAAAACAAATATAAATATAAATTCATTTTTGTATATAAGGAATTGTATTATTATTTGCAAACGGCTTTATGGTCTTATTTGTATGATTATTAATATTGGCTTTAATGAATGAATGAAAATTAGTTCGTTATGAGATGAAATTTTATAATCTTTTTTTATGTTATTTATTATAACAGATCGGATTTTGTATGATTATAATCGATTCAGATCAATATAATATACTTCATCTAGTTCTGGGTGTGATAATTTAATACTTTGATTTATTAGGACTGCTGTAACTTTATCTGACATCTTGTTGTTTTTCTCAATATAGTTTTAAAAATAAACTCTATCTGAGGCTTTTTAATCTACAAATGGTATTATATTCTATTTTTTCTTATTAAAGTGATACATTCCGGTTTTTCTTCTTTCTGAGGTGTGTTGATATTTGATCTGGGTGATTCTTGGATGTTCTGATATCAGGTCAAACACGTTAACAACATGTTTGGGAGTTGTAGGCTGACTATATAATTATTATACTCATATTTACTTTCTTTTTTTTTAACAATACCTTTATCCTTAATATCATTTAATTTTTTATGGTGTGTTTTTTCATCTATACTGAATAGAATGCCTCAAGTCTTTTATTATATCTTTGGGTCTGTATTTTATGTTTATTAGCCTTACAAAAGTCATTAAAACTCAGAAAGTCGTTCAACTTCATCTAAAGGTGTATCTAAAAATTCTTGGAACTAAATATAAAATACATATTAGTAGATATCAGGAATACGATAATAAAAATTTCCATGGATTTATGGACGACACAAATAGTTGTTAGAAATACAATCTTATTTCATCCAAAAATATGGCGATAACTATTACTGATATAAAATATTATATCTACTTTTTATTACATGGTCAAAAAAAAGGATGAAGATGAAGAAGAATTATCTGAAATTACTGAAAAGAGAATTGATCAACTTCCAGAACATGCACAGCACATTTTTAGAAAGGCACATGCTAGTGCTTTAAAAGAATACCAAGATCCGGATAAAAGACGTGGAGGTAAGAAAGAAAGTGCTGAGGAAGTAGCCCATAAGGTAGCATGGGCAGCGGTAAAAAAGGAATACAAGAAAGATGGAGAAAAATGGACCAGGATATAACCTATAGTAATTAGGGTTATTTTTTTACTCCTTTTTCTACCTATCCTATTTTGGTACATCTTTTGCACTCAACTTACAGATAATCTTGTATCTTATGATGGTCGTATATTGTATGAAAGCCTGGAATAGAACATTCCCAAAAATAACAGATTATGGATTGTATATGTGTGTTCTAGGATTATTATTCAGATATGCACCCAAAGCATATCTTTTTTACATATCCTTAAAAAAAGTCATGGTTCTATCTGGGTTTGGATTTAAAAGTATAAACCAAAGAAATATCCCAATCAAATAAAATTGAAGATATATGATTGATGAAATTGCGATAAAAGGGGTTCTGAATTAATGGCTTTGTATCGTAATAGAATGAAGTTGAAAAGAAATTCTTTCTTTTCAATTGAAAAGAAAGAATTAGGTTTGTCAGAATGATTTCTTTCTACGGTTGTAGGAGATATGGAAAACATCCAGTTTCCTCAGATGGTGTTACTTGGTATCCGCAAGCCTGTAAATTCTTGATCCTACATCATCATCTTCACTTCTCTTTGGAAAAAAATATCATTGAAAGAATAATAAAGTATAGAAGATGTAACAAAATCGTTTGATGATTACTTTTCTAGTAAAAAGAACCAATGTAACTTAAATTATGGTAAACAAAGGCTTGGACAGTTTGAACATCAACATAACCAATAAACAATGTCTTAAATTGACAGGGTATTTCAAATGACAAACGTATATTTTAAAGCAAAATTGTCTGGTGTTGTGATTGGTTAAATACTACATTTTAAACAAAACTTTAGAATTTGCATAATTACCCTCTTTAAGGTTGATAAATTATTTGGTGTAACAATCATCAAAAAAAATCTCAGTTAAGACAAACATTTTGTGTTGAGGGTATATCATCTCTACATAATATTATGGTATCAATTATATTTTTGTCTAATTAATTCAATACTATTTTATAGACTCTAAAGTTAAGGAATTGATAATTATTTTTAATTAAAGAACTTTGGTTACATATGCCTTTTAAAAAATAATTTTGACAAAATAAACTTAATTCAACATACAAACCAAATTTTTGGTGGATCATTACAATTTAAGTGTTTTATAAAATTGATTTTTGATCTTAACTTGCAGAACATTTTATATGACAAATTGAACTTTTTTTATTTTAAGTAATTAAATTTTATTTATGCAAGATGAGATCTGTTTTCAAAAATGCATAATTGTTGGAAATATCTTTTCTAATTTTATTTTACTATAATATTTTTTAAACCTTCTACAATGTATTGTATAGCAATGGCAGCTAATATTACTGCAAATATTCTAGAAATTACCTCTGAACCTCTATTTCCTAAAATTCGATAAAGAGGTTTAATTGACCATAAAACAACATATGTTATACTTATTACAATCATGATTGATAGTATGGTTACAATGGGCCCATCTTTTTGTTGAGAAATTATTACTGATGTAATAGCCCCAGGCCCTGCTATGAGAGGAAAAGCTATGGGAACTACACCAGTTCCTTGTAAATCCTTTTCTATATTTCGTAGTTCTCCATGTCTCATGATTTCTAATGATACTATAAATAATAATGAACCACCTGCAACCATAAAACTATTTACTGTAATTCCAAAGGCAGATAAAATTTGAGTTCCTGCAAGACGAAAAATTATCAATAAGAGTGCAGATGTAATAGCAGCTGTTTTAGACATCGCATTACTTGATGCTTTTTCCATTTTTTTTGTTAAATTAATTAATATTGGTATTATACCAAATGGTTCAACAACAGCTAATAGTTGTACTGTTGATGTCAAAAGTTTGTTAACAAAATTATCTTGATTAACAATAATGTAATTGTGAATAATGTTTAAAATATCTGTAGGATTTGACAATATAAAATATGTGATGTAGGTGCACATAAATTCTGTCTTTGTTTTAAAATGAATTATTACATGTTTGGTTTTTATTTAATTTAACAAATATATTATAAAAAATGATTAGAAGTTTTCATACTAATGCAATTGGTACTTATTTACAACACCAGTCATTAAGATATTTACTAGCAGATTTTGTATCTTTAAATACAATTTTATCAATTTCGTTTTTATTTTTTGGTAAAAGGGGTTTAAAATCTGAAAGTTCTAGTGGTGTATTATTTAATGTAATAATATATCGAACCCCTGCTCTTATTGCTGATTCTACTCCTAAAGGTGCATTTTCGACTATTACTGCTTCTGTTGGCTTTAAATTTAGCTTATCAAGTGCTGCTTGAAAGGGCTCTGGATGAGGTTTTCCATCTTTTAAACCCTCACCAGAAAATATCAGATTAAAATTATTTAAACTATTTGCATTAAGTAGAGACTCGACTTCTTGTTTGGACGCACCACTAACTACTGCCTTTAAGCAATTATTACAATTTAAAGAATCAATCAATTCTTTGACCCCTTCAAATGCTTTGGCTTTTTGAATTTCTTTAAAAATTTGTTCTTTTCTTTTGCAGATAGTATTTATAATATTTTCATCATTGATATATCTATCATCATTATTTCTTTTAAAAATTTCTTTAACTAACTGGTGACCTGGCATTCCTTCCAATAAAAAAATCTCTTTTTTATCAATATCTTTATCAACTGTTTCTTTAAATGCAGTTTGAAAAGCTTCAGCATGAAATGGCATTGCATCAATCAATACACCATCCATATCAAATAGTATTCCTTTCATTAATAATATTTATCATCAAAATATTATATATGTGATAAAGAATATCAAACTAAATCTATTGATCTTTACTAAACCATTAAAGTTGTTAATTAATTCATATAGAAATACAAATTATGTTCTTTTTCATATATTTAGCGTAACCTAATTTAATGGTAGAAATAATTAACTATTGTAAATTTAATAATTTTATTTAGAAGATAAGATTGTTAAAAATGACTAAATTAGTTATCTTTATTTAAACACTGTGTTAAATAAAAGAACAGATAAATTTACATATATTGATAGATGATGTATTCTTGGGATTTATTTTTAATTAATTATATCTATACATCTGCATTTTTGATTAGACTATGTGTTATATGGATAATAACTAAAATTTTTTACATTATTTTAAATGGAAATAATTTGGTATATTGATTTAGTATTACTGGGTAAAAATCCGATAAAAATGATTTATTTATGATAATAACAGTTTAACTTTAGCTATTTTTGTCATATGTGATAATAAAGCGTTAACAAATTACAAACACGTGATTTGCAATAAAATAGTATCATCTTTTGTCTGATAAAATTCTAATATACATATGAATCTGTTTTACGATAAATTTTGAATTGTATAAAGGTTGTTTTATTCGCAAAATAATTTAAAAGTTGATACAATTGATAGTTGTAAACATGGTATTAAATGAATATGATATTAATTAATTGATATGAAATTTCTTGGTTATTGGGCGTCACAAGAGCAATATTCTATGCAGGATTTAATTGGATTCACCATCGAAGCTGAAAAGGGTGGTTTTACAGCAACTATGACAAGTGACCATTTTCACCCTTGGTGGCATGATGGTGGATATGGAAATTTTACCTGGATTTGGTTAGCCGCTGCAGCAGAAAGGACAAAAAATATGAAATTTATAACTGGGGTTACATCCCCAGTATACCGTTATAATCCTGCAATAATAGCACAAGCTTTTGCATCACTTGATGTATTGTATCCAGGACGTATTGCCCTTGGAATTGGAACAGGGGAAGCAATGAATGAAGTTTCAGTAGGGTTCGATTGGCC
>Ga0134126_10008161_pt1 | contig 13167 bp, 6 predicted proteins | sample KB31752_FD_96881 | JGI IMG/M metagenome (GOLD analysis project Ga0134126, IMG submission 96881) | Terrestrial soil microbial communities with excess Nitrogen fertilizer from Kellogg Biological Station, Michigan, USA - KB3-175-2 | ecosystem: Environmental > Terrestrial > Soil > Unclassified ...
AACTAGAAATAATTGACTATCAAATAATATAAAAATCTTTAATTTTACTATATATTACTAAGTAAATTTTATAGAATCTGGTAATTTTATTGTAATTTAATATATACATTAATTCTAAAGTTATATACAAGAGTATTTAAAAAATACAAAATGATTACTAGTCAAATAATATCATATCAGATCATAAGCTATCATAGTACTTTACAGAAACCTTAAAATTTTGAACAATGCCGAATTGATATAATAACGATGTTAAATTTATATCATGGAGATATCGATTTGCGAGATGATATCGTTATGATGTCGTCATAATATCGTTTCAATATTGACACAGTACATCGAAAAGATATCGTGAGGATATTGTTTGAAGAAATATCGAATTAGCTTCATTTTGATATTGTTACAATAACAATAATTCAAAAAAAAAATGCAAAAAAATTATGATGTCATCATGGTATCGTCTCAATATTGACTCAGTATATCGAAAAGATATCGTGAAGATATTGTTTGAAAAAGAAGACTTCGTTTTGATATCGTTACAATAACAATAATTTTCAAAAAAAAAAACGCGAATGTCGTCATGGTGTCGTCTCAATATTGACTCTGATATGATATATGATATCGACGCGGTATATCACAAAGACATCACCGTGATTTTTTTTTACCTTCTCCTAACGTTTGCGAAAAAAAAATTTGCGAGAAATTGTTTTCGATACTTATAATAATCGGCGTAACAACCCCTAGAAAAAAATATTAGAAAAAGTTGAATTTACTTTCAGTTATTTTTTTTGGTTTCTTTATATTGAAAATTCACAAATTTTTTGCAACTTTCCGAAAAAATTTTGACAAGATTGTTAAAAATTGTGATAATGTTGCATTAATTTCAATTACTAAACAATCTTTCTACGCCGCTAAAAATTTATAAATTTATTGATAAAAAAAAAAGTCCACTAGATGAATCACAACCAAGCGCAAATTACGGTAGGCTCCAATTACAACACTTCTCTTGGTTATATTAAAGCAAATTATTATATATTAACAGCCCTTTTTTAAAAAAGTATTTTTTTCTTTCGTTTTGTGAAAAATTAAATATCAATTAACTTTTTTGCCATTTTTTAGATGTCGTCATTGTTCGCTTTCTGGTTTGTGTTTCATCCTCAGATCTGATACTAATTTATTCATCATCATTCTCGAATTTGGAAGAACTATAAAATACATTATTGATCGTATAGAGATTTCCATTGTGTGTAAAAAATTTGTCGTGAGCATCTTTGTAATTCTCTATACAATGGAAACCAAAAGAACAAAATTGTCAAGGAATTTCCGTTTTCCTGTGAATTTGGTTCGAATGCGAACTTTAACCAGCCATAAACTAAAGATCTCATTAATGTGCCGCCTACTTCTTAGATAACAAGAAAATACTCTTTACGTCACTCTCTGGATCGTTTTCTTTCTGTCTTTGACATCTTAAATATCTAACGTTTATCCTTTCCCATAAAACGTTTCGCCAACATGACCAATTTTTCGAAACTTTCCCAAGTTATTCAATTTATCATCCAAAAAATCTCGGATAACTTGATTTTTATTTCAAGGAGTCTTGTTCTTGTTTTAATTCATTGATTACGATTGTCCTTATCCATTTTGGCGTTGAATGTTATAAGAATATATTCGACAATCTTTGTTGATTATATGTAATTTGGGATTCGAAGTCTGTTAACTCACTTGGAGCGTTTGTATTAGGACGAATAGACTGAGGATATTGCGGGTTTTGAGGTATTTTAATGGTAACTACAAACCTGCATTTACCAACTCTTCTTCTATGTCGTCCCTAATTTAAAGAATATATTAGTATTTTATATGAAAATTATATGATAGATATAAAAAAAATATATTTGTTACATTGCAGTCGTGCAGATAGTAGAGGGGGTGGCAGCGATACTTGTAGATTCTAAAATTGGAATACCAGGAGAAAAAATGGGCCTCACTGCTTTTATATTGATATTGGTCCTTGATATAATATCTTCAATTTCTGAAATGGCACATCAAGTAAATTATCTATATAATGAAAAATAACATTACAAAGTTATTATTCCACTATTGATTTTCTTCAAATACAGGATGATGTGACAGATATGACTGATATGAGAAATGTTGTGACTGATATGAGGGAAGTTGTGACGGATATGAGGAGGATATTGTGAATATTGAACGAAGGAAATTGCGTTGAAGTATATACAGGTAAAATAAGAAAATTAGGAAGTCTGTATCACCTTCCTTTTCACAATCACGACGATTCACAAAAAAAACTTGTATTGCGACGTACAACACTAACCAAAGTAATTGATAATATATTTTGACTATCCTCTTTATAGTTGATCGTGACCAAAAGTATATCTTTCATATAAAAAAAACGAACAAAAGAAATATAAATTTTATTATTGGCTGTAACAATTTTGAAACCAAATGATTGTCGCATTAGTACAATATCTGCAATCTTAACTGCCTTAAATGGTAGTTGTCCCAACAATATCGAATCTCAATAATCCGTACGTTTAAATAATGGGATTTATTCTGGGAAGACAGTTATACCTTCATGAAAAGATTTCGCAGATTTACCTTAGAGAATGTAATTATAAAAATAAATTGATTACTTTTCTCCGAATAATTTATATGTTAATACATATCATGGCAACAACACAGGAATATTAATACGATGTGGTGAGATCAATGCAAAAATTAATTTATTACTTTTTTTGTATAGCCTCAAAATTTTTTTAACTATATTTTATTTTTTAATAAAAGGGGTTTTGTGCGATTTGGATAATATCAATCACAAGCAAGATCAAATGAAAAAAATTTAATTTAATGACCATGACGTGAGAAAAATATTAAGGAAAATAAAAAAAAAAAAAATAATTTAATTGCAAGCAAAATTAACTTTTTTTCTTGAAGAAATTAGATATTTCATTACGATGTGAAAAAGTACTCGAAAAATTGCGTCATAATATGGTGAGATCAATGCAAAAATTAATTTATTACTTTTTTTGTATAGCCTCGAAATTTTTTAACTATATTTTATTTTTTAATAAAAGGGGTTTTGTGCGCTTCGGATAATATCAATCACAAGCAAGATCAAATGAAAAAAATTTAATAAAATAATGTGAGAAAATATTGATCATGATGTGAGAAAAATATTAAGGAAAAATATCAACTTATATTTAATGATCATGAGCAAAAAAAAAAAAATATATAAAATAACTCGAAAAATTGTGAAATTGTGAAATTATTATTAAAAAATGTCTTCTGATAGGAATCAGCAACAGCAACAATCTCGGCAACAACATTCATCTTCATATCAATATCCTGCTCTCTCACCATATCCATACCCTCCATATCAGTATCCTCTCTCGTCATATCAATACCCTCCTCCCCAGTACCCTCCTCCTCCTCCTCACCCATCCTCTCAGCAGTACCCTCCTCCTCCTCCTCACCCATCCTCTCAGCAGTACCCTCCTCCTCCTCCTCACCCATCCTCTCAGCAGTACCCTCCTCCTCCTCCTCACCCATTCTCTCAGCATTATCCTCCTCAATATTCTCCTCCCTATCCTTTGTCAGAATCTTTTCTGTCAAAGGAGAAAGCAGGTTTGTTTAAATTTAATATTTAGTATTAGAAGCAAATTTTCAATAGCAGAATACTAACTTTGTAATGAATATTATTTTCCACCTAACCCTAATGGCTAACCATATAGAAGATTATCTTGAAGATCCTTTTAGGAAGATTGAAAAAATTATTTCGATGGCGCATAATCTGATCGAAATTCGTCAAATAATAGCAGAACGTTTCGCACTTGCTCTTCCAGAAGAGATTTACGAACGTATTGGTGATTGTGTAAATCGTGGAAAGAAACGTTCTAGCGAAGGAAGTGTTGCGACATCTCCAAGTACTCCTATCATGGATAGTGAAGTAGTTCATAAGAAGACAAAAAGGTTTCTAATCAAATATTTAATATAGAAAAAATATATATTATTTCCTTATTTTAATATTATTTTAATTGTGTAGTACCCAATATTTGGCATCTACTACCATTCGGCATCCAGTGTAATTTTAATAATAATAATATATTTTTTTTTTATTACAACTTAAATCTGTTTTATAATCAATCTTATTTATTTTCATATATAGGAACGATTATGAGAGAAATCTTTTAGAAGATGGTTTGGATTTGCCATCTAAATATTTTAAGATTGGTGGAGGTTTCTTTTTCTCCCAAAGACCTGAAGCCAATACACCTCAGAGTTTAGTGAATAACAAAACACACGTTGAATATGACCAAAAGGAGTTAGCAAGTATGATTGTTTCAGTAACGGTAAGTATTGTAAATAATTATTTTATTAGTATAAGTATTATATCACATAAATAATTATGCATTTCTTGTATAGGTACCGGAAAAATGGTTGAATGATTATATAATAAGCGAGTTGAAGCCGCTTTTTTTGCGAATTCGCAATCTTGATATTCATAAAAAGAATGAGGTACTCAGAGGATTTTTATCAAGATTGTTCCCAGAGTTGGCACGTACAAATAAAGCAAAATTGAGTGATTTGGCAAAACATTATCGAAACATCTGGAGTGATTGGTGCCATAGTTTGTGGAATAAAGTTCAAAATCACTACAATCATCAAACTTATAATGATAATTAGTAAGTAATTAAATAATTTTTTCATGGTATGATTAAAAAAAAAACTGTATTAATTTTATTACATAAACTTTATCAGCGATTTGACATACGTACAGGATAAACATGTCAAATCAATTTTCCGACAATGGCTCACTAATACATCGTCAGAATTACCACCAGGAGCAACTGAGGCGCTAAAAAAAGTTACTATGATCGGTCTTCGAAGTTTACGCGATAATTTAGATAAAAAATCTGCAAGAATAAGCTTTTATAAGCTTCACACAGACTTATATACGGTAGATATTGTCTTTGAAAGCCATTCTGGTAACAATATAGCAGCTTCTCTGGATCTTTCCAGACTTGAATTTAATCCTGATTCTGATAATGAAGAAATTTCCCAAGTTTGAATAGGTTAATAAGATGTTATTTATTATGCAAATGCTTAAACTCTGAATTTTTATTCTTTACACGCGATCATAAATAACATTTTTAATGTCTCCTAGTAGCTTCTACCGTCTTAATTCAACGTTAATTAACTCCTGAAAAATTTTGAAAAACTGTTCCAATTCTCGGAATGAATCTCTGGAACAAAATAATTAACAATTTTTTTTAATAAAATATCGCTATACCTATGATTTTGAAAAAAAAAAGTTTTGCAAAAACAATTAAGTTGCATTGTTATTAGATAGTTTCTTAATAACACTCCACAAGTTATCTTTTTTCCTTGAACCCCCTCAAGCATCTAAAGTTGAAGAAATTACTATAGTGGGACTACTATCTTTTCTTTTTTTTTTTTAACTGTTTATTAAAAAAAAAATTCTTAATTCCTTTTTTTTTTTTTATTTTTACATTATTCCATTTTTTTTTTTATTCCTTTTTTTTTTTTTGTTTTTTTTTTTTTTTTTTTTTTTTTTTGTTTTTTTTTTTTTTTTTTTTTTTTTTTTTTTTTGTATCTCAGGAGGTGGAAATAAATATAATTGAATTCGCCACAATATCTTTTCGTTTGTGAATTCTTAATAAAACTAGAATTATTTCAACCGTGATCTTATTTTATTTAGAATTTCAAATTTAAAATCATATGCAGAAAGCGAACATTATTTAAAATTTTTATGCGCGCAATCTCTAACATTAATTTATAAATTTGTTCATTTATTATACTTTGTCACATATATTATTCAATGATAATGATAAATAACATTTATTATACTCAATTAAATTTGTATTGATCTTACAAAAAAAAAAAATTCACAACATCGATTTGATATCACTATAATACCATTTGAGATATCGAATCGATATCATATTATCGAGAAATTTTTAGGATCAATATATTTTACAATAAGGAAGAACAAATCTCCGATACTTTTGCAAAATTCCATGTAAATTCTGTACATTTCTGTGCATTTTCTGTATAAATTATGTGTAACATTAGTGAGACATTGATACTCGTGTTAAAATTCACGAATATTTCCTGAATTTTCTCATAGTGATTCCTTATTTGTACCAATTCTTTGTTCTGAGAGCAATTTCTCTATTTCATTTCTTCTACGCGACTACGACGTGACTACGTGTTCTAATTCTTCTATAAATATGGTTTATTTTCCATTAATCAAGTATTATTACCCACTCATTAGATATAATAAGATGATTAAATATTAAAACGTAAACTTACCGTATTCAACTAAGACAAGGTACGTATGTAACTCAGCCGCCCTAACGAGGTTTATCCAAAAGAAGCGTTTCATTTGATAACGATAACACTCTCGTGTTATTGGTCTTTAGATATTAAGCTGGCTGACCGTATTCTTTCCTACCTTCCCTACCCTCCTACTTTTAGTGAAATAAGAAAAATTATACCCTTCGAATATATTGAACTTCTTTTCCTTCTGGAGGATAAAAACTGTTTCGGCTGGATATGAGTGCGAGTTAACGTCTAGCTTGTCTAGTGTACTAAGTTCTGGTAGAGAATTCGAATTCACATAAGGATTATTTACTGATTTTCTGTTTTCTTTTATACTATTAATATAATGCATCGCTATTATACAAAATGCTAATTAGTGTATATACTTTAAACATTGTCATATTTAATTTTCACGGATATTAAAAAAATTATTTATAGAAGTCGCTTTCTGGATCAAAGTTCAAGTTTTTATACAATATTAAAGTAAAGAAAAAAGGAAAAGTGGTATTCTTTTTATTACTGCACTTTCTGTAATATGTTATATGTCAATAAATCAAATTCAATATACAGCCAATCAGAAAAAATGTGACTGTGAAGAGGTTTAATTATTAATAAAAATATTATAAAGGGGTGTGACTGTAGAGGGGTCTGACTGTATTTGTCTGTATAAAAGTCGTGAAACCTCAGCAAATTTTTGGTCAATTGGTTTTTGTGATAAAAATTATCAAAATATCATGTTATGTTATTTTTTAGATCTGATGTATATATTTTTTTACATGATCTTCGCGTTACAAATTCTGGCAAAAATAGTGTTGTTAACGGTACCAAAGACAAGCTGAACCGATCGACTTGGACCTCCAAGTCGAACTGATGAGGTCGTTAGTATCGGTCCCATCGACTTACATCGGCCCCAATCAACTTGGCCCATCGACCCATCAACTCCATCGGTTTGACCCCATCAACAAGTCAAACCAAACCGGACCGTGACTTAAAAATCCTTAAGTCAGACCGGTACCGGCCCAATCACTACCCCATCGGTTCGGTTCGGTTCAGTCCGACTTGGACTTAACAACAAATTTTTGTTGTAACCAATTCTGGCAACCAGTTAGGAGCCAAAAATTGATATTTTGACAATATTGATCTAATATTTAATGATTGGAAAAATAACTGATTATTTCTTTCATTTTTTTATAATATTTTTCAAAATAAATTTTTTTGAAATGTCTTTTAGATTATTAATCAACCTATGTCCTTTTGAAATTACCAATCAAATTATTTCTTATGACGTGATTTTCTAGTTCTCGTCTTTATTTGTACGCGTCTTTTTCTTTTAAATATTCCCAACATTTTAATTTTTCCAATTTCTTTTCATTTTTCTTTTCACTTTATTTTTCTATCCATTACTTCTTTCAAGAAAATATATCCAAAATTATTTTAATTAGGTAAGAAGCGCTAAAGGCGGTTGGTCGATGAAGGGGTTGGAACGTTATCCTCTGCACATTTATCCGAAATTAAATAAGGTATGTTAATAACGTGCCGCCTGAGACGTCCCGTAATAGTTTTAATGATACTGCTTATAAGAATGTTAGATAGTTGAGAGGGTTCAAGGAAAGCGGCAATCTGGGTTGTCATGGAATGCGAACTATTTGGTCTCCTATCTAACTTGTGCGTTTCTTCTTTTCTTCTCAAATAATAGGAACTTTCCTCCAAATATTTTTTGTTAACTTTGTCATTTTCTCTTTTGTTTGTTGAACTCCGCTTCTTTATTCAACTGGTAAGTTATTATCTAAGAAACTTTCGACCCCTTCAATAGTGGAGAGATTGGTAATTGGTATAGGGGATAAACTACTGTTGTATCCTCCCCCTTCTATTGTCGAAAAGGAGGGAAGAATATGCACCTTGCTTGTTTAATAACTACTTAGTCACTGCTCATCACTCAGATTACGTATAGCAAATACTACGCTTTTAGCAAAATATACACAATCTAAATGTGATACGATATACTAATACATTTTTTATCTATTATTAAGAACTTCTTATTTTTGTCGTATCTCCTGAGATATTCCTCTATTTTTAAGTTTTTTTTTTTCATGGTAAGCTATGAGGATTAAGGATATAAGATTTTGTTACTCTTCTTATATTCCTTGCACAGTCACATATCTTGATCATACTAATTCTTGTCAACCTCTCTATTTAGATATCCTCTGTTAATTGAAACTATCCAAAATTTCTTTTCTCATTTTCTCGTATTATTTTCTTAATCAAGTGATTATCATTGTTGTAATATTATATTTCAATAAAGTTATATTCAAATATAACTTTTAAAAATACAGTTTTTGTGATCCTGGTGGAAGAAACTGGATTATAGTATAGTTTAGAGGAGCGGAATTTTACATAATGTATTATTTTTTTATTTATGATTTTTTGTAATAAAGTTAATAAAGTAATATTTCACGTTTCGCTTTGGAGCTGAAAAAAATTTTTGCCAAGCGATCAGTGAATGAAATTAAAATTATGTTTTAACCAATTAGAATAAATTTATGTTTATTCTGGCAATCAGTAAAGTGCCCAATTTTTCAATACGATATCAAATAGTACAGATGGATGATGATCACGCCAAATTAACAATACGATTTTGAATTTTAATTGGCCAATTATGTATTATTTTATTATACCATCCCCGCAAGATCGTGATTTGCCACATTTCAATTCTGAATTGCTTCTTTCATATGACAGTATCGAACTCAAATCAGCTCTTATATATTCTCAAAATAAGTTGGTATGAATTGGCACATACACAATAAAGAAAGTAATCAAATCTATCTTTATATTGACGACTGTGTAACAATACGGGGTCAAAGTTAAGTTTGTAAAATCTCTGTGCACAATGTGAGCACATTGTGCACATGTGACGTCACGAAGATCCCGCACAGGGTTTACCACAAAATCTCGACAAATCGAAACCATTAATTTTTTTCATTATTATTTAAAAATGTGCGCAATAATCTTAAAATGTTTCAATTTCAATTAATACTACAGACATTTGTAAAGCATCTGTGATTATTAACGCAAAATATTTTTGTAAATTTAACATAATTATTATTCATAGTTATTAAATTATTAATCACTTGAATAAAAAAGACAAAGCAATGATTAAGCAAAAATTTTTTATTTTAATTTATATATTACAAGATTAATAATAATTTATCTAAAGTTAAAACCAACTTTAAAATTAATTAAAAATTTATAGATTTCTAAATTTTGGGATGTCGGGATTATGGACTGTCGGGATTGTGGATGTCGGGATTTCTGGCACATTTTGCGCACACAGTAATACAAGATTGTGCACACTGTGCACATTACTTTCGGTTCAGATTTTACAGGCATACCACAACTCTATCAAGATCGACACTTGTGTCAAGGATTTGTGTGATCTACTGTATATAAAAATTGTGAGTTTCGATCCGGATTTATTTTTTAAATCCGGAATGGATATAATAAATCCGGTTTTATTCGGTTAATCCGAATATAATAAATCCAGTTTCTTTCGGTTAATCCAAATAAATTAAATCCGGTTTCTTTCTGATGTAATTGTGTACCGAATCAAATGAAATATGGAAATCATTCAGGTTCATTGATTCCATAAGGTCTAAATTTTAAAGAATATCTCTAAAATCTGAATCCTGTTCCTTTATATATTTGATAAGATACTGTGTGTCATATTTTTTTATTTCTTCCGCTAGTGTGACGTAGCGAAAATTTTTTTGGGTCGCGGCGTAAGATTGACTATCACTATGATTGGTCACAAAATTTGCTAAAATTTAAGGTTAGGGAACAGATCGGCGCATATGGGTACAATTATGTGGGGGTAAATGATTAGAAAATATCGTGACGACGTGACCGCAGTACATAAATGGAAATTTTTGGAGAAAAATATGGTGAGTCATGATCATGACGCGATTTTGTTGTTCTTTAAATTAGACGATGCACGCAAAATATCAAATACTTATCATCTCTTTCCAACACACACTCCTATTTTTTCTAACATGGTTCGCAAAACAAAAACTTCAAGTAATATTCTTGTAATATTTTTGGTTAGTTCCTATTTTAGGAGTTATATTTTAATGCTATCTATCTATAATAGGAACTGCAGGAACTGCGCCAAGTCGAGCAAAAGCTGCAAAAACTGCGCAAAGCCGGAAAAAAGCTGCTGGAACTGCACAAAGTCGAACAAAAACCGTAAAAGTTGCGTTAAAAACTTCAAGAGCTAAAAAAGGAAATGAAGACAGTGAAATGGATGATGCCATGGATGAAGAAGAAATGAACAATGAAATAAACGATAAGGATGGAGAACAAGACGAAATACGTTTCCTTGGAGGTATGTCGTAAAAATCTTATTTTATAATTAAATTTACATTTCTATTATGCAATTGAAAATATTTTAAATTTAAAAATCAATTCAATATAATAAGATCTTTCAAAATTAAATCCGAATCCCCTCCTTCGTCAAGAACAAGAGGAGCGAGATAGAGAAAGAGAAGGAGCGGAAAGGGAAAGAGAAAGAGAAAGAGCGGAAAGAGAAAGAGAAAGAGAAAGAGCGGATAGAGAAAGAGAAAGAGCGGAAAGAGAAAGAGAAAGAGCGGAAAGAGAAAGAGAAAGAGAAAGAGCGGAAAGAGAAAGAGAAAGAGAAAGAGTGGAAAGAGAAAGAGTGGGAAGAGAAAGGGAAGAAAGTGAAAATGATAATGACTTCGGTAAACACTTGTTCATAATAATGAATTTTACATTTTTACTATAAAATGATAATTTCATTCTTATTTAATAAATATAACGTCAAGATCCCCCTAATGAAGAAATTCCTCATCAATTCGCATCGATGACCAACCAATTACAGATTTGCAATTGGTTGGTCAACCATCCAAATATTCTACAGATGGCTACTCAAATGCTCAATATGAAAGATGGAGCGTCATCAACACCAGCAGTACCAGCAGCACCAGAACACGCGCCAACAAACAATGTAAGCTTTTGAAATTTAATGATCGACATAAATGTTCCATGTTGATTAACAACAATATTGTTACACATTTAGGACAAATATAGGTTAATCGACGAAGAAATAAAATGTCTTTTCTTGAAATCCAGGAATCCACCTAGTCACGTTTTCGAAAAACTTGTTCGAAAAATTTTTTCCGAACTAGAAATCTACTGTAGTATCGCAAAATCAATTGTAGATCGATGCAGAAAATCCTTTTCAGACTATCGCTATCAGCTCAAGGTCGCAATTGAACAATTAGTTCAAGAATTTCAAAGTAGAGCAGAAAGGTAATCGATATAATATTATATTCATATTTATATTGTCTTAATATAAATTTCTTTTTTAATTTAAAGAGGAAATACGAGAACCGAAGTACTCCTACTAAGTGTAATTAATGATTTTATTTCGCGTGAGGTCATTATTAAAAGAACAGTTAATCGTTATTTTTTGGCCGTCGATATTTCCGAATTGTCAGAAATTTCGATGAATAAATTGATCAAATTTTCAAGAGAATGCTTTAGGATCGCATGGGAAGAACGGGATGAAACTGATACTAAAGTTTTCTATCGCCGTATCAAAGAACTAGATAAAGATACGGAGAAATTAGAAATTCCATCCCGTAGTAGGAAAAATTTTGCCAGCGGATTAAAATTTTAGATAAAAAAAAAATATATAATAATAAAAAAACATTTTTACTAAATCACACCGCTTGTGTTCAACACCATAAGTAAATGTTTCATAAATATTTTATGTTATTTTATTCTGTATTATTGGAACACATAAAGTCGATAAAAAATATTATCAATTCTTTACAAATATATCGTTTTTTTTTAAGGCTGACCTATTTGTCACGACAATAACATTTGCCATGTTGCTACAATAGTATATGATTGACATGATGTTTGTTAGATATTCGGATCAGGCTAAGGTAAAGTTTTACCGCGAAATGTTTCGGCCAGAAAAATCCGAAACTCGGCCGAAACTAATAAAAAAAAATAAACAATAATTACTCAATTACTCGCTCTAATCGAGATATGAAATGAATATCATTCGATTCGTCTCGATAATAGCCACAAACCATTGATGTATAATAACTGGATGGAGAAAAATGTTGTAAATATTTAACTTTTATCAACATAAAACTAGCTCAGCCAAATTTCGGCCTTTCGGCTAAGGTTTCGGCCTTATTAGTTTTGGTCAATATACATCTTTTAGCAGAGTCATGTAAAATATAAAAGGTGTTATCTTTCTGACAGTACGATTTATATTCAACATTTCTCTTACAAACAATTCAAATTTTTGATTTCATTTTATTATTTTTATTATTTTCTTTATATAACCATGTTACGAAATAGAAATCGAAGGGATATTGGTACATTACCTTATCGTATTCGAAATAATTTTAGAAGACAATCACAAGGAATAACAGCGCCATCAAATGATGGTGATGAAATAATGTTACGTGATGATAATGATGATGAAATAGGTTTCGATGAAATGTTAGAACGACGAAGTAATCATGATGATTATGTTGATATGATTCAATCACCATCAGTAAGTGAAGAAGCAAATGAAGAAGAATATGATGATGAAGAAGTAAATGAAGCAAATGAAGAAGAATATGATGATGAAGAAGTAAATGAAGAAAATGAAGAATATGATGATGAAGAAGTAAATGAAGAAAATGAAGAATATGATGATGAAGAAGTAAATGAAGAAAATGAAGAATATGATGATGAAGAAGTAAATGAAGAAAATGAAGAATATGATGA
>Ga0134126_10008162_pt1 | contig 13165 bp, 8 predicted proteins | sample KB31752_FD_96881 | JGI IMG/M metagenome (GOLD analysis project Ga0134126, IMG submission 96881) | Terrestrial soil microbial communities with excess Nitrogen fertilizer from Kellogg Biological Station, Michigan, USA - KB3-175-2 | ecosystem: Environmental > Terrestrial > Soil > Unclassified ...
CTTGTAAATACGGCCGACATACCTGAAGCCGATGCAAAACCATCTTCCGCCCCTTCCATAAGGCATATTTTTTCTATAAATTCAGAGGTATTAGGATTAGAGAAACGAGTATAAATATTTCCTTCAATTTCATCTGCAAACATTGCTCTGGCCTCTTCCGCGCTTTCAAAAGTGAAGCTGGAAGTCATATATATAGGAGAAGTATGCTCTCTCTTCGTATTCTCCATCTGTGTACGTATAGCAAACGTCTCGAAGTTTTTTGATTTCTTCTTCATCTGATAATATCCTCCCGTTTATTTTTCTATGGTTAAAGAATAGGTAATAGTAGCTGTTTTTTCCAGCGTCTTGGCAACAGAACAATACTTCTCCATAGACAGGTCTGCTGCACGCTGTGCTTTAGCCTGGTCTATATTTCCTTTAAGAATAAAGTTTATATGTATTTTCTTAAACAGAGACGGTATGGCATCTGGCTCACGCTCTGCATCTATTTTTATCTTAAAGTCTGCTACTTCTATTTTTTGTTTCTGTAAAATACTGATGATATCTATGGCGCTACAGCCCCCTAATCCCATAATTAATAGCTCCATAGGGCGTGCACCTTTCTCCGTAACGCCTATACTTGGAGAAGCATCAATATCCACTTTGTTCCCAGATTCATTCTGAGCCTGAAAATGGAATATTCCATCAATTTTATTTAATTCTATATGCATAAAGGCAAAATTAATCTATTTGTACAGGAGTAGAAACTAAAACTTTAAAAAACGCAATTTTATACTTTGTCTTGGGAACAAAATATTATTCTGCAAAGTTTAATAAACTAAAACTCTGTCAAAATTTTATTTTGCGTACCACTAAAAAAATTCATATATTTGAGTATCAAAATGAGAAAAATACGTATGAAATACCGTCCTAAAAACGTAACAAGTCAATTAGCTTGTTGTTGTTGTATTTGTTATATTTAAGGAAGGCCTTTAACTATTGATATAAATACATTAAAATATTAACTACTGGCCTTTCTTTGGAAAGGCTTTTTTATTAGTGATTATTATGAAGAATACCAAAGCAAAAGAACTGGAATTATCTGAAAGTATTTCCCCCCAGGCTAAGGAAGACATCTTAGAGCTGGAAGCCAAAATAAAAGCATTCAGAAACCTGGAAATGGATGAGGAGCGCTTCCGTGCTTTTCGTTTAACAAGAGGGATTTACGGGCAAAGACAGGAGGGCGTGCAGATGGTGCGTATAAAGCTTCCATTTGGAAGGGTTACTCCTGAGCAAATTATACGAATAGCTGATGTTTCTGACGAATTTGCTTCACACAACTTGCACCTAACTACCCGTCAGGATGTACAAATACACCATGTTAAGCTTGAGAATGGGCCTAAAGTATGGGCTAACCTGGAAGAAGTAGGCGTTACTACCCGTGAGGCTTGCGGTAATACAGTGCGTAATGTAACAGCTTCTGCGGAAGCAGGGGTTGACCCTAACGAACCGTTTGATGTTTCTTCTTATGCTTATGAAACTTTTAGTTATTTTCTAAGAAATCCTATATGCCAGGAGATGGGCAGAAAGTTTAAGATTTCTTTCTCTTCCAGCGAAGGAGACTCTGCATACGGTTTTATGCACGATGTAGGGCTTATTGCTAAAGCGAAAACAGAAAATGGTAAAGAGGTAAGAGGCTTTAAGGTATTTGTTGGTGGCGGACTTGGCGCACAGCCCATGATGGCCTTCCAAACACATGAGTTTTTACCGGAAGACCAGGTTATACCATACATAGAATCTGTAATAAGGGTGTTTGACCGCTATGGCGAACGTACCAAAAGGAACAAAGCAAGGCTAAAATATCTGATTAAAGATATTGGCATAGAAGAGTTTAACAAACTGGTAGAAAGCCAGAGAGTAGCTTTAAAAAGCAAAACCTTTGTTATTAACAGAGATGCTGTACCTGCTGTTGTTCCTAATAAGTTAAGCTATAAAATAGAAGAGCCTGCTGACAAGAAAAAATACGATGCATGGTTTAAAACCAATGTATTTGAGCAGAAGCAAAAAGGATACTATGGCGTAAACGTAAAGGTGTTTTTAGGCGATATGCCTTCTGATACTGCACGCGAATTTGCTGCCATTATCCCTAAATATGCTTCTACGGATGTGCGTATTACTGTTAACCAGGGATTCCTGTTGAAGTATGTAGAGAAAGCAGCTCTGCCTGCCCTGTTCAATGCACTTAATGCCATAGGCATTGCAGAACCTGGTTTTGATAGTACTGCCGATATTACTGCTTGCCCTGGTACAGATACCTGTAACCTGGGAATTTCCAGCAGCACTGGTATTGCAGCAGCACTGGAAAAAATGTTGAAGGAGGAATATCCTGATATCATTTTCAATAAAAATATTAAGATTAAGATAAGCGGCTGTATGAATGCCTGCGGACAGCATAGTGTTGCCAACATTGGCTTCCATGGCATGTCCATAAAGAATGGCGACCATGTACTGCCAGCTATGCAGGTAATGCTTGGTGGTGGTATAGAGCCGGATGGTTCTGGTTCTATTGCTGACAAAATAGTAAAGCTGCCTTCTAAAAGATGTATAGCTGCCGTAAGAACTATATTGAACGACTACGAAGAGAATGGTAACGAGGGTGAATACTTTAACGACTACTACCGCAGACAACAGGCTGCAGACAAGGTATATTTCTACCGTATGCTAAAACCATTGTCTGACCTTGCCAGCGTAACTACTACTGATTATATTGACTGGGGACATGAGGAGACTTATGTAACTGAAGTAGGTGTTGGAGAGTGTGCCGGTGTAATGCTTGACCTGGTAGCTACCTTATTAAAAGAAACAGACGTAAAACTACAACGCGCACAGAGAGGGTTTGACAAAGGTATATATGCAGATTCTATTTACTCTTCTTATGTAACCTTTGTAAGCGGTGCTAAAGCTTTATTGACGAGCGAAGGTGTAAACTGCAATACTCAGATAGGTATTATCAACGACTTTGATAAACACTTTACTGCTAAAGGACTTGTAACTTTTAAAGAAGGTAGCTTCTCTGAGCACGTGCAGAAAATGGATAAGCACGAGCCTAGTAAAGAATTTGCAGAGCAATTTTTAAAAGAGGCAAAAGCTTTCTGCGAGAAGTTAACAGAACTTAGAAATAAGCAATTAGTAGAGGCTAAATAATGAGGAAGTCTAAGCTTACATTGGTGGGCGCAGGCCCTGGAGACCCTGACTTAATAAGTATAAAGGGTGTAAAGGCATTGGCGGATGCAGATGTAGTGCTTTATGACGCCCTTGCTCATCCTGACCTTCTAAAGTATGCGCCTACCCGTGCAAAGAAGATATTTGTAGGCAAACGTGCAGGTGGGTGCATGTTCTCTCAGGATGAGATTAACAAACTAATAGTAGAAAATGCATTAGCTCATGGCCATGTAGTGAGGTTAAAAGGCGGAGACCCTTTTATATTTGGCAGAGGACATGAAGAGATACTATATGCACAGTCTTTTAATATAGAGACTGCTGTAGTGCCAGGTATATCCAGTAGCATAGCTGTACCGGAGCTTCAGCAGATACCACTTACCCGCAGAGGTGTTAACGAAAGCTTTTGGGTAATTACCGGAACTACCAGCACAGGTGATATATCTGGAGATATAGCCCTGGCAGCACAATCTACTGCTACCGTAGTAATACTAATGGGTATGAATAACCTAGAACGCATTACTGAACTGTTCCGCCAGGAAGGTAAAGGGGAAACTCCTGTAGCCATTATACAAAATGGCTCACTACCAGAAGAACGCATAGGGTTAGGTTCTGTAAATACCATTGTTTCAGTAGTAAAAGAGCAAAAACTCTCCTCTCCTGCTATTATAGTAATTGGCGAAGTTGTAAGCCTGCATCCTGAATATATAGTAGAGTTTATGCAGCACAACAAGCACAAGTTAGTGCCTGATGTAAAAGCAAATCCTAATAAGCCTAACAAAACCAACCCTGACAATTTAAAATGGAAATAGGATTACTAGTATTTGCCAACGTCAACGGTTAAACCCTTACTACCATGACAGCAGATAAAGGTAATCAACTCTTCCCTGTATTTTTCCGATTAGACCAGCTACAGCTACTAATAGTAGGTGGTGGTAAGGCAGGACTAGAAAAATCTTCCTTCTTATTTAAGAATAGTGATAATGCTAACGTTACTCTTGTTGCCATAGAGATACGGGACGAGATACGGGACATTGCCTACAACCATCCTCATTTTAAACTAATACACCGCGAATACCAAACGGAAGACCTGGAAGGAATTGATATAGTAATTGCTGCTACAGAAGACCATGAAACAAACCTGCTTATTCGTAATGAAGCTAAGGAACGTGGTATACTGGTAAATGTAGCCGACACCCCTGAGCTTTGTGATTTTTACTTAGGTTCTGTAGTAAAGAAGGGTGACCTTAAAATTGCTATTTCTACCAACGGAAAATCTCCTACCTTTGCAAAGCGGATGCGTGAGCTGTTGGAAGATGTATTGCCAGACAATATAAGCAGTGTAATAGACAACCTGCGCACTATTCGCGAAAAGCTGAAAGGCGATATGGAGTACAAGATTAAAAAAATGGACGAGATAACTTCTGTATTAAAAGATAAAGACAAACTATGAACGAGATAACAGTAACTGAACTGAAAAAACTAATAGACTGCAAAGCCAATTTTCAACTGATAGACGTGCGCGAGCCTAGCGAGTATGATGCTGCAAATATACAAGGGCAATTAATACCACTTGCTACTGTGCCACAAAACCAGGACAAAATTGCTAAAGACAAGCAGGTAGTAATTATGTGCCGCAGTGGTAACCGTAGCGGGCAGGCAGTACGCTTTTTAGAGAACCTGGGATTTGAGAACCTTTACAATCTGAAAGGTGGTATACTGGCTTACAAGGCAGAGATAGACCCTACGCTGAGGGTGTCGTAGATATTAAAAAAGAGCATTTTCCCATTTCATTAATGGATAAAAAAAACAATATCTCAGAATGGAAAAGAGAGATTATAATTGGAGGTTTAGTGGCAATTTTCTCATTTGCCCTTCCAACTTTATATGATTGGATTAAAAATCTACCTTTCTTAACCACTTTAAAAAATATTGGCCATATAATATTATCAATATTAATTATTGATGTAAAAATTTGGCATGTGATTATTTTTACAATAATATTAATACTATTGCCTTTAATTATTATCCCTATAATTGCTTCAAAAAAATCTTCGACACGCACCCCCATTACCAAATCTCCAATTTTTGCTAGTTATACAGAAGACAAATTTAAGAAATGGAAATGGAGTTGGGATTGGATTTTAAAAAATGATATTTATGAAATTGAAAATCTTCAGGCTCACTGTCCTGATTGTGACACCATATTAATGCAAGATATTAACTTTAGCTATATGGAATATACTTGTCCTAGATGTAATTATTTTGCAAGAAATGCAGATTGCGATAATGTAGATCAAATAGAACATCTAATTTTAGATGAAGTTAAAAGGAAGGGAGTAAAAGTTAAGTTTCTATAGATTAACAATGCCAACTGACACATCAATCAGAGAGAAGCACGGGAGGAGTGTGGAAAGCGGAAAGCAGGAAGCATAATACGACCACTCTTAACCCAGAGTAGCGCAGGAGCATGGGAGCAAGAGGAGCAAAGAGCAGGGAAATACAGTTCATCAATTTCTGGTAGCAGGTGGTAGCATAGTAGCGTAATAACTGCGTAATTAATCAATAAATAATAGCTATTACTACTTAAAAAGCATTTACAATAAATCCTCTAATAGATATAATTTTTATAATTGCCTATACTAACTAATACTAAAGATATATAGAAGTATATATAATAGATTAGCCTCCTTAAATATTAATTACTTAAGTAATATATAGTAGAGATATAGTAGTTGGCTATAGTAAAAGTAAAATATCATTTATAATAGATATTTATTTTATGCTACATAATCATTCTCTTCCTGTTTGCTTTCATGCTTCCCTCCTGTTTATGCTGCTACCACACTATCTACCCGCTATCATTTACATTTTGTTTCCATGTGCTTCCCCAATCAATCATGCCCCATACCCCCTTACCACACACACATGCACCACACAAGGGGGACTTAAGATCTTTTTAATAATTATAATATAATTCAGATTTAATCATGTCCCCCTTTTGCGGATTTGGTATGCGGGTATGCGAAGGGGGCCAGGGGGATGTATTGTTGCTTCCTTATATTTCCCTCCTGTTTATAGTTGCTGCCACGCTCCTCTTGCTCCCATGCTCCTGTGCTCCTCTCGTTCCCTCGTTTCTTCTTTAAGCTTTAAACAAGTCCACATATTGCACTTTTTCAATAATTTGTTGTAAATGAGGCTTTTTTTCTTTATCTTTATTTATTGTTATACCTCCCATGAAACCATACCTTGTTCTGGTATTCGCTTTGTTACTTTCGCTTTCTGCTTTCGCACAGCTTCCCCAGCGATGCGGCACAGTAGAATATAATAACCGTTTATTTAGCCAATATCCTTCTCTTAAACAGGCATACGACCAGTGGGAACAACAGGTAAATGCAACAATAGCCCTGCAAAAAGCGCTTAAAGCACAAATGAGAGTAGCCTCAGTTACTGATACTTCTAGTGATACTACCACGCTTATTATTATTCCAACAGTAGTGCATGTTATCCATAATGTTAGAAGTGGAGCTATAACTGGTTCTAATATTTCGGATGCCCAAATTCTTTCACAGATAAAAGTTAGCAATGCCGACTTCAGGAAGCTTAATGCCGATACTGTTAATATTCCTCCTATGTTTAAGGGAATAGCTGCGGATATGCGCATTGAGTTTTGTATGGCAACCCGAGACCCTAATGGTTATCCCACTAATGGTATTACCAGAACTTACAATGCAGCATCAAGCTGGGATGAATCCAAGGATGCCACACTTAAGTCTATTATCCATTGGCCAAGCAGCCAATATCTTAACATCTGGATAGTACCTACCCTAACGGCTGGCGGAACTATTTTACTTGGTTATTCTCAATATCCTAGCGGAAGTCTTATAGGCCTTACTAAGAACCCTCCTGATACAACTGCTGCAACAGATGGAATAGTAATCTACTACCAATCATTTGGTGATACTGGCACTCTACTATATCCTTATAACAAAGGTAGAACGCTGACTCACGAAGCAGGCCATTGGTTAGGTGGATTAAGACACCCTTGGGGCGATTGTAATTGCTGCACCGATTATGTAGATGATACTCCATTACAAAAAACTGCTGATACTGATTATACACTCTGTAATGCAGATAGTACATCAAACTGCAGTGGACAAATTGATACTATGATAATAGGAAATTACATGCAGTATACGGGGGATAATTGTATGAATGAATTTACGGAGGGTCAGAAACAGCGTATAAGAGCTGGCTTCTGGGGGTGTCCATTAAGGGTATCATTACTAAGTTCAAAAGGATGTATGCCGCCTGACTCTATACCCACTTCTACTATTCCTATAACTTCCGCTGGAAAGTTTGCTATTTACCCAAACCCTGCTTCAGATGCATTTACAGTAAACTATCAGTTAAGTAATGCGTCATCCGTTCAACTATCTGTTTATAATACGGAAGGAGTTTTAATCAAATCACTTATCAATACTACCCAACCGGCAGGAAGTTATACTACTACCTACTCTACTGAAGGTATAATTGCGGGATTATATATATTCCGTTTTGTTAGCGACGATCTTTCCGAAGTAAAGAAGATAGTAATAATTAAATAACTACTATCTATTATAAATTTTTACCCACTCTCTTAATTGTTCTTCTGCTGCTTTAGTTATTTGATTCTGTGTCATTCTCCATAACCAGTTTTTTTCAACAGAAGCAGGTATATTCATACGGGCATATTCATCCAAACCTAATACATCCTGCATTGGAGTTATAACTGTTTGAGCAACGGAGGCATAAGCCATTCGCATAAGTTGCTGATGAATGGTTTTTTCTTTGGGTTGTAAGCCTGTATATCGTTCAAAATTTTTCCGTTCAGTTTTACCAACATTCTGCCTAAACCATCCCTTTGTAGTATTGTTATCATGGGTACCAGTATAAGCAATATAATTAGTAGAATAATTATGAGGTATATAAATAGAACCTGGCATATCATCTCCAAAAGCAAACTGCAATACCTTCATACCTGGTAACTCAAACTCATCTCTTAGCTGATGTACTCCTTCATTTATGTCTCCCAGGTCTTCTGCAATAAATGGTAGTTTCCCTAATTCCTTTTTTAAAGTAGTAAAAAAGTCTGAGCCAGGCCCCTTTATCCATTTGCCATTAATAGCAGTCTTTTCAGCAGCAGGTACTTCCCAATAGTCATTAAAAGCCCTGAAATGGTCAAGACGTACAACATCAAACAACTGAAGGTTCTTTTGTAAACGTTGTATCCACCATTTATAATTTTTCTGTTTTAATACATCCCATCTAAAAACAGGCATTCCCCAAAGCTGCCCGTTGGAGTTAAAATAATCAGGTGGCACACCTGCAACGCCTATCATAGCACCGTTTTCATCAAGGCTAAAGATATCTGGGTTAGCCCATACATCAGCAGAGTCATAACTTACATAAAAAGGAACATCACCAAATAGCTGAATTCCCAGAGTATTACAGTACTTTTTCAATTTAGTCCATTGACGGATAAACATAAATTGAAACCATTTAATCTTTTCTAACCCTTCCTTATATTCTAAGGAAAAGTTTCTTAACGCCTCGCTGTCTCTCTGTTTGTATTCTGTAGGCCAGTCAAACCATGCCTTTTTAAATTTCTGTTTTAATACTGCATATATTGCAAAGTCATCCAACCAATAAGATTCCTCTTTGCAAAACTGTTCAAACTCAAGGGTAAGTTGTTTAAGCTTTCCTTTCTTAAAGTTCTCAAAAGCTTTATCAAATAGTAACCCTTTAATCCGCTCCGCTTCAGTAAAATCTGCTGTGTCTGTTGCTGGCAAATGATACTCTTTAAGCTCCTCCTTCTTAAGCAAGCCATCTTTTGCTATTAACTCAGGAGAAAGCAAAAGTGTATTACCAGCCATACTGGAAATAGAACTATAAGGAGAATATCCCATACCAGACTCTATGGGGTTAAGAGGAAGCAACTGCCAATACTTTTGTTTGCTTCTGGCTAAGAAATATGCAAAGCGGTAGGCTTCTTTGCCAAAGTCTCCCACACCATAAGAAGAAGGTAATGAAGTAATATGCATTAAAACTCCAGCGCTTCTTGTAGTAACAGGATAATTAAGCTTCAATAAAGCAAAAGGAATTGTTTTAAATACATCCTTTACATTTATTTTATTAGCCTTACCCTTGTTCAACTCCAATATATTTTCCCATTCCTCTGGCGCTTCTTCTGGTAAAACAATATGAGTATCTTTCCAATCAATAGTAGTAATGTCCTGCTTTATGCATAATTCGGTTATTTTTAAAGGCACAGCTACGACATGCCAGAACTGCTTATATCTCCTGGCAAAAGCCAATACATGTTCTTTATATTTTCCCTTAACTTCCAGTGGTATATAATTACCCTCGGTGAATAGCGCTGGAAATTGTTTGCATTCTAATAATAGCTTATTAACAAGCCATAATTTTATTTGCCCATTGTACCTATTCTCCCATAAAGAGCTTGTTATATCTTCATTTATAACCTCAGGAGATGTTAGTTCCTCTAACAACTTCTCCCGATGCTCATAATTAACAGATCTGCGGTTATCCGGGTCAACCATATTTAAGTCCCATAGCTCGCAGCCCTGGTAAACATCAGGCACACCCGGACAACTATATTTAAGTATAATTTTGGAAAGAGAATTAATAATACCAAAATCTACTACTTCCTTATGAAACTTATGAAAGCTTTCCCAGAAAGCTCTTTGTTGATCCAATAATGCAATAGCAAATCTTTTTGTCGCTTCTTCGTAATCTGTATCCGGTACTGTCCAGTTAGAATGTTGTTTAGCCTCGCGTAAAGCTTTGGTTAAATACTGCTCAAAACGTTCTGCAAAATTATCCTCAGGTTGTCCTGGCATAGGGTACATACCTACCAGTGACTGATAAATAAAATATTCATCGTTACTATCCGGGGCATTATTAGTCTTAAGACTTTTATTCATTTTCTGCCACTCCTTAACTATCTTAACCCATTCGTCAGGTATATCAGTAAGTACATTCAGTCTTGCATTTACATCCTCTCCTCTTTTTGTATCGTGAGTAGCGGTAGCATTCATAGACAATGGCCAATGCTGTTGCCTCTTTTTCATTTCCTTATGAAAATCCTCCACAGAAATTCCAAATATTTCTGGTGAATCTCCCACTTCATTATTTCCCATATACCTGTTGAAGGTATACATTAAGGTATCCTCAACTCCCTTTGCCATTAAAGGTCCGGCAAATTGCATTAGCCGTTTGTAGAAGTGTAATACTTTGCTGTTATGGGCAGTATCGCCAAAACTATGCAACAATACTTGTTCCAGTAGTTTTATTCCACTTGTTAGTTCTTCTTTATGGTTTTTTACTCTGCTAAAAATATCTTGCAAATTTTCTCTCTCTGTCTTTTCAAGAGGGAAAGTATTTCCATAATACCGATATACAGGGCATTGGATTAATAGTTCTCCAATGGTGTTTTTTAAGACTTCAGGGTTTACATTTTGTAACGCTTCTGAGCTTACTAGTTCAGACTTAATAAACAACTGGTATAAATTCTCCAGTTCTCCGTTCATATGCTGTTGAAGAATATACGCTTTCTTATCTTTTATCTGTTGGTGAATAGAAGTATCGTCATCAACTAGTTTCTTATAAAATTCATCAAACTTATATTTACTATTACTATTTGTTAACAAGTTGTTTATTAAAGCAAGAAAGTCATAGCCTGTATTACCCTGTATAGGCCAACGAGAGGGTAAATTTTCTCCAGGTTCAAGAATTTTCTCTACTACTATATAAGTATCTTTGCCCACCAGCTCTCTTAATTGTTCCAAATAAGCTGTTGGGTCATACAGTCCATCAATATGGTCTATTCTTAATCCATTAATTATTCCCTCGTCTAAAAGTAATTTTACCAGCTTATGATAATCCTCAAATACCTCTTTATTCTGTATATTAAGACAGATTAATCCATTTATGGTAAAAAAGCGTCGGAAGTTAATCTGGTAGTCTGTTTCTTGCCAGAAGCACAGTTGGTATGCTTGTGCATTGGTTAATTGATGTAGTGATTCAAAATTATTATTAATTCTATTTACCGTATCCTGATGTAATAACTCTTCTTTAGAAATAGTTAAAACAGTAGCACATGATTCAGTATTAATAGGGAATATATTACCATAGTAATTAAAAAATAGTTTATCATTTTTTAATTCAACCTTTAGCTCTCCTTTATCTATTACTTCATTAAGCGGCGCTCCTAAAAAAGGGGCCATTAATTTCCCATCATTTACATTACTATCCCATAATATATCAAAGTAAGAAGCATAACGAGATTGCCTGCCATTCTCCAGCACATCCATAAGCCATTCATTATTTTGATGGTACGCCATGTGATTAGGTACAATATCCTGAAGCCAGCTAATTCCCTTCTCTTTTAGTTCTTTACTAATTTCTTTTAATTGTTCTAGTGTCCCTATCTCAGGATTAATACGATGAGGATTTACTCCATCATAGCCATGAGTGCTTCCAGGCACTGCCTCTTGTATAGGCGATGCATAAATGGTAGTAACGCCTAGCTTGTGCAGATAAGGGATTATTTTCTTAAAATCTTGAAAAGTAAATCCTTTATGAAATTGTATTCTATATGTTGAAACTGGATTAAACATAGCTGGTTGAATAAATTAAAAAAGATTCCGGCTGAACTATTATTGCCGCTCCATCAGAAATAGTATCCGGTGAAGCTACATGTCCTTTCCAAACAGGGGCAGCCGAGTCAATCACCTTCTGCCAGTTAGCATTGTAATTGGGAAGCATCACTAATTGCTGTAGGTTAGAAAAATTCATAATAGCCATTAACTGGTTACTTCCTTCCCATCTGTATAAAACCAGTGTCTTCTGTTCCTCATTACAGTGTATTTCCATCTGGTTACGGTTAAGCTGCCTCAGTACCGGATGCTGTTTACGTAATGCAATAAGTTGTTGATAGTAACAAAAGAGTGTTTTGTGTTTGTCTTCTTTTAACAAATGCCATTGTAATTGCGATTGCTTAAAAGTTTCCTCAGCCTGTGGGTCTGGCGCTTCACCTTGTGCATGAAAGGCTGCAAACTCCGCTTTTCGTCCTTTCCTCACTCCTTCAATAAGAGCAGGGTCTGAGTGACTTACAAAATAAAGAAACGGATTAGATTCTGCCCATTCTTCTCCCATAAAAAGCATAGGCAAGAATGGACTTACCAGTACTGCACCTGCCATCAGTTTTTGCATTTCAAAGCTTACAAGCTGACTTGTCCGTTCACCAAGCATTCTGTTGCCTACCTGATCATGGTTTTGTGAAAATACTACAAACTGATGTCCGGAATTTTTACTCGCCTTTGTACCAAAGTTTTTTAAACGCCCAGGCGAATATATTCCATCGTATACATAAGCATCCTTATACGCTTTTGCCAGGTGATTTATTCCTTCAAAGTCTCCATAGTAGCCAGTACGCTCCTGCCCAGTTGTTACACGCAAGGCATGATGAAATTCATCAATCCATTGTGCATCCATACCATAGCCGTCCTCATTCAATGGATTTATAAAACGAACGTCATTTAAATCACATTCTACTATTAAATAATGCTTACGTCCCGTTTCCAGCATTAACTGGTTTACATAATGTTGTATCTCTTTAAGAATATGGTCAGGACTTAAATCCTTAATAGCATGTACCGCATCCATACGCAGTGCATCAATATGAAAATCTCTGAACCACATCAGAACGTTTTCAATAAAATAACGTCTTACGCCATAGCACCAGGCATCGTCAAAGTTAAGAGCCTTACCCCAGGGCGTATGATATTTATCCGTAAAATAAGGAGCATATTCTCCCAGGTAATTTCCTTCGGGTCCTAAGTGGTTATAGACTACATCAAGAATTACTGCCAGCCCTTTTTCATGGCAAAGATTTACTAGCTTC
>Ga0134126_10008164_pt1 | contig 13160 bp, 9 predicted proteins | sample KB31752_FD_96881 | JGI IMG/M metagenome (GOLD analysis project Ga0134126, IMG submission 96881) | Terrestrial soil microbial communities with excess Nitrogen fertilizer from Kellogg Biological Station, Michigan, USA - KB3-175-2 | ecosystem: Environmental > Terrestrial > Soil > Unclassified ...
CCCGATTTCCTTTCGGGCTATGCGCTCACATTCACCTACCGTTTCGCACTCGGTCCCCTCGAGCTCAGCGCGATGTATTGCGATCAGTCGCGACGTGTCATCGGCTATGTGAACATCGGTATTCCTTTCTAAGACGGTCTCCCGGCCCTCGCCCGAAGGGCGATCATGAGATATCAGCTTCCTATTTTACCAAGCACGATGTTCAGTATTTCCGTTTCCGCCTTATTGGCCTCCGCCATTATCCTGCTGCCCCGGTCATGGATATCCTTCACGAATTCCTTATCCTCATAACCGGCCGCATTGATCCTGACATTCAGGAAAGCCCCCATCACTGCGGCACGCACGCAAAGCGCGCCAACCCCCGCGTCCGAAACGGAATTAGGATTACCATCGAGCGCCATGGCCCTGATCACCTCCATGGACGCCGCCGCCACTTCCATCACGCGGAAAGGCACCTCAATGGCGGTGCGCGTCGCAGCCTGGATAGCTTGATGCCGCAAGGCCTGCTCTTCGGCCGTCCCTTTGGACATTCCAAATGCCGCCATGATCGAGTTGAACGCGCGGGTATCCGCATCTACAAGGCGAAGGAGCTCATCCTTATATCCCTGCCCGCGCTCCGCCCATCCGCTAAACAATGTCCATCGGTCGTCCCATCCCTTCTTATGCGATGAAAGGTTCGCCACCATAGTCCCGAGCGCGGCGCCCAATGCGCCCACATAGGCGGCGATCGATCCACCGCCGGGGGCCGGACTTTCACTCGCCGTTTCATCGGCGAAATCGAGCAGAGACATCCCGACAAGCCGCCGGTCGGCCGACCCTCGCAGCAGGTATTCGATGATCCTTTCTTCGGGAACGAAAGGCGCCAGCTCATCGAGCCCCATCGACAGTATCGCGATCCGGATCAATTCTTTTTCGGAAACCCCGGTGCTTCGTTGCTGTTTTTCTAAAAAATACCGTCCGGCATCCAGCATGGCCTGCAGGGGGACGAGTCCTACCAGCTCGCTGCCCGTAACACGGATACCCCTCGCGGACGCCGCCCGGGCGACTTCATCGAAAGCAACATGCACCGGCGTGATACGGATATTCGTCAGGTTCATAGAGATCTGCGCGACGCCATATTCTTCGATAAACCATCCGATGGCTTTCACGGACTTCAGGGTGCCTGGCTGATGCGTGCCGTCCGGAAGCGTACGGCCCGCTTCCCGCACATCGAAGGCTATTGCATTGGCGCGGCGCGTGGAGGTAGTATTCAGATTGACATTGTAGGCTACGAGAAAATCCCGCGCCCCGATCACCGTCCCGCCGCGCCTGGCATCGAATTCCGCCGGGCCAAAGTCCGGTTTCCATTCCGGGAGCGCTATCTTCTTGAAATACCCTTCATATTCGCCGGCGCGGATGATCGAGAGGTTGCTACGCCGTTTGTCGGGCTGGGCCTCTTCATAAAGATAGACCGGCAGCCGCAGCTCGGTACCTACCCGCGACGCCAGCCGACGCGCCCACTCCGCCGTCTCTTCCATCGTTATGCCGGCTATCGGTATCAAAGGACATACGTCGGTGGCGCCCATCCGCGGGTGCTCGCCTTTATGATCCCGCATGTCTATTAACTCTCCCGCCTTTCGGATAGCCTGAAACGCCGCCTCGATGACCGCAGCCGGCACCCCCACGAACGTCACGACCGTCCGGTTCGTCGCTTTGCCAGGATCTACATTCAATAAACGGACTCCCGGAACACCTTCGATGACATCCGTTATCTGTTTGATGATCTCGGGACGCCGGCCTTCGCTGAAATTGGGGACGCATTCAATAAGAGAATCCATGTAATTTTTCAATTATTTATTCAATACGATCGTTGATTTACGTTTCCGTTCCCAAATTAACTAATTTTGCGTGCGAATCGACGTTTATGCTAAAATCCAAGCTCACCTTATACGCCGTGATAGCGTCATTCTTCTTCCTCGGCGTATATGAAAAGAAAATGGGAGAAGTCCTTGATATCCCTACCAGTAATGCTCCTAAGCCTGAATACATGAGCATCAGCGGGAATATACTGATCTTTATTGCCATCGGCCTGTTCCTTCTTTGCAGCTATACTCTCGACAAAAAGAAAGGTTGACACCTCATCGCAGGAATTCCCCGCGGATCATCACCCTTTCTACAAGATCGCTGCCGAAGGAATAAGGAAGATACGCCAGTGAAGGCACCGGCCGCGTAACGATCAGGTTGGCCAATTTGCCACGAGTGATGCTCCCGATCCTGTCACCCAGCGACATCGCATGGGCGCCATTAAGGGTGGCCGCGTTGATCGCCTCCTCCGGGAGAAGCCGCATCTGGATACAGCCCATCGACACGACTAAATTCATATTGCCACTGGGAGACGATCCGGGGTTATAGTCCGATGCCAGCGCAATGGCGCATCCCGCGTCGATCAGGGCGCGGGCTGGCTGATAAGGCATCCTGAGAAAGAAGGCGGCGGTAGGCAACAGGGTACCGATCGTTCCGGATCCAGCCAGGACGGCAATCGCCGAAGAGTCCATGGTCTCGAGGTGATCGACGGATAATGCCCCTAACCTGACTCCCGTCTCGACGCCCCCGGATAAATGCAGCTGGTTCGCATGGATCTTGGCAGGTAACCCGTACCGAGCGCCGGCACGTAAGACAGTCTCCGTTTCGGCGGGACTGAAAAAACCTTCTTCGCAGAATACATCGATATAGTCAGCCAGACCCCCGGCGGCGATAGCCGGAAGCATTTCGTTAACGATCAGATCGATATAGCCTTCATGATCCTGCCGGTACTGTTCCGGATATGCGTGCGCGCCGAGGAAGGTGGCCTTGATCGCCAGTTTCGACCTTTGTTTCAGCTTCCTGATGACCCGAAGCATCTTCAACTCCCCTTCCACCGTCAGGCCATAGCCGCTCTTGATCTCGACGGCGCCGGTACCCATCTTCGCCAGCTCCTGCAGACGCTGCCAGGCCTCGGTAAATAACACCTCTTCCGGGGTCTCGGCTACACGCCGGGCGGAGTTCAGGATCCCGCCACCCTTCGCATGGATGTCGGCATAGCTCAGACCCCGGATCTTGTCCACGAATTCGGACTCCCTGCTCCCGGCATAAACAAGATGTGTATGACTGTCGCACCATGCAGGCAGCACCAGACGACCACTGGCGTCTGTACCGTCCGAAGTACCGCGCAACGACGCAAGCGCCGGTGGCAATTCGGACATGGGCCCGAAGCCTGCGATATGTTCCCCTTCGATATGCAGCCAGGCATCGTGGATGACGGGTAATTCGGCGAGCTCGCCTCCCCGGAGCAGAGGGCTGTCCTCCCGGGTATTCACCAATTGACGAATGTTGTAAAAAAGATGCGGGGACATTCCCGAAGATAGGGAATTATAAAAAATCGGCCTTGTCCAGCTTTCGCGATATTCGGCATGCGGCATTGATCAACCCTACATGCGAATAGGTCTGCGGGAAATTGCCCCATTGCGATCCGTCATCGATCGCGTCCTCACTGAAGATGCCCAGGTGATTGGCAAACCCCAATAGCTGATCGAGATGCCGGAGGGCGTCATCGACGCGACCGACACAGGCCAATGCATCTACATACCAGAAGGCGCAGACCAAAAAGGTACTTTCCGGGAACCCGAAATCGTCATAGTGTTTGTACCGGTAAAAAAGTCCCTTCGGTGTCAGCAGCTCCTTCTCGAGCGCCGCGATATGCTCCTTCGCCCGTTCTCCGCGATGATCGAGATAGTCCATCGTGATCATGGAAAGGGTGCTCGCGTCGAGATTGGCCGTACCGATGGCCTGTGTAAAGAGCTTTCGCCCGGGGTCATAGGTCTTCGCGATCAGCTGGTCCGCGGCTTCCACCAGCCGATGGGCCTTCCGCATCAGGTCCTGGTCGCCGAAGTGATGTCCGATCTTGTAGGCCGCCTTGGCTCCCGCCCAATGGAATAACAGGGTATAGGTATGCACCTGTTCGGCATTGCGGAACTCCCACAATCCGGAATCCGGCATCTCTAAGGTCCGCTCGATCTGCGCAAGCAACCAGGGAACGATCTTCCGGTAGCTGGCCTTTTTGAGAAAAAGAAGACGCTTGTCGGTATACAACGGCAACAGGCTCACCAGCACTTGTCCATATACGTCATGCTGAGACTGGATATAGGCCTTATTCCCAATACGCACCGGCTTGTTGCCCAGATAGCCTTCCAGATCGAGGGTTATCTCGTAGAGCTTTTGATCGCCCGAGACCGAATACAAGGGCTGAAGGGCGTCGGTGGCGTGATGGAGAATGTTATAGATGAAATCGAAATATTTTTCCAGCTCTTCGAAATGCCCTATCTGGTTAAAAGCGCGAAGCGTATAGTGCGCATCCCGGAACCAGCAGTAACGGTAGTCCCAGTTGCGGGTGCTGTCGTGAAATTCCGGGAGGCTCGTCGATCCCGAGGCGATGATCCCGCCCGTATCCTCATATTGATGCAGCTTGAGGACCAGCGCGCTCCGGATGATCTGTTCCTGGTATATATCCGGAAGGTACGAGCTCTTGATCCAGGATTGCCAGTCTTCCACCGTCTTGCGGATGAACTCCTCCGCGGTCTCCTTCAGCGGCGCTTCCAACGGCTCGCCATAGGTGAGTACCAGGTAGCGGTCCTGATCGAGGATAAAGGATTTCTCCTTCTGGACATAATTCAGCGGTACATCGGTGGTCAGACGCACCTGCTGATCGAGGTTGAGATACCGGATATGGTTGCTGGCGATCACCGATTCCGGTACCACCCTGCCATAATCCCCTCTCGGTTGACAACAAATGGTCACTGCGGGCGTGCCCTCCAGAAGGTGTATCTTCCGCACCATCATCAACGGCCGGAACTGCCTCTCGTAGATGCGCATCCGCGGGGCGCAGTCGGTGACGACGAATTTTCCGTCGGGGCAGGTGAACTCGGTGCAGAGAACATTGGTGTTGGGGATATAATACTGCCGGGAGCTGCAGTTGTCCATCGTAGGACGGATATAGAAGTGGCCGCCGTTGTCCTCATCGAGCAGGCTCCCGAAAAGAAAGCTGCTGTCAAATCTGGGCAGACACATCCATTTCACGTCCGCCCTGGTATCGATATAAGCCAGGTACGAGCAATTCCCGATAACCCCCATGTCGTATTTATGAACCGGCATATTCTTTTTCTGATCGGACGGAAGATTCGCTGGTGATCCTGTTCAACAGCGGCAGCACCTGTTGTTGGGAAAGAATTGTATATTGCGCCGCCGAAGCGCCGTTATTGATCTTTATGGTATAGGCCTCGCCATCCAACGCCTTGAACATGTCCTCATCGGTGGTATCGTCACCCATGCACAGGACGAAGTCCGGGTCCGATTCGCCGACGATCCTCAAGGCGGTCGCCCCCTTGTCGTAACCCGCTATGCGCACCTCGACGACCTTGTTCCCGTCTACCACCTGCAGCGTGGTATTCTGCGTCAGCTGGGATAGCGTATTGAGCAATTCACGCGACCGGGAGAACCCGAGTCCGCCCTGGGTGTTGCGATAGTGCCAGGCGATGGTATTGGTTTTCTCTTCGATGAAGGAGCCGGCGCAACGCAGCACGAACAGCTGCATGAATCGGCGGATCTCCTCTTTCCATAGATCGGAGACGGATACCATCTGTTGCCAGGAGCCGTTCCGCATCTTGAAGCTGGCGCCGTGTTCGGCGACCAGCGTGATAGGCAGCTCACCCAGCCATCGGTCCAGAGAAGAAAGGTCCCGGCCGCTGATGACGACGACATGGTTCCGGCCGTCGGTCGATAGACGCGACAACAGTTCCTTCACCGCATTGTCCGGCGCGGCCTCCGATGGAAGACGCGAAAACGGTACGAGCGTCCCGTCATAATCCAGCAGCAGACAGCGGTTCTTGGACCGAAGGTAATGCCGGTGCATGCTGGCGATCGCTTTCTCATCCAGCAGCTTGACGGCCTGTTTTTGCTGCTCCTGTTTCACCTGGACCAGCTGATCCATGAAATCGTTCACCCATTTGAAGACGTCGTATTCCTGGAGCCTCCGCTGCATCAGGGAAATGCGGTTTCGTTGTTCGTAGATCGGCATGGCCAGCGCGCGGGTAATGGAGGAGGCGACATCGGCGGTGTCGGTGGGATTGACCAAAATGGCCTCGCTCAGCTCGCTCGCTGCTCCGGCCAGCTCGCTAAGGATCAGTACACCCCGGCCCAGGCTGCTGGCCACATATTCCTTCGAGACGAGATTCATCCCGTCACGCAAGGGCGTGATCAGGGCGACGTCAGCGGCCTGGTATAAAGCGATCAGCTCCGGAAATGAAAGATGGTTATACCTGTAGATCAGCGGCTGCCAGCTGATGGTGGAGAAACGGCCATTGATCGTCCCGACCTTCTCCTCGATCTGTTTTTTTCGGTCATTATAGGCAGGTATCGTATCCCGGCTGGGAACGATATTCAGGATGAACACCATCTTTTCACGCCACTCGGGATAACGCTCGAGAAAATATTCGAAACCCTCGAGACGCTGCATCAATCCCTTCGTATAGTCGAGACGGTCGACGGAGAAAATGATCTTCTTGTCCTCGAGATTGGTGCGCACCTTATTGCGGTATTCTTCTACCTCGGGATCGTTGCCACCGTTATGGAATTTGTTATAATCGATACCTATCGGGAACAGGTCGATCCGGATCAGCCTGTTCATATACTGCAGGGTATGGAAATGACTGTCGGCGCCCAGCAGCATCTTCACCGATTGCAGGAAATGCTGCACGTAGTCGTAGGTGTGAAAACCTATCAGGTCCGCGCCCATCACACCATGCAGCAGGGTCTTTTTCCACTCGGTAGGCATTAGCCGGAAGATCTCGTAGGAGGGGAACGGGATATGCAGAAAGAATCCGATGGTGGCCTCAGGACGCTTTGTCCGGATGAGGTGCGGCAGGATCAGGAGCTGATAGTCGTGTATCCAGATCTGGTCATCGGGTTGCAACAGCGGGACGAGCCTCTCGGCAAACTGTTGGTTCACTTTTACATACGCCTCGAAATATTCGTTCTTATATTCAGCCAGTGAAGTAAAATAATGGAACAGCGGCCAGAGGACCGAATTGGAAAACCCATTGTAATAGTCGTGATACAGATCCTTGTCGACAAATACCGGCAGCACATTGAAATCTTGCCGCGACCCGTCTGCAGCCATCTGATCCCAGTCCTCCTGGGGAAAATCCGCCACACCCATCCACATTTTCTCCGTGATCTCCCCCTTCTGGGCCGCAGTGTTCTCGAAGTAGCTTTTGATGGCCGAAACAAGCCCCCCCGAACTTTGCCTCAAACTGACCTTATCGCCTTCCTTGTCCAGGGAGTAAGGAAGCCGGTTGGAAATGATGATCAAACGTCCCATGCCCTCCATCCTCAACAATAGCGCCAAAATGGGATCGGAACGTTAAAAAAAGAACCCCGGACCGGGGTTCCTTTTAGCTATAGAACATAATGCGAATACGAGCCTTCGTTAGTCTAGTTGAGACGCGAACCTTTGCCCGTCTCCGGGGTCGCACCCTGTTTGGTCGAGTTCACCTGGAAATTCCTGGCCAACCAGGCGATCTGTTTGGCATTCAGCGTGCGGTTATAGAACCTCAGCTCGTCCATCTCTCCTCTGACATTCTCGAGGGCAGAGGCGCCACCGGAGGTACCATTCCACCAGCCACCGACGATAAAGCTGGCATCGGGACAGAAATTGACCGAACTGCTAAGCCCGGTCTTTTGGCCCACCAGCTTTCCGTTGATATAAATGGAACTGTTGCCGTGTGAAAAGATACAGATCGCGTTGTACCATGCGCCGACCTGCGGAACGAAGTTGGAAGAGTCGTTATTTCTGGCCGGATCTATCGTCCCGTAACCCGAACAGGTGTTGGCTGAGCCGGTAACGCCGAAATCGAAATTCATCGGCTCACTCGGGACGTCCAGACCGCAATCGAAGGTCGGGCCCAGACCGTTGCTGAAGTTCACGATGCTCGCGAACACCATCATCCCGCTATAGTCATATCCTCCATAATAGACCGAATTCGTGTTGATCTTGAAATCGAAGGAAAGCGAGAACGCCGTATCCACGGCATAGCTGCCGTTGTTGGTGACCTGCAGCACCGTACCGTTGCCGGTGGAATTGAAGGCGCTGTTCGCATACCCGTGCATGTCATAGCCCAGCGCCGCGCCGTTGATCGGGGTTACCGTATTGTTGAGCCCGCTGCTATCGGCGAAGCTGCCATTGAAAGGCAGATACAGTACCAACCCGGTCTTCAGATCCGGCGTATCGATCTTCTGAATGAGGATGGACGTGTCGTATTTGATTACCGTTACCGTGTCATGGACCGGCGGCGGAGGAGTAGCATTTTTATCGCACCCGACGATCAGTGCGAGTGTGCCCGGTACCAGCACAGCAGCGATGAACAGAGATTTAGGGAAGGTCATAATCTTATTAAAATTAATGTGTAATTAACTGGTGTTTTTGGCTGTTGGAAGTAACCTGGTAACTGCTCGATAATGCGGCGATCTCATGCGGCGTCAGAACGCGGTTGTACAGCCGGATATTGTCGAGCTTTCCGTTCAGACTCTGCGGGTCGCTGTTCCACCACGCTCCGATAACGATCTGGGACTGGGATACGAGGTTCGCAAGAGTCCCTGTGCCGGTCTTGCTGCTCACCAATTTTCCATTGATATACACCTGGTTGGTCCCTCTGTGATAGATACAGACGAGGTTGTACCAGCTGCCGGGCACCGGAATAAAGCCGGTGGTATCGGCGATGTCGATATTATCGTTGGTGCCGAGATCATAGCCGAGGGTAACATCTTCCGAGCCAAAGGAAACATTGGTGATGGGGCCGACGGTCTCGCCAACGACAAAACTGGGTCCCTTAGCGTTGGTCGGGTCGACCATGCTTATATAAAATTGCGGCCGGTCGACGTTGACCATGAAGCCGAGCGAGATCGAATAGGCCGTATCGAATTTGATCGATCCGTTATTAGTAACATAGATCCTTTCGCCATTGCCGGTAGCGCCAAAAGCATTATTGGCATATCCATGCGCGTCATAGGTCAGGACAGTCCCGGAGGCCGTCGTGGGATTCCCGTTGCCACTGGAGTCGGCGATATTACCGGAGAACGGCAGATAGAGTAACAAACCTTTAGTAAGATTGACCGTCGGGTCTGGCGGAGGCGGAACCTGCACGGTGTCCGTTTTGACGACTACTGTCGTATCATGGACGGGAGGTGGCGGCGTGACATTCTTGTTACAACCGGTAGCGAAGATCAGGGCGGGAAGGACGATTAAAAAGAGGGGAGTTAATCTTTTGATTTTCATAACGGTAAGTCTGGGTTAATGAATTTCAACGAGTGCAAAGTAATAAACTCCCCTTCTAAACGCAAGCATATTTCACAAGTGTGTCGTTCCGGCTACAGGCGCGTCGAAAACGGCAATAACTGTGCAGCGCACCATTATTTTAATCTTGCCCTGATGTCCAGATCATGGCTTCTGGCGGTGTCCTGTGCCAGCTGATACCCAGCGTCTGCGTGGCGGATTACCCCCATGCCGGGGTCATTGCGCAATACCCGGCTCAGTCGTGCAGCCGCTTCGGGCGTCCCATCGGCCACGATGACCATCCCGGCATGAATGCTATATCCCATTCCCACGCCTCCGCCATGATGCAGGCTGACCCAGCTGGCGCCACCCGCCGTATTGACCAGGGCATTCAGGATCGGCCAGTCGGCAACGGCATCGCTCCCGTCCAGCATGGCTTCCGTCTCGCGGTTCGGGCTGGCGACGCTGCCTGTGTCCAGGTGGTCCCGACCGATCACGATCGGCGCCTTAACGGCACCCGATCGCACCAGTTCATTGAATGCCAGGCCAGCCTTTTCCCTTTCGCCCTGGCCCAGCCAGCAGATACGCGCGGGCAGCCCCTGAAAAGCGATCTTTTCGCGCGCCAATTTCAACCACCGTTGCAGCGACGAGTTTTCAGGAAACAGCGAGGCGATCACCTCATCCGTGACGGCTATATCGGCCGGGTCGCCGCTGAGCGCGGCCCACCGGAATGGGCCCTTCCCCTCGCAAAAAAGCGGGCGTATATAGGCCGGGACAAAGCCCGGAAAATCGAACGCATTCTCCAGTCCTCTTTCGCGCGCCCTCGCCCGTATATTGTTGCCATAGTCGAAGGTGATCGCACCCCGGCGCTGCAATTCGAGCATACATTCCACATGCCGGCGCATACTCCGGTAGGCATAATCGATATATTGCGTCGGAATGTCCCTGCGCAGGACAACCGCCTGGTCGTACATCAGCTCATGCGGCCAGTATCCGATCAGCGGGTCGTGTGCCGAGGTCTGGTCTGTCAATGTATCGGGGACAATGTTCCGCTCCAGCAGTCGCTCCAGCAGATGCACCGCATTGCAGTGGACGGCGATAGACAGGGCCTCACCTCTTTCGCGCGCAGCCAATGCCAGATCGATCGCGGCATCGATATCCTCCGTCTTCCGGTCCAGGTACCTTGTCTCTATCCGTTTGTCGATACGCCATTCTTCGACCTCCGCGATCAGCGCAACGCCACCGTTCATCGTAATGGCCAGGGGCTGAGCGCCTCCCATTCCCCCGAGCCCAGCCGTAACGTTGAGCGTGCCGCGCAGCGTGGATGAAAAATGTTTCGCAGCGGCGGCGGCATAGGTTTCATAGGTACCCTGCACGATGCCTTGCGAGCCGATATAGATCCAGGACCCCGCCGTCATCTGGCCGTACATCATGAGCCCCTTTTTTTCCAGCTCGTCGAAATGCTCCCAGTCGGCCCATTTGGGCACCAGCTGAGAATTGGAGAGTAATACACGAGGGGCGTCGCGATGCGTACGCAGGATGCCCACCGGTTTTCCGCTCTGGATCAATAAGGTCTCGTCTTCCCCTAAGTCTTTCAGCGCGCGAATGATGAGATCCAGGCTCTCGAAGTTGCGTGCGGCCTTGCCGCGTCCGCCATACACGATCAGCTCATCGGGACGCTCGGCAACTTCGGGGTTCAGGTTGTTCAGCAACATCCTCAATGCCGCCTCCTGCACCCAGCCTTTACAGGTCAGTTTCGTTCCTGTAGGAGTTTTATACTTCACGGGGTCATAACGTTGATAGGAAACCGTACTCATAAGATCCGATTTGAAAGGTTAAATGCTGAATTCTGCTTCGAAACCGGCATTCCAATCGATCCCCTTGCGCAATGCAAATTCATTGCAGTGACCAACGAAGGAGAAATCGTGGATGATACGGTGCAACTGCCGGATATCTTCTGCAAAGATGCGGTCTTCACTCGCAAATCCGACGAAATTTCTTACATATTCATGCGCCGCCTCCAGGATGCCGCTGCTTTTCAGGGGTCGCCGGAATTCGATCGCCTGGCAGGCGCTCATCAGTTCGATGGCCAGTATGTATTCGAGATTGTCCAGCACCTGCCATAATTTTCTTCCGCTGATGCTGCCCATGCTGACATGATCTTCCTGGCCCAGCGAGGTCGGTATGCTGTCTGCGCTTGCGGGAAAACAAAGCGTTTTATTTTCCGTGACCAGCGCGGCGGTGGTATACTGTGGTATCATGAACCCGCTGTTCAGACCCACGTTGCGCATCAGCAGCAATGGCAGGCCCCATTTCCCTTCCAACAAAAGATAACAACGCCGGTCGGAGATATTCCCGATCTCGGCGGCCGCCAAACAGGCATAGTCCAGCGGAAGAGCCAGGGGTTGGCCATGGAAATTGCCGCCGCTGATCGTATCTCCCTCGCCCAATATGATGGGATTATCGGTGACTGCGTTCAATTCCGTCTCGGTCAGTTGCCGGAGATGCAACCAGGCATTCCGCGAGGCGCCATGCACCTGCGGCATACAACGGAGTGAATAAGGGTCCTGTACCCGCCCGCAATCTACATGGCTTTTCATGATCTCACTATCGTGCAGCAACAAACGCAGCCGTTGAGCCACCAGCCGGTTGCCGGCAAAGGGTCGCAGCCGGTGCAGCCGCTCGTCGAAAGGGGCCTTGGTTCCCGTAAGCGCCTCCAGGCTCATGGCGCCTATAATGTCAGCTGCCTCGAGACAATAATGCAGCCGCTGAACTCCTTTCACGGCATAGGCAAGGATGAATTGAGTACCATTGATCAGCGCCAACCCCTCTTTGGGTCCAAGACGCAGCGGGGATAGTCCGTACCGGTCCAGTACTTCCTTGGAAGGGACCCGCTTTCCGTTGTAAAACACCTCCCCAAGTCCGATAAGTGGAAGGAAAAGATGCGACAGCGGCGCCAGATCGCCCGAGGCGCCCACCGAACCCTTTTCAGGGACGACAGGAATGATGTCTTCGCGGATATGCCAGAGTATCCGCTCCAGCGTCGTGCGGGGCACCCCAGAATATCCCTGCGCCAGGGCCTGGACCTTGGTGATCAGCATCAGCCGGGCGATGTCTGTTGGAACGGGTTCACCTACCCCTACACTATGACTTTGAAGGATCTTATGCTGCAGGATCTGCGTGTCCTCCTCGGATATCCGGGTATTGGCCAGGATGCCGAACCCGGTATTGACCCCGTATACAGTGGACTGGCGGCTAACGATGTCGGTAACATGCCGCTGGCTGGCGTTTATCTTTTCGACGACCTCGGGCGACAAACTCCCCTGTACCTTACCTTCCCCGAGCCCGATCGTCCTGCCGATGTCGAGTCTGTCCGATCCGAAATGGAAACTGTTTTGCTGATCCATGACAAGCTTTTCCGCGCAAAAATAGGCTTTTTGCCCACTCGATCGCTGCCTGACCCCGGCTTGATCCTTACTTGATCAGCCGACGGAGAAAATCCTCTCTGCGACGGCTGGCCACTTCGATAGAGGTTCCGTCCTCCATGATGATATACCCTCCCCTGCCTTTCTGGTATTTGTGTATCTTCTGCAGATTGATGATATGCGAATGATGTATCCGGTAGAATAGCGTATCCGGTAACAGCGCGTCGTAATCCTGGATGTTCTTGGTCGCAAGAACGCATTCCCCGTTGTCGAGATGGATGCCCGTGTAATTTCCACGGGCTTCAAACCGGATGATCTCGCTGATGGTAATGAAGTTCAGACCGGTCATTGTCGGAACTGCCATCTTCTGCTGCCAGATGTGGAGGTTCCCGACA
>Ga0134126_10008166_pt1 | contig 13159 bp, 9 predicted proteins | sample KB31752_FD_96881 | JGI IMG/M metagenome (GOLD analysis project Ga0134126, IMG submission 96881) | Terrestrial soil microbial communities with excess Nitrogen fertilizer from Kellogg Biological Station, Michigan, USA - KB3-175-2 | ecosystem: Environmental > Terrestrial > Soil > Unclassified ...
GCCGCAGCCGTGAAGTCTGAGGGCCAGGGGGTGAACCCCATATAGAAAGATCGAACTTCTGGTGGCGCTGATTGGCCAGGGCCGGAACCCCACAAGATTAAAAAGAGAGCGGTCGCAACGAAGTGCCCTGCATGACGGGAAATCATCGAAACAGTGGATTCCTTTCCGAATTCGATTGTGATCCATTATGGATTATTGAGTCGCGCGAGGCAAGGAACTTGTTCCTTGACACTCATTAATCCATAAGCCATAATCCATTGAACGGCTTGCTCACACGATTATTAGCTCTGTTCCTGTGTTCGCTGTGTCTCCCATTAGGCGCTGCCGGCTCGGTTGAGACTTCTCGTTGGAGTCGCCTCCATGGCGTTAATTTCTTTAGTTCGAATGCATCCAATGCAACTGAAATGTGGCTCCGTTTCGATCCAAACCTGACGGATCGCGAACTCGGCTGGATGGAGCAATTGGGCTTCAACAGCGTGCGGCTCTGGCTGAGCGAACCGGCTTGGCACGATCGTCCCATTCGCTTTCTGGCCAACCTAAGCAAGTGTCTCGATCTTTGCAGAAAGCACAAACTCTCGGTTCTGCTGGTGCTATTTGATTCGTGCGGCATCGAACCTCGTCCCGACGCAGTGGAGATGACCGTGAGCGATGCGTACAAGCATTTTCTTCGATCACCCTCGATCTCCAGCGAACAGAAGCAACTCGTGCGTACACGCTACGCGGCGTTCGCTCTGGGCCGTGGGCGCTACATGCGGATTCCCGTTGGGAAGAACACGCCACCGGATATCATTTTTTGGCAAAATTGGACGCCGAATCCTGGTCTGAGTCGTATTGGTCCAGAGAATTGGCCTGAATTGGATGCCTATCTGGACGCTGTCCTGACGACCGCTGCGCGGCATCCTGCGGTGCTGGCCTTCGATGTGATGAACGAGCCGTCCACACTCATGGATTTACCGACAGGTATGAGCTACGCCGCCGCACGAGCCCGAGTCGATGCATTTGTAGCTCATACCGTGACTCAATTTCAGACCAAATATCCCACCGCTGAGCGAACCATCGGCAGCGGCAATCTTGGTGATTTGAAATCTCTCTCCCACTTTCAGACGGTACTTTCCATTCATTCATATCTGCTAGGTGATGAGCTGGTGAAGACTCTGCGATCGGCAGCCGCTTTTGCCCACCAGGCTGGCAAAGGGATTCTGCTCTCTGAATGTCTCGCCAATACAGACGATTGGCTCAAGGCATACGGCGAAGAGAGCATCTCCACCGATGAGGGACAGCTTCGGCATTATCAGCGCACTCTGCCGCTCATCCTGAACTCAGGTATGGGTTGGTATAGCTGGGGCGGCATGGTCGGACAGATGTTCACCCCTTCCACCGAACTTGTGTATCCGAGTGGTTACCTTCGTCCCGCTGCCCTGTATCTGCGGCGAGAACTAGCCGGCGCGGCGGATCGGCAGCTTCCAAAAACACGAAGGGCGTCGCCTTAGCTTGCATGAGGATCACGAAGGTCGAAACCATAACGCTGAACGAAAGCACCGAAGTTCATGCTGGCAAAGTGAGCTGGCTCTGGGTCCGCATCCATACCAATGAAGGGATATATGGGGTGGGTGAAACCTTTCCCGCCTGCGCCAGTGAACGGGCTGTGATTCTCTCCGATTTTGCGCCAAGCTTGCTTGGTCGCGATCCCCGCGATATCGAGAGAATTTGGAGCGATCTCTTCACCCAAGTGCAGTATCGCGGCTGGGCGGGCGCTGAAGTGCGTGCTCTGAGCGCCATTGATGTCGCTCTCTGGGACCTCCTCGGGAAATGGAGCGGCCTGCCTGTCTACCTGTTGCTCGGCGGTAAATTCTGGGAATCCGTTCCCATTTATAACACCTGTTACGACGACTCTTACAATTTCAACGAAAACCCGGTCGAACTCGCGGCTGACCTCCTGCAAACCGGCATTACGGCCATGAAGATCTGGCCATTTGATCGCATTGCCCGCAAGACTCTTGGTCAGTCCATTTCACCCGAGCAAATGGCGGAGGGTGTCGGTCCGATCCGCCGAATCCGGGAAGCCTTCGGCAGCCGCATGCAGATTATGGTGGAATTTCACGGCCTTTGGAATCTTCCTTGCGCGGTGAAAATTGCTAAAGCTCTGGAACCGTATGATGTTACGTGGCTGGAAGAAATGCTGCCTCAAGATAACCTAGGGGCTTATAGCACCCTTGCTCGTCAAGTCAGTCAACCGCTCTGCATCAGCGAGCGCCTTTTCACCCGATGGGGTTTCCGCGAGATCCTCGAAAACGGAGCGGCAAGCATCATTATGCCCGACCTGGCTTGGTGCGGCGGGCTGACGGAAGCTAAGAAGATTGCTGTTTTGGCCAGCACTTACTATTTGCCGATTGCACTCCACAACTGCGCGGGGCCGATCACGCATTTTGCTTCATGGCACCTGGCAACGGCAACGCCCAACATGATGATTCTTGAGACCGTACGACGTCACTACACCCATCGGTATTCCGAAATGGCAACAGCTACCGGAGCACCTGCCGATGGGCATCTCGGCTTGCCTCCCGGTCCGGGCCTTGGTGTGGATCTCACGGAGAAATTTCTGCGGAGCCCGCGTGTTAGCCTGCACTCAGTGGACGAACACAAATCCGCTTCCGATATAGGCGTTCTTTCTAAGACTTTGAACTCGATCGGGAATGGTCCCGATGCTTAACGCCATTCGTGCCCCCTTACTCGAAGGGAAGGTTGCGATTATCACCGGCGCAGGGTCTGGAATCGGCCAGGCGTGCGCATGGGCCATGGCTTGCGAAGGAGCCCGAGTTGCGATTCTCGATTTGAATGCGGAATCGGCCAGGAGAACATCGGATGAGTTAGTTGCGAACGGCGGCGAAGCGGCATCCTTCGCTGTGAACGTGTCCGATGAAGCGCAGGTCACCGATGCTATCTCGCAAATCGCCGCGCTCTTCGGACGAATTGACATACTGCATAACAACGCGGGAATCCCTGCGCGCCGCCCCGTGGCCGAGGAGGATGAGCAGAGATGGCAATCCTGTGTGGATGTGAACCTTAAGAGCGTGTTCCTGTGTTCGAAACATGTCATCCCGCATTTGCTCCAGCGTGGCGGCAGCATCATTAATACTTCCTCGGTGACGGGAATCACAGGCGTTCGGAATCGAGCGGCCTATTCGGCGACTAAAGGCGCCATGGTCGCACTCACCAGGAACATGGCGCTTGATTATGCGCAGCACCAAATCCGTGTGAACTGCGTTTGTCCAGGTTTCACTCGAACGCCATTAGCGGACGCCCTCTTACAGGATCCCCAGAAAGAACGGCGTCTCGTCGGTATGCATCCGTTGGGGCGTCTCGGAACTCCCCAAGACGTCGCCAACGCTGTTGTCTTCCTTGCGTCCGATCTGGCCTCGTGGATCACTGGACAAGCGTTAATCGTTGATGGAGGATTCTCTGCCGGCCGATCCGAGGATATTTAAGATTCATCTCTTGCCATGACTTCGTCCAGCACTCCCGGCGGTGCCCGTTCTCGATAGTCGGGTTTTCGCCAGGCGCACCGTACGAATTTCCCATGGCTTCAGCGTTCCAGCGGCCGCCGTTCCGTTTTGCTCGATCAACCCCGTAGCCTGTGGTTTCCAACCGGATTCCGCCAGCACTTGTGGGACCACCGCTGGCCGATCTAGCGCACTAGCACGCATCACCAACCCACGGCCGTCGTCGGCTCTCTTTAGCGCGGTCACGATCGCTCCATCGTTGTTGTCCGCGCCTCCGAAAGTCGCTGGAAGTGTGCCCGAAAGTGGAGCGACAGTGATTGTCGGCTCCAGCGGATTATAGAATTGCCAGCCCACCCGCGGACCATTTCCCATCTGTTTTGAAAACTCGACCTGCAAATGCGTGACAAATTCGCCCGGTATAGGATGAGCGCTGTCAGGCACTCCAGGCCCATGATCTGCATCCAGCAGATTCACGGAAAGCGTGTGATCATTGAACCGCCCGCCCCGTGCCTCGCTTGCCACCACCGTTTCTGATGCCGGTGCCTGCCAAGCGACCCATCCATCAAATTCACGCATCTTCTTCCAGTCGTCCCGGCTGAGTTGATCGAATGAACCCGCCTCGGCGGGACCCGCGCCTGGCATTAGATCCTCCAATACCTGCGCGCCAAACGGCACACCATAAATAAATCGGCCTTCGCCGGGAAACTCAGTGCTGCGAATGAGCCGAACCGCGTCTCCCGACGTTGGGTTCACCGTTTCGGAAATCGCGGCCGAACCGTCCGGCTCTATTTGTACCCCGATCCGAAGGCGCGTTCCCATTACCGTTCCGTCAGCTTCCAGATAGGGGCCGGCCAAATTCATTCCACGCAGGATCTTGCTCCACACCACCGGAACCGGGTTGCCTGAGTCCTTTTTCCGAAAAAAACCCGGCGCGGAGTTGAGCGACTGCGGCTGGTGATGGTAACTCAGAATGACAGAACCGCCCGTCGCGCGATTTTGAAAACGGAACAAACCCGCGCGGCGTTCGAATGTCATTTCCGTGGCGTCATTTCCGATTTGCACATCCCCAGCCTCTTCTTTCGATGCGGCGAATTTCTGACTACGGTCCGTGTCGGAGGGTCGTAGATAATATGTTTTCCATCCCAGTGGCGGCACACTTTCCGCGCGAAAGCGAATCCTCACCATGCGTACGATACTCGATTCTGTGTGGACGATTTCAAACGGGACCTCTTTACCGTCGGCATCCACCAAGCTGAGCTTGTGATAAGGGCGAGTAAAGAACGCGAACGGATCGCCAACCAGGTAAACATCCGTGGTCACCGTTCCCGTGCGTTGCCAGTTCAGGGCATTGAACACGACCAGCCCAATATCCATTGCGCCTGGAATCCGGACATGGCTCGCCAATGCGTCGCGCGCGTTTTGGGATACTTTATTCGCCAGGTCCTCCGCCTCGTCAGCCTGGGCCCGCAATCCGTGGCTTTCGTGATCGAGTGTGATCAGGTGTTCTCCCCATGCCTGCCGCAGCAGGTCGGACGGGTATTTCCAACCGAGCAGCGCCGAAGCCATTGCGCCCCACTTTTCCGCGCGCAGTAGCGTATGTGTCGTCCGGATGTGCTTCTGATAGCCACCAATGAGCGTCCAGCCGCCGTTATCCCATACGCTTGGAATTTCTCCCGTCTTCAGGGGCACGTTCTTGGGCCAGTCCTTCTGGAAAAACTTCCCAGGAAGCTCGGCAACCAGCTTTGGACCATTGGGATGTTTACGATTCCAAGCCTTAATATTGCCCGCGAGCCGCACTGGCGGCATGATGTTATCCCACGCTACTTCAACCAGGGCGCGATCTATTCCGGGCGGATACATCATCCGCAGAGAACTCTTCAGGCTTGCAGGCTGACGGATTTTAGTAGTCATAATATCCGCGCTGATATCGCTTAATTCCCACACTGCTGGCTTCGTTCCTTCCATCGCGTCTAACGATTCAGCCAATCCCATGAGATAACCTCCGGCATAACCTTCCGGAAGCGTGGCCGTGCGAATCCGCGAACCATCGAGCCCCTGCCATAGGAACAGGTGCGCATCGCGTGGTCCCGCCCGGGTAATGATCAATCCTCGTACGCCTGCCCTGCTAAGGATCTGCGGAGCCTGAGAGGTTTGACCCGGCGCGTCACTAAGAGACTGCACTACCGGCGTAACATCGAAATTCTTCAGCGCGAATTGCGAAGCCATTTCTACATTCCGCTCCAGATCCTCGCCCGTAACCAGGTTTTGCAGCATCGAATCCCACTGTGCGGCCAGTTCAATGCGCCCGCTCCGGATCGCCTCCCGGAAGCCAGCCAGTTTTTCGGGATGGGCCCGCAAATAGTCCTGAAACACATATTGGTTCTCGATCATGAAGCGAAGGTCCGGCTGTTCCTTCGCGAGCTTAAGCACCGCATCCAGGATTCGATAATTACGCGCATAGGAAAAGGGCGGCGGTCCGGTGAACGTAGTATCGAAATGAGTTCCGGAAAACACGTAGACGGTGCGAATGTTTCCACCCTGCGCCAGAGCCACAGTCGCGGCGAGCATGGTAGAACCGATCAGTTGAATCCAGCGCATGTGAATTCCGCGCGCTATTGCGATAACCGGACGAATCTCACGGCATATCCTCCACCCGGCGCCAATTCCACGCGAAGATGTTTTGTACTGTCGATCGCCTGCGTGCGAATGGAAACGTTTTTCGGTAACCGGTCGGCGTCGGAAGCGTCGGCGTAAATTTCCGCCCGGTATTTACCGTTCCCGAGAAAACTCAGTGGAAGATCGAACCGGCGTGGAGTCCAGTTCGTCATGCTGCCAAGAAACCATTCCCTTCCGTGCCGCCGCACGATGGTTATATACTCGCCTGGCGTTCCATCGAGTACCCGAGTCTCATCCCAGGTAGCTGGAACGTCGTGGATGAACGCAAAAGAGGGCTGTCCGCGGTAAGCCAGCGGGTCGTCGGAAACCATCTGAAAAGGCGCTTCATACACTACGTACATGGCTAGCTGATGCGCCCGCGTTCCCATCACCATCGGCCTCTCATTACGCGCCACGAAGTTCTCTTTAGTTACATTCTCGAAGCCCCCTGGCGTGTAATCCATCGGTCCCGCGAGCATACGCGTGAACGGGAGCAGCAGTTCGTGATCGGGATTATCCCGGCTGGTCCACTTCGAATGCTCCATTCCGGCTACCGCCTCGTAACCCAGCACGTTCGGCCAAGTTCTCTCCAAGCCAGTCGGTTTCGTAGCCCCGTGGAAATCCACCATGAGGTGATAGCGCGCGGCTGTTTCGGCAACGCGATAATAAAAGCCGATCATTTCCTGGTCATCGCGAGACATAAAGTAGATCTTTACGCCCGCTACACCCCATTTCTGATAAAGCGGAAAGGCTTCTTCCATCTGGCGATCCACTGCGGCCCAGTTGAGCCAGATCCATACCTTGACGCCCTTCGCTCTGGCATAACGCACCACTTCGCGAATATCAACCTTTCCGTTCATCTTCGTAATATCGCCAGGCGCAATGATGTCGTCTCCATTGCTTCCGAGTTGCCATCCGGCATCAACGAGCATGTACTCCAATCCAGACTGCGCGGCGAAATCGACATACCGCTTCATGTTCTTTGTCGTATAGGAAGGCTTGCCGTTCTCGTCTAATCTGCCGCTCCACCACTCCCACGCCGAACGGCCCGCATGTATCCAGGAAGTATCCGTAATTTTCGATTCAGGATTGAGGCTGGTAACTACATTTGATTCGATCAGGCGCCCCGGTTCGCTTGCCACCTGAATTACTCTCCAGGCGGAGTGATGAGGCAACGCGCCCTGTACACAGATGCCCGGGTCCCGCACGCTTGGAGCCAGCCGGGATTGCAGAAGTTGAAGCGAATGATTAACGAGATACATGGAACTGTAGTCGCGTAGGTCCGCTTCTGTAATCGCCATCCAGGCGACACCCGGCACCTCCATTAGCAGCGGCAATCCAATTAATGCGGCCCCGGGTTCAGCCATTTGCGATAGATAACTGACCGGGATCTTAATAAATTCACTTTCATATTGGGAGCGGAAATTTGGTAGGAGCAGGGCATAGGCAGTGGCATCTTTGGCAAGGCGAAACTCTGTATCCTCCTGCTTCAGCCGAAATTCCCGCAAAGGCGTCTGATCTGGAATTACGTAGCGGAAGGCCACCGCATCGTCATAGGCTCTGGCCTCGATCACTAGCTTGCGCCCAAAAACCGCCCCATCCTCGAGTTCCAGATGAAGCTCATTGCAATGGTTGCGTACTTCACTGGTTTTACCGGTGACCAGATGATAAACCTCATCTATTTTGGAGGCAGTCTGGTTCACGATGCGCATATTGGATCCCAAAGGTGATTGGCCTTCGAGTTCCAGGCGTAGCGCGGAGTCTTCAATCAGCAGCTTGCCTCTAAATGAAACAGAGTAAACGAGCGGCTCGCTTCCGGAAATGGTTCGATCCCGCGTCTCAGTATGAAAGCTGATTACAAGATTTCCATCTGGAGATTTCAGATCGGCCGCTCCGGATGCGCCAAAGATGTTCGCCGAACCTGCCGCGAGAAGCGCGAACATCACCGGTGCCACAGATCGCATCTTTTATTGGACCTCGTAGTATTTCAGTTTTTCGTGGTTGAACAGGATACCGTGCCCAGGCCTCGCTGGAGGAGTGAAATATCCGTCATTGAGTACGAGTTTTTCTTCTAAAACCGGACTCAGTTGCGGAATATGCTCTACAAAAATGCCATTGGGTACTGCCGCCGCAAGCTGGACCTGGAGCTCCATCAGAAAGTGCGGCGCTATGGGCGTGTGGAACGACTCCGCCATTGCCGCCACTTTCATCCAGTCGGTGATTCCGCCAATTCGAGCGACATCCGGCTGAAGGATGCTTGCGGCGTCTTTTCGCAGGTATTCAGCGAATGCATTCTTGCAGTAAACGGTTTCGCCGATAGCAATCGGGATGGAGGTATGCCGTTGAAGCGCCTCATGGCCGGTGATGTCGGTGGCGGCAATCGGCTCCTCGATCCAAAAGACGTCAAACGGTTCAAAAAGCTTCGCGCGTCGGATGGCTTCTCCTGGAGTCCATGCCTGATTGGCATCGATCATCAGCTTTATGTTCGAATCGAGGGCCCTACGAACGGCCTCTACACGCCGCACGTCCACTCCAGCGTCTTCACTGCCCACCTTGATCTTGACTCCGCGGAATCCTAGGGCCGCGGAACGGCTGGCATTGGCAACTAATTCCTCCAACGTCAAATTGAGCCAGCCACCCTCGGTGTCGTAGACCGGGACGCGATTCTGCGCGCCGCCGAGTAACTGAAAAAGGGGCGCGTCATGCGCTTTAGCCTTTATGTCCCAGACGGCAATATCCACCGCCGCTCGCGCGATGGCGTCGATCGGACCTCCGCTCGATGCGCGCGTATGGCGGATCATTTTGTCCTGAATGTGTTGATGGCATTCGCAGTTCTCGTTTTCGAGCAGAGGGACGAGTTCTTTATCGAGAAAAGCCTTTGCCGCCGTGCCGCCCGTTCCGATCGTATATCCGTAACCTGTACCCGTTAACCCACCGGTAGTCCTCAATTCGACAAGAAGAAGCTCCATTGTCGTGAACGCCTGAATCGCATCATGCCGTTTTTCCAGAGCTGGAATCGCATACAGATGCGTGTTTACGCGATCAATTCTCATTGCCCTGTGTTCGGCATCTTCGGAACCAGGGCAATCGCCCGGCCCGGGCCGCCGCTCTGGGCGGCGATGCGGAGCGGCAGCATAACGAACCAAGCCCCACGTGCAGGCACCTCGCTCAAATTTACTAACATTTCCGTAAAAGACATCCCCCGCGATAGACCGGCCACGTGCGCTGCTCCCAGATCCTCGACTGCTCCGATGCTTGGCGTTGTCGTGCCGACGTGGCGGACACCCCGCGCATAAAGAAGCTCAATGGCCGCCGCCGTAGGCGCTGGCCAGCCTGGAACTTTACCGCCCAATACGGGCTCGAACATCCGATTTCCCGCCGGCAGAGGCGCGAAATATTTATCGCAGTATCCGCTGTTGAGCAACACGATCTCGCCGGGCTCAATCCGGCCGTGCTGATCTTCCCAATTCTCAAGCGTCTCCGGAGTAATTGCCGGACTCACTCCGGCGGGCGCCTGATCCAATAGTGACGTCAAATCTACAACCGCCGCCTGCCCTATTAGATGCTCGAGCGGATATTCATCTCCTGGCGGGTCGCCCGCGGCTCCTGCATTCGGAAGCCCGGAATCAGAAGACGGAATATTGTGTGGCGGAAAATCTACGTGTGTGCCCGTGTGCTCATCTATGGACAGGGCCTGCGCATAAAAAGCGCCGATCGAAGGAATCAGAGGCTGTCCATGTGGCCCGTCGACGCGTGCATACCAGTTGAGCGTGCGTTTCTGAATCAGCGGCATGGAAGGCCACGTGAGTGGATATCCCTCCTCAAGGCGCACGCTCAAGTCGATAACCCGATAATCACGGAAATCCAGCATCTTCCCGCTGCTCTCCTATCAATGGTCTATGGCGTTTCCGAAAACGAACTCAAAACCTAACATACAATTGATTCTGGTTCAACCATTATCTATAATCGTTCAGTCGTATCATGTACAGGATCGGCCTGATCTTCCTACTGGCGCTCGCATTTAACGTCTGCCTGCCGGGCGCTATCCCCGTTATCTATTGCACGGATCTCTTTCATCCTCCTCAAGATCCGGACGATCACTTCGATCTGGCAACGCTGTTTTCCCTGCCCGAATTGGATATTCGCGCCATTATTCTCGATCAGGGCGTCGAACAGCAGCATGCCCCGGGATCCATTCCACTGCGGCAGATGATGCATTTAACCGGCCGAAATGTGTCCTATGCCGTTGGCTTGCAGAATCCGCTTCGTTATCCGGAAGACAAGGCTCTCAACCAGTTCATGCAAAAAGGGCCTGACTTGATCCTGAAAGCATTGCGGGAATCACCGACCAAGGTCCGAATTATTACTACCGGAAGCGTGCGCGATGTGGCGGCGGCGTTCAACCGCGATCCCGCTCTGTTCGATGGAAAGGTAGATCGTATTTATATAAACGCCGGTAACAGCGGTGGTGGGGACCTGCAATGGAATCCAAGGTTGGATCCCCAGGCTTATCTCCGCTTACTGCGCTCTGATCTACCGATATACTGGGCGCCATGTTTCGGCGGGAAGGAGACGCTGGCGGATCTGGCTGCTCGGCGATTAGGTGTTCAACCTTATCAAACTTACTGGATTTTCCGTCATGACGAGCTATTCCGTTCACTTCCCAATCCGCTGAAAAACTATTTCTTCTACGCGCTGGCACACGAGGACGCTTCGATCGAAGATCCAATCGCATGGCTTTCCAAGCCGCCCGATCAATCGATCCAGCACAAGATCTACAGCGAATACCGCAACATGTGGAGCACGGTTACTCTTCTGGATGCGGCTGACCGGCGATTATGCGCGGTGGGTTCATCCTGGGTAGCAATGTCTGCAAAGGAAGCAGGCAACCGCGGCGCCAGGATCTACGAATTCCTACCGGTGCGTATCCGGGTCAACGCCGATCTCCAGGGCACGATTGCCGGCCCGGACCCAAGTTCTACTCTCCGGGTATTTCATTTGCTCGACACAAAGGATTATCAGCCGGCAATGCTGGATGCTCTACGCCATCTGCTCGGAGGGATGGTTCTCCGCCGATAGGGCGGCTCGGGAATTAATCGATATGCAGCGTACAAGCCGGCGCGCGATTCTGAAATCCACGGCCGCCCTAGCCATGGGCGGAGCTTCTATACGCGCGGCACGTTCCTCCATTCCAGAAAGAGCGATTCTCCTCAGTTTTGACGACGCGGTAAAGTCGCATCGCACCTTTGTGGGACCCTTTTTGCGCGATCTGGGTTTTAAGGCGACGTTTTTCGTAACTCACTTGTGGATGAACGATACCGCGAATTTCATGAACTGGGGCGAGATTGCCGAGCTTCATCGGATGGGATTCGAGATCGGCAATCATGCCTGGACACACGCGAATTACTCGGAACCGCGGATTGCCGCCCGGTTAGCGGGTGAACTGGCTTTGACCGAATATGAACTCGGTCTCGTCGGCGTGCCACGCCCGGTTAGCTTTGCCTGGTGTGGCAACAATTTTGGACCCGAGGGTTTGGAAACGCTGCGCCGGCGGAGATACAAATTTGCGCGCCGCGGCCTTCCTCCCGAAGCTCGTTATGGCACACTCGACATCGGACTCGTTTATAATCCCGCCAAGAATCATCCGCTTCTTATTCCGACCACCGGCGACGGATACCCTTCAGGGACAGTGGAACACTTCGAACAGGTAATCGGGAGATCTCGGCCGGGTGAAATTGTTGTTCTTCAATTTCATGGTGTTCCTGATCTTGCACATCCCTGGGTACACACGCCTCCGGACCAGTTCATCAAGTATATGCGGCTCCTAAAGGCCCGCAATTTTCAAACACTGACCTTCCGGGAGCTCCAACAATTCGTCGATGTGGAACATCCGCCGCTGGATCCCTTGGAGAAGGTACGGTATCCGCGGCCGAGAAACGGAAGGCTGATTCTTGCTCCGGAGGTCGAGTCAACGAGAGCCGATCTTCTCTACTGGCTTGGCAACATGTCACAGCATCAGTACACTCTACCGGAGCAGGCACAAGTATGCGGCATGGCTCCGGCGAAGTTTAAGAGCACCCTAAGTGCGCTGAAGCCGATGCCGGCCCCGCATCCCTTTCAACGCTTTTTGCCGTACCCTGGAGGCCGCAGCGCCAGAAGCGGATGCCAGGAAGAGGCCGTCAGCCCCTTACGCGGTACGAAAGTGAGCGTATTTCTCCCGTGGGATCCGCGTAGTTATGTTGTCATCGACTTGCCTCAAGCAATCCGCTGCAACTTGGGCACTATCTTTCTCGCTCACACGCACGTTCCTACAATCTGGAACGAGCAAAACATTACTATCGAGAATCTGGATTGGGATCGCCTTTCGGATGACAGCCTCCAATCGCAATGGGGTTTACCAAACGCGGTCGGCTTTGGCGCGACCGTGCGAATGGAAGACGGGCGAGTGAAAATGGAGTTTTCTATCACCAATTTCGGCGATAAGGCGCTTTCGGAGATCGAAATCAGCGTCTGCGTGATGTTGAAACAAGCATCCGGTTTCGCTGAGCAGACAGGCCGGAACATGATTTTCAAAGCGCCGGTAGCGGGAGTGAAATCGGCGGATGGAAAACGAGCTATCTTCACGGCCTGGGAACCAAATTTCCGGGTTCGCGGGAACCACAATATCCCGTGTATTCACTCCGACGCCCGGCTACTTGGTTGTGGGCGTGGTGAAACGGTGCGGGCCGCCGGATCCCTTTGGTTCGAGTAATTGAATTCCTTGGGAGCTGCTTGTGGGCAAGTAGTAATTTTACGAACTGGAAATAACATGACGGAGCGTCCATGAACCGTAGAGAATTGCTTAGACGCGGCGCCGCAATGACCGGCGTCGCCTTTGGCGTACTTCCTTATGTACGGGCGGCCAAACAGGCGCCTTTTGGCACAGGTCCTGGAGCATTTTCGTTGGCTCCGGTATATGAAGTCAGCGTGGAATATTTCCCTGAACACTCGCTGAAGAATTTGAC
>Ga0134126_10008167_pt1 | contig 13159 bp, 13 predicted proteins | sample KB31752_FD_96881 | JGI IMG/M metagenome (GOLD analysis project Ga0134126, IMG submission 96881) | Terrestrial soil microbial communities with excess Nitrogen fertilizer from Kellogg Biological Station, Michigan, USA - KB3-175-2 | ecosystem: Environmental > Terrestrial > Soil > Unclassified ...
GCTCAGCCTCACAACGTACTTCTTGACCTTGATCTCCTTCACAGCCACGAATCACCTCCATCCTTGCCTCATGGCGGCATAGAGTCAGAAAAACGCATCAAAGCCAAGGACGCGAGGCACTAGGCGCTTTGCTGCGGGTTGAGTTCGGGGCGTCTGGTGGCCAGAGGCATGATGGCGATGTCGGCGGCGACCTTGCGCATCATGCCGTCATGCGCGCCGCCGATAAAACAACGAAGCGCCTGGACGTTGCCGGCTTCGAGCAGCCGCGACAATGGCTCGGAACCGAGCGGTCTGAAGCCTGAATTGCTGGAGCGGCTTCGTCTGCGGCTCGACGATCCCCCGACCGACAGCGGGCGATGGATTGCCAAGAGGGTCGCGCGCTGGATGGCGGATCAACTGGGCTTGGAAAACTATCGCCAACACGCGGATGGCAGGCGCTGAAAGCGCTTGATTGGCCGATCCAAAGGCCGCGACCGCGTAGCCCGTCGGCCGCAATGCCACAGCAACAGGACGAGTTCAGGAGAAGCTCGCACAGACCGTCGCGGAGGAATCACAGCGCCATCCTGTCAAGCCGTCGAAGCCTTCGCCACCGACGAGCATCGCCTCGGGTTGAGGCCCATCACGCGACGGGTATGGGCGCCGTTTCGGCCACCTGAATCGAGGAGCAGGCGGCGTGGCTGGAGAAGGCCTTCAACCTCGACCCCGCGCGCGAGGCGCGGATGCGTCGCGAGTTACAGGATGCGTCGCGAGTTACAGGAGGCCGCTCTGCACGCTTTCGCCAAGGCGTCCGGCGCCTCAAGCGGGGCGGCTTGGCGCCGTGGGGGCTCGCCCGTCGTGACGGGCGAGCGGAGATCCCGCAAGGGGATCGTGAGATCGGCGCGCGCAGCGCGCGGCGGCGTGGCGACAGCCCACGACGCTTTACGCTTCGTGCGCAGCGGCCCGGGCGATCGGGCCGATATCGGCGCGATCGATGCCGAGTTCTTGCAGTTCCCGGTCGGTGTAGGACGACAGCTCGCGCACGACGTTCCAGTAGACGCTGCGAGCGTGGAAATAGCGGCGGAAGAAAGCGAAACTCATTGAAGTCTCCATCATGGTTCGCCAGGCCCTCCGGCTGGCGGCGACATCTGAGTGTTCAAACGTTTCCTCACGTTGACGAAGGTTCATCTATCACGCTGCGACGCACAAGTCAATGCTGCGATGCAGAAAGATATGTGACCATTGCATGGCGGAGACTCGCTCGACTCGCCATTCCGGCGAAAATTTTGTCATAAACAGAAAATAGGCCGGATATCTCGCCAAATAAGCGCAGAAGGTTAAAACTCAATAGGTCTTAGTTATTCGAAAATGCATACCTAGCCGCCGGTCGGCGCAGGGCGACGCGGCGACGTCCATCAATCCGGCCGCGCACGCGGCCCGACCGTGAACTTTTGCGGGCTTAGGAGGTTATTCACTGTGGCGCCGAAGGCGCGGCCACCGGCAGACGCAGGTTTACGGCTCTTTTCCGCTTTCCGGCCATCGTCTTTCAGCTTAGACAGACATGCAGGTAGACTTTGGAGTTTTCCATGACGCGGTTGCCCCGGGGCGTTCCCGCCATTGTCGCATTGGCGGGGCTTGCCGCCTTCGCCGTCGGCCCCGCCGACGCCAAGGTCAAACGCCACCACGCGACGCCGAAGCATCACGTGGTAAGGTCGCCGTATAATTTCCCGAATTATGTCAGTCGCGGGGTGGACCGCAATCCCGGCGGCGACAATCTGTATTACACGGACACCAAGGCGCCGGCCTATTTCTTCGGTCCGACGCTGCTCGGGCCGGCATATTTCCAGCGCTGGTGGTGAACCGCCTACTGAGAGTCATTGTCGGGATCGGCGCTGCCGTCGTCCGAGCTTCCCGCCTTTGCCTTCGCGGACTTGGCCTTTTGGACCTTGATTTTTTCAGATTTGGCTTTCGCGGATTTGGCCTTCTTATGCTTAGCCTTGTCGGCGGCGGCGTGAATGGGCTTGTCGGCTTGCGTCGCCTTGTCGCTCGGCGCCGCTTCATCACCGGCGAGGACCTCCTTCGGCACGTCCTCGGGCTTCATGGCGTCGTCGGGCAGGCGATGCCAATCCTGCGTCTTGCCGAACATCGAGATGCCGAGATAGCCGCGCACATGTAGCGTCTGCCCATCCGGGTCGAGCCACATCTTGGCGTGGTAGACGGAGCCGTCGCGGGGATCGAGAACGCTGCCGTCGCTATAGTTCAGTCCGTCGCGCCTCATGCCCCAGAACAGGGTCAGGCCCATGATGTGGGCGTCTTTCTTTTTCCCCGGGCATTCGGTGCAGATTGTCTTCGGCGGCGTGTCGTCGCCTTCCTTTTTGAAGCCCTTGACGAGGCGGGCTGAATAGACCCCCTTCTTATCCGTGAACAGGAACCAGCCTTCCGGCTGGCCGTCGTCGTCCAGGGCCTCCCAGAAGCCCGCGGCGGTGGGTTGGGCGGAATCATCGGCGCGGGCCGCCGTCGTCGCGGCGACGAGGATGGCCAGCGCGAATGCTGAGCGAAATTTCATCGCTGAATACTCCATTTAGGCGCCGGCGCTCGGGACGAAGAGAGAGCCGGCGCAACCGTCAGCGGCCGTATTCTGTAAACAGGTCAAGGCATTTTTGAGATAGGTGGTCGGGCCGCGCGTTGTCGCGGTGCTTGTTGAGGCAGGCCTGGTACATCGTCTGCACCGTCATCTGGTCGGCCCCCTTCGGCGGGCGCACGTCTTTGCAGTATTTGCGAACGTCCGGTAGGCAGGCGTCCTTCTGCGATGACGAATATTTGAAAGCAGTCTCGGCCAGCGCCGGCGTCATCCCCAGGGTGAGCGCCACCAATGCGAACGCGCGATAGTTCATTCCGATCTCCTGACAGTTAGGTTTGACGACGAAGCGAGATAAACTTAAGAGCTTTGCCCCTCGACGAAAGCGCCAATAGCGATAATCGTTGCCGAGGCGCCGAGTCTATTGGCGATTTTGGTGCTTCATCAACACTTGCTGGCATCTTTGCGACAATTCGGAGCGGTGGGCCTGCAAGCAGTCGCGATATTTCTGGCTGTCGCCGTGCTCGACATGGCCGCAGAACCGGCGCACGTCGGGCCGGCAGGCGGCCTGCTCTTGGCGCGTGCCATTGTCGGCGTAAGCCACCCCGCCAGCGCTCAGCAGCGCCGCGGCGACCAGCATGACTGAGAGCCTCATCAGCGTTTCCCCTATTGCGCCTCCGGGGTGGTTTCCCGCGGCTTACCCATCAATATCGGTTGGAACAGCACCGCCGCGCACAAAGTCGTGACCAGCGACAACGCCAGCAGCCGCCCCATGCTCGCGGTGCCAGGGTGGGAGGAGAACATCAGGCTGCCGAAGGCCACTACCGTGGTCAGCGCGCTGAAGATCACCGCCCGCGTCAGGCTCGTTTGCAAAAGGTGGGTGACGCCGCTCCTCCACGCCATGATGTAGTAGATTTTAAACGCCACGCCTACGCCGAGCAGCAGAGGAAAGGCGATGATATTGGCGAAATTGAGCGCCATGCCGGTCAGCGCGCAAATCTCCATCGTCACCACGCCCGCCGTCGCCAGCGGGATCATCGTCAGCAACATGTCGGAGACGCGCCCGAGCACCAGCCACAACAGCACCGCGATCGACACCAGCGCCAGAATGCCCGCCTCGATGAACGCCCCGAGCACGGTCTGGCTCGCCTCCAGGATGGTCACTGGCCCCTCGGTGGCGTCGGGCTCAACCGCCAGTACCGCCTTGGCGAACTGGCGCATCGCGTCATTGTCATTGGGATCGGCGCTCGGTGCGATCGAGACGCGCGCCCGGCCGTCGGGCGTCATCCAGTCGGCGACGAGATCTTTCGGCAGGTTTTCGAGCGTCACCTTGTGGCCGGAAAGCGAGGCCTTCAGCGCCGCGAGGTCGCGCTTCAGCGGCGCGATGAACACGTCGTCGGCGCTCTGGCGGTATTTCGGCTCCGCCTTGGCCAGGCCGGTGAGCGCGGCGGCGAGTTTTTTGGCCGCCTCGGCGCCGACGCCGGGGTTCTCGTTGGCGGAATCGTTGAGCCGCGAGGCGGCCTCATCGAGCGCCTCGACGGTCTCCTTGTCGGAGGGCGGGGCCAGCGCATTGGCGGGATCGAAGGCGCCGGCGAGCGCCTTGGCGACCTCGGCGATCTCCGGCAAGCGCTCGTCCTGACCCTTGGGGATGAAGAACGACAGCGTCGTGGCGCGCGAAACCTCCGGCAGCTTCGCCACTTTCGCGGCGACCTCGTCGGCGGCCTGGAGATTGGGGGCCAGCACTTCGAGCGCGTTGAGATTGGTGGCGGGGTCCTTCTTCAAATCGAGATAGGTCGCCATCGATTCGGTGCGCGGGTTGCGCAGATTGAGCGGGTTGAAGTCGAAGCGCAGCCAATAGAGCGAAGGCAACAGGACGACGATGACGACGATCACCGACCACAGCACCGCCATCCGGTTGCGGTCGAGAAAGTTGTCGAGCGGCGCCAGCGTGGTATAGCCGAGCGGCTCCGGCTCGCCGGCCGGATTAAGCAGCGCGATCAGCGCCGGCAGCACGGTGACGCTGGTGATATAGGCGATCAGCATGCCGCAGCCGGCGATGACGCCAAGTTCCGAAACGCCTTTGTAATGCGTCGGCAGGAAGGAGAAGAAGCCGAGCGCGGTGGCCAAGCCGGCAAGCGTCAGCGGCGCCGCGACATAATGGCCAGCCTCGCGGATCGCCTTGTAAAGATCGGGGACGTCGTAGCGCTCGGCGCGGTAGCGCACGCTGTACTGGATCGAGAAATCGATGCCGATGCCGACGAACAGCACGAAGAAATACACCGAGATGAGGTTAAACGAGCCAATCAGAAATAGGCCGACCGCCGCCGTGATCGGCAGACCGACCAGCAGGTTGACGAACACCGCCAGCATCAGTTTCACCGATCGCAGCGCCAGCCACAGGATGAACAGCACGATGGCGAAGGTGATCGTGCCGTTGAGCGCGGCGTGCTCCTTGATGGTGGCGAATTCCTCGTCGGCCATTGGCACCGGGCCGGTCAGCCGCACCTGCGCCTGATATTTCGGCGCGATGCCGGCGGCGATGGCGCGCAGCGCCTTCGTCGCCGCGAGGCCGGGCTCCACCGAATTATAGTCGAGCACCGGGCGCACCTCGATGAAGCCGCGCAACTCCAGCGGCTGCGGCTTGCGGCCCTCGACCAGCGCCCGCCAGGAGAAACTCGCCGGCTTGCCGGCCAGAACCCGCTCGACCGTCCCCGCCCCCTGCTGGAACACCGGCGCCGTGGCGTTAAGCTCGACCTTATGCTGGTTGACGCCGATCAGCACGTCCTCGATCACCGAGACCAGCCCGCGCAGGCTGGGGTCGTTGCCGAGGTCGGTAATCAGCGACTCGCCCTGAACCAGGCCGTCGAGATTCTTCTTGAGTTCGTTCTTCGGCACGAACAGCAGGCCGTTGCGGGTGAAGAAATCGACCGCGCTCGAATTGGTGACCGAGGTGAAATGCGCTTTGTCTTTGCGGAACGCCGCGGTTAGCGCCTCGGTCGCCTCGCCCGCCAGTTCCGGCGTCGGCGCGTCGATGACGACGTCGATGATCTGGAAGCGGCGGAAGGCGTCCTCGAAGGCGATGCTGCGCTGCCGCCACGGCAGAGCCTTCGAGAGCAGCGCGTCGATGTCGGACGTGATGGTGAAATGGCGGGCGGCGTAGACGCCCGTCACCGCAGCAAGAACCAGGCCGACGATGACGACGCTACGCGGAAAACGCAGACAGAAATCGACGATCCTGCTGATGAATTTCGTCAGCATGGGTGCGCACTGGCTCCTGATCGGAAAATAGCGAAGGGACGGCCCCGCAGGGCCGCCGTCACTCCGCCGCAGGAGCGGAAGCGCGACGTTTCGGCGGGGCGCCGCGGGTCTCGGCCTCAAGCTTGTTGAGCATGTTGCCAACGTGGCGCGAATGCACGTAATCGGCTGGGCGCTGATTGGCCAGCGATATCTCGGGCGCCATCGGCCCGGTGACGCGCGGCCCGAAGATCGCCACCCGCGCCGCCTTCAGCGGATTTCGGATTGCAGCGTCCGCGGCAGTCGGCTCGTAGCCGCAATGCGCCATGCAATTGGCGCACTTCTCGTAACGGCCGGTGCCATAGCTGTCCCAGTCGGTGGTCTCCATCAATTCCTTGAAGGAGGCGACATAACCCTCGCCGATGAGGTAACACGGCTTCTGCCAGCCGAAAACGCTGCGCGTCGGCATGCCCCAGGGCGTGCACATGAAGTTTTGGTTGCCGGCCAGGAAGTCGAGATAGAGCGGCGAGTGCTCAAGCGTCCACTTCTTGCCCTTGCCGAGCGCGAACACCTTGCGGAACAGTTCCTTAGTGTTGCGGCGGGCGAGAAAATGCTGCTGATCGGGGGCGCGCTCGTAGGCATAGCCCGGCGACATGTTGACGCCGACGCCAAGCTCCTTGGCGAAATCGAGGAAGCTCGCGATCTGCTCCGGCGTCTGGTTGTCGAAGATGGTCGCATTGACGTTGACGTTGAAGCCGGCGGCCTTCGCCGCCTTAATCGCACTCACCGCGATCTCGAACACCCCGTCCTGGCACACCGACTTGTCGTGCGCCTCCTTCAGGCCATCGAGGTGGACGGTGATCGTCAGATAGCGCGAGGGTTTGAAAAGATGCAGTTTCTTTTCAAGCAGCAAGGCGTTGGTGCATAGCGACAGATATTTCTTGCGGGCGACGATGCCGGCGACGATTTCGCCGATTTCCTTGTGGATCAGCGGCTCGCCGCCGGGGATGGCGACGACCGGCGCGCCGCATTCGTCGACCGCGTCGAGACATTCCTGGACGCTGAGGCGCTGGTTGAGGATCGGCTCCGGATAGTCGATCTTGCCACAGCCGGAGCAGGCGAGGTTGCAGCGAAACAACGGCTCCAACATTAACACAAGCGGATAGTGTTTTACGCCCCGCAGCTTCTGCTTGAGGATATAGGCGCCGATCTTCAATTCCTTGTGAAGGGGAATTTGCATGCAAAACCTCGACGAAGCTACGCCCTGCGCGCCGATGAGCGCCGCGCACGAGACTTGAGAATTTAGGGACTCCCTCCCCGCCGTCAATTGCGGCCCATTTTCGACGGCCTTATAGGCAGGATTATCACCCCCGGCAACAAGCAGCCTAGCCTAACAGCTTCCGCCATCACACAATCTCGCGACTTTTTGACAAAAAAAGATTGCGAACAAGCGGGCGTCACGGCGCCGGCGCGTCTTCCGCTTGGCTCGATTTTACTTTAACCAGCCCGCCAGGCTTGCCGCGCGAGTTCTCAAGCGCTTCGACGTTTTGGATTTCTCAAACCCTCAGGGCGCGCCTCCCGGAGCGCCAGCGGCGGGAAAGCAGGGCGAGGCGGGATGGATGTGTTCGAGGCGCGAACCGATACGAGCGGCGCAGGCGAAGGCCGCTCGCCTCGCCAGGCGCAGCCCGCCGTGCCCCTCAACATCGCCTTCGGCCTCGAAAGGCTCGGCTTTCTAGGCGTCAGGGCGCCGATCGCGGCGCTCTTGGCCCTCCTCGTCCTCGTCGCGCTGGCGGTGGCGGGCGTCAGCCGCATCGTCGTCGACGACAGTTTAAGCGAGCTGTTTCGCGCCGAGACGCCGCAATTCAAGACCTTCGAGGCGGAGAGCCGCAAGTTTCCCTCCAACGAGTTCGATGTGCTCGTCGTCATCGAGGGCCCGAACCTGCTCGGGCGCGAGCAGATCGACGCCCTGCGCCGGACGGTCACCGACCTTCAACTCGTCGAGGGCGACGCCGGCGTGATCTCGATCTTCTCGGCCCGCCAGCCGAGCCCCGGCGGCGGGCTTCCGCAGCCGGTGTTTCCCGAGGTGTTGCCGCAGGGGCCGGCCTATGACGAACTCGTCACGCGGTTGAAGGACAACGACCTCATCCGCGGCAAGCTGTTGGCCGAGGACGGCACGCTGACGCTGGTGGTGATGTCGCTCGATCCCGCCGTCACCCACGCCGGCAAGCTCGCCGCCGTGGTCGGCGACATCCGCAAGACCCTCGCCGAGGATCTCCACGGCACGGGGCTGAAGGCCGACCTCTCCGGCGTGCCGATCATGCAATTGCAAATCCGGCAGGCGGTCGAGCGCGACCGCATCGATTACAACGCCGCCGGTTTCGCGCTCGGCTGCCTGGTGGCGATCCTGTTCTTCCGCCGCTTCGCCTTTCTCATCATCGCCACCGTTCCGCCGCTCGCCGCCATCCTCATGGCGCTCGGCGCCATCGGCTGGATGGGCCTCAAGCTCAACATGTTTCTCAACGTGATGACGCCGCTCATCATGGTCATCAGCTTCTCCGATTCGATGCAATTGACGTTCGCGGCGCGCGATCGGCTCATCCACGGCGACGACCGCCGCGCCGCCTTCCGATGGGCGATCGTCACTGTCGGGCCGGCCTGCGTGCTGACCCACGCCACCGCTGCGCTGTCGTTCCTGGCGCTGCGCTTCTCCGATTCCGACATGATCCGCGCCTTCGGCCTCGCCGGCGTGGTCTCGATGGGCATCGCCCTCGTCACCGTGCTGATCGTGCTGCCGGCGCTCGGCGTGCTCATCGCGCCGACCGGGGCGCGCGTCGCCAGCCTGTCGCGCGCCGATACCGGCGTCGATGCGTTACGCGCCTTCTGCGATTGGATCGCCGACCGCATGACGCGCCGGCCCGGTCTCGCCAGCCTCGGCGCGCTCGTCGTGCTGGCGCTGCTGAGCAGCGCTTATTTCGGCCTGCAACCGCGCTATCGGCTCGCCGACCAGGCGCCCGACCGCGAGCACGCCATCGACGCCATCAACCGCATCGACGCCAAGCTCGCCGGCGCCAATCCCGTCGACGTGATGATCACATTCCCGGCCGATCGCAATCTCTATTCGCCGGAGACGCTGGAACTGCTGGCGCAGGCCAGCAAGGTAGTGGAATCGCAGACCGGCCTCGGCAATGTCTGGTCGTTGCAGACGCTGCGCGATTGGCTGAAGCAGAAGCTCGGCAAGACCGACGTCGAGACGATGCGCCAATATGTAAACTACCTGCCGCGCTTTCTGGTGCGCCGCTTCGTCGCCGCCGACGGCCGGGCGGAACTGATCGCCGGGCGCATCCCCGACAAGGATGCGAGCGAGTTGTTGCCGGTCGTCAACCGGCTCGACCGCGGCCTCGACGCCGTGCGCGCCGCTCATCCGGGTTATAAAGTCGACGTGACGGGGCTCGCCGTCATCGCGGCGCGCAACAGCGCCGGCATGATCGACAAGCTCGGGCAAGGGCTGACGCTCGAATTCGCCGCCGTCGCTTTGTTCATCGGCCTGGCGTTTCGCTCCGTGCCGGTGTTCTTCGTCACCATCGTCACCGGCGTGTTTCCGGTGGTGGCGGCGGGGGCGCTGTTGTGGGCGCTGGGGGCGGGCTTGCAATTCGCCAGCGTTATCGCGCTGACGATTTCCTTCGGCCTCGGCTTGAGCGCGACGATCCATTTCCTAAATCGGCTGTGGCGGGAGGTCCGGGCCGACCCCGATCCCGCCGTCGGGGTGCGGCGGGCGACGGTGCTGGTGGGGCCGGCGCTGATCTTGACCTCCATCGTGCTGGTGCTGGGTCTGGCGGCGACCGCCTTCTCGAACCTGCCGATGCTGAAGACTTTCGGCTGGCTCAGCGCGTTTGCGATGTTTTCGGCGCTGGTGGCGGATTTGACCATTCTGCGCCCGATGATGACACTGTTCATGCGCTGGGAGGCGTGGCTTCGCCGCCGCCTCGAACCGCCGCCGAGTCAATGAGCGTTTTCAACCTGGGGAAGCCCGATATGCGCATGGTAAGCACGAAGACTTTCAGCCGCGGCCTCGCGGTGCTCGGCCTGACGGCGGCGCTGGGCGCCTCCACCGCGCTCGCCGAGGGCGTGTTCTCGCCGTTCGCCGGCAACTGGCGCGGCGCTGGCCGGATCTCGGACATCCACGGCAAGTCGGAGGCGCTGCGATGCAAATCGAAGATGTCGCCGTCGTCGGACGGCATCGCCATGTCGCTGGGCCTGGTCTGCGCCAGCGACAGCTACCGCGTCGATTTCCACGCCGATCTCTACACTGACGGGCAGAACCTGCGCGGCACCTGGAGCGAAACCTCGCGCAACGCCACGGGCAATGTGCGCGGCATCATTCGCGCCGACTTCATCAACGCCCGCACCGAGGCGCCGGGCTTTGACGCCAACATCGTCATCCACGTCGTCGGCGGCAGGCGGCTTGACGTGTCGCTCGACGCGCACGGCACGACGATCAACCGCGTAGAGGTTTCGATGAAGCGTTGAGAGGGGGGATAAAGTGGAGGCTTCTGTTGCCAGGCGCCTCCGGACCCCGCCTAGAGGGGCTAACCCCTAGGACTTGAACCCAGTACCATCACCGCATTACGCGGCGAGGGCCACCGGAGCATAGTTGTCGTTGGCAACTATAGTTTTGACCCGATAACGGCGGTATCATGCCGAGCAAAAGCGCACCCTTTTGATCCCCCGTCGAACCTATTTCGCCCCCGCCGAAGCCCGTTTTCTGAGACGGGCTTGGGTGGAGGCGCCGGGTACCGCCCCCGGGTCCGAAAGACCTATTCTGATGGCCATTTATCGCCATAGCCGCCCTTGCGGGCGGCAGAGCCAATATAGGGGAGAGAAGGGGAAAAGGGAAGTGTGGGCGGTGGGGATTTGAGGGCGTTGGGGCGCGATGGGTCGGGTTCGGTCTGTCGTGCGTTTTGCTCGCGCCTCAAAATTCAATACTTCCGGAACAGGGACTTTGGGCTGAAAATCGGGAGATTTGAGAAACCGGCGCGAAATGATGCCCCCTGTTTCTGTGGGGCGCTCCGGCTGGACTTAAGCCGCGTCTCGGACAGCCCTTCTTGCGAGGAGACGGACGGCGATCAAGGCAGTGGCGAGGATAGTCGCCGCGAGCGCTAGGATCAACCAGTCGCCTCCGGGCCACGCCGCACCGACGCCCTCCCCGATCCAGAATATGCCGAATGCGCAGGTCAAAACGCCGACCGCAAATTTCAGAGCATTTTCAGGGATGCGCGCAATGGGCCGATGCAGCGCCAGGCCGAGCCCCGCAACCAGAAGAAGCGCGACGCCCGCGCCGATTGCGGCGGGAAAGAGCAGCGCCCGATTCGCAGCGCCAATTGCGAGGACGATGAAAATAACCTCGATGCCTTCGACCATCGTTACCTGAAACGCGGCGGCCAGGGCCGCCTGATTGTGAGTCCCAAGACCGGAAACCAGCCCTCGAAGGCGAAGGGTCTGGCGTTTGTAAGAGGCGTCCTCGTCGCGCAGAGGAATGACCCCCGCCGCGCGCAACACCGCCTTGCGAAGCCAGCGCAGCCCGAATACGACGAGGAGAACTCCGACGCCGAGGTGAATAGCCGCCGAGGGAACAAGAGTCAGCGCCGGTCCCGCAACCAGCAGCAGGGTGACCAGTGCGGCAACCGCCAAGCCCGCGCCGAGGAACGCGCCCGGCCATCCCAGCACCGCGCCGACCGCGAGAACCACGGTCAGAGCCTCGATGCATTCCACGAATGAGGCGAGCAGCGCCGTTATCATCGGCGGAAGAAAATGCGCCCAATCCACGCTGCCGCCCTTCAAAGAATAGAGGTCGCGAACCGATCCAGCCGCGTGTCTTCGCGGTAGGCGGCGCGCACCAGAAGCGCCGCAACAATCCCCGTAGCAGCCCCGCCAAGCACATCCGTCAAATAATGCGTCCCGACGAAAACGCGCGACCACGCGATGAGCACGGCGGCGAGGGCGAAGAGGCTCGCGCGCCGGGGAAGCCTTTGCAGAGCGAAGGCCACAGCGACAGCGAAGGCAGCGGTCGCATGATCGGATGGAAAGGACCAGTCGGCGCTTCGCGCAATAATCAGATGCGTCACCCCGCTATCGTAGGGCCGCACGCGATGCACGAACAGGAGAAGGAGCTGATTGAAGGCAAGCCCGATCAGGAAGGACAGCCCCGCCGCCACGCAGGCGTGCCGCAGATGAGGCCGGTCGCGTTGGCCCCACCATTGTAGGGCGACGCACAGAACGACGAACGGGACGCCATAGCGCGTCAGCGCTATAATGATCGCATCGAAAACGGCATTTTGTCCGGCTGGCGCATTGATCCAGCGGGTGATGATTTCATCCATCAGCGCAGACTATCCGCAATTCGTCCTTAGCGCGATGTTCAGTTAGGACGCCCTCCGGCTTCGGTTTTCAGGCCCATATCCCCTCACCCCGCTTTTCCTTTCGGCGTCGGCGGCACGCTGAGCCAGCCCTCGCCGTCGAGCACCAAAGTCTCGCCGACCCGGCATTGGCAGGCGAGCCGCACCCGGCGACCCTTCTCGATCAGTTCGGCCACCTCGACCGAGACAACCACAACGTCGCCGATCTTCACGGGACCACGGAAATTGAGGGTCTGCGAGATATAGACCGCGCCCGGCCCTGGCAGGCGCGTGCCGATCACCGCCGAGATCAGGCTCGCGGTATACAGGCCATGCACGATGCGCTCGCCGAAGCGCGTCTTGCGGGCGAAATGCTCGGAAAGATGGATCGGGTTGCGGTCGCCGGAAAGCTCGGCGAAGCCGATGACGTCCTCGTTGCCGACCGTCTTGGCGACGCTTTCGCGCATGCCGAGCGCGAGATCCTCGAAATAATAGGTCTGATACGGCTCGCGTTCCAACAGCAACTCCTCCCCCGCGTCCTGCCTAGACCCGGAGCGCCCCGGCGGTTAACGCGCCGAAGGGATCAGTTGCGGCGTCGGTCGCTCTGGCCGTCGCTCTCCAGGAAGCCGTTGTCGTCGGATTTGCAGCCGTAGGCGTGGCGTTCGAGCCGCGCGTGCGGATAAGACTCGGTGTGGGCGTCGCGCCCGCAGCGGCCGTAATGCATGGCGCCCGGCGGTGGAAGGGCGGCGCACCCGGCGACGCTCGCCGTCAGCGCCAGCAACGCGATGCCCGTCGCACAGGCTTTCAGATTCATGGCGGCCCCCGATTCGCTGTTTGCTACCACGCGCGGCGGCGCCGGCCAAGCACGCCCCTCAGGCCAGCAGCGTATAGAGCGCGCGCGCCTCGGCGGCGGCCCCGCGCCGCTCGCCGACGCCCTGCACCTGGAGCGTGGCGCGGCGCTCGCCGAAGACCAGGCTCA
>Ga0134126_10008168_pt1 | contig 13159 bp, 11 predicted proteins | sample KB31752_FD_96881 | JGI IMG/M metagenome (GOLD analysis project Ga0134126, IMG submission 96881) | Terrestrial soil microbial communities with excess Nitrogen fertilizer from Kellogg Biological Station, Michigan, USA - KB3-175-2 | ecosystem: Environmental > Terrestrial > Soil > Unclassified ...
CTCCGCGATGGCTCCCCAACTGAACATCGCCTCCACCCGCGCCCGTCCGGCGCGTCCGAAGGCCTTCTGCTTCGCCGGATTGTTCAGCACTTCGGCCACTCCGTTCGCCAGGTCGCGGGCAAATTTCTCCGGATCGAGCGGCGCGTTGGTCACCGGGTCCTGGGCGAAGGAAACCAGCAATCCCGTCTGGCCCGGCACCACCACCTCGGGGATGCCGCCGGTGGCGCTGGCCACCACCGCGGTTTCGCAGGCCATCGCCTCCAGGTTGATGATGCCGAACGGTTCGTAGATCGAGGGGCAGCAAAAGACCGCCGCGTGGCTGTAGAGCTGGATGACCTCCGGCTTGCTCACCATCTTCTCGATCCACAACACCCGCTTGTGCGTCCGCTGCAGCGCCTCGACCTTGGCGCGCATCTCGGCCGCGATCTCGGGCGTATCGGGCGCGCCGGCGCACAGCACCACCTGCGTGTCCGCCGGCAGATGATGGAGGGCGTCCACCAGATGCGTCACCCCCTTCTGCCGGGTGATGCGGCCCACGAACAGCACGAAGGGCCGCGCCGGATCCACTCCGAAGGCCTCGAGATGGTTGGTCGCCGTGTCGCGCCGGTACTCGTCGAGATCAATGCCGTTGTAGATGACGTGAATGCGCTTCGGATCAAGCTGCGGGTAGGCGCGCAGTATATCCGCCCGGGTGCCGTTGGAGACGGCAATGATGGCGTCCGCCGCCGAAATGGCGGTCAGCTCCATCCAGGAACTCATCTGGTAGCCGCTGCCCAGTTGTTCCGCCTTCCAGTTCCGCAGCGGCTCCAGGCTGTGGGTGGTGAGCACAAACGGCATGCCATAGAGCGTCTTCGCCCAGAACCCGGCCATGGCCGCGTACCAGGTGTGGGTGTGCACCACATCCACGCCCCGCAGCCGCTGGATGGAATCCAGGTTGACGCTCAGCGCCTCCAGCGCGCCGCGGAATTTTTCCTCCGTGTTGAGCTCCGCCCAGGGTTGGTGACCGATCACCGTCAACCCGCCGGTCTGCCGGTGCTGATCGCCGAAGCAATGCACTTCGACCTCGATGCGGCGGGCCAGCTCGCGGCTCAGGTATTCCACATGGACACCTGCGCCACCGTAGACATAGGGCGGAAATTCGCGGGTAAACAGGGCAACGCGCACGCCGATCCTCCAAAGATTCAGGTTAGCACGCGGGTTGCCGGGCTCCCCCGCCTATTAAGCCGCTTGCGGCAGCGGCGGGAACGCCTGTTCGATGCTGGGCGCCTGGTGGGCGGCGATGAAGTCGGCCATGGCGCGCTCCTGCTCACGTATCTCCTGGAAACGGGCGGCGTGTTGCGGGTACCCGACGTTGCGGGCGATCAACCCCAGACCGCCGTACAGCGCGGCTTCGTAGTGCTCGACCGCGTAGTCAGCCAGATCCTCGAGCAGCAGCTTGTCTTCCTTCTCGCTTTCCAGCGCGGTCATCACCTTGCCGATCAGGCCGGGGACAATCGGCGATTGCACCACCGCCCGCGTGGCGGTGGGCTCGCCTCCGACCGCCTGGATGCAGTCGCGAACCGTCTCGCGGTGCTGCATGGTCTCCTCGCGGTGCAGCAGGATGCGCTCCCGCACCGTGGCGTCAGGAACCGCGGCGGCGCGTTTCTCGAGGTGATCCACCAGGGCGCTCTCCATGGCCAGCGCCTGATTGAGGTGCAACACGTAGCGGTCATGTTCGGTGGAGGACTTGGGCATGGGGAGCTCCAAAACGTGGGATTGCGCTTGTGATGCCCGCGGATGTTGCCCCGTTGGTTGCACTCAAGCCAGCCACCCTGCTGAGGGCGAGGAGTTAGAATGGAGGCATGGCGTTGCATGCGCAGTGGCCGCAACCACCGCAGCCGGATCGTGAGGAAGACGCAGAAAGCGATCAGGCCTACGACGACATCATCGCTGCCTCGTTCCCGGCCAGCGACCCTCCCCCGGGCGTGATCAAACTCGGCCCCACGAACACCCGTAAGGGTACCCGCAGAAGCGGGTAGCGAGCCGCAAACCCCGCGCCAATTCCGCCGGTGGGCGTCCCCCCGTGTTTGGGGAGATTGACGCGCACCGCCGCCTCCGGCCAGCTTTGGGGATGGTCGCGGGGAAACTGCTCGCCTTCTCGGTGTTGTTGTTGGGTCTGGCGGTGGCCGCCCAGACACCCGCCGGCGCGCCCGCCGCCGCTGCCCAGCTCCTCGCGCCCGGAGACGAAATTGCGGTCAGCGTATTTCAAGCGCCCGAGCTCTCGACCCAGGCGCGCCTCGAACCGGACGGCAGCTTCACCATGCCCGCCGCCGGCCGGGTGGTGTTGGCGGGCCGCACCGCCGCCGCCGCGGCCGATTTGCTGGCGCAGCGTCTGGGCGAGCACTATCTGCTCCATCCCCAGGTCGAGATCACGGTGCTGCAGTTCGCCCAGGAGCCGGTGACGGTAACCGGGGCGGTGGCGCGGCCGGGGGTGTACTCGGCGCGCTTGTATCCTGATCTGTCGGCCATGCTGGCCGCCGCCGGCGGCCTCGCGGCCGCGGGTGGTGAGCAGATCACGGTGGAGCATGACGGCCGGGTGACCGACAGCGAGAGCGTCGAGGCCTGGCAGCGGCGAAGCCCCGCGGCGGCGCGGCCTCTGGCGGCGGGCGATCGCGTCAGCGTCACCCCCGCCGCCACCGTCTACGTGGGCGGCGATGTGAATCATCCCGGGTCCTTCCCGCTTCCCGCCCATGGATTGACCCTGCTGGAGGCGCTCATCCTGGCGGGCGGGCTGGCTCCCCACAGCCAGACCGCTCATACGCGCATCGTCCACCGCGGCAGCGACGGCACATGGAGCACGCAGTGGATTGATGCCGGCCGCGTGCTGCGCGCCCAGGCGCCCGACCCTCTCCTCCAGCCCTTCGATTTGGTCTACGTTCCCGACAGCGCCGGGCGCCGCGCCCTGGCCGACGCCCTGCATACGCTGATGGTGACCAGCTCGGCGATCGTCTCCGGAGTGGTGATCTGGCACTGATGCCGCGCCAGCCTCTCCAACCCGATCTGTTCGGCCGCCGGCGCGCGCTGGCCGGGCCCGCGGTGACGCCGCTGCCGCTGCCCCCGCGCGAGCGGTGGCGTCGCATTCTCCGCCGCCGCGGCTGGCTGCTGGCGCTGACCCTTCTCCTCGCGCTCGTCGCCGGCGGGACGGTGGTGCGCTGCCGTCAACCCTGGTACGCCGCCCACGCCCAGGTGGAGGTGCAGCCGCCCACCCCGCTCCCCGATACCGGCGTCCCGCCCGCCCCGCTGTCGCCCGCCGACACCGCTGCCGTCGCCACGGTGGCCGAAGAGCTGGGCAGTCCCGCCAACGTGGACTCCGCCCTGCAACTGCTGCCGCCGGATCAGCGCACCGCTCTCCTGCCCCCGCCGCTGCGCTCGCCCCTCTGGCTGCGCCGCGCCTGGCTGCGCCTGCGGCCTTCGCCCGCCGATGCCGCCGCGCGCACCGCCGCCGCGCTGCGCCATCTCAGCGTCAACGTCACCGACAACAGCCGCCTGCTGGCCCTGCAGTACACCGCGCCCACGCCGGAGCTGGCCACCGGCTTCCTGCGGCGGCTCACCCAGGCTTACCTTGAAGCCGCCGGCGCGCGGCAACTGGCCGCCGCCCAGCGCCGGGTCAGCGACCTGCAGACACAGAGCGAGGCGGCGCGCCTGCGCATTGCGGCGGATGCCGCGCGTCTCGATCAACTGGCGCGCGCCCAGGGTCTCTCCGACCCGGCGGCGCAACTGGCCGCCGCCGGCCAACGCTGGCAACAGTTGACCAGCGCCGAAACCACCGCCGAAGTCGAAGCCGCCCGGCAGAGCGCGGCCTTAAGCCGGCCGCCGGCCGCCAATCCCGCGGATCTGCCCTCCGATCTGCTGGTCAAGCGCGCCCAGGCGGCCGCCGAAGTCCGGCGTCTGGCGGCCATCTACCAGCCCGAGGCCGCGCCCTTGCGTCAGGCGGAGCAACAGCTCGCCGGCCTCGAGGCCGGCGTTCGTCTCCTGCTGCAGCAGCAGCGCGACGCCCGTCAACAATCGCTCGCCGCCGTACAGCAGGAAACCGCGGCGCTGCGCCGGCGCATCGCCGGCCAGGCGGGCGATCAGGCCGACTTGCAGCGGCGCCTGGCCGCCTTCGACCTCGCCCAGCGCCCGCTGCAGGCCGAGCGCACCGGCTACTCGCACTTGCTCGACCGGTTGCAGGACGCCGTCGCCGCCGGCGGCGACACCGCGGCGCCCATCGTCATCACCGCTCCGGCCACGGCTGCGCCCCAGGCCCTGTCGCCCCGCCTCGCCCCCGCCCTCGCCGCCGCGCTGCTGGCCGGTCTGGTCATCGGCCTGGCCGTGTGCGCCGGCTGGGACAACGCCGACGACCGCCTGCGCTGGCCGGAGGCGGAAGAGATGGGCGTCGAGCTGGCCGCCGCCCTCCCCGCGCTGGATGAGTCCGATGACTACGCCGGGCCGGAGATGGCGCAAGCCCTGGAACGCTGTGCCGCCGCGCTGCTGCGCGCCCAGACAGATGTGGGCTTGCGCACCGTCCTGATCTGCAGTCCGGGCCGCGGCGAAGGCAAGACCACGCTGACGTCGCTGCTCGCCGGGCAGTTGGTGCAAGCGGGATTGACGGTGCTGCTGCTCGACGGCCACCATCGCCGTCCCTCTACGCATCGCGCTCCGGGCGTGGCGCGGCTTCCCGGGCTGGCGGAACTGTTGTCCGGCGAGGCGACCATGGAGGCCGTACTCCAGCCTCAGGTCCCGAGCGAGGGACGCCCCGCGTTTATCCCCGCCGGCAGCTCCGTCGCCGGCGCCTGCCTCCCCCTGGCCAATGGCGCCGTCGCCGACCTGCTCACCGCCGCCCATGCACGCTTCGACTGGGTGTTGGTGGACGGACCCTGCGCCGGCGAGGGGCCGGAAGCCGGCCTCTGGGCCGGGATCACCGATTCCACATGGATCGTGGCCCGCTACCGCGGCACCCGCCGCGCCGCGTTGCGCCAGACCATCGCCGACCTCACCGCCGCCGGCGCCGCACATCTCGCGCTGGTCGTGAACCGCGCTCCCGCGGGATCGCTCTCCCCTGGGCACCCGCTCTGGCATGCCCAGACATCCGCGGCCGCCGCCGCCCCGGTCGCCACCTTGCGGGCGCGAGCGTAATATGCCCCTCGCCGCCTCCAGCCTCCTGCCCTTGACCGCGGCCCTGGCGGCGGTGCTGCTCTTCCAGGCGGGCGGCCGTATGCGCTGGACTTCTACCCAGACCCTTCTGCTCGCGGCCCTGCTGTTTGTGCCCGATGTGGTCAGCACCGCCACCTTCGGCCTGCACGTCACCTGGTCTGCCGGCCTGACCTGGTCCAACTTCGTCGTCCCCGGGCTGGCCATTCCCCTGCTGGCCGGCGCCTGGTGGACGGGAAAGTGGCCGTTGCCGTCCCGCTGGCCGCCGCTGGCGGCGGGCATGCTGCTGTTGCTGGTCTGGTCGGTCATGACCTTATTACCGCCGGCGATCGGTGGCGAGCTGCACGCTGCCGGTGGGCTGACGATTTTGGAGCACGCCGCCAAGCTGGCGCTTTTTCTGATCCTGGGAGCGGTGCTGGCCTGGGGCGATGAGGCCTGGATTCGGCGCGCCGCGCTGCTGTTGCTGGCGGCGGTGGCGGTGAACGCCGCCGTCGGGCTGGCCCAGGCGGCAGGCTGGCTGAGCGTCTTCAGTCCGCTGGCGGACCAGAGCCAGGGCGCGCGCGCCACCGGATTGTTTTACGACGCCAACATGTACGCCACCCTGATGGCCTGGGCCCTGGTCTGGCTGCTTTGCCAAACGCCGCGCGCGGGGCGGCGCGCCGCCTGGCTGTTGTTCACCGTCGCGGTGGCGGGTAGCCTGGCGGCGGCGGGCTCGCGCGCCGGCTTCCTGGCGCTGGGCGCTGGCATCGCCGTGCTGCTGGCGGCCGGACAAACCCGGGCGGTCGCCCGCGCGGCGCTGTTGCTAGGCCTGCTGGTGCTGTGCTTCCCGCTACGCACCGGGCAGCGCATCCAGGCCGCGGCCGATTCCCTCGCCGCCTTCCTGGCCCCCGCGCCGGTGGCCGCCGCGCCACTGGACGCCAGCACCGGCGAGCATCTCCGCTCGCTCACCCAAGCCTGGCAGGTGGCGGAACAACATCCCTGGCTGGGCGTGGGCTATGGCCGCGCTCTCTACCTCGGTCTGCCCGCCGGCGGCAACGGCCCCGTCGCCGCCACCGCCACCGTGTTCCGAGGCGCGCAGGACATGCCGCTCACGGTGCTGGCCGAAACCGGCCCGGTCGGTTTGGGATTGCTGCTGATGGCCGTGCTGGCGCCGCTGGCGCGCCGCCGCCGCCTGCCGCTGGCGCTGGCCGCGGGCTACGTCGGCGTGCTGGCCGCGGCGCTCACGCAAGAGACGCTGTGGAATACCCGCCTGCTGGCCATCGCGGTGATCGTCACCGGCCTCGCCTGGCCGGTCCACTCCGCACCCGAAGGAGGGACGGTTTGACCGAGGGCAGCTACGTCATCGTCAAGCTCGGCGCCGCCGGCGACGTGCTGCTGACCACCGCGCTGGCGCGCGAGCTGCGGCGCTTGCGGCCTCGCGCCCAGTGCGTATGGGTGACCTCCGACTACGCCGCCCCGCTGCTCGAAGGCAATCCCGACCTCGATGGCGTCTTCACCTTCCCGCTCGGCCGGCTGCGCCGCCCGCGCGCCGCCGGTCAGTTCTGGGAGGCCGGACGGCGCTTGCGCGGCTGGCGTCGCCGCCATCCCGAGGCGGTGGTGCTGCTGGCGCACCGCTCCCGGCGCCTGCGGGCGCTGCTGCACGCCGCCGGCTTCTCCCACATCGTGGGATGGAGCGATGGCCCCGGCGACACCTGGGGGCTCGCCCGCGCCGTGCCCTTTGTCCACGGCCGCCATCGCCTCCCGCAGCTCGCCGATCTGCTGCGCGCCGCCGATCTCGCAACGGGCAACCCGGCACGCCTCGTCCCCCGGCTCGATCTCAACTGGAGTGAGCTGGCCGCCGGTGAGCAGGTGTGGCGTCCGGAAGGGACGGGGCCGCGTTGGGTTCTCGCCCCGGGCGGGGCCGCCAACCCGTGGTCGGCGATGCCCAACCGCCTGTGGCCGCGCGAGCGCTATCTCGAGCTGGCGCGGCGCGCCCAGACCGCCGGCATCGAGTTGCGTTTTGTGGGCGGCCCCGGCGACGCCGCCCTGAGCCAATGGCTATGCGCAGGCCTCGAAGACCCGGCGCGCTGCCACTGGGCGGGCAAACTCAGCCTGCGCCACACCGCGGCCGCCATCGCCGCCGCCGATCTGGTCATCGGCAACGATTCCCTGCCGCTGATCCTGGCCCACGCTCTGGGCCGCCCCGCGCTGGGCCTCTATGGCCCCACCTCCGCCGCCCAGATCCATGCCCCGGGACAGCCTTCGGTGCAGGGTCGCGCCGGCTGCGGCCCCTGCTATGACCCGCGCCTGGGTGTGCGCGGCATGGCCTATGTCTGCCCACGCGCCCGCTGCATGGAGCAGATCTCCTGCGATGAAGTGTGGCGCATGGCAGCCGCCGCCACAGGGGCGCGCGGCGCCGCCGCCCATGCCGGCTAAGGACCTTCCATGACCCCCTCCGTCGGCTTGGTCAACAAATACTGGGGCCGCGATCGCGGCGGCATCGAAGCGGTGCTGCACGCCCAGGCCTGCGACCTCAGCCAACGCGGCTACCAGGTGCGGGTGCTCGCCTGCCGTCCCCACGCCAGCCCGGCGCGGCCGTTTCCGCCCGGCGTCGAGGGCCGCGAGCTGCGCGCCCCGGTGGTGGCCTCCATGCCCATCCACCCCGGCTTCGGCGCGGCCCTGGCGCAACTGGCCGCCGCCAGCCAGGTGCTGCATTTTCATCTGCCATTCCCGCTGGCCGAAGCCGCCGCGCTGCGCCTGCCCAAGCGCGGCCCCTGGGTGGCCACCATGCACGCCGAGGTGGTCAATCATCCCGCCTGGATGCGCCGCGTGCAGCGCGCCATCACCGCCCGCTTCCTGCGCCGCGTGGATCTCATCCTGGTCAGCTCGCCCGCCAGCTCCCACTGCGGCACCCTGGCGGAGTTTCAATCCCGTGTCCGCGTGCTGCCCTTCGGCTTCGATCTCGATCGCTTCTTCGCCGCCGGCGGCGTCCGCCGCCCGCCACGCCCCCCTGTGCTGGTGTTTCTCGGACGGCTGGTGCGCTACAAGGGCCTGGACGTTCTGCTGCATGCTCTGCGCGATCTGCCCGCCGAGTTGCACATCCTGGGCGAGGGCCGCGAGCGCGCCGCGCTGGAGCAACTCACCGCCGAGCTGGGCCTGAAGGCGCGGGTGCGCTTCCTCGGCCACATTCCGGAAGCCGACCTGCCCGCCCGCCTCGCCGCCGCCGATATCTTCGTGCTGCCCTCGCGCTCACCCGCCGAGATGTTCGGCGTCGCCCAGGTCGAGGCCATGGCCACCGGCCTGCCGGTGGTCAACACCGCCCTGGCCACCGGCACCGACTGGGTCAGTCCCCACGGCCTCACCGGTCTCACGGTGCCGCCGGAAAACCCCGCCGCTCTCGCCGCCGCCCTCCGCCTGCTGATCGAAGACCGCAACCTGCGCCTGGCTTGCGGACGCCGCGCCCGCACCCGCGCCCGCGCCCTCTTCGGCATCGCCGAGCGCGGCGCCGAACTGGCCGCCGCCTACGCCGAACTTTCCGCCGGCTCCCCGTTCACGGCACCAGGGCCAGTGCCACCAGCGCGCGCAGAACTTCTTCCGCGTGCCCGGCGGGCTTGACTTTGCTCAATACCCGCCGCACCACGCCCTGGCCATCCACCAGCACCGTGGTGCGGACCACGCCCAAAAACTTGCGCCCGTACATGCTCTTCTCGCCCAGCACGCCGTAGGCCGCGCACAGACTGCGTTCGGCATCCGCCAGCAGCGGGTACGGCAGCGACTGGTTCACGGCAAACTTCTTTTGCGCCGCCACGGTGTCGGGCGAGGCGCCCACCACGCTCACGCCCAGCTTCTGGAACTCCGCGTAGTGATCGCGGAACCCCTGGGCTTCGGTGGTGCAACCGGAGGTACTGGCGCGCGGATAAAAGAACAGCACCAGCGGCCGTCCGCGGAAGTCGCGCAGCCGCCGGACATGGCCGTCCTGATCGGGCAGGGAAAAATCAGGGGCGGAGTCGCCGGATTGCATGGCGTCCATTTTAGCCCGCCACCTCGCGCCCCACCTGCCGCAGCATCTTCCCTACTCCGTCGGCAAACGCCGCCGGGGGCGGCAGCAGGCTGAAGGCCAGGCACGCTTCCTGTTCCAGCCCATAGAAGTGTCCGGGATGGGTCAGCACCCCCGCCTGCTCCACCAGCCGCTCGGCCCAGACGGCATCGCTGTGGATGCGCGGCAGGCGCAGCATGACACTCCACCCGCCCGCCGCCCGCAGCCGCTCCACCTCCGGCACACTCGCCAGCGCCGCGTCGAGCGCCCTCAGGTTGGCGGTCAGCCGTTGCCGCACCTGCGGCTGCATCGCCTGGCGCGCCGCCAACAGGGCGGGGGCCGCGTGCTGGATGGGCGCGTCCACCGACAGAAACAAATCCAGAATGACCTCCAGCCGCGCCCACGCCGCCTCGCGCGCCGCCCGCGGCCCGTGCACGCTGATCCAGGCCAGCTTCATCTGCGGCAGCGCCGCCAGCTTGGAGCAGCCGTTGAGCAGAAACGTCAGCGCCGGGCAGTCCTCCCAGGCGAGCGGCACCGGCGCCGCGGTGGGCCAGGCATAGTCGAAAAAGACTTCGTCCACCACCACCGCCCAGCCACGCGCCGCCGCCAGTTGCTGCACCGCCGCCCACTCGTCCGGTTGCAGGTAGTTCCCGGCGGGGTTGTTGGGATGAACCAGCAGCACCGCCCGCGTGCGCTCGTCGGCCAGGGCCGCCAGCCCCTCCACGTCCAAATGCCAGCCGGCGTCGTACACCATCGGACAGGCGCGCAGCCCCACTTCTTCCACGCCCGCCAGCATCTCAAACAGCGGATAGCTGGGCGTGGGCATGAGCACGTTGTCACCGCCGTCGCACAACAACCGGAACAGATGGCTGTAGGCCTCGCTGGTGCTCGCGGTCAACGCCAGCCGCTCGGGCGGTATGGCCACGCCCCGCGCGCGGTAGTACTCCGCCACCGCCTCCCGCGCCGGGGCCAACCCGAACGCCTGCGGCTCATACACCAATGCGGCTGGCGAAGCCAGCGCAGCGACAATCTCCGGCGGATAGCTAAAGCCGCAGACGGTGGGATTGCTCACCGTGAGGTCCGCCAAATCCCCCACCGCGCGCCGCCCCGCCGCTTGGTTGTACAGATCGTTGGCCTCCAGCCGCCACCCTGTCCGCCGCGAAAACACATCCCATTATCCAGTGTTCCGGGTCTCCACTCTCCAGGCTCTACACTAGAAGTCGGCATGGCCACTTCCTCGCAACCCTGGATTACCACCGCCGCCGTGCCGCGCCTGCGCCGCGCCGTGTGGATGGCCATGGCCGCCATGACCATGTTTTTCCTGGCGCTGACCTATGCCTACCTGGAGCGGCATGGTCTCGCCGCCGGGTGGTTCTCGCCCCAGCTCGGCGCCATCCTGGGCGCCAACACCGCCTTGCTCGTCGCCAGCAGCCTGGCGCTGCTGCGCGCCCGCCAGTTTCTCGCCGCGCGCAGCTTGCGGGGCACGCTGCGGTGGCTGCTCACCGCCCTGGGCTTTGGCCTGGGCTTCCTGGCCGGGCAGGCGCTCGCCTGGTGGTCGCTGTTCACCGCCGGCGTCTATATCGGCGACCACCCCAACAGCGGCTTCTTCTTCCTGGTCACCGCCGCCCATGCCGTCCACCTGGCGATTGCCCTGGCGCTGCTGGCCTGGGTCGCCTCGCGCGCCTGGCGGGGCCGCCTGGTTCCCGACCGCGCCTGGCTCATGGATCTGACCAGCATCATCTGGCATTGTCTCGACATCACCTGGATCTACCTGTTTCTGGTTCTCGTCCTCTACCGTTAAGGCAAAATATCCCTATGGCGCGAGTGGTGAACATTGCGGCGCTGCAGGCGCGGGTGACCAGCGATCCCGCCGGCAACCTCGCCCGCACCCTGCACGGCATCGCCGAGGCGGCCGGGCGCGGGGCGGACATCGTCTGCACCCAGGAGCTGTTCCGCACGCCCTACTTTTGCCAGGTGGAGGATCACGCCCGCTTCGAGCTGGCCGAGCCCATCCCCGGCCCCTCGACGGAAGCGCTCGCCACCGCGGCCCGCCAGGCGGGCGTGGTGGTCATCGCCTCGCTCTTCGAGCGCCGTGCCGCCGGCATCTACCACAACACCGCCGTGGTCTTCGACCGTGACGGCACGCTGCTGGGGATGTACCGCAAGATGCACATCCCCGACGACCCTCTGTATCAGGAGAAGTTTTACTTCACCCCCGGCGATCTCGGCTTCCGCCGCTTCCAGACGCAGGCCGGCTCCCTGGGCGTGCTGGTGTGCTGGGATCAATGGTTTCCCGAAGCCGCGCGGCTCACCGCCCTGGCCGGCGCCGAAATCCTCTTCTACCCCACCGCCATCGGCTGGCATCCGGGTGAGAAGGAAGAATGGGGCGAGCGCCAGCTCGACGCCTGGGTCACCGCCCAGCGCGCCCACGCCATCGCCAACGGGGTGTTCGTCATCGCCGCCAACCGCGTCGGTCTGGAGCACGACCCCAAGCTGCCCGCAGGCGACGGCATCGAATTCTGGGGCAACAGTTTCATCGCCGACCCCAGCGGCCGCATCCTCGCCCGCGCCTCCGGCGATCGCGAAGAGATCCTCATAGCCGCCTGCGACCTCGACGTGGTCGAAAACGTGCGCCAGAACTGGCCCTTCCTCCGCGACCGCCGCGTCGACGCCTACCAGGACCTCACCCGCCGCCTGCGCGACTGAACCCCCAACTCTATGGCAAGATCAGCAAGGTAGTTTGAATATGGTGATCAAGACCGCCGACATATCGAACTTCAGCGTCTTTAAACGCGCCGAGTTCGAGTTCTGCCCCGGCGTCAATGTACTTATCGGCGAGAACGCGACTGGGAAGTCTCACCTGCTCAAGCTACTCTACTCAATCTTGAAGGCGGCTGCCCCGGCGGGAAATGGGGGAAAGGCGAGCCTGGTTGGAACGGATGGTGCTATAGCCGAAAAACTGAGGGCTGTCTTCCGCCCAGGGGGCGACGGGCTTGGACGCTTGGTCCACCGGCGGCCAGGCCGCCTTCTCGCCAAAGTGGCCGTCAGCACCGACCAGGGAGCAATCCAGTTTACAGTCTCGAATCTCGGGAACCTCAGGGTCGCCGAGAACACCCTTCGGGAGGTCGGTTCCTCGATATTTATTCCCGCGCGCGAGATGTTCTCCACCTACGAGGGGTTTCAAGCCGCCGTCGAAAACCGCGAGCTGGCATTCGACGATACTTATCGCGACCTGTGTGTGGCCCTGAGCGCGGCGCCGGCTAAGGGCGCCAGGGCAGCCAAAGCGGCCACGTTGGCGAAGCCGCTCGAGGAAATTCTCGGCGGCAGCGTAGAACTGAGTGATGGACGGTTCTTCGTCAATATGAAGGATGGCTCCATCGAAGCACACCTCCTCGCTGAGGGTCTGCGCAAGATCGCCAGCCTTCTCAGGTTGGTGGTGAATGGCTCGCTGGCCCAACAAGGGTTCCTGTTCTGGGACGAGCCGGAGGCAAATCTCAACCCGATGCTCATGAAGAAGGTCGCCGATCTGATTCTGGCTCTCGGCGACTCCGGCGTGCAGATCTTCCTTGCGACCCACGACTACTTGATTTTCCAGGAACTATCCCTGGCCGCCGAATATGGCAAGGCCAAGCTGCGCTTTTTCGGCCTCAGTCGCTCCGCGGAGGATGCCGCTGTCAAGGTTGAGCAGGCGGACACGCTCCCTGGCTTGCAGAACAACCCCATACTTGACGGCTACGCGGCACACTATGACCGCGAGCGCGAGCTGTTCGCCAGGGCAAAGTAGCCCGCATGACCACCATAGACGAAGGGAGGCTGCGCTTCATTTTTGGAGACGTCTGGCAAATCGATAAATATGACGAGTGCACTTTTTATCGCAAGCGGATTTGCGCGCTCGATGAAACAAAAGCAGTCGACTTTGCCGGTATCGGCCCCGGCCCGGCGGTTTACCTGATTGAGGTGAAGGACTTCCGGAAC
>Ga0134126_10008169_pt1 | contig 13159 bp, 11 predicted proteins | sample KB31752_FD_96881 | JGI IMG/M metagenome (GOLD analysis project Ga0134126, IMG submission 96881) | Terrestrial soil microbial communities with excess Nitrogen fertilizer from Kellogg Biological Station, Michigan, USA - KB3-175-2 | ecosystem: Environmental > Terrestrial > Soil > Unclassified ...
AGCGCTCCGATATCGGCAACGCCGATCGTCGCCAGCATCGCGGCACGCTCGGCGTCGGTGTGTGGGAGATAACGCATGTAAAGGCCTCAGCTCACTCGTTCTTACCTCTCCCCTCATGGGAGAAGGTGGATCGGCCGGGGGCCGAGACGATGGGGGGCGGCGCGATTGCTGCCGGCCCCTCATCCGGCCCTCCGCGCCAGCCTCCCCCACAAGGGGAGAAGGAAAGGCGCGGTCTACTTCGCAATCGTCGCGTACGCCGCCTCGTCCATGAGCCCATCCAGCTCGGCGGGATTGGACAGAGTGAGCTTGAACATCCACCCCGCCCCTTCGCTGTCGGCGTTGACGAGGCCGGGCTCGCCGTTCAGAGCGCCATTGACCTCGCTCACCGTGCCGGAAGCCGGGCAGTAGATTTCCGAAGCGGCCTTGACCGACTCGACCACCGCCGCCTCATCGCCCTGCTTGAGGATCTTGCCCACCGCAGGCAGCTCGACGAAAACGATGTCGCCCAACTGTTCCTGCGCGAAATTGGTGATGCCCACGACGGCCATACCGCCCTCGACGCGGATATATTCGTGGTCCTTGGTGAAGCGGATCGTCATCGGGTCCTCATGAACTCTGGCGGTGATAGCGGTGGGGGACGAAGGGAAGGGCAACAACCTCAGCGGTTTGCGCTCTGCCCCGCACTGAAACGGCGAGCTTTGTACCGAGCGCCGCGAACGCCGGCGGCACGAAGCCAAGGGCGATTGCCTGTCCCAGCGATGGCGAAAAGCCGCCGCTCGTGACCTTGCCAATTGCGGCTCCATCCGGCCCGAGGATTTCGGCGCCGTCGCGCGCCGGCGCGCCCTCGACCTTGAGGCCGACGCGGATGCGGCTCAATTTGCCGCCAAGCTCGCCGAGAATCCGCCCCGCACCGGGAAAATCCCTGGCTTCGCGCCGGCGCTTCGATACGGCGAAATTCAGCCCGGCCTCGATCGGCGACACCGTCTCGTCGAGGTCATGACCGTAGAGCGGCAGGCCGGCCTCAAGTCGCAGCGAATCCCGGGCGCCGAGGCCAATGGGTTTCACGCGCGCGTCCGCGAGCAGCGCCTCGAAGACGTCGCCGGCCCGCTCGGCGGGGACGAGCAGCTCAAAACCGTCCTCGCCGGTATAGCCGGAGCGGGACGCCACGATCCGCGCGCCGCGCCATTCGAACGAGCCGTAAGTCATGAAGCCGAGCGCCGTGGCGTCCGGCAGGAACTCCCCCATCACAGCGGCGGCTTGCGGCCCCTGCAGCGCCAACAGCGCCCCATCGTCGGCGCGGGTGAATTTGGCCTTGCCGCCGCCTGCCTCGGCAATTGCAGCAAAATCGCCTTCCTTGGTCCCGGCATTGACCACGATATAGAGCGTGCCGGCAAACCGTGGCGAGCGCGCGATCATCAGATCGTCGAGCGTCCCGCCGGACTCATTGAGTAAGAGGGTGTAACGAATCTGCCCCGGCTTCAGCCCGGCGATATCACCCGAAACGATCGGCTCCACCAGGGCGGCGACCGCGGCATGATCTGCCGCGGCATCCCCAGACCGGTTGGCCAGTTCAAGAAAGCTCGGCCCCATATGGGAGACGTCGAAAAGCCCCGCGTGCTCGCGGGTCCATTTGTGTTCGGCGATGATCCCTGTGGGATACTGAACGGGAAGGGAATAGCCGGAAAACGGCACCATGCGGCCGCCGAGGGCACGATGGCGGGCATCCAGAAGAACGGTTTTGAGCGGTTCAGTCGGGGTCTCGGCCAAGGCTCACTCGCGAACAGGTGCAACTCCGCGCCGAGCTGCCGCCCGAACGCCAGATTGCCCCCTCTGTCCGCTGACCTGAGAGATTTCCCGGATTATCAAAGGCACGCGATCGAACCGCAAAACCGACTTCTGCTGATCGCGCCCCAGCTATGATCCGGTTGCTCCTTCGGTGAGGCGCCGGCATGCCGGCAACCTGCTTTCCAGAGTGAGCCCCAAGAGGCTCTTTTCCTTTCGATGGCCTTGTCCGAAAAGTCTGCGACTTTCCGGGGCCATCTTGGTCGGCTGCGGTCCTTTTGCCTGAGAGTTTCCGGGGCGGTTGCTCCTTCGGCGCCGTTGCCTCACCGGCAACGGTCTCTCCCGCAGTCGCGCAAGTGATGGGCGCGTTTCAGCGCCGCGTCAATCGGGGGCGACAGCTATTTTCCACTGTTGAAACCCACCCAGATGGTGATGTCGTCGCCGTTGAGATAGGGGATCGCGATATTGTCGACGACCTTGACGAATTCGGCGGACTGGGCCGGTGGGGTGATCGCGACCGGCACGACGTAGTTTTCGCTGAACACGGCCATGCCGTTCCGGTCGACGGTGACTTTGAGCGGCACCTTGACCGAGGTTTCCTTGCCGGCCGGGCCGAGCAGAACGCGCCCGCTCACACCCATCTTGACCGCGATCTGCCCGTTCGAGACCACGCAATTGCGCGTCTCCTGGTCGAACTCCGCCTGGTAATGCAGGCTGTCCGGGTTACCCGGCTTTCCCCCGCCATAGTAGAACAGCGCCTCCGCACCCGGCGTGATTTTGACGGGCGGACATTTGGTGGCGATCGAAGGCAGCGCATTCGCCTGTCCCTGGGCAATCTGCGCCGGGGTCGCATTGGCATTGGCCAGCTGCAGGCTGTCCTGCCCGCCCCCGAACATCGATCCCATCGAGCAGGCCGTCAGTGCGGCGGCCGTGGCGGCGATACCGGCGAGCCGCATTCCGATACGCGCGCTCGCGATTCCCCGTCTCGTCATATACGCATTCCCCCAACTTACGCGCCGGACTGTCCCGGCTGTCCGAAATCCGATCGCGCCCTGCCGCCCATGGGCCTCGATCGTTCAATGGCGTGCCCGCCGGTCCGTTGGTCGGGACCGCGCTTTAACGTAACCGGCCGCCCATTACCATTCACTGAAGGCTGAACCGCCCGCCCCTAAACGAAGGAATCAGGAGGGCTGCGCCACCCGCTCGGACACCTGATAGGCGCCGTCGGGGGTCATGAACGTCAGCTCGACCGGGTTCCTGGTCCATTCAGTGCCGCGCGCCTGCCCGCGCAACGGCAGCAGCAGTGATCGGCCATCCGGGCTTTTTTGCGGCGCATCGAAGATCACCGTCGGGTCGCTGGTGAGCGCGATTACCGAGGTCGGATCGACTTTGTCGCTACCGAGCGTAACGCGCAGCCCTTTGGCCTTTGGATCGTAGGACACCGGCCCGAAGGGCGCCGCTCCATCCTTCCAGTCGATCGGCGCCGCCGCCTGCGCCTGCTGGAGCCGCAGCGACTGTACGGGATCGGCAGCGCCGAAGCTCAGCGGCAGCGAGAATTTCGCCTGCACCGGCACGCACACATCCGAGCAGACGCCCATAACCACTGTCGCATCGAGCTGCGCCGTCTCTCCGGTCGCCTCGAGCTTGATCGGCAGCACGGTCGGGCCGTCATAGACATAGTCGAGAAAGCCGCCCGTGACCTCCGGCGACGGATAGGGCCATTCGATCGATGCGTCGGAAAGCCCCTGCGAGCCGGCGATGTCGAACTGGGTTGCAATGCCGCTCTCGCCCGGGTCCTGCCAATAGGTGTGAAAGCTCTGCGGCATGTCCAGCTCGAGCCCAACCAGCGTGCTGCCATCGGCCGCCTTGGTATCGCTGGAAATCACCCTTAGCCTCACGCTCGGTGTCACCTCCTGCCACGGCGTCTCGGCGGCCACAGCGGGCGCCGCGGCGAAGAGCAGCAGGGTCAGTGAGACAAAGAGACGCATGGTCGATCGATACCGGAACGGCGGGTCGGACGAAATGCAAATCTGATCAGCGCTGCGTGAGCGGCGTGGCCTGGCGGCAACGTCATGCAGCTTTTGGAACCCTGTCCGTTCGGGCGACTTGGCAAATAGTGCAGCAAGGCCCTAACTTATCTGGAGGGGAGCGGAGAGAAAAATGCTTTCGCTCAAAGGACAGTTTCTGGTCGCCATGCCCGAGATGGGCGACGAACGTTTCCATGACGCGGTGATCTTCATGGTCGGCCATGGCGACGAAGGCGCGATGGGCCTGGTCGTCAATCAGGGCCTCGAAGATATGCGTTTCGGCGACATTCTCGAAGAGCTGGAGCTGGGGAAACCGGACGAAATCATCCGCCTCCCCGAGCGCATCCGCGACCGGCAGGTTCTGCGTGGCGGGCCGGTACAGCGCGGCCGCGGCTTCGTGCTGCATTCGCCGGATTATTTCCGCGACGGCAACTCCTATACGGTGAGCGACGATATCTGTCTCACCGCGACGCTCGACGTGCTCAAGGCAGTCGCCTTCGGCAATGCGCCGGCCGATTCGCTCTTTGCACTGGGCTATTGCGGCTGGAGTCCGGGCCAGCTCGAGGCGGAGATCGGCGGCAATGGCTGGCTCACCGTGCCCTATGACCACGACCTGCTGTTCGCGACCCCGCTCGAAAAGCGCTACGATCAGGCGCTCGCGCGGCTTGGCATCACCCGGGCCAGCCTGAGCGCCACCGCCGGACGAGCCTGAGGGCGCCATTCCTATTTGATCAGCGCCGGTACCGCCGCAGGGCCGCGTGCCGACTGCGCCATCAGCTTCTTCTGCAGTTCGGGCCCGTTCATCGCGCCGCCGAAAGCAAAGCCTTGTGCCAGATGGCAGCCGAGCTCGCGCAGCCGGTCCATCTCTTCGAGGTTCTCGACCCCCTCCCCGACGACCGCGATGCCGAGCTCGGCGGCCAGCGCCACGATCGAGCGGATGATCGGCACCTGTGTGTGGGCAAGGCCGCTCTCGTCGGAAATCTGGACGAAGGGGGCCGGAATCTTGATCATGTCGATCGGAAAGCGATGCAGATAGCTGAGCGAGGAATGCCCGGTGCCGAAATCGTCGAGCGCCAGGCCGACCCCCAGCTCCTTGAGCGCGGCCAGCATATAGGCTGAGTGTTCGGGGTTCGTCATCACCTGCGACTCGGTGATCTCGAGGATCAGATGCTTGGCGATGCCGCGATGGTCGCGCACAAGGGCGCGCATGTCGTTGAGCAGTGTCTCGGTCGTGAGCTGGGTCGGGGACAGATTGATCGACACGAAGAAATCAGCCGGCAGCGTCAGCAGGTTGAGCCAGTCGCGCATCTGCGTCGCGGCCTGGTCGAAGGCCAGCCGCCCCAGTTGCTCGATCAGGCCCGACCGCTCGGCCAGTGGAATGAACTCGTCCGGATTGACCACCCCGCGGCTCGGATGGTTCCAGCGCATCAGCGCCTCGGCCCCCGCGATCGTCCCCGATCCGAGATCCATGATTGGCTGGAACTGCACCTGCAGTTCGCCTTGCTTGATGCCGCGGTCGAGATCCTCCTCCGTTGCCCGGTTATAGGCCGTGATCGAACGGGCCGAGGCGCGATAGGCCTCGATGCGGTCGCCACCGAGGCGCTTGGCGAAATACATGGCCAGCTCGGCGTCGCGCATCACGTCAACCGCCGTCGCCGGCTGGTTATCGTAGATGGTGACGCCGATCGACGCCGTTACGCTGAGATCCCGATCCCCGAAATTGAACGGCGCCTTGAGTGCCTTGCGGATATGCTCGGCGGTCTCGGCGATCTTGGCCGCCGAATGTTCCGAAGCCAGGATCACGCCGAACTGGTCCCCCGATATGCGCGCCGCTGTATCGAGCGGATGCATCAGCCGGGCGATGCGGCGGGAAACGGCCAGCAGCACGGAATCGGCTGCCGAGTGACCGATCCGCTCTTCGAGCTCGATGAAACGGTCGACATCGATGAACAGCACCGCCGGCTTGACGCCGTTGGGCGCTTTGGCGCGCATCAGCGCCCGCTCGAGCCGGTCGAGGAAGAGTTGCTTGTTGGGCAGGCCCGTCAGGCTGTCGTGAACCGCGTCATGCAGCAGACGCTCGCGGGCGCTGCGATCGTCGGTCACATCCTGCAACGTGCCGACGATCCGGTTGACCTGGGTATCGCCGCCTAATACCGGCTTCACGCGCATGCGGAAGGTCCGGTAGCTGCCGTCATGCGCGGCGACACGGATGTCGGCGGAAACCTTGCCGCGCCTGAGCTCGACCAGCGTGTCGAAGGCGGTGCGGAAGCGATCACGATCCTCCGGATGGACGCGGTCGAGCCATCGCTTGATCGCGCCACGCAGCGCCCCCCTTCGCTCACCGAGGCGCGTCGCCAGCTCCTCGGAGACGCTGACCCGGTCGCGTTCGATGTTCCAGTCGAAGACGAAGTCGCCCGACCCGGTCAGCGCCAGCGCGCGGCGCTCGACCTCACTCAGCGTACCGATCGAAGCCTGTCCATCGGAGAAGGCGTGCTGGACCGAGGTGAAACCGAGCAGCATGACCAGCAGCACCAGCCCGCCAGCGACCGCCGGCTGCGCCACGTCATTGGAGACGCGGCCGGAGATCACCATGAAGGCGTAGATCAGCCAGGCGATGTAGATGATCCAGGTCGGCACCAGCAGCACCGCTCGGTCGTAGCCCCTGAGCGCCAGCAGCAAAATCAGGAAGAAGCCGGAAACGCCGAGCAGCGCCAGCGCGAGCCGGGCGACTGTGGCGGCCGCCGCCGGCTCGAAGAAGGCAAAGGCCATGAGCGCGACGAACACCGCCGTCAGCGCCAGCGCCAGATGGATGAAGCGCAAATGCCAGCGGTGCAGGTTGAGATAGATGAAGAGGAAGCCGAACAGGGTCGTCGCGATCAGCGCTTCCGATGCCGCCCGATAGGGCTGCATGGCGCCATTGCCCACGCCGATGATGCGCCCGAGCACCCCGAAGTCGATCAGCAGATAGATCAGCACGGCCCAGCTGAAAGCCGCGGTCGCCGGGAATATGCCGCGCCCCTTCACCGCGAACATGATGGTGAGAAACACCGCCGCGAGGCTCGATATCCCGAGCACCACGCCGCGGAACAGCGTGAACGAGTTCACATAATCCCGATAGGCGTCGGGCTTCCACATATAGACGGCCGGCAGCGTGTCGGAGCTCAGCTCGGCAACGAAGGTGATCGTCGCGCCCGGATCGACGGTAACGTCGAAAACGTCGGCTTCCGCATCGTTCACCCGCGTGGGGTGGATGCCCTGGCTCGGCGTCAACGCCCGGATGCGGTTATTGCCCAGATCTGGATTGAATATGCCTGAGCCCGGCAGGCGGAAGAATGGGGCGACAAGCAGCCGCTCGATCTGCTGATCGGAATCGTTCTTGAGCGCGAACAGGCCCCATTTCGGATTGCTGCCGGCCGTCGTGGGCAAAACCTCGATCCGCCGGATGATGCCTGACGAATCCGGCGCCGTCGAAAGCTGCACCTTGCCGCTCTCGCCGGGAACGATCTGGATGACGTTGGTCAGGTTGACCGCATTGACGTCCTCGGGAACCGTGATCACCTGGAATGCATAGACCGGCAGGCTCCCCAGCGCCGCGAAAAGCAGACCCAGCCAGAGGAGGAGCAAGTAACGCATCAAGTGGCGGCAATCCCCGAAAATGAGCACGGCAAACTGGTATCGGGCTTTGCGACAGCCGACAAGCTAGGACCAAGGCGCGCGCCGGGCAGCCCGCTCGTAGTGTTCGCGCGTCAGCCCGAACATGACGTGATCGGCCCAGCGGCCATCGATCTGCAGATAATTTTCGGCGTAGCCCTCTTCGCGAAATCCGTTTTTTTCAAGGACGCGGCGTGAGGCTTCGTTGCTCGGCAGGAAGGCGGCATGGATGCGGTGCAGCCCGAGCGTCATGAAGACGAAAGGCAGCGCGACCCCCACCGCCTCGGTCATCAGCCCCTGCCCGGCATATTGGCGCCCCATCCAGTAGCCGAGCGTTACGTGCTGGGCCGCCCGGCGCCGGATATTGGAGAGCGTCAGGCCGCCGACCAGGACTTCGCGCCGGCCCTCGGTCACGAACATCAGAAAGTTGTAGTCCGTGCCCTGGCTCGCCTCGTGCCGGCCGCGTTTCAGCCGGGCCATGAAGACACGGCGGGTCAGATCGACCTCGCTGCAGCGCGGCTCGAACGGCTTCAGGAAGTCGCGGCTATCCCGCCTGAGATTGCGCCAGGCCACGTAGTCGCGCGGCTGCGGACCCCGCAGTAACACCCGCGGCCCATGCAGCGCCGGCGTCTCGTCGCGCGGCAGGAACGGCCAGATCATGGCCGGGTCGGATAAGGAGATGGGCCCGCAGGCCGGCAGAATGCCGCCGGGCTTTCCGCCTCGCCCCGCGAAGCGCAAACCCCAGTGAGCCCGGGGGCATCGGGGCAAATGGCGGCCTGTGGCGGAGAAGGCACGATCCCTCGTCCCCGTTCAGTTCTTGAGATGATGGACGATGCTCTCGGGATCGGGAAGCGCCTCGACCGGCCCGACACCCGCCAGCGATATATGCGGATTGGAGAAGATCTGGTTCGCAACCTGCTTGACCCGATCGGCGGTGATCCGGTTGATCCGGTCCACCGTCTCCTGAAGGGGAATGATACGCCCCCAAAGAATCTGCTGCCGGGCCAGCTGGCCGGCCCGCGACGACGGGCTTTCGAGCGACATCAGCAAGCCGGCGCGGATCTGGTTGCGGACCCGGACGACCTCATCGTCGGTGATCGTCTCGGTGGCCCGCCGCAGCTCGTCGACGACGACTGGAATAAGCTCGCCGACCTGCTCCTCGCCCGTCGAGGCAGCGACGCCGAAAACGCCGCTATCGGCAAAGGCCCAGTGAAAGGCATAGACGGAATAGCAAAGCCCGCGCTTCTCGCGTACTTCCTGGAACAGCCGCGAGCTCATGCCGCCGCCGAGGATCGAGGCAAGGACCTGCGCGGCGTAGAAGCCGTCGGAATTATAGGCCCGGCCCTCGAAGCCGAGCACGAGATGGGCCTGCTCATGGTCTGAGACGAGGCGTTCCTCGCCGCCGACATAGCGCGCCCTCTCCGGCTCCGGCGCGCCGCTTCTCCGCAGATCCTTGAAGCGTTCGCCGGCGATGTCGGCAAGCTGGTCGTGGTCGATGGCGCCGGCGGCGCAGATCACCATGTGGTCGCCGACATAGTTGCGCTCCATGTAGGAGCGGATCGAGTCGGGTTCGAAGGCATTGACGCTGTCGACCGTGCCCAGGATCGTGCGGCCGATCGGCTGGTCCGGGAACGCCGCCGACTGGAACAGGTCGAAGACGTGATCGTCGGGATTGTCGCGCGCCGCACCGATCTCCTGCACGATCACCTGCTGCTCGCGGTCGAGTTCCTTCTGGTCGAATAGCGAGTTCTGCAGGATGTCGGAGAGAATGTCTCCGGCCAGCCCCACATCCTCCTTGAGCACTCGGGCGAAATAGCCGGTGTGCTCGATCGAGGTTGCCGCGTTGAGATCGCCACCGACATTTTCGATCGCCTCGGCGATCTCGCGCGCCGAGCGCGTCGGCGTTCCCTTGAACGCCATGTGCTCGAGCACGTGGCTGATGCCATGCTCCGGAAGGGTTTCGCTGCGCGAGCCGGCCTTGACCCAGATGCCGATCGAAGCGCTCTCGAGATGTGGCATGTCGTCGGTCAGGACGGTCATGCCATTGTCGAGGATCGTCGTCCTAACGCTCAACTGCTCCTCCCGGGGCCTGGACGGAACGTCCGGCTCCCGCTGATATCGTGTCTGCCGGGCAAAGGCTCCAGAAACCTCCCCACCCGGCTAGCCCGCCGCTCGGCTGCGCGCCGAAACATAAGCTTCCACGGCGGATTGGTCGTTCTCCAGAACGTCATAACGCTCGGCACGGCTGTAAAGATCAGCCAACCACAGCGGCAGGCCGGGTTCAACTCCCGTCGCCGTCTTGACCGCCGCCGGGAATTTCGCCGGATGCGCAGTCGCCAGCATGACCACCGGGTTTTCGGTTGCAGTGCTGAAGCTCGGCGCCCCCGCTTCGGCTCGGCCCAGCTGCCGCTCGGCCGCGGCGACGCCGACTGCGGTATGGGGGTCGAGGACGTAGGCGGAAAGCTCGTGGACGCGGCGCATTGTATCGCGCGTCTGCTCCTCGCTGACCCGGCCGGCCGAAAAATCGGCTCGGATACGCGCCAGCGCCTCTGCCGGTATCTCGAAATGTCCGGACTGCGCGAGCGAGGCCATCAGCCGCTCGACTGCCGCCGCATCACGCCCCAGCGCCTCGAACAGCAGCCGCTCGAAATTCGACGACACCTGAATGTCCATCGACGGACTGATCGTCGGCGTCACCCCCGCGGTCTCGTAACGCCCTGTGGCAAGCGTCCGGGCCAGGATGTCGTTCTCATTGGTGGCGATCAGCAGCCGCCCGATATTGAGGCCCATGCGCTTGGCGGCGTAGCCGGCGAAGATATCCCCGAAATTGCCCGTCGGCACCGAAAAGTCGACCGTTCGCGCCGGCGCCCCGAGCTGGGCGGCGGCCTTGAAGTAGTAGACGATCTGCGCGACGATCCGCCCCCAGTTGATCGAATTGACGCCCGAGAGCGCCACCCGGTCGCGGAAGCGGTGGTTGTTGAACAGCCCCTTCACCACCGCCTGGCAGTCGTCGAAAGTCCCCTTGAGCGCGATGTTGTGGACATTGCCGTCGAGCACCGTCGTCATCTGCCGGCGCTGCACCTCCGAGGTCCGCCCGTAGGGGTGGAGGATGAAGACGTCGATATTCCCGCGGCCGCGGAAGGCCTCGATCGCCGCCGAGCCGGTGTCGCCCGAAGTCGCTCCCACTATGGTGGCCCGCACCCCACGCTGCTTCAGGATGTGGTCCATCATCTGCGCCAGGAGCTGCATGGCAACATCCTTGAACGCCAGCGTCGGACCATGGAACAGCTCGAGGACGTACCGGCTCACGCCAAGCTCGACCAGCGGCGTGACCGAAGGGTGGCGAAAACTCGCATAGGCTGTGCCGATCATGCCCGCGAGCACGCCCGGCGGAAATTCGTCACCCACGAACGGCGAAATCACCCGCTCGGCGATCGCCGGATAGGCCTGGGTGGCAAACGCCGCGATCTCGTCGCTACCGATCTGCGGCCAGCTTTCCGGCACATAGAGGCCCCCGTCGCGGGCGAGGCCCGTGAGAACGGCGTCCGAAAAGCTGAGCGCTGGCGCCTGGCCACGCGTCGAAACGAACTGCATCGAGGAAAATGCTACCCCGGAAAACGGTTGGCGCAACCTAGAGAAAGCGACCGGACGGCGCAAGCGCAACGGCCGACCGGACTCTTTCCCTCAACCGGCGCCGTTAAGCCTTTGTTCCTGCACGGGCAAGTTGCTGCCGCCGGACCCACTCGGCGAGCATGATGCCCGTCGTCAGCGCAAAACCTAGCCAGGTGAGCGCATAGCCGAGGTGATTATTGGTGTAGTCGACGGTGGTCTCTCCGCCCTGCGGCAGGCTGCCCTTGGGGCCCGCCGGCAGGTCGATGAAGAACGGGGCAACCGGCTTCGCCGCAGGATCGAGGAAGGCCGCCAGCCGCCCGGTATCGCGGACCCAATCGATGCGGTGGGCGGAGTCCGCCGCCGGCGTGAACAGCGATGGCGTCTCGGAGGCGACGGTCGCACCCCGGATCGTAACGGTGCCGGTCGGCGCCGTCGGGTCGCCGACATATCGGGTGGCCAGGGCTTGCGGCACGAAACCGCGATTGACGAATACCGTGCCGCCGCCCTCGAGCGCGAACGGCGTCATGATCCAGTAGCCAGCCCCGGAATATTCGCGATGCGCCGACTCGCCCAGCGCGATGAAGACCCGGATGCTCTGCGCCGGCAGATAATGACCGGTCGCCGTGACCGGGCTATAGGCGTAAGCCTCGGGGTCGATGCTGCCCCATTGCGCAACCGGCAGCAGGGGCTGCGGCTGGCGGCGCATATTGACCTCGGCCTGGGCGATCAGGCCTTCCTTCCAGTGCAGCCGGTCGAACTGCCACTTGGCGAGCCCGAGGAAGAATACCGTCAGTCCCAGCATCACGGCGAAGAACAGCCATGATGCCCACCGCCGGGCCGTCCGGCCCGGAACGACTGCCGCAGCGCTCACTGCAACCGCCCTTCCCGCGCGTCGTGCCGATATTGGAGCGCGACAAGGGTCGCCTTGAATGGTCGAAGCAACGCAAGGCTGAGCAGGATCGTCACCGGAATCCAGACGATCAGATGCACGTAGGGCGCTGGGTGCACCAGCGCTTCGAAGATGAACGCCAGTACGATCACGACGGGCGCTACGACAAAGATGACAAAGATCGCCGGCCCGTCGCCGCTATCGGCAAAGGCGAAATCGAGACCACACGCTTCGCAGCGCGGCGCCACCTGCAGGAACCCCGAAAACAGCCTGCCCTTGCCGCAGCGCGGACAACGGCAGGTCAGCCCACTCACAAACGGCGATGGCGACGACGGCCGGTCGGACATGCATCACTCCAAAATAGTTGAGGCGCAGCTTCTGCCGCGCCCCCGGTTGTCGCCGATGCCGCCCCGCTCAGCCGGGCGGCAACGCCGCGCCCCAGCTGCCCCAGACATAGATGCAGGAGAACAGGAACAGCCAGACAACGTCGACGAAGTGCCAGTACCAGGCGGCGAACTCGAAGCCGAGATGCTTGGTCGGGGTAAACTGCCCCATCTGCGCCCGCGCCAGGCAGACGATCAGGAAGATGGTGCCGACGATCACATGGAAGCCGTGGAAGCCCGTCGCCATGAAGAAGGTCGCGCCATAGATGTTGCCGGAATAGGCAAAGCCGGCATGGCTGTATTCGATCGCCTGGCAGGTGGTGAAGCCGATGCCGAGCAGGATGGTCAGCACCAGGCCCCATTTGAGGCCCTGCCGATCGTTCTGCAGCAGCGCGTGGTGCGCCCAGGTTACCGTCGTGGCCGAGCAAAGCAGCAGCAGCGTGTTGAACAGCGGCAGGTGCCAGGGGTTCATCGGCTCGATGCCGGCCGGCGGCCAGGTCCCGCCCGTCGCCGCGGCGCGGGCAAACTGGACCGGATCGCTGTGCCTGAAGAAGCCGTCGAAATAGGCCCAGAACCAGGCGACGAAGAACATCACTTCGGAGGCGATGAACAGCATCATCCCATAGCGGTGGGAGATCGCCACGACCCGGGTGTGGTCACCCTCGATCGATTCGTGGATGACGTCCGACCACCACGCATACATGGTGTAGACGACACCGACCGCCCCGATCAGCAGGATCCAGGGGTTCCGCTCCGGCGCCGTGTGCATGAAGACGATCGCGCCGATCGCCAGCACGAAGGCAGAAACCGACCCC
>Ga0134126_10008170_pt1 | contig 13158 bp, 9 predicted proteins | sample KB31752_FD_96881 | JGI IMG/M metagenome (GOLD analysis project Ga0134126, IMG submission 96881) | Terrestrial soil microbial communities with excess Nitrogen fertilizer from Kellogg Biological Station, Michigan, USA - KB3-175-2 | ecosystem: Environmental > Terrestrial > Soil > Unclassified ...
ATTGGACGCGAAGGATCGAGAAGGCGCTTCCTGCGGCGCGGATTCGACTCTGGTCGGAGGGCGAAGAGAATTTCGAAGCACGGCTGGAAGAGATTTTGGCGGCTCGCTGAACCCTAACGCCGGCGCGCTGCAGGACACCAAGCCGCCGGCCATGATGGTAGAGAGAGGCGCGCCGGCGAGCACGACGTCAATCGCGCGAATGAGATCGTGAAAAGCCTGCGATTTGGTTACGTAGCCCTGGGCATCGACCGCGCGTACCTCCGCCGCGAGCCTTTCCGACTGATGCGTGGTAATAATGAGGATGGGGCAACTGATACCGAGCATCCGAATCATCGGCACAGCTTCCAACCCGCTTATTCCGGGGAGGGAGATATCCAAGAGAATGACGTCCGGCCGCAAAGCCTAAGCCTGCCGGATCGCATCCTCGGAATCTGCCGCTTCGCCGCAGATCTGCCATTCGGGACGAGCCTCGGGGAAAAGAAACTTGAGACCCTCGCGAATCACTTCGTGATGGTCCACCACCAAAATCCGCGCCTTCGTAGGACACCTCCACCGCTTCGTCGGATACCCTACGCCATCATGGCTTGCTTCTCTTCGCCTCACGAGCGCCGGTCGCGGGTACAACGGCGCGAACTTGGGTTCCGACCTTACCCGTGCTCACGCTCAACTGGCCTCCCAGATGGCGCACACGCTCACTCATGCCCCGGAGGCCGACGCCCAAGGAACCGGTCCAATCGCGCTGGAATTCCTCTGTCACCGGGGCGGGGATGCCGGCGCCGGAATCCGCAACTTCCAGAACGACGACACCATCGGAGCGGGTGAGGCCGACTTTCGCGGACGAACTGCCCGAGTGTTTATGAACGTTCGTAAGACACTCCTGAAGCACTCGAAAGAGAACCAACTCAACTTCGCGTGGAAGGCGCTCGAAATCGCGCGAAATATCGAATGACGTGGAGATTCCGCTGCGCTTCGAGAAACCGTCCAGATACCAAGGAATCGCAGACTTGAGGCCCAATTCGTCGAGCATGGGCGGGTACAGGAGATAGGATACTGTGCGGACTTCCTTCACGCATTCGGCGGCCAGTCTGCTGCACTCGATGAGACCCTCGCGCGTAGAACGCGTAGAGCTTTCGTCGGTGCCGGTCATCGCATCGAGCCTCATTTTGAGGATGGAGAGGTACTGTCCCAAACTGTCGTGCATCTCCCTGCCGATCGTCCGACGCTCTTCGTCCTGCGCTCGCAGGAGATGGAGCGAGAGTTCGCGGAGCGATGCCCTGGAGTCTTCGAGAGCCTTACGAGCCATCATCCGCTCGGTAATGTCGCGGGTTACCTTGGAAAATCCGAGCAGGTTTCCGGCGTCGTCCTTCACGGCAGTGATGACCACGTCAGCCCAAAAACGAGTACCGTCCTTGCGAACGCGCCAGCCTTCGTCCTCGACGCGGCCATTCCTGGCAGCTTCGTCCAGCAGGCGCTGAGGCTTGTTGTTCTTCACGTCCTCTTCGGGATAAAAGCACGAGAAATGCCTGCCGATAATTTCGGAGCTCTTATAGCCTTTGGCTCGCTCAGCGCCCGCGTTCCACGTCGTAATGCGGCCTTCGAGGTCGAGCGTGAAAATTGCGTAGTCGTGCACGCTGGCAAGAAAAAGGTGAAGGAGATCGGCCCCGCCCACTTGATTGGATATCGTATTCTCCAAAGGGACGTCTCTTAAAACCGTATGCCTATGCCTACTGGGCTCGCGATCGCCGGCCATTTCCCTGACGGCTTCAGGTTAACGTTGAGTCACTATCTCGGCTCGTACGGAAGCCTAATCGGCTCCCAATTAGCTTTGCCAAACCGAAGGATACGGCAGGGAAAGCTGTCGGAGACATACACAAAAACCTGTAGGCGGGCGGACGGCACAGCGACGGGAACCAGGCGCGGACTCCTGCTAGAATACTCGGACGAATTCAATCCGGGCGGGACAGACACCGGGCGATTGGCTGGTTGTTTTGGTTTGCGACGGGGGAGGATCACTGAACCGATGAGAAGATGCGGAGCGGTGGCGGCGATTCTGGTGTTGGCGGCGTTTCTCGGTTCCTGCGGAGACGATTCGTCATCCCATCAGGCGGAGCAGGGCGCAAAGCAAGCGCCCGCGATTCCAGCGGACGTGCTGAGCGCGGCGGAATCGGCGCTGGGTTCCGAAGCGGAAGTGCTGGTTTATGGCGACCTTGCGAAGACCGGCAAGGAGCAGGTGCTTGCGATCAATCGCCTGAAGACAACGCCGGAGGGAGTGGCGCCTGGGATTTTGCTGAGCCGGGCGTCCATCATCGAGAAACGCGACGATCATTGGGTGGAGATTTTTCACTGCGACGAGCATCTGAAGAATACGAAGGGTTTTCTGGCAGGGACGCCGATCGCGCCGGTCAGCTCGTGGCGCTTGCAATATGAGCAGGACGGGAAGAAGGGATTGGAAATGTATTTCACGCCGCTCGAAAAGCCGGCGGGGGGATATATCGTGACGCTGGCGGTGGAGTGGAATGCCTCGGCGAAGCGGTACCAGGCGCTGGGCCGAGACTATAGAGAATTTCAGGGCGAAACGTTGTCGCTGGAAATACCGGAGTCGCGACTGCAATAGTGAGCGCCACGTCCCAAACCGTAGCAAGCACCCGCGCGCGAGAACGGCAGCCTTCCGGCTGGAGCCATCTGCGAAAACTGATTCCCTACGTGCTGCGGTACAAGGGAATGGCGGGGCTGGGGCTTCTGACGCTGGTTCTGATGGGGCTCCTGGGCGCGCTTCCGCAACTGATCATCGGAATCGTAGTGGATTGCCTGGAAAAATCGCCACACGCGCTGGCGACGCTCTCCGGGACCGCGCGGTGGCTGCTGAGTCCCCTATTTGGGCTTTATGCGCCGGGCAGCCGGCACGCCCTGGGCATTTACTGCCTGCTGATCGTGGGAATCATGCTGGCAAAGGGCTTCTTCTCTTTCTGGACGCGATGGATCCTGATCGGAATGTCTCGCGATATCGAATACGACCTGCGGAACGACTTGCTCGGACGGCTGCTGCGGATGGAACCGGAATACTACGTTCGGAACCGCACGGGGGATTTGATGTCGCGGGCGACGAACGACCTGAACGCGGTGCGGATGGTGCTGGGCCCGGGAATCATGTATAGCGCGACGACGGCGGCGACGATGGCACTGGCAATTTTTTTCATGGTGAAGCTCTCGCCGATGCTGACGCTGTACGTGCTGCTGCCGGTGCCGATTGTGGCGGTGGCGGTGTGGTACTTCGGGCAAATCATCCACCGGCTCTCGGAACGTATTCAGGCGGCGCTGGGGGTGCTTTCCACGCGCGCACAGGAAAACCTGACTGGCATGCGGGTGGTGCGCGCCTTTACGCAGGAAAAGCAGGAGATCACGAGATTCGACGAGGCCAACCGGGAATACGTGGACCGGAACATCAAGCTGATCGGAAGCTGGAGCCTGTTCTTTCCGGCGCTGACGGCCATTATTGGGCTCGCGTTCGTGATTCTGCTGGGGATGGGCGGCGAGAAGGCGATTATGGGGCGGCTTTCGATCGGGACCTTCACGGCGTTCTTCGTATTCCTGACGCAACTGATCTGGCCGATGATCGCGCTAGGCTGGGTGACGAATATTTTTCAGCGCGGGGCGGCTTCGATGGGACGGCTGCGGTACATCCTGGAGGCGGAGCCGGGGATTTCGGACGCGGCGCGAGTGGGCGGGACGGACGGCAACGGGCGGCCTCACGCACGCGAGGCGGAATCGAATCGCGGGGCTGACGCGCAGCAGATTCAGGGAGAGATCGAATTTCGGGGGCTGACATTCCGGTATCCGACCGCGAGCGGGCCGGACCCGGTGCTGCGGAACATCAACCTGCACATTCCGGCCGGTTCGACGCTTGCGATCATCGGTCCGACGGGCAGCGGGAAATCCACGATGGCGGCGCTGATCGCGCGGATGTGGGAGGCGCCGCCGGGCACGCTGCGCATTGACGGGCGCTCGATCCGGGATTACCGGCTCGAAGATCTGCGGCGGGCGATCGGGTACGTGCCGCAGGACACCTTCCTTTTCAGCGAAACGATCCGCGAGAACATCGGGCTCGGCGTGCAGGAGTGGTCGGACGAAATGGTCCGGAGGGCGGCGGAGATCGGCGGCATCGCGGCGGAGATCGAGGGATTTCCGCAAGGATTCCATACGATGGTGGGCGAGCGCGGGGTGACGCTTTCGGGTGGGCAGAAGCAGAGAACGTCACTGGCGCGCGCGATTGCGCGCGAGCCGCGAATCCTGATCCTTGACGACGCGCTTTCGAGCGTGGATACCGAGACCGAGGCGCGGGTGCTGCGGCATTTGCGGCGCGTGATGCGGGAGCGGACGACCATCCTGGTGGCGCACCGGATTTCGACGGTGCAGGACGCGGACCAAATCGTGGTGCTCCGCGCGGGGGAGATTATCGAGCGCGGCACGCACGAGGAACTGGTGGCGCTCGGCGGCTATTACGCCGATCTGTACCGGAAGCAACTGCTCGAGGAAGAGCTGGAACGGGAATGAGCGATTTCCGCGAAGAAGAGAAACTCGGGAAACTCTACGACACGCAGCTCACGCGGCGGCTGCTGAAGTACCTGCGGCCGTACAAGTGGTGGGTCCTTTTCGCGGTCTCGACGAGCCTGATCTTCGCGGTGGCGACGATGGCCGGGCCGTATCTGTTCCACGTGGCCATAGACTGGTACATCATTCCGGGATTCGGGCAGAAGATCACGCGGCACGCGGCGTTTGCAGGGCTTGCGTGGACGGTGGCGATCTACCTGGGCGTGCTGGTGATGGGCTTCGCGGTGCAGTACTTCCAGGTGCGGATCATGCTGTGGGTGGGGCAAGAAACGATGTACGACCTGCGGCGGGAGATTTTCGAGCACTTGCAGCGGCTGCCGATGAGCTTCTTCGACCGGAGCCCGGTGGGGCGACTGGTGACGCGGGCGACGACGGACGTGGACGCGCTGAACGACCTTTTCGCCTCGGGCGTGGTGGCGATGCTGAACGATTTCGTGATGCTGTTTATCACGGCGGCGGTGCTGCTGAAATGGCATCCGTATCTGGCGCTGATCACTTTCTCGCCGCTTCCCTTCATGGTGCTGCTGACGTGGATATTCCGCAACAAGGTGCGGGACGCGAACCGGCGGATTCGCACGGCGATTGCGAGGATCAACGCGTTCCTGCAGGAGCACCTGAGCGGCATGACGATCGTGCAGCTTTTCAATCGCGAGAAAAAGTCGAAGGCGCAATTCGAGGAATTGAATCGCGTACACATGGAGGCATACAAGGACGCGATTGACGCCTTCGCATTCTTTTATCCGTCGGTTGAATTTTTGAGCATGGCGGGAATTGCGCTGCTCTACTGGACGGGCGGGGTGCGGGTGCTGGGCGGGGCCATCGAAATCGGCGTGCTGATCGCGTTCATGCAGTACGCGCAGCAGTTTTTCAGGCCGATTCAGGACTTGAGCGAAAAATTCAACATTTTGCAGACGGCGATGGCGGCCTCGGAACGGATCTTCCGGCTGCTTGACGAGCCTCTGCCAACGACTGTGACGCTGGAACCGGCACGCGCGACTTTAGCAACAGAGTCAACGACGGAGCCGCTGGAAGCGCCAGCAGGAGGCGGGAGCGAGCGGGCTACCGGTGGCAAGCCGTCGTACCGAGGCGAGATCGAGTTTCGCCATGTGTGGTTTGCTTACACCGGGGGCGCAACCCCGGGCGAGGAAGACTGGGTGCTGCGCGACGTCTCCTTCCGGGTGCTGCCGGGGCAGACGGTAGCCATCGTGGGACACACCGGGGCGGGAAAGACAACGATCATCCAACTGCTGCTGCGGTTCTATGAAATCCAGCGCGGGGAAATCCTGCTGGACGGGGTGGACATCCGGCAGATCGAATTGCACACGCTGCGCTCGCTCTTCGGAATCGTGCTGCAGGACCCCTTCCTTTTTACGGGGACGCTGGAATCAAACGTAAAGCTGGGGACGGAGCGGATCGGGACCGAGCAGGTGGGACGTGCGCTGGAGGAAGTGGGGCTGGGGCCCTTCGTGGCCGGATTGCCGCACGGGACGAGCACGCCAGTGACCGAGCGCGGGGCGACGCTTTCGGTGGGACAGCGCCAACTGGTGAGCTTCGCACGGGCCCTGGCGCACAACCCGAAGTTCCTGATCCTGGACGAGGCGACGTCGAGCGTGGATACGAAGACCGAGGTGATGATCCGAGAGGCGCTGGACCGGCTGCTGACGGGCCGCACGGCCATCGTGATCGCGCACCGGCTGAGCACGATCCAACATGCGAGCACGATCCTTGTGTTCCACAAGGGGCGGCTGCGTGAGCAGGGGCCACACCAGGAACTGCTGGCGCTGCGCGGCATTTACTACCGGCTGTATCAGCTCCAATACAAAGAACAGGAAACGGCGGCACCGGTGTGGGGCGCGACGCTGCCGCAAGGCGCGCCGGCGAACGACTGAGACGCGATGACACCGCCGCGCATCCTGCTCTCCGCGGGAGAGGCTTCTAGCGACATGTACGCGGCGCGGCTGGCGACGGCGCTGCGAGAGCGCACCGGCGCGGAGCTATTCGGCATGGGCGGGCCGCGAATGGCCGAAGCGGGCGTGGAGCTGCTGGCGGATTATCACGAAGTGGCGGTGGTGGGCGTCACGGAGGTGCTGCACAAAATCCCGGCGGTGATCGGGGTGCAGCGGCGGCTGGCGCGAGAGGCGGTGCGGCGCGGGGCCGCACTGGCGATCCTGGTGGATTCGCCGGGAACACACCTGGGCGTGGCGCGGCGCGCACGAAACGCGGGGATTCCAGTGGGGTACTTCATCGGGCCGCAGGTGTGGGCGTGGCGACCGGGCCGGGTGCGCGTGGTGAAACGCGTAGTCAACCGGATGGTAGTGATTTTTCCCTTCGAGGAGGCTATCTATCGCGAGGCGGGCGTGCCGGTGAATTTCGTGGGGCACCCGCTGGTGGACGTGGTGCGGGCTAAAGCGACGCGCGCGGAATTTTCGGCGCGGCACGGCTTGGATGCGAACGGACGCATCGTGACGCTGCTGCCCGGCAGCCGGCGGGGCGAAATCGAGAGGCATTGGCCGGCGGTGCTGGGGGCGTGCGAGATTCTGGCGCGGGAGTTTGCGGGGGCGAGCGGCACTCAATTTGTGCTGGCGGCGGCGCCGGGACTGGGCGAGGGAATGTTTGCCGGGGCTTCCGGTTCGACGGCGAAGATCGTGCGCGTGGAAGGGGCGACCTACGACGCGCTGGCGGCGGCCGATTGCGCGATTGTGGCGAGCGGCACGGCAACCGTGGAGGCGTCGCTGCTGGGCACGCCAATGGTGGTGATCTATCGCGTGGCGGCGCTGACGGCGGCGATTGTGCGGCCGATGATCCGTGCGCCGTTCTTCGGGATGGTGAATTTGATCGCCGGGCGCAAGGTGGCACCGGAATTGATCCAGAATGCGCTGGCGCCGGAGGTGCTAGCGGGCGAGACACTGCGCATTCTAATGTCCGACGAGGCACGGGCGGAAATGAAGCGCGGGCTTGCGGGGGTTCGCGAGCGGCTGGGGTCGGGCGGGGCGATCGAGCGCGCGGCGGACATCTTCGTGGGGATGCTGGGTTGACGACGGACCGCCTGGCCGGCTCGGCAGGCCTGCCACAGACGGGCCCGCGGGCAACGGAATGGAAGCGGTGCGTATCTTAAATACGTTGGATATTGGGCCAGTTTGAATTTCGGCTGCTTGGATCACGGTTCGCCTTCGCGGACGAGCTCCGCTGCGGCGCAACAGGTTCAAGAAAATTCACACTGAGCCACTACGATAGTTGGCACAGCTTGGACCGCGCAGTGGCGGGGCGTACACTGAAACTTACCGGCCAGGTCGAAAGAGGCTTCCGTTGCTCACACTCAATCGCTCCATCGCGCAGTGGCTCTTCGGCTTTGCGCTGCTCCTGACGGCCGCCGCCATTCCGGCCGCGGCGCAGGCACCGCACCAATTTCCATTTCGCGCCACCAACTACGACGTCCAAACCATGATCCATCCCGAGAATGAAACGATTCAGGCGGTGGCGAAGGTGGATCTGGTGGCGGAGCAGGTGGGACGGACCGCCGTGGTGGAATTGCATCCGGACCTGCACGTGAATTCGGTGAAGAACGCGGAGGGTACCGCGCTGCACTTCGAGCGCGATCCGGATGCACCGCTCTACCTGAACATCGGACTGACGGAGGCGGCAACACCGGGAAAGCACGTGACGCTGACGTTCGACTATGCAGGGCCGGTATCGAGCGATGTGGACAGCCCGTCGAAGGGCGTGCGGTTCGCGGGAATCAGCAAAGATTCGGCATACCTGCTGCTGCCGGCGCGGTGGTTTCCGCTGACGGATTATCCGTCGAATCGGTATACAGGCACGTTCACGATCGTGGTGCCGCAGACGTTCGTTGTGACGGGGACGGGGAAAGCGGATCCGCCGACAAATTCACCGGCCATCGGTAAGGATGTGCCGGCGCAGGCGACGTACGTGTTCCACTGCGACACGCCAGCGCCGGTGGGAACGTTCGTCGCGGGGAGCTTGCAGCTTTCGCCGGTGCAGACGCAGGGATATCAACTTTCGATTTTCACGCCGCCGGCGCAGGTGGCGACGGCGACTCCCTATGCGGATGCGCTGGCGCGCGAGCTGAGTTATTTTTCGGAGACGTTTGGGCCGATGGGGACGGCGCCCAGCCTGACCGTGGCGCAAATGCCGGATGGTTCGCTCGAGGGATATTCGGCGCCGGGGTTGTTGTTGATTAGCGCGCGGCAATGGACGCAAAAGACAAATGAGCGAATCCTGGCGCAACTGGCGGCGGGCCAATGGTGGGGCGACCGCGTGGTGCCGGCAACGCCAAACGACGTGTGGCTGACGGACGGGCTATCGAGGTATGCGTCGGCAATGTACGCGGAGGAATCGGGCGGCGTGGCGGCGCTGCGACCGGCGCTGGACGATTTTTCCGTGGGCGCGCTGATGTATGAAAATGCGAGCCCGATCGGGCAGGCGGGACGACTGGCGGCATATTCGGACCAGTATCAGTCGGTGGTGGTAGACAAGGGCGCGATGGTGTTCCACATGCTGCGGACGGAAATCGGGGACGACGCGTTTACGTCGCTACTGCACGATTTTTTCCAGCAGACTGACGGCAAGACGGCGAGCATCGCGGACTTCGAGAAGCTGGCGGCCGCAAAAGCGCCCGCTCCGAAGCCGGGCGAGCCGAAGTTCAACACGGTGACGTTCTTTTCGCAATGGCTGGATTCGACAGGCGTGCCCGAATTCAAGATGAACTACATCGTGTACCGCACCGTGAAGGGATTCAAGGTAGTGGGGAAAATCCAGCAGGACTTGGACACGTTTCGGATGCCGGTGGAAGTGCGCGTGGAGACCGAGGGAAATCCGGAGACGAAAAATATTCTGGTGAGCGGAACAACGACGGATTTCGAGATTGACACGTTTGGAATGCCGAAGCCGAATGGAATCACGGTTGATCCAAACAATAATTTGCTGAAAGGGAGCGATACGCTGCGCGTCCACGCGGCGATTGCGCGCGGAGAACTGCTGGCGGAGGCGGGGAAATATTACGACGCGGTGCAGCAGTACCAGAAGGCGCTCGATCAGCAGGCGAACAGTTCGCTGGCAGAATTTCGGATGGGCGAGGCGATGTTCTATCAGAAGAATTATCAGTCGGCGGCGAATTCATTTCGCGCGGCGCTGAACGGGGATTTGGATCCGAAGTGGCTCGATGTGTGGAGTCATATTTATATCGGGAAGATTTACGATCTGCTGGGACAGCGCGCGCGCGCCGTGAACGAATACAGCCTGGCGCAGCACACGAAGGACGATACGGCAGGAGCGCAAGAGCAGGCGGCGCTCTATCTGCAGAAGCCGTATGCGGGCGAAGGCGCGGCACCGGCGCCTGGTACGGCGACGGCGGACACCAAAACGTCCCCGGGAGACGCGACGAAACAGCCAGTGCTCAAACGGCGGGGCGAAGATGCGTCACATTAGCGCGCGCCGCGCGATTTCTTGCGGCGGGCTCTCGGCTCAGGAATTGGCCGCTCCGGGCGATTCGGTTAGCAACTCGCGGAATACTTCCTCGAAAACCTTGCGGGCGTCGGAATCGTAAAGCACGAAGTAAATTTTATCGAGAGATGTGGGTTGCGCGAGGTGCTTCGCTGACTCGCGGAGCATGATTCCAGCGCAGTCGCGCAGGGGAAATCCCGCTATCCCCGTGCCGATCGCCGGGAAGGCGACCGCTTTCAATCCATTTTGCGCATCGATGCGAAGGGCGTGGGCGGTGGAACTTTGCAGGTCGCGAGCGGTGGTGCGGCCGCCGAGCTGCATGCTCGCGGTGTGAATCACGTAACGCGCTTTCAAATCGCCACCAGAAGTGATCGCGGCTCCGCCCACGGGAATGGTGCCGATCTCATCGCATTCGGCCTGGATGCGCGGCCCGGCCTTGCGGCGAACCGCGCCGGCCACGCCGCCGCCAAGCTGGAGGTCGTTGTTGGCGGCATTCACGATGGCGTCAGCGGGGCTTTCCGCGAGATCGCCTTCGAGGATTTCTATGTGTTCGCGCAAGTTCACGGCTGCTGCGGCTTCGCGCCTGCCTCGTATTCGTATACCCCGCGGCCGGACTTTCTGCCGAGGCGGCCTGCATTGACGTATTGCGCGAGGAGCGGGCAGGGGCGGTATTTTTCGCCGAGGGTACGGTGCAGGTGCTCGAGAATGCGGAGGCGAACGTCGAGGCCGACCAGGTCCACCATCTCGAACGGTCCCATGGGATGATTCAGCCCGAGCTTCAACGCCTTGTCAATATCGGCGGCGCTGGCGACGCCCTCCTGCAGCATAAAAAAGGCCTCGTTGCCAATCATCGCGTTGATGCGGCTGGTGATGAAGCCCGGCGATTCGCGCACGACGACGACTTCCTTGCCCATGCGGCGGCCCACTTCAGCGCAGGTGGAGATGGCGGCCTCCGAGGTTTCAAGCCCGCGAACGATTTCGAGCAGCTTCATTTTCGGCACGGGATTGAAAAAGTGCAAGCCGATGCAATCGGCGGCGCGAAAGGTGATCGCAGCCAGCTCCGTGATCGAGAGCGAGGAAGTGTTGCTGGCGAGAATGGCGTGCGGCTTCGAAAATTTATCGAAAATGGTGAAGATTTCGAGCTTCAGCTCCATTTCCTCGGGGACGGCTTCGATCAGGAGGTCCGCTTCGCGGCATACGTCCTGCACGCGATTCGAGGTCGAAAAATTGGCGAGGGCTTGCTCCACCTGCTCGGCCGTGGCCTTGCCGCGTGTGACGCTTTCGGCGAAGGTATCCCGAAGATATCCCGCGGCATGGTCGAGCATCGCGGACGATACGTCTTCGAGCACGGTGCGATAACCGCCGGCAAGGGCGGCGTAGGCGATGCCGCGGCCCATCGTGCCGGCGCCGATCACTCCGATTGTCTGAATGTCCATAAGAGGGGGCGGAACTGCCGCCTCCGCGCCTATTGTACCGAGTTAGGCGATTCGCGCCACGCATCTTCCAGGGCGCGGCGGGTAAAGAGCTTCACCATTTCGCGGCGGTATTCCGGGGTAGAGGCGGAGGTGGTGAGGGGCTTGGCGGTGCGAATGGCGGCGTGAGCGATCCGCTCGACAAGCTCGATTGAGAACCTCTCGCCCGCAAGCGATTCGTTCGCTTCCGGCACTAAGCGGGGGGCGGGATTCACGGCCGAGAGCGCCGCGCGCGCATCGCGACAGATGCCGTGTGCGTCCAACTGAAGCGCGACGGCGACGCCTGCCAATGGGTAATCAATCGAATCACGCACGCGGAGCTTCCGGTAGGTTCCAGTCCAGCCTGCCATGCGCGGCGGAACGTGAATGGCGGTAAGGATTTCATCGCGTGCAAGGGCGATGCGATCCATTCCGTCGTTTTTATAGAACTCGCGCAGCGGTATGCGGCGCGCCCCACGCGCGCCGACGATTTCGATTTCGGCATCGAGCGCGAGCAGGGCCGGCGCGGCATCGCCCGACCATGCGGCCCAGCAGAATTTCCCACCCGGCGCGACGTGGCAAATGTTTCCGTCTTTCTTGAGGCATCCGCCGAGCGCAGTGCGCCAGAAATGAGATTGGTTGTACCAGCGGCAGCGCGTCTCGAGGCAGAGATTGCCTCCCAGCGTACCCATGTTGCGCTGGAGCGGGCCCGCAACAACGCGAACGGCGGCAGCGAGCACCGGGAATTCGCTGTGGATGGCAGGAAATTCAAGCAGCCGTGACAGGGTGGTGGTCGAGCCGACGCGCAGACCGCCCTCGCGTGAGTACTCCACTCCAGATAACTGCCGCACCGATTTCAGGTCCACGAGCAGACCGGGTGAAAAGAGGCGCATCTGGAGATTGGGAAGAAGATCGGTGCCGCCCGCAATGAGCATCGCCTGCGGGCCGTGATCCGAGAGCAGCCGCACGGCGCCTTCGATGGACCGCGGACGCGCGACGCGAAAGGGAGCAGCAATCATTTCGCACCGTCCGGCGCGGCGCCTGGCACGCGCCTTTCCTTCTCGCGGATGGCGGCGAGCACCTTCTCGGCCGAAAACGGAATCGAATTGATGCGCACGCCGACAGCATCGTAAATCGCATTGGCAATTGCGGGAATCGTGGCCGCGAGCGAGCCTTCGCCCGCCTCCTTGGCGCCGAATGGGCCCTCGGGGTCGAGGCTCTCGACGATGATGGATTTGATGTGGGGGTTCTCGAGAGTGGTGGGCAGGCGATATTCGAGCAGCGATGGGTTCATTAAGCGGCCATCGCACCAGATCATCTCCTCCTGCATGGCCTGTCCGAAGCCCATGTAGACTGAGCCGATGATCTGGCCTTCGACGGCGGGAGGGTTGAGCGCCTTGCCGCAATCATGGGCCGCGACGATGCGGTCCACGCGGACGTGGCCGGTTTCGAGGTCCACCGTGACTTCGGCGGTCTGCGTGCTGTAGCTGTAAGAAGGCGAAGGACCCACACCCGCGCCTTTGAAATCGCCGCCGCGGGCTTCAGCGGGCGGGGCGTAGACTCCCTGAGTGACTAGGGCTTCGTCACTTCCGATGGCAAGGGCCGCGGCTTCGGCGAACGAGAGGCATGTGTTTGCGTC
>Ga0134126_10008174_pt1 | contig 13156 bp, 7 predicted proteins | sample KB31752_FD_96881 | JGI IMG/M metagenome (GOLD analysis project Ga0134126, IMG submission 96881) | Terrestrial soil microbial communities with excess Nitrogen fertilizer from Kellogg Biological Station, Michigan, USA - KB3-175-2 | ecosystem: Environmental > Terrestrial > Soil > Unclassified ...
ATTATGCTCATTCAAACGTTTGAACCGCGTTCGAATGAATATAGGACCGGCGTTCAAAAGGTGTCAAGGGGTTTCAAGGCGGGCAGGGTTCAGGCCATGCGCGCGGTATAAAGGACGGGCGCCGGGCAGCGGATTTTCAGATCACCACCCGGGAGAGGGGGCGTAATGGGTCAGCGAAAATCCGGTCACGTAACGCTGCTCGATATCGCCCGCACCAGCGGATTCTCCATCTCGACCGTGTCGATTGTGCTGAGCGAGGCGCCGCTTTCGCAGAACGTTGCGCCGCGCACACGGGAGCACATTCGCAAGATCGCGCGGCAGCTTGGATATCACCCGGACGCGTACGCCCGCTCGCTACGGCGACGGAGTACGCAGACCATCGGTATCCTGGCGTTCGACCTTTCGGATCCGTTCTGCGTGCCGATTCTGCGCGGGATTCATGAAGGACTTCACGACGCCGGATATCTACCACTGATGATGGACGCGCAGACGGAGCGCGCGCTTTTCGATAACTACCTGCACATGATCCTGGAGCGCCGCGCCGAGGGCGTGATTGTCATCGCGAGCTGGGTGTTCGAAGAAACCAACCTGCTGGGGGATGTGCGCAAGAATAATGTGCCGATCGTTATTGTGGGGCGCGACCTGACGATGCGCGGCATCGGATCTGTGCTGGTGGACAACGAGGCGGGCGGAGCCATCGCCATGCAGCATCTGCTGGAACTTGGGCATCGACAGATCGCGGTGATTCGCGGGCCCCAGCAGATGTGCGACAGCGAGCCGCGCTGGGCGGGCATTCAGAAGGTGGCGGGAGAACACGGAATCGAAATCGATCCGCGACTTGTTTTCGAACTTCCGGGGCTGGTCGATCCCACCTCAGGGTTTGACGGAGGGCTGCAATGCGCGAAGGAGATGCTTGGCTCGGGTGTTCCCTTTACCGCCGTGATGGCATTCGACGATCTGACTGCGCTCGGTGTGGTTCGCGGCCTGAGCGAATCCGGGATTCGCGTGCCGCAGGACTGCTCGGTGATGGGCTTTGACGACGTGCTACCGGCCGCGGTGGCGACGCCGCCTATGACAACGATTCGCCAGCCGCTGAAAGAGATGGGTCTGGAGGCGGCGACGCGCGTGCTTGAGGCGATTCGTCGCGGTCACGGGGGCGACGAGAAAACCTGGTTGCACATGCCGATGCCGGAACTGGTGCTGCGCATGTCGACGGGGGCGGCGCGAAGTTACCAAATGCAGCGGAGATGAAAAGCAGGTCCTTCGCTGTGCTCAGGAAGACAAGATTTATTGGATCGGGGTTTTGTCGATGAAGATTCGAATCGCAATCATTTCGCTGATTTCCATGCTGCTACCGGGGCTGGCCACGGCCAGCACAACAACGCCGCTGCACCAGGATTGGCGACTGCAGTCAGCATGCACCGTGAAGGCCGATGGCGCGGCTATTTCGGCGACAGGGTTTTCCGTCGAGGGCTGGCTGAACACGACGGTGCCGAGCACGGTGCTGGCCACGCAAGTGGCGGACAAGGTGTATCCCGATCCTTATTTCGGGATGAACCTGCGCAAGATTCCGGGAACGGATTATCCGATCGGCCACGATTTTTCGAATCTGCCGATGCCGGCGGACAGCCCATATCGCTGCGGATGGTGGTATCGCACGGAGTTTGCCGCGCCTTCCGGGGGCCGGGATCATCGCTTCTGGCTGCATTTTGGGGGGATCAACTATCGCGGGGAAGTCTGGGTGAACGGGCATCGCATTGCGGATTCGTCGCAGGTGGCGGGTGCGTACCGCACATATGACTTCGACGTCACCGATGTGGTGAAGGCCGGTGGGAAGAATGTGCTGGCGGTGGAGACGTTCGCACCCACGGAGAAGGACCTGGGCATCAACTGGGTGGACTGGAACCCATGCCCGCCGGACAAGGATATGGGGCTGTGGGGTGACGTGAACCTGGTGCAGACGGGGCCGGTGACGCTGCGCTCTCCTATGGCGGTGACGCACTTCACGGACACGTCGCTCTCGACGGCGGAGTTGACCGTCTACGCGGAACTGCACAATGCGTCGGATCACGATGTACAGGGAACAGTGTCGGGCACAGCGGCGGGCGTGCGCTTCGAGAAGCCGGTGAAACTGTCGGCTCATGAAGACAAGACCGTGGTGTTCTCGCCGGAGCAGTTCCCTGCCCTGCGCGTACGCGATCCCAAGCCGTGGTGGCCTGCGCAAATGGGCGAGCCGCACCTTGAGCAGCTCACGATGAGCTTCGCGGAAGGCGGCGTGAAGTCAGACGAGCAGTCGGTGGCATTCGGCATCCGCGAGATTACGTCGGAGCTGACGGCGACGGGAGGCCGGATGTTCCGCGTCAATGGCAAGCCGATTCTGATTCGCGGCGCGGGGTGGTCGCAGGACATGCTGCTGCGCACGGACGAGCATCGGCTGCGCGACCAGATTCATATGGTACGTGACATGCATCTGAACACGATCCGGCTGGAAGGCAAGCTTGAGACGGACGACTTCTTCCGCCTGACGGATCAGCAGGGCATCCTGGTGATGCTGGGCTGGTGCTGCTGCGATCACTGGGAGCACTGGAATCAATGGAAGCCTGACGACCTGAACATCGCGACCGCCTCACTGCGGTCGCAACTGCTGCGCCTGCGCTCGCATGCGAGCCTTCTGGTGTGGCTCAACGGCAGCGACAATGCCCCGCCGCCGAATGTGGAGCGCGCGTATCTGCAGGTGGAGTCCGACGTGCACTGGCCGGATCCGGTGCTTTCCGCGGCGTCTGCGCAGAACACCGTGGGCCAGGGGCCGAATGGGGTGAAGATGACTGGGCCGTACGATTACGTCGCACCGAATTATTGGTATGACGACAAGCACAATGGCGGCGCGTTCGGGTATAACACGGAGACCAGCCCGGGGCCGGCGATTGTGTCAGAGGCGAGCCGCGCGAAGTTCCTGCCCGATCCGAAGGCATGGCCACCGAGTGCCGACTGGTCGTATCACTACGGAGGCGGCGAGTTCACGAACCTGAAGGTGATGGACGCGGCGATGGACGCTGTGTATGCGAAGCCGAACTCGGCGGCCGAGTACGAACGCATGGCGCAGACGATGGCCTACGACTCGGAACGAGCGATGTTCGAATCGTACAGCAAGAACAAATACGTTTCGACGGGCGTGATCCAGTGGATGCTGAACAATGCGTGGCCCTCGATGATCTGGCATCTCTACGACTATTACCTGGATACGGATGCGGGGTATTACGCGGCGAAGAAGGCATGCGAGCCGGTGCATATTCAGTATTCGTACGATGACCGGTCAATTGTGGTGGTGAACAGCACCTATGCGCCGGTAGGTGGGCTGCACGCGACGGTGGATGTGAGAGGGCTGGGATGGAAGGAGCTGTACACGGCGCAGGCAAACCTGAACTCCGGGGCCGACAGTTCGCAGACCGTGTTCGAACTTCCGGAGAGCCTGCTGAATGGGGTGGAGAAGATCTTCTTTATCGACCTGAATTTGAAAGATGCTGCCGGGCGCGTGGTGAGCCGCAACTTCTACTGGGTGCCTTACGCGCAGACCACGTTCGACTGGAACCGCACCGACTATACGCACACTCCGGCGCTGCGGCACGAGGACCTGACGGCATTAACCAGCCTGCCGGAGGCGCAGGTGAAGGCGGCGGCTGAGATCTCACAGACCGCGCATGGACGCCAGGTGCGGGTGCATCTCAACAACCCGTCGGCGAATCTCGCGTTTCAGGTGCGGGTGGCTCCGCGGACAGCCGATGGCGGCTTGATTGCGCCGGTGTTGTGGTCGGATAACTGGATCGAACTGGCGCCTGGCGAGTCAGCCACGCTGACGGCGAGTTTGCCTGAGGATGCGCCGGCTTCGCCTGTGATCCAGGTGGAGGGCTGGAATACGCAGCCATTGACCCTGACGCCAACGGAGGGTGCCGCAGCGGCGCACGAGGGCAACTGATGGCGGAAGCACGCGCTGGGACGGAAACGCTCGGCCTCAGGCGCAGTCTGCGGTTTTGGGACCTGGTCCTTTACGGGATCATTCTCATCCAGCCGACTGCGCCGATGCCGGTGTTCGGCGTGCTCTACGACAAGTCGAATGGGCATGTGCCGGCGACGATTCTGCTGGCGCTGATCGCGATGCTGTTCACGGCGATCAGCTACGGACGCATGGCGAGGGTGTATCCGCACGGCGGTTCGGCGTTTTTGTATGTGGGCAAGGAGATTCACTCGAGCCTGGGGTATATCACCGGCTGGTGCCTGGTGATGGACTACATCATCAATCCGCTGATTTGCACGATCTGGTGCTCGAGCGCGGCAATGAACTTTTTGCCGCATGTGCCGTATGTGGCGTGGGCGGCGTTCTTCGCGATTCTTTTCACTTCGCTGAACTGCAACGGAATCGAAACGTCGGCGCGCATTAACGCAGTTATGGGAGCGGCGCTGGGCCTGGTGATCGTGTGGGTGCTGGTTGCCTCAGTGCGCTGGGTACTTGCGATCGCGCATCCGTCGGCGGCGATGTTCCTCGATCCGCTGTACCACCCGTCGAGTTTCCATACCGGGGCGGTGCTTCGAGGGACTGCGACAGCGGTGCTGACGTATATCGGATTCGACGGCATCTCGACATTAACGGACGAAGCGAAGGATCCCGAACGCAGCGTGCCGCGGGCGATCGTGCTGACGTGTTTGATTACGGGCATTCTGGCGGTTATAGAGGTGTACTTCGCGCAGCTTGTGTGGCCGCGCGGCGCAGCGTTTCCCGACATCAACACCGCGTACGTCTACGTGTCAGGCCGTGTGGGCGGGCCAGTTCTGTTTGCGGTGGTGAACTCGGCGCTGCTGCTGGCAAACATTGGTTCCGGCATGGCCTCGCAGCTTGGCGCGGCAAGGCTGCTCTACGCCATGGGGCAGGACGGCGCGCTGCCCCGGCGGTTCTTCGGATCGGTGTCGCGCAAAAATCGCATTCCGCGCAATAATGTCATCCTGATCGGCGCCATCTGCCTCGGGGGTGCCATGGTATTCAGCTATTCGCTGGGCGCGGACCTGCTGAACTTCGGCGCGCTGCTGGCATTCATGGGCGTGAACGTAGCTTCAATGCTGCGGGGATGGCGGCAGGGGCGCTGGACCGAGTGGTGGCCGATGCTACTTTCTCTGGGCGGATTTGCGACGTGTGCCGTACTGTGGTGGAATCTGGACCCCAAGGCAAAGATCGTGGGCTCATGCTGGGCAATTACGGGCATTCTGCTGTGGGTCGTACGCCGGCGATTTACCGTGCTGCCGGCTGAGTCGATTGGCTGAAACTGTTGCCCCGTGCAAAAGGTCGATCATTCTAAAATGGAAGTGCGCCTCCTATACTGGTCAAGCTTCTATAAGGGCGCATACGGGAGGTTCTATGTCGAGCGAAGCGAATTGCCCGTTTACGGGCGGCACGATCGGTCACACCACAGCGGCGGCAAAAGGACATAGCGATTGGTGGCCCAACCAGTTGCGATTGGAAATTCTGCATCAGCAATCATCCAAGTCTAATCCGATGGGCGAAGAATTCAACTACGCCCGGGAATTCAACAGCCTCGATCTGAATGCGGTGATCAAGGATCTGCGGGCGCTCATGACGGACTCGCAGGAGTGGTGGCCGGCGGACTATGGAAACTATGGACCACTGATGATCCGGATGGCGTGGCACTCGGCGGGAACCTATCGCATTTATGACGGACGCGGCGGCGCGGGCAGGGGTTCGCAGCGGTTTGCGCCGCTGAATAGCTGGCCGGACAACGCGAACCTGGACAAGGCGCGTCGGCTGTTGTGGCCGGTGAAGCAGAAATATGGGAAGAAGATTTCGTGGGCGGACCTGTATATTCTTGCCGGCAACGTAGCGCTGGAGTCTATGGGGTTCAAGACGTTTGGATTTGGCGGGGGCCGCGCTGATATCTGGGAACCGGAGCTCGATACGGACTGGGGCCCGGAGGGCGAGTGGCTGGGCGACAAGCGCTACAGCGGAGAACGCGTACTTGCCAATCCGCTGGCAGCGGTGCAGATGGGCCTGATCTATGTGAACCCAGAGGGGCCGAACGGCAATCCAGACCCAGTGGGCTCTGCGCGCGACATTCGCGAGACGTTTTATCGCATGGCAATGAACGACGAAGAGACGGTGGCGCTGATTGCGGGCGGGCACACGTTTGGGAAGACGCACGGCGCTGCTCCGGCTTCGCATGTGGGCGCGGAGCCCGAGGGTGGGAGCATCGAGGACCAGGGGCTGGGCTGGAAGAGCAGCTTTGAAACGGGCACGGGCCTGCACGCGATTACCAGCGGGCTTGAGGGCGCGTGGACGCCGACTCCGACGAAGTGGGACATGAGCTACTTCGAGACGCTGTTCGGATTCGAGTGGGAACTGACGAAGAGTCCGGCGGGCGCGAACCAGTGGAAGCCTAAAAATGGCGGCGGCGCAGGCACCGTGCCGGATGCGCACGACAAATCGAAGCGCCACCAGCCCACGATGCTTACATCGGATATCGCACTGCGAGCCGATCCTGTGTACGAAAAGATCTCGCGGGATTTTCTCAAGCATCCTGACAAGTTTGCCGATGCGTTTGCGCGGGCCTGGTTCAAGCTGACGCATCGCGACATGGGTCCGATTTCACGCTACCTGGGGCCGCTGGTGCCGAAGGAGCAACTGATCTGGCAGGACCCAGTGCCGGCGGTCGATCACGAACTGGTGAACGATGCGGATGTGGAAGCGTTGAAGGCGGAGTTGCTGGGGTCCGGGCTGTCGATTGCGCAGCTTGTGACGACGGCGTGGAAATCTGCCACGACGTTCCGCGGCAGCGACAAGCGCGGGGGCGCAAATGGCGCGCGCATCCGGCTGTCTCCTCAGAAGGACTGGGAAGCGAACGAGCCGAAGGAACTGGCCGAAGTGTTGAAAAAGCTGGAAGGGGTTCAGAACAAGTTCAATAAGGCCCAGAAGGGCAGCAAGAAGATTTCACTGGCCGACCTGATTGTGCTCGGCGGGAACGCGGGCATTGAGGCCGCGGCAAAGAAGGCCGGGTACAACGTTAAGGTAGGCTTTGCGCCGGGTCGCACCGATGCCACGCAGCAGCAGACCGACGTTGAGTCGTTTGCGGTGCTGGAGCCGATCGCCGACGGGTTCCGCAACTATGTTCGTGCGGGGCATGAGGGGCATACGTCAGAGATGCTGCTGGATAAGGCGCAATTGCTGACCCTGACCGCGCCGGAGATGACGGTGCTGATCGGCGGCATGCGAGCGCTGGGCACGAACTATGGGCACACGAAACTCGGTGTGTTCACAGACCGGCCGGAAACACTGACGAATGACTTTTTTGTGAACCTGCTGGACATGCATACGAAGTGGCAAAAGTCAGACAAGGATGGGAACGTGCTGGAAGGACGGGACCGCAGGACGGACAAGCCGAAGTGGACCTCGTCTGTTGTCGATCTTGTCTTTGGTTCGAACTCGCAACTCAGAGCGATTGCGGAGGTGTATGGGAGCGCAGACGCGGGACAAAAGTTCGCAGAGGACTTTGCGGCGGCGTGGACCAAGGTGATGAACCTAGATCGCTTCGACCTGTTCGCAATTCCAAAGGAGAGGGCTGAGGAAGTCCTGGTGTAAATGCCGGACGGATGTTCTATTTCCAGCAGAAACGGGATGGCGTGTCAGCCGTCCCGTTTCTTTTGGGGCACGTTGTTTACTATTGCAGGTGACCGACACATCCAGTTCATGGCATTCCTACTTTGCTTAAGAAAGCGACAGCATTGAAAATGAAACCGTTTACGCCGCGGCTTGTCCCTCTTGCCCTGTGCATTTTTGTTTGCTCTTCCGCGATGTCCATTGCAGTGCAAGGGCAACAAGCCCAGTTACGAGTGATCGTTGTGAACGTGAATGATTCGGCTGGTCCCGTGGATCGATTTTTTGACTTGTCCGTGGGTTCCGATTATCCCGGCACACTGATTCGCGATGACAGCCAGGCGCAGCTCAAGACTGTTACCGATGAACTCGGGTTTCGCTACATTCGCTTTCATGCAATCTTCCATGACGTGCTGGGAACGGTGAAGGTGGAGAACGGCAAGACGGTCTACAACTGGACGAAGATCGACCAACTCTATGACGACTTGCTTGCTCGTCACATCAAGCCGTTCGTCGAACTCGGCTTCACGCCTGAGGCGCTAGCGACGTCGCGGAACAGCATCTTCTACTGGCACGGCAATACGTCGCATCCCAAGCCGCAGGGCTGGCACGATCTGATCGATGCCTTTACGCGCCATATTGAAGCGCGTTATGGACAAGGCGAGGTGCGGTCGTGGTTTTTTGAAGTATGGAATGAGCCTAACCTCTCCGGCTTCTGGGAAGGCGGAGATCAAAAGGCGTACTTCGATCTCTACGATCTGACCGCGAAGACCATCAAGTCGATCGATCCGGCGCTGAAGGTTGGCGGACCCAGCACGGCCGGCGCCGCTTGGGTTCCCGAGTTTTTGGCGCATGTGAAACAGAGTGGCGCGCCCGTTGATTTCGTCTCCACACACACGTATGGCGTGCAGGGCGGATTCCTCGACGAAGAAGGAAAAAGCGATACAAAACTTGATCCTTCTCCCGACGCGATCATCGGGGATGTGCGACGCGTGCGCGAGCAAATCTCAGCTTCGCCTTATCCGAGACTTCCGCTCCACTTCACGGAGTGGAGCACGAGCTATACACCGCGCGATTCCGTTCATGACTCCTACATCAGCGCGCCGTATATCCTGACCAAGCTCAAAGAGAGCCAAGGCCTGGTGCAGGGCATGAGCTACTGGACGTACTCCGACCTCTTCGAGGAGCCGGGACCACCTACCGCTCCGTTCCAGGGTGGATTCGGGCTTCTGAATCCGCAAGGCATTCGCAAACCAGCTTACTTCGCTTATAAGTACCTTCATGCGCTACGGGGCAACAGCATAACTGCCAGCGATCCTCAGGCTATGTTGTCGACTAAAGATGGAAACTTTAGCGGCGTGGTATGGGATTTCGAGACACCTGACCAGAAGGTGAGTAACCGGTCGTTCTACACCAAGCCCATCCCCTCGCATTCGGCCGCGCCGGTCACACTGCAGGTGCATCATCTTGCCCGGAACGCGGCTTACCGGCTGGAAATTCATCGTGTTGGATATCACGCCAATGATGCGTATACAGCGTACCTCGAGATGGGGTCGCCGAAAGAACTAAGCGCAACACAGATCGCGCACCTCAACGAGCTAACGCGGGATCTTCCGGAGATGGATAAAACTGTGCGCAGCGGGCCCGACGGCAGCGTTGAAGTTGACTTTCCGATGAACAGCAACGATGCGGTGCTGGTGAAGCTTACGCGTTCCAAACAATAGCCGTCGTCCTCGCATCTCGTTCGCGAGTCCTCAGGAGGGTTGGAATTTTGTTCACACCATTCGTTCGCGGTCTTATTTTCGCAGGTCTTTCGATATCCATTGCGAGTGCACAAGATGCCGCGGTGCACTCGAAGTGGCCTGGCCCCGGGCAGCTCTTTGTGGGCGCCTGTTATCAGCCGATCGACCGCACGCCCGGACAGATCGATCAGGATATCGCCATCATGAAGCACGCCGGATTCAATGTGGTGCGCATGGGCGACCTGTCGTGGGATTCTTTCGAGCCGGAGCAAGGCAGGTTCGAATTCGCGTGGTTCGACAAGATCATGGACAAGATGCAGGCGAATGGCATTCGCGTGATCCTGGACATTCCCGGATTGCCTGCGCCAATCTGGCTGCATCGCACGTATCCTGGCGTCGATATCATCAATCAGAGTGGCGCGCGTGTGCCTCCCGCGGAACGCTACATGGACGACATCAGCGATCCGAACTACGTGCGCGAAGTTGGCATCATGGCGGACGCGCTCACCAAGCGCTATGCGCATCATCCGGCGGTGATCGCCGTTGGTTACGATAACGAAATCGGCAACGGATTCATGTCGTATTCGGAAGCCGATCGGCAGCGGTTCATCGTGTGGCTTCGAAAGAAGTACGGAACCATAGAAGAACTCAACAAGGCATGGGCCACGCAGCGGTGGTCACGCCGCTTAAACAAGTTCGAAGACGTGGACCTGCCGCTCGCGGATGGCCCTGGACCATCCGAGCGCTATCTCGATCTGCATCGCTACTGGTCAGATGTGACGGTGGCGCGCCTGGAAGAACTGGAGGCCATTCGGCGCCGCAATATGCCGGATGTGCCTTCGATCTCTAATCTTTGGGACACCGCGGGCAGGAAGGGCTTTGACTATCTTTCGACTTATAAGGCGTATGTCTCGTTTGGCGCGGAAGGCTTTTATCCCGGGGATCCGATCAGCGGCGCATTCGGCGCGCTGATGACGAAGGGAGCGCTCGCGACTCCGATCTGGTTCAACGAGTTCACCGCGGGCGGGGGCGGTTTTTACGGCACGCCGGGCCGCAGCCGCATGTACGCGTACCTCGCGTTAACTATGGGCGCTCAAGGCATTCTGGCGTGGACCTTCAACAGTCATCAAGGCGGAGAGGAACAGGCGCTTTTTGGGTTGGTCGATCACGACGGAACGCCTTCGTGGGAGGTTGACGAGTTCGCGCACATCGCTTCCGAGTTCAAGCAGCTTGAGAAGTACGGATTCCCGCGCTATACACATCCGGAAGTAGCGATCGCCTATTCGTTCGATTCGTTCATTGCGTCGCACCCGAACGGCCCATCGAACACCACGCTCCAATATTTCAAAACGCCGTATACCGATCAGGTGCAGGCAGCATTCGAGCCGCTGTTCCGCGCGAACATTGACACGGCCATCCTCAACGTGGGGCATGAGGATCTGAAGCCCTACAAACTGGTTGTGGTGCCCGCGGATTACGTGATGGACGAAGCGAGCGCAAAGGCGCTGCGGGATTACGTGAACAATGGCGGCTCGGTGCTGATGACTGCGTATTCAGCCAAGGAAAACGAGCATGCGCAGTGGTTCGAAATACCGCTGCCGGGGCGCTTGAGCGACGTCTTTGGATTAAAGACAAACGCATTCTATGACCAGCGTTCGCTGAATTTCGATCTGGACGGAAAGTCGATCGAAACCAGCGCGCATCGCTATGAAGTGCTTGAGCCGTCCACGGCGAAGGTGGTGGCGCGATTCACGAATACGCCCGACCACTCTCCTGCGCTCACCATCAATCAGTTCGGCAAGGGTAACGCCATCTATCTGGCCACGGAATCGAATGTATCTGCAATGGGACCGGTGCTGGACTATGTTTACAAGCTTGCCGGCGTTGAGCGTGGCCCGCAGACACCTGAGGGTGTGTTCGCCCGAGTTGTCGAAGGCAGAACGCTCTACGTGAACACGACTGAAGAGCAAAAGAAGATTCCTATCACGGGGAGCAAGAGGGGGATCCTCAACAATCGCGTGTACGACGGAGTTGTTGTCCTTGGGCCGCAGCAGGCGGATCTGATTCCGTGAGCCATTCCGTTTTGCGTGAATGTTGAGACAATGGAAACAAGATCACCGAGAGACAAATCGCTTTACATGTGGGCCCCGCATCTGTTTTCCTTGCGGACGTTACAAATCTCGGTCGAGAACAGGAGCGGGAGATGATGAAGCTAGCCGTGATCGCAATTTTGCTGGGCGCAAGCCTTGCCTATGGGCAACAACAGGGTGACTTCAAGCCGGCTACATCGAATGTTCTCGATGCGGAGTATCCGAAGGTGGATAGCAGTTCGCGCGTGGAGATCCGATTCAAGGCGCCTGACGCGACCAAGGTGAAGCTGAATTTCTGGAGCGGCCCCAAGGTGGACATGGAGAAGCAGGCGGACGGATTCTGGACGGTGACAACGCCACCGATGGCTCCCGGGCTTCACTACTACACGCTGAACGTGGATGGGGCGGAGGTGAGCGATCCGGCCAGCACGGCATATTTTGGCGGGAGTAAATGGGCCAGCGCCGTTGAAGTGCCTGAGGCCGGAGTGAATTACTACGAGCCCACGGACGTTCCGCACGGCCAGGTGCGCGAGGTCTGGTACCACTCCAGCGTGACCGGGACGTGGCGGCATGCGCTGGTGTACCTGCCACCGGCGTACGACACGCAGACGAAGACTCGCTATCCGGTGCTTTATCTGCAGCACGGCGGAGGCGAGGACGAAACCGGCTGGATCCGGCAGGGTAAGGCGAACTTCATTCTCGACAACCTGATCGCCAGTGGGAACACGACGCCCATGATCATCGTGATGGCAAACGGCTATGCGAGCCGCGCCGGCTATGTTGTCCCCGACCTCACCGGAAAACCGTTTGGCTCGCCGGAAATGATGAAGGTGATGCAGGAGCGGATGGGCGCTTTTGAAGACGACATGACGCAGGCGCTGATTCCCTTCATCGACAAGACGTTCCGTACGCTTCCCGATCGGGATCACCGCGCGATGGCCGGCCTGTCAATGGGCGGGATGCAGACGTTCCAGGTCACCTTCGATCATCTGGATCTTTTCTCTTATATTGGAGGATTCAGCGGAGCGGCCAACGTGTTTGCGATGGGGAACAACAAGCTCGACACAAAGACGGCGTTCCATGGTGCAATGGCTGATCCGGCAGCGTTTGCCAAGCGGGTGCATCTGCTGTGGATTGGCGTGGGAACGGACGAGCCGGCGCGCATGAAGTCCGGACTGGAGAGTCTGCACGCGGCACTGGATGAGGGAAAGATTCAGCACGTGTTTTATGAGTCGCCGGGCACCAATCACGAATGGCAGACGTGGCGCAGGGATTTGAAGGATTTTGCACCGCGGCTGTTCCAGTCCGCTGGTCAGAAATCGGCGTCTGCGCAGGAAAGATAGCATATTTCGTTTTTCCTGGCCCGCCCGACTTTTCATTGCGGAGCCAGCGTGATTCTCGAAATCTCCCCTACGCCGGGATTGGAGCATGATGACGAAGACCAATGCAGTACGTTCGCTCGCGCTTGTGGTGATGGTGACTTGGGCGGCCGGGATGATGGCGCAAACCCCGGGGACGAATCCCCACGCTGCTTCGTCGAGGCCGAAAGGCCCGTGCGACATCTACGCCGCCGCGGGTGACGCATGCGTAGCGGCTCATAGTACGACGCGCGCGCTTTATGCCGGGTATAACGGTCCGCTCTACCGTGTGCTGCGCCAATCGGATGGCAAGAC
>Ga0134126_10008175_pt1 | contig 13155 bp, 6 predicted proteins | sample KB31752_FD_96881 | JGI IMG/M metagenome (GOLD analysis project Ga0134126, IMG submission 96881) | Terrestrial soil microbial communities with excess Nitrogen fertilizer from Kellogg Biological Station, Michigan, USA - KB3-175-2 | ecosystem: Environmental > Terrestrial > Soil > Unclassified ...
GACGGCGGCGACCCGTCCCTCGATACCGACCCCGGCCTTGGCACTTGGGAAGAACTACACTCTGCCATTGCGACGAACCAGGCGCGCGGCGTGAGGATGATCCTTTTCGGCAAGCCCTACTTCGCCGACCTCTCGACCGAGCAGTATAAGAAGGAGCTCCGCCGCTACGCGTCTACCGATCCCTACGGCAACATCTACGAAACCGGTGGCTACAGCTACACCACGCCTACGCAGTTGGCAGGCATCAATAATCGCCGCCGCGCCATCATGGACGTCTGCTGCCAGGAGTATCGCGACATCGCAACGCGCGAATTCAGGAAAACGCTTGCACTCGGCGCGGCAGGCTGGCTCTTCGATGAAGTGTTGTGGCACGAAGGCATTCTGTACTCCTTCAGCCCGGACCATGGCTATGAAGTGCCGGGCTATCTCTTCAACGGCGATATCCCGCTGGTCAAGCAGTTCCACGCGGCTGCCGACGAGGTCAATCCCGATTTCCTGTTTGCCGGCGAGGGACCGGGCGAGTGGCTGTTGCCGTTCTATCAATTCGGCTACTACCGCATCGGCTTCGGCACACGCCCTGCTCTTCGCTATCTCGATTCGCAGGTGCCACTCATGGCTGCGGTGCGCGGCTTCGATGACCGCGAAGTGCTCAACGTCATCCTCGCGTATCGATATGTCATCAGCTACGAACCCTATTACTTCAAAGGCCGCCTCTCCGATTTCCCGCTGACGCTTGCTTATGGCAAAAAAATCGACGCGCTGCGGCGCAAATACCGCGAGTTCCTTTGGGACGGGGAGTTCCGCGACAGCGTCGGCGCACAAGTAATCGCGGACGGTGATTGCATGCACACGGTCTACCGCACTGCCACCGGCAAGCGAGCGGTCGTCGTGGTCAACAAGGATTTCGGTAAGGCCATCACTGCAAAGCTCGACCTGCCTGATGCACGCAATCTGATTGTAGCCACGCCGGAAGATCCCGATGCGAGAGCATGCTCCGGACCGCTGCGGATTCCCGCACGCTCGGCTGTGGTGGTGATGGAGCAATAGGCGGATTTCGCCGTGGTTGCGGCGACGAAGAAATCGTGGGTCCCCGGCGCTACGCTTCCCACCAGTCGAACTTCAACATCCGGGGGTAGTACAGCCCGGCGAAAACCCTCGCCTCTGCCCCGTGCAGATTGCGCAGCACGCGCGCATACGCTGCGAGTTGCGGAGCGAACAGCTCGCGCAATTCTGGCAGCGCTTTTTCCGGATCGAGACCCTCCGAGTGCGCAGTTTTGTAGTCGATGATCCACCACGCATCAGCGCCGTCACTGCCCGGCGAAGCTCCAGCGCGGAAGACGCGGTCCACTTGCACCGCGCGCACGCCGTCTTCCACAACTCCTGCCCATCGTTCCTCGCTGGCGGCATCTGCATGCGGCGAAAGAATCCACCGGCCGATCGAGTCCTGCGCAGCCGTGCGTGCAATCTCCAATGCCTGAGCTGCGATATGCTGCGCCTGAGCCTCCGCTACGCCCATGCCGCGCACCTCGGACCGAATGCGCGCGGCCCTTTGCGCGAGAGCCACGCAAGCCGGTCCCAACTCCATTGACAGCCGAAGACGCGCAAGTTCCTGCAGTAAACGGTGCACTGCGATTCCGAGCGAACGCGAAAGCAACCCACCTTCATGGCGGCGGTAAAACGGCTCAGCGGTCAAACCGACCAACGACTCGCTGCCTGAACCTGCGGCATCCAGCTGCAACGACCGGAATCCGCACGGTAGCCGGCGCAGAATTGTCGGCTTTGCGCCTGTTCCCGGCATCACTAGCAGATTCCCTTCTCCCTGAGCAGCAAGTGTGTCGATGCTCTCAGCCTGCGGCCCATTCTCCGTTCCACTCACGATCCACTCTTCAAATTGCCTCCGAAGTTCGGCTTCAACAGCTGGCCACGCTGTGCTGAGCAGCGATTCCCTTGGCTCAACGAGCGAAAACGATCCGTCAGTCTCAGTCTTGTACTCCGGCCGCGCGAACAGGTGCAGTTCCTCGCGTGCGCGCGTCCCGGCCACGTAGAGCAGACGCCGCAGTTCCTGCGTTTCGCGCTCACGGCGCACACGGTCAACCCATGCTTTGGCCTTTCCGCGATCAGCGCCCTTCGGCGGCTTAGGCGCAACCAGAAACTCTGTGGTCTCATCTGAATCTTCCGGCTCCGCCAAGCCGCGTTCGAGCCAGGAGAGCATGTCATCGCGTATTTGCCTTGCGCCGGCCTGCAACTCGGGAACGATGACCACTTCAAATTCCAACCCCTTTGCCTTGTGAATGGTCATCAATTGCACGCCACAGCGGCTATCCGCGTTCGGATCGGGCAGCGCCGTCAGCTTGTCGAGCGCCGCAGCAAGCGCGGAGCCGGAAAGATCCTGCTCTCCTTCGGGCAGGCCATCAAGGCATTTCCACAGCAGATCAAGATTGGCGCGCGCTGCGGCGTCAGCACACGCCGCTCCGCCGAGCCGCAGCCAAACCTCTTCGAGCCACGTTCCGAGCGCCGCTGTCGGCTGCGTTGCCCGCATCGCGGCTGCCGCCGCGATTGCCTGCTGCACGCGCGCCACCGCTTCTCTTCCCTGCCCTGACAACAGCTCCGCGCGCTCTGCAATCAAATCAGGCACAGGACGGTTCTGCAACGCCGCATCGTCGTCGCTCACCAGCGCGTACAGGTCAGCGAGCGAGAGACCACACCACGGCGCCCGCAGCACGCCCAGCCACGCCACGCGATCATGCGGATTAACGAGGGCATGCGCCAGCGCCAGCGCGTCCAGTACCTCTAGCCGGTCCCTGAGCGGTTCCAATTCGACGGCACGAAAAGGAATTCCTGCCGCACGCAATGCCTCCGCGACAGGCGCGAGAGCTTTTCGTGCGCGGCCAAGCACGGCAATGCGGTAATTGTTTCCATCTGCGCGTGCCTGCCTGACGCGTTCGTCGTGAGTCTTAATCAAGTCAACGATCTGCTCTAATTGCGTATCGAGCGCAGCGCCACGCTCTTGTTCACGCAAATCGCCCGCATCGGCCGCTCCTCCAACGCCATTGCGCGGCATGAATGTGAAATGCGCTTGCAATCGCGGCACATCCTCGCGCACCAACCGCGGACCCGCGGCAATCGCGGTTTTCCGCGCCGCTTCAGCGCGCGCGAATGTCACACCACTGCCATCATCGGCAGCAAAAACCTGCTGGAAAATTTCGTTGAGATTCTCCACCAGTTCCGCGGCAGTGCGAAAGTTGGCGCTCAGGCGTACGGAATCAAACCGCAGAGGCCCCTCGCAGGCAGATTCAAGCCCGTTATCGCGCACGCGCGGGAAAAGCTCAGCGTCCGCATCGCGGAAGAAATAGATGGACTGCATTGGATCGCCCACGACAAAGCACGTGCGATCCTCACGCTCCGGCCATGCGGCGATCAACCCGCTCAATAACTGGTGCTGTCGACGGCTTGTGTCCTGGAACTCGTCGACAAGCAGATGGCGAATGCCGTCCGCAATGGACATTGCAGCTTCGCCGGGCACGCCTTCTTCGGCCCTGAGCACTTGAGCAGCTATGTGCGCCACCTCTGTGTAGTCGGTTGCGGCTGTCTCAGCAAAAACCACTTTCAGCTCGGCGGCTGCACGGCGCAGCAATACAAAGCAAGCGCGAACGATTGCCCAGTCTTCCTCGGTGTATCGCGCCGGCGGAAAATCGGCCACAGCGGCAAGCGCATCCTCGAGCCCAGTAACCTGTCGGAGTTCGGCAATGAGGGCGTACAAGCGGGACTTTTCGGATTTCGCCTGCGCCGGGAAGCCATGCCGCTTATCCACCTGCAATCGAAATCCATCCTTCGTAAGCAGCAGATTCGCCAGGCATACAAACGCCTGTCGCGCCACTTCCAGTTGCTCAACGGCATCGAAGGGTGGCGCGGGAAACTCAGCCAGTTCGGCCAGTTCGCGATGTAACGCACCAGCCGTCTGCGTGCAGGCGAATCGCGCCAACTCCATCGCTTCGCCACACGCCCCCGGCACGCGGTCCAGCAGTTCGCTCACATATGCAAGCTGCCTTCGCACAGCCCGCGCAAATGGCCGCTCCAACCGTTCGCGGAGCGTCTCCCAGTCAGGCTCACGCTCGAAGACGAAATCCTGCATCCAGCGGTCACGCTGCGCCAGCATCTCTACGAGCAGGTCTTCCATTTCGCGCCAGCCGTTGTCGCGCCACAGCAGCAAAAACTCAATCGCCTCCTGCAACTCCGGATTGGCTGCATCAATTTGTTCGAGCGTACGCCGCGCCGCACGCCGGTAAAGCTGCTTTGGGTCTTCGAATATGTCGAGCGCACCGCCCAGTCCAGAGAGCAGCGGCTGCTGAACGGCAATCTCGCGGCAAAAGGCATCAATGGTGGTGATGCGAAGTTGCGCCGGCAGCTCAACTAAGTTCCAGCTGCGCGCACGCGAACGCTCAAGAGCGCGAGCCGCCAGACCTTCCATGGAATGCTCATCAGCAGGATCGGGAGCCGTCTCCGAATCAGTAACCTCCGCAGCATTTTCCAATTCGGCAACAATCCGATGCCGCATCTCCGCTGCTGCAGCTTTCGTGAAAGTAATGGCGACAATCTCATCGGGGTCGTCCACTGCGGCAAGCAGGCGCAAGAACCGTCGTGTCAACAGGTCAGTTTTGCCGGAGCCAGCCGGCGCCTGTACCAGCACGCATCGGCCAGCATCGAGCGCGCGCTCGCGATCAGCTTGATCTGGAGGCAAAATGCGCGGAGCAACGCTACTCATCTCTGGCCTCCTCGAATTCGACCTCGGCTCCGGCGATCTCGGATCCAGAATGATCGCCGTCTGGCTGGTTCTCTTCTATCCGGCAGACCGCCTGCAGATCACAGCGCTGGCAGGTCTTCGGATACTCGCGCGGTTCCACTTCAGCGCGGCCGGCAACAAAATCGCGCGCCATCTGCTCGATATATTGGCGCCAGTCGTCCATCTCCTCTGCGGTAAGGTTTCTCTTCACCAATGCAGTGGACGAGCTAAGCCCGGTGATCAAAGTTGCTCTTGCATCGCCCACGCGTCCGGCGAAGCACATATCACCCCGGCGCACCTTCGCAAAAACCAGCCCGCCCACCCGACCAGCCGTTTCATCTCCGGCCGAATCTTCAGCTTCCTGCTGCAACTCCGCCCGAAGCTCTTCATCGAGACCGAAGCCGGCATACAGCGGCAATTGCACATCATCTGGGCGAGGCATCTCCCAGGCCTTTGGAGAAACATCGCCGGTCTTGTAGTCGATCACAAGCAGCGAGCCTTCGCTCAACCGGTCGATGCGGTCGAGGCGCAAATTGAGCGTGAGCCCGGCAATCGATCGCGTCAGATCCAGCTCTGTTCGTGCAGCGCCAAACGGAACGCGCGTGCGCTCAAACTCCAGCCACTCGGTTACCAGCGCAGTCAGCCGAATCTCTTCGAGATTGAGATACCGCTTCGGCATCTGCTCTCGCGCACCCGCCGGTAATCGCTCGCGCATCACGCGGCCAACATGCTCCGCCACGAAGCCGCGCAGATCAGCCTTCGCGGCAAGCTCAGCATGAATGCGAATTCCGGCCGGCGGCCCGGCCCACACGGAGTGCAGGACTTCGTGCAGCAGCTTTCCGCGAACCGCCGGCGTTAGCCCGACCTGCGCAGATTCCCAACCTTGCGCTCCCAGCCGTGCAGTAGCAAAGGCTTTGAATGGGCACTGCGACTGATAGGTCAGCACGGTTGAGCCACCGGCCGCATTTGCAGCAGTAAGCGGAACTCGGCTGAAGTCTTCAAAGACAGTTGCAACCGGCTCAGTAAATTGCGGATCTGCAAGCTCCGCAGCTAATGGCTTCGGATTGCCCGCGCACTGCATGGCAAGCCGCGAAGGGCGCATCTCCACGCCTTTCGTCTGGCGCGCGTAGCTCAAGTGCACCGTGGGCGCGGAGGTGAGCAGGCGCTGCGTCGCTGTGCGTGCAAGATCCCAATCAAGCTGCGCGGAACTATGCGGCATTTCGTATCGGCGCTGCACCTCGAAAGGCATCAGAGGATGCATCGATCCGCTGGCGGGCCACGCGTCCTCGTTCACGCCCAGGAACCAAACAGCATCAGCCGTGAGGCCTGCCGACTCTGCAGGTCCGGCAATCTGAACAGGCGCGTCGCTCGATTCCGGCGCGAACAAAGTCTCATCCAGCGCGCAACCGAATATTTCCAGAAATTCTTCCCAGCTCATGCGCCGCCCATCGAAGCCGAGAGAAGCGCATTCGTCCAATGTCTGCTGGAAGCGGCGCAATACCTGAAACTCTGCGCTGCCGAGCGGCCTTTTAGTGTCCGGCCAGCCCGCCATCTCGAGCAACTGCGGCGCCACCTCTGCCCACGCCAACGGGCTTTGCGTGCGCCGGCTGAATTCCTCCAGCCGTGCCCTGGCCTGCCGCATGCGCGCAACCCATGCAGCGGGCAGGTTCGCGCCCGCACGTTGAGCTAAGAATTCCTCTAAACCCCAGCGCGTCCGCTCCAGCCCGCGCCGGCGCAACGCTCGCATGAAGCCCGTGAGGGCGTATCTCTCCGCGTCATCCCCGGTTGTCTGCCCACTCGCAAGCAGCCAGTCGATCTCATGTTCTTCGAGCGGCTGTGCGAACCAGCGCAGCACAAGCCGTGCGCCGCGCGCCAGCGCCATCTGCCCAAGCGGCACACCCAGCGAGAATTCAAATTCAGTCACACCGTTCGATCTCAGAAACGCGCGCTCGATCTCACCGCGCCGCTGGGCAACGTCTTGTGAAACCACAAGCAGCCGTGCCTTGGAGTTCTCGTCGAGCATCCTGCGGCACCAGCCGGCACACGCTCGTAATTCGGCCTGTTCATCGGCGGCCTCAAAAAAGTTCACTTCACGCGCTGCCGGGCCGGGGGCAATTTCGGCCCATTGTCCCCACGCATCGAATATCTGCCTTTGCACCGGCAACACTCGGTCGAAGCCGGCGAGCAGCAGCAGCGGCCGCTCTCCATCATTCGCCAATGCTGAACGCAGTTCCAGCGGCAACTGCGCCGCGCTCATCAGCTTTCCCGCGCGGCAGGCAGCATCAAACTCGCTCAACCATCCGCTGAATGCTGAAGCATCCCCCTGCCATCCAGCGCGCGCATTTTCCTGCAAAATCTGCGGTGCGTAGGCGCACAAAAGCGCATGCGCTTCCATGGCCATGGTTGCCATACGTTGCCGCGGAGCTTCGAGCAGTGCCGTTCCCACGCCGCTGGAGCCCACAATCCCGGCCCATAGTGCCCGCTCCTGCAGAGCATTCAGCACCAGCCGATCATCGATTATTCGAGCATCCTGACCGATCTCCTCCCAAGCGTCGCGAACAAAACTCTGCCAGTGCTGAATCCGCGGAGCCTGCCATGCAGCCAGCCCGTCAACCCGACGCGCCCGATGAAACGCAGCCGTCAGCGCCCTTGCCGCGCGCTCGCTGGCCGTTACCACAAGGCCGCCCGCGCGCAGACAGTCGTCCACCTGTGCCAGGGCTCCCTCAAAATGCTCCATTCCTGCGTTATACGCTCTCCGGCGTGCGCGTGTCTCAGCTCTGTTTTCCTCTGGCATGCTCAACAGCATGCCTGATTCTCGGCGTATGCCGCTTCGCTAGTGGTCAGTCCACTGGTTGTACACTGGATGCAGATGATGCGGACATTTCTAGCTATCTCACTTGTCGCCGTTTTCATGCTTGCCGGTTGCCACTCGACGCCGAAGCCTGAAGCGCAGTCCTCCGTCGTCTCAAATTTCAAGGTCTACCATCTGCGCGGAAAAATCGTCTCCGCCAACCCTGCAAAGGGCGAGGCAATGATCGACGGCGAAGCCATCCCCGGCTACATGGACGCAATGACGATGCCGTACCAGTTGAAGGACCCCAACATCCTGAGCGAGCTGCACCCCGGCGACACCATCACCGCCGATGTGCTGGTTTATGACGACGCTAACGGCACCGTGCTACTCGATCACATCGTCGTCGTTGCGCAGGGCAAGCCCGACTACAAGCCTTCGGTCCTCTATCATGTCCCCGCGCCCGGCGACCCGGTGCCGAATTTCGCGCTACGCAACCAGGACGGCCGCGAAATCCATCTCGAACAGTTCCGCGGCAAAACGCTGCTCATTACCTTCATTTACACGCGCTGCCCGCTGCCGAATTTCTGTCCATTAGTCACTCATAATTTCGCCGTCATCCACAACGAGCTCTCTGCCAATCCCTCGCTTTATGCGAAGACACAGCTTCTCTGCATCAGCTTTGATCCCAAGAACGATACACCCGCGCGTCTGCGCGCGTATGGAGCGCAATACCTGGGAAGCGATAGCAGCCAAGCATTCTCGCACTGGCAGTTCGCAACAGCCTCCGAACAAGAGCTCCAGAAGATGGCACTTTATTTCGACGTAGGCATTACCCGCGACGCGAACGATTCCATCACCCACACGCTGTCCACTACGCTCATCGGACCCGACGGCAAGGTCGCGCAGTTCTACCCAGACAACGACTGGACGCCGCAGCAGGTGTTTGCCGACGTAAAGCAGTTGGAAGCAAGTGCAGGCTGAAGCGAGTGTCTGTTCGGCCTGCACTCCTCAATTTCTGAAGTATTCAAATGCGCGTCTGCGCAAGGAGAGAAGACGATGCAGTATGGATTGAATATTCGCCCCGAAAGCCAACATGACGGCGAACTGGATCTGCTTGCCTTGGGAGGACTGGTGCACAGGCTTGATCCCGGCATTATTCCGTTCCGCAAGGCAACCGAGTGTCAGATTCATGTCAGCGGCGGCGAGTTCAACGTGGCAGCGAATCTGGCCGACTGCTTCCGCATGCGGACGGCAATCGTTACGGCGATGGTGAATTACCCCGTCGGTGACCTTATCGCCGAGCGCGTGCGCGCCATGGGCGTAAAGCCCATCTACAAATATTTTGAGCACAACGGCGCTACTGGCCCCAACATGGCCACCGTCTACAGCGACCGCGGCGCCGGCGTTCGTCCTCCCGTGGTCTTCTATAACCGCGCTAATGAAGCAGCCGCCATGCTCAAGCCCGGCGACTTTGACTGGAAGAAGATTTTCTCGCGCGGCGTGCGATGGGTGCACTGCGGCGGACTCTTCGCCGCGCTATCAGCCACCTCGGCTGCTCTTGCCGCTGAAATGATGAAAGAAGCCAAGGCGGCTGGCGCCGTTACCTCCTTCGACCTCAACTTCCGCGAAAAGCTCTGGAAGATTTCCGGCGGCATCGACCACGCGGTCGAAACGCTCGGCAAGATTGTTGAGAACGTCGATGTCCTGGTCGGCAACGAGGAAGATCTGCAGAAGGGGCTCGGAATTCCCGGCCCGGAGGTTGCGGCGAAATCAAAGCTCGATCCCAGCGCCTTCTTCGACATGATGGACAAAGTGCGCAAGAAGCTGCCGAACGCAAAAATTGTCGCCACCACGCTGCGCGAGGTGCACTCGACGAACCGTCACAGCTGGAGTTCGGTGGCCTGGATCGACGGCAAGAGTTACACGGCACCAACAGCCGAGCTCGACGTGGTAGACCGCGTAGGTGGCGGCGACGGCTTTGCGGCCGGCTTCATTTACGGCTTGCTCACCGGCGCAAAGCCGGAAGAAGCACTCAAGCTCGGCTGGGCGCATGGCGCGCTGGTCACCACATTCCCGGGCGGCACCACGATGTCTACCGTTGAGCAGGTACGCGCTTTCGCCGAAGGCGGCTCAGCGCGCATCCAGCGATAGCGAAACCACGCGTCCCGGGACAGCGGAATATTGGCCAGTAATGAATCTTTGTGAAGCGCTTCGGCATCCTAAGTCTGGCCGCTCATGACTCATTACTGGCCCCTGTACACTGTCTGTTGGAGGCACGTGCATGGCAAAGTTGACCTTGGTTTTCGCAGTCCTTCTGGCGGCACTGGGACTGGCCGGTTATCTCTATACCGGATCTCAGCATCCGACTGCTCTCATTCCGTTATGGTGGGGCATTGCGCTGGGCATTTGCGGATTACTGTCCATCAGCCCCAACCCGCGCCGGCGCTCCATCTTCATGCACATTGCCGTGACCCTCGGCGTCCTGGGCTTCATTGGCGCTCTGGTTGAAGCCTTCCGCGGCTACGGCATTGCCCGTTCAGCCGGCTTGGAACCTGATCACATCGCGCTCGCGGCAAAGCTCATCATGGCCGGGCTCTTGCTTATCTATGTCAACTTCTGCGTACGGTCCTTTATCGCAGCGCGACGAGCCAGAGAGCAGTAGCGAATGAGCACAATGCGTGGTGGCGGACTCGGGATGGGCATGCGCGCCGAGCGCACACCCCACGGACGCAGTGCGCGCGCAGCCCAGGCGGAGCCGCCGAAGAAAAAGCCCAGCCTGAAGAAAATTGGCCCTCTGGTTTGGGCGCTTATTAAGCCGCGCAAGGGGCTTATCGCCATTGGTCTTGTTCTAATGGCCATCAACCGTCTCGCCGGCCTGGTACTTCCCTTCACTTCCAAGCCGCTGCTTGATAAAGTCCTCTCCCCACTCCACCCACACCCTGAGCTGCTGCTGCGCTACATTCTGCTGGTCTTTGGCGCCATGCTCGTTCAGGCCATCACCTCCTATGCGCTCACGCAACTGCTCTCCGTAGCCGGCCAGCGCCTTATTGCGGACTTGCGCCGCCAGGTGCAGCGCCACGTAGGCCTGCTTTCGGTCTCCTACTACGATGAGAACCGCACTGGCCAACTCGTAGCCCGCATCATGAGCGACGTGGAAGGCGTGCGCAACCTTGTCGGCACAGGGCTAGTCGAGTTTCTCGGAGGCATGCTCACCGCGGCGCTGGCATTTGTTTACCTGCTCCACCGCAGCGTCACCGTCACTATCACAGTATTCGCGGTTATCGGCGCTTTCGCACTTGTGCTCCAGTACGGCTTCAAAATCATTCGGCCAATCTTCCGCGAGCGCGGGCGCATCAATGCCGAAGTTACCGGCCGGCTCACGGAATCGCTCGGCGGCGTGCGTGTAATCAAGGGCTACCATGCCGAGGAGCGCGAGCATTCGGTTTTTTCCGAAGGCGTGGAGCGGCTCCTGCAGAATGTGATGCGCACGCTCACCATGACCAGCGTCATGTCGTCGGCATCTACCACCGTTCTCGGCCTCGTTTCGGCGCTCGTCATGTGGCTTGGCGGTCACGCTGTGCTCAGAGGCACCTGGACGGTAGGCGACTACTTCAGCTACAACATGTTCCTCGCCTTCATGATCGCTCCGGTATTCCAGATCGTGAACATCGGCACGCAATTGACGGATGCATTTGCCGGTCTCGATCGTACCCAGGAGATCATGTCCGAACTCGAAGAGAATCAGGTCCCGGGCCGCACCGTCAAAATGCCGCCTATTATCGGTGACGTTCGCTTCGATCAGGTCGAGTTTGCCTACGAGCCCGAGAAGCCTGTCCTGCACGGCATCAGCTTTCGCGCCGAGCCAGGCACCGTTACGGCGCTCGTCGGCTCATCCGGCTCCGGCAAATCGACCATCATCAGCCTGCTCTGTGCCTTCCACACGCCGACCAAAGGCCGCGTATTGGTGGACAATATCGACATCTCAACTGTCGACCTGCATACCTACCGCTCGGAGCTTGGCGTAGTTCTGCAGGAGTCATTTCTGTTCGATGGAACCATCCGCGAGAACATCATGTTTTCGCGCCCTGGGGCCAGTGAAAAAGAATTCCTCGCCGCCTGCCACACGGCGCGCGTAGACGAGTTCGCCGAACGCTTTCCCGATAGTTACGACACCATCGTTGGCGAACGTGGCGTAAAGCTCTCGGGCGGCCAGCGGCAACGCCTGTCGATTGCGCGCGCCTTGCTCGCCCAGCCGCGCATTCTCATCCTCGACGAAGCAACAAGCTCGCTCGACTCCGAATCGGAAGCCATGATTCAGGTAGGTCTGCAGCAACTTATGCTGGGCCGGACCACATTCGTAATCGCGCACCGGCTTTCGACGATCCGCCGCGCCGACCAGATCCTTGTTGTCGAACAGGGCCTCATTGTCGAGCGTGGCAATCACGATGAGCTCTACGCCCTCGGTGGCCGTTACTACGATCTCTACACGCGCCAGCAAGGCCTCAGAGCGAATCTCTTTCTCGCTCCCGGCGAGGGAGACTCTGTTCCGGTGGATGAAGGACCGGACGAAGTCTAATGCGGTAAAGTATCAGTGATTATGGAAAGTCTCTCGATACCGCAGAACAATCGGCGCTGGGACAGCCTGAGCCTGGGCGAAGTAATGCTGCGGCTCGATCCCGGCGAGGGCCGCATTCACACCGCGCGTCAGTTTCAGGTGTGGGAAGGCGGCGGCGAATACAACGTTGCGCGCGGTCTGCGACGTTGCTTCAATTTACGCACAGGCATCGTGACGGCGCTAGCGGATAACCCCGTCGGCCGGCTTGTCGAAGATTTCATCCTCCAGGGAGGCGTCGACACATCGCTGCTCAAATGGGTGCCGTACGACGGCGTGGGCCGCGAAGTGCGCAACGGGCTCAACTTTACCGAGCGCGGCTTTGGCTCACGCGCCGCAGTCGGCTGCTCTGACCGCGGGAATACGGCGATCAGCCAGGTAAAGCGCGGCGATTTTAACTGGGAATCAATCTTCGGCAACCAGAACGGCGCGAAGTGGTTTCACACCGGCGGCATCTTCGCAGCGCTTTCCTCTTCCACTGCCGAGGTAGCCGTGGAAGCCATGGACGCAGCACGCAAATACGGCACGCCCATCTCCTACGACCTCAACTTCCGCGATTCGCTGTGGAAGTCAATCGGCGGCAAGGCCAAAGCGCAGGAGGTCAATCGCGAGATTGTGCGCAAGGTGGACCTGCTCCTGGGCAACGAGGAAGATTTCTCGGCAATGCTGGGAGTAAAGATCAAAGGTGTCGGCGAGGATTTTGCGGAGCTGCCCATCGCCGGCTATGAAGAAATGCTGCGCGAGGTTGCAGCGGCGTATCCCAACCTGAAGCTGATAGCCAGCACGCTGCGCACCGCGCATACTGCCAGCCGCAACGCCTGGGGAGCCATCGCCCTCTATGAGGGCCGCATCACGCACGTGCCGCAGCGCGACATCGACATCCTCGATCGCGTGGGCGGCGGAGACAGCTTTGCTTCAGGACTGATCTACGGGCTGCTTGCCGGCAAAGGCATCGACTGGGCCGTACGC
>Ga0134126_10008176_pt1 | contig 13154 bp, 10 predicted proteins | sample KB31752_FD_96881 | JGI IMG/M metagenome (GOLD analysis project Ga0134126, IMG submission 96881) | Terrestrial soil microbial communities with excess Nitrogen fertilizer from Kellogg Biological Station, Michigan, USA - KB3-175-2 | ecosystem: Environmental > Terrestrial > Soil > Unclassified ...
CAGGTCATTGATGCTGCAAGATCGCTCTGCCCACATCAAAGGCCGTGGTCGATAGCGCGCTGCAACCGGATTTTCTATGCTCCGCATGAATGCGGGAGACAGCGGATGAAATCGCGCTATCTGATGTTTGCGGCCTATAACGCCTGGTGCAACGAACGGCTCTATGACGCGGCGGCCAAGTTGTCCGAAGCCGACTATCGTGCGGACCGTGGCGCTTTCTTCAAGTCGATGCATGGCACGCTCAACCATCTGCTGCTCGGCGACCGCATCTGGATGCGACGCTTCACCGGCAGCGGCGAGCATCCGCCCAATCTCGACGCGACCCTTTACTACGACTTTGCCGGGTTGCGGACAGCCCGCCGCGCCGAGGATGCGCGCATCGGCCGTTACATCGGCGGTCTGACCGAAGTAGACCTTGCCGGCACCATCCGCTATCGCACCATCGTGCAGCCGGTCGAAATCGAGCAGGCGCTCAGCCCCGCGTTGGATCATTTCTTCAACCACCAAACCCATCACCGCGGGCAGGCGCACGGCCTGCTCACCGCCATCACCGGCAATGCGCCCTCCTTCGACCTGATCGCTTATCAGCGCGAAAGCGGCCAAGGCAGTTTACGTAAAATCGATTGAGCGGCACGCAAGGGATTGCGTAGTGCGGCGCTCTCCGTCAAAAGGCCGCATGCTTGTCATCGACGATCTCACCATACGCATCGCCGGCCGCGCCTTGCTTGAAGGCGCCTCGGCACGAATACCCTCCGGAGCCCGCGTCGGGCTTGTCGGCCGCAACGGAACCGGCAAGTCGACGCTGTTCAATGTGATCGCCGGCGACCTTGCCGCTGAACACGGCGAAGTCGAGGTTTCCAAACGCTGGCGCATCGGCCGGCTCGCCCAGGAAGCCCCCAACGGCCCGGAAAGCCTGCTCGACGTTGTGCTGGTGGCGGATCGCGAGCGTGCACAACTCATGGCCGACGCCGAAACCGAACAGGATCCGCACCGCATCGCCGAAATTCAAATCCGGCTTGCCGACATCGGCGCGCATTCCGCGCCCGCACGCGCCGCATCGATCCTGTCGGGCCTCGGCTTCTCGACGGCCGACCAGTTGCGCGCCTGCAGCGAATTCTCCGGCGGCTGGCGCATGCGCGTCGCGCTCGCCGCGACCTTATTCGCCCAGCCCGATTTGCTCCTGCTGGACGAGCCGACCAACTATCTCGATCTTGAAGGGACGCTCTGGCTCCAAGATCATCTCGCGCGCTACCCGCGCACGATGATCATCATCAGCCACGACCGCGATCTGCTCGACAACGCGGTCGGCCACATCCTGTCGCTCGAAAACTGCAAGCTCACGCTGCATCGCGGCGGGTACTCGGCGTTCGAACGCCAGCGCGCCGAGCGGCTGATGCTCGATCAGAAGATGGCGAAGAAGCAGGAGGCGCAGCGAAAGCACATTCAAGCCTTCGTCGACCGTTTCAAGGCCAAGGCGTCGAAAGCGCGCCAGGCGCAATCGCGCGTGAAGATGCTGGAGAAGATGGCGCCGATCTCGACCATCGTCATCAGCGACGTGCTGCCGATCAACATTCCAGCTCCTGAAAAGCTGCTGTCGCCGCCGATCGTGGCACTCGACGATGTTTCGGTCGGCTACGAGCCCAACCATCCCGTGCTGTCCGGCCTCACGCTACGCATCGACAATGACGACCGCATCGCGCTGCTCGGCTCGAACGGCAATGGCAAATCCACGCTGGTGAAGCTGATCGCATCACGACTCGCGCCATTTGACGGTGACATCGTCCGCGCTGCACGGCTGAAGGTCGCCTATTTCGCGCAGCACCAGCTCGACGAACTGGAAGCCGGCGCGACCGTTTACGATCACGTCCGCAAATTGATGCCCGATGCACCCGAGGCCAAGGTGCGCGGCATGGCAGGCCTGATCGGTTTTTCGGGGCTTGCCGCCGATAAGAAAATCGAGAAGCTCTCGGGTGGCGAGAAAGCCCGGCTCATGCTCGGACTCGCTACATATGGCGGCGCACATCTCCTCATCCTGGATGAGCCGACCAACCATCTCGACATCGACAGCCGCGCAGCGCTGATCGAAGCGATCAACGATTATCCGGGCGCCGTTATTCTGGTTTCGCACGACCGTTATCTGCTCGAAGCCTGCGCCGACCGGCTGTGGCTCGTGCAAGGCGGCAAGGTCACGCCGTTCGACGGCGATCTCGACGACTACCGGCGGCGCGTGCTGACCGAACACGATGACGAGAAGCCGGCGCCGCGCACGCCGCGAGCCGATCCTGCGCAAACGCGTCGCGCCGCCGCGGACCGGCGCGCGGAAACCGCGAGCTTGCGCAAGCGCGTGTCGCACGCGGAGGCCGAAATCGCCCGCCTCACCCGCGAGCTTGAAAAAATCGATGCTGCGCTTGCCGAAAGCGATCTGTTCGCGCGCGCGCCATCGAAAGCCGCGGCGCTCTCCAAGGCACGCTCGGAAACGGCGAGCGCTCTGGCAAAGATGGAAGAAGAATGGCTCGCCGCCAGCGCGGCGGCCGCAACGGCTTAGATCGTTACTGGACGTAAGCGCGCGGCGCAGCGCCCGCGGTCTTCGGTTTGGCCGGTTTTTTCTTTTTCACTTTTTTCGCCTTCGGTGATGCCGGCGGCTGCGGTGCCTGATCGATTTCTTTCAGCCGGCCGGACGCGAAATGGTAGATGCCCGGCCAGTTGCCGGTGAGGTAGGTAATGATGACGGTGCGATTGCCACCCGCGCCCGCGCCAATGTCGACCTTTTGCGGCTGGCCCGCCCGGCGCACGACCTGACATTCGGTCATGCCGAGCGCAACCCCGCCACCTGCGGGAAAACCTCCCGCGGACGGACCGGATGCGACACCGGCCGGTTCAAGTCTGTCGGGCGGTGGCGCGGCAGGCGTGGCCGACGCCGTTCCAACCGCACTGCCGGGTGGCGGCGTTGCCGCGGCTTGAGCCTGTGCTACTTGTGCTGGCGCTTCCGCCGCGGCGGCTGCGCAAGCGCCATCAGCACTGACCAGATCTTCCGGTTGCACCGGCCGGTCTGTCGCGAACTCGGGCGCGTTGCTGGAAACCTTTGCCCACTCCGGCGTCGAAAAATCCAGCGGCTTCGAGAACCAGCCGCCTTCTCCCGCAAACATCGAGTCAGCGGTACTGCCGCAGCCGGCAAGCATCGCGGCAGAGACAGCCACTGCGGCGCAGCACAACATGATGCGATATGGTCGCAAGATCACCCACCCCGGCTATGGCTATCCGCTTGTCCGTTAAAAGGTATTTTGCGTCATGATGATGGCGGCCGGCAAGGCCGCAGCCGCCCCGCAACCTATCCGCCATTGGCCTAGATCATTTTGCTAGGCCAATGGCCTATAAAGATCACGGTCCGCCTGTCTTTTCAGGCCTTTTTGACCCAACGGCCCCTTTCGTCGGGCTGCCAATAGGTCGTCTCGAAGCCCTTGGCCTTGGCATCCGACCAACGCTCCCGGGCGGCGGCAACCGCCTCCTCGTCGTCGCCGTCAAACAGCAGGACGATGCGCCGGTAGCTTTCCGCATCAGCCGGCACCGGCGCGCCATCGATCAGAAAACGAACAGTCGCGGCGTTGGGATTGCCGTCATTGACAGTGAGCAGCACCGGCTGCATCGCCGCTTCGGCTTCGCGCCAGGTGCCGTGCGGCAAGAAGCCGTCATCGCGATAGGTCCACAGATGCGCGTCGAGCGCCTCGACGCGTTCTTCCGATGCGCCCTGTACGATCACGCGCCAGCCGCGCTCAAGCGACCTCTCAAGCAGCGACGGCAGCACGCCTTCGAGCTTCTGGCCTTGCAGGTGGTAAAAAAGCATCTCGGTCATGGCGCACCGGCAACGCGGCGGTCAATGTTACTTTTCGTAATAATCCGCCACCAGTTGGTTCAGCAGCAACACACCCCAGCCCGACCCCCAACTTTTGTTGATCTCGTTCTGGCGTGAATCGAATCCGGTCCCGGCGATGTCGAGATGCGCCCACGGCGTCTTATCTGCGACGAAGCGCTGCAGGAATTGCGCGGCGGTGATCGCGCCGCCCCAGCGGCCGCTGCCGGTATTCTTCACGTCGGCGAATTTTGAATCGATCTGCTTGTCGTATTCCGGCGAAAGCGGCATGCGCCAAACAAGCTCGCCAGTGGCCAGACCCGATTTCGTCAAACGCTCGGAAAGCTTGTCGTCGTTGGAGAATAAGCCGGCATGCTCGTGACCGAGCGCGACGATGATCGCGCCCGTCAATGTCGCAAGATTGACCATGAATTTCGGCTTGAACTCCTTGGCCGTGTACCAGAGCGCGTCGGCCAGCACGAGCCGTCCTTCGGCGTCGGTATTGATGATCTCGATGGTCTGCCCCGACATCGACGTGACGATATCGCCGGGGCGTTGCGCATTGCCGTCGGGCATGTTCTCGACCACGCCGATGACGCCCACGGCGTTGACCTTGGCCTTGCGCGCGGCGAGCACTTGCATAAGGCCGACCACGCAGGCTGCGCCCGCCATGTCGCCCTTCATATCCTCCATGCCGCCGGCCGGCTTGATCGAAATGCCGCCGGTATCGAAACATACGCCTTTGCCGACAAAGGCGACCGGCGCGTCGTTTTTCTTGTCACCGTTCCAGCGCATGACAACCATGCGGCTGTCGCGGCGCGAGCCCTGCCCAACGCCGAGCAGCGCACCCATGCCGAGCTTTTGCATCGCCTTTACGTCAAGCACGTCGACGGCGACGCCATGCTTCCTTAGCGCCAATGTGCGGCGCGCTAATTCTTCCGGATAAAGAATATTCGCGGGTTCGTTGACGAGATCGCGCGCAAACATGACGCCGTTGCCGAGTGCCTCGCGCGGCGAAAACGCCTTATTCGCTGCCGCAACGTCGGCGACCGCGATGGAGACTTTTACTTCGGTACGCCGGTCGTCATCGTCCTTGCGTTTGGTTTTGTAGCGGTCGAACGTGTAGGCACGCAGCTTCACACCGAGCGCAAGCTCCGCCGCCTGCTTGGCCTTTATTGCGCCGCCGGGCAGTTCCGCAAAAATCGTCGCTTCGGTCGCGCTCGACGGAACTTTGCCCATCGCCGCCCCGCCAAGCCGGGTGATGTCCTTCGATTGAAGCGCCGCGGTCTTGCCGGCGCCGATAATGACCAGCCGCGATGCTTTGAGGCCCGCCGGCATCACGATGTCGAGGCTCGAACCGCTCTTGCCGGTGAAGTGTTCGGCTTTGGCTGCAAGCGTGACGAGTTCGGCTGCGTCCGCAAGTGCGCGGCGCGTGGCAGAACCGAACGCAACGCCCTCTCCGCAAAACATGATCAGGACTCCCGAGGCTGGCGCGGCATACGGGGTGAATCCGAGCTTCACGGCAACGGGCATCGCGATCATCCTTTGTCGTTAACGGGTATCGGCGGTGAGGCGTCCATATGAACTCCCCGCCTGCTCTCTGCATACCCCAAAACCGCTGTACTCACGGGCATTTGCAACCGGTCTGGCGGTCGATTCTCTGCCATTACCGGGAAAATGCTCGAATCGGGCTTTCAGACATGCCGATTTCGGCCTCCGCGACGGCCCGCGCCTTAAGAATTTATTGTGCATATTCAAAGGGTTTGCCTTCGACCGGCCACTTTGTCCACCGATCAAGGTAAACCATGTGGGGGTTCGGTTTACCTTGCAGATACCGCATCCGGTCGGGGAACCGGAGCGAATGCGTTTGCGTGGCTGCAACCGGGGACAGCGCAGCGGATGGGGTCGATTAACAGCTACATTTTCCGCACTACGTTCGGTGTGTTTCTTGTCGTGCTCGTGAGTCTGACCGCGGTCATTTGGGTCACGCAGGCCTTGCATGACATCGACCTGATGACGAGCCAGGGCCAGACCATCCTGGTGTTTATCGGCATTACCGGGTTGATCATTCCCCTGCTCATTCTCGTCATCGCGCCCATCGCGCTGCTGATCGCTGTCGCGCACGTGCTCAACAAGCTGTCGAACGATTCCGAAATCATCGTGATGAACGCAGCCGGCATGTCGCCGTGGAAATTGTTTCGCGCGTTCATGTCGGTCGCCGTTGCCGTGTCGCTGATCGTGATGGTGATCAGCGCTTATTTCGCGCCCAAGGGCCTGCGCATGTTGCGCGACTGGCTGACGGAGGTGCGCGCCAACGTGGTGAGCACGATCGTGCAGCCGGGACGGTTCACGACGATCGAGCGCGGCGTGACCATTCACATCCGTGCGCGGCGGCCCGACGGGCAACTGCTCGGCATCCTCATCGACGATCAGCGCGATCCGGCGGAGCGTTTCACCATTCTCGCGGAGGCCGGCGACCTTCTGGAAAACAGCAAAGGCACGTTCCTCATTTTGCAGAATGGCAGCGTCCAGCGTCAGGAAGCCAAGCAACCCGATCCCAACATGGTCGTGTTCGACCGCTACGCGTTTGATCTGTCGCGTTTCTCCGGCGGCCCGCAAACGGTGAAATATTCGATCCGCGAGCGCTACCTCTGGCAACTGATCTGGCCCGACCCGACCGATCAGATTTACGTCGAGCAGCCTGCGCAATTTCGTGCCGAACTGCACGATCGTCTTGTCGCACCGCTTTATCCGCTCATATTCGTCGTGCTCGCGTTCGCCTATCTCGGCGCGCCACGCACCAATCGGCAAAGCCGCACGCTGTCACTGGTCGGCGCAATCGGAGCCGTCGCGTTGGTGCGATTGATCGGCTTTGCGTCGACCGTATTCGGCGTGAACTACCCGTGGGTGCTGTCGACGCAATACATCGCCATCGCCGCAGCGGCGGCGTTCGGCCTGTTCGTAATCGACCGCGGCCTCATCATCGAGCCGCCCGCTTTCCTCTCGAACTGGATCGCCACGTGGTCGCAACGCCTGACGCGGCGCTTTGCACCGCAATGACATAACGCCCCATGGTCATCGCAGGAACACTCACGCGGTATTTCGGCATACGCTTTCTGGGCGCGGTGATGCTCGTGTTCCTCGGCATTTTCGGGTTGGTAGCGCTGCTGGATTACATCGAACTGATGCGTCGTGCCGCCGATATCCCGAACGTCTCGGCCCTGCTCGTCGCCAAGACGTCGCTCTATCGCGTGCCGCAGGTAACCGAGCGCATCTTTCCATTCTGCGTGCTGATCGGCGCGATGTCCTGTTACCTCAATCTGTCGCGCCGCAACGAACTGGTGATCGCGCGCTCGGCGGGCATGTCCGCTTGGCAATTCATCGCGCCGGCGTTGCTGGTGTCGTTCCTGCTCGGAATCATCGCCACCACGATCTACAATCCCGTTTCCGCGACGTTGCAGGAACGCTCAAAGCGCTACGAAGCCGAGCTATTTGGCCAGAAGCAATCGGACAGTTTCGGGGGCGGCGGCGGCAGCTTCTGGGTCCGGCAGCGCAACGCCGAAGGCGAAGCCGTCATCAACGCCAAGTCGAGCCGCGACCAGGGCGTAGAACTCAACGGCGTGACGGTGTTCACCTTCGACAAGGCCGGCCATTTCAAGGACCGCATTGAGGCTCGCAACGCGGTCCTCAGCCCCGGCGTCTGGCGGCTGCTGGATGCGCGAATTTATGTGGCCGGCACAGCCCCGAGCGAGCAATCCGAGTATCGGTTAAGGACGGACCTCACTCCGGAACAGGTCCGCGAAAGCTTCGCCACGCCCGAAACAGTCCCGTTTTGGGAACTTCCAATGTATATCAATATAGCCGAGCACGCTGGACTTGCCGCGTCAGGCTATAGACTGCAGTTCCAGAAGCTTTTAGCGCTGCCTTTTTTGCTCGGCGCCATGGTCTTCCTTGCAGCCGCCGTCAGTTTACGCTTCTTTCGGTTCGGTGGCGTGCAAAAGATGGTTTTAAGTGGCGTGGCCGCTGGCTTTCTGCTTTATGTTCTGTCGAAAGTAACTGAGGATCTGAGCAAGGCTGAGCTGATGCACCCTGTGGCAGCGGCTTGGCTGCCTGTGCTTGTCGGCGGTCTCACCGGATTCGTTGCGTTGTTGTACCAGGAGGATGGGTGATGGCTACGCTGCCGACCACTCGTCCGTCCGCGACCCATGGCGCGTTCGTGCGTAATTTCGTTTGTCTTTTTGCGCTTGCCGCCCTGCTCGCTTGCGGGTCTGTGCCCGCGTCTGCACAGGAACAGTCGCAGCAACTCGCGTTTCCCCAACGCCCGCCGCCGCGCCCGAAATCCCAGGCGACCATCGACCGTGAAAAATCCGGCAAGAACCAGATGCTCGTGCAGGCGCGCGAGATCGATTACGACTACACCAACAACCGCGTTTCCGCCGTCGGGGACGTCCAGATCTATTTCAGCGGCTCGACGCTTGAAGCCGACAAGGTCATCTACGACGAGAAGAAAAAACACCTGCACGCCGAAGGAAACGTCCGGCTGACCGACGAAGAGGGCAAGGTCACCTACGGCACCATCATGGATCTGTCCGACGATTACCGGAACGGTTTCGTCGATTCATTACGCCTCGACTCGCCTGACCAGACCCGCATGGCGGCGGCGCGCGCCGAACGATCGAATGGAAACTTCACCGTCTTCCATAACGGCGTCTATACGGCGTGCGCGGCTTGCCGCGACGATCCGAAGAAGCCTCCGCTGTGGCAGGTGAAGGCTGCGCGCATCATCCACGACCAAAGCGAGAAGATGATCTATTTCGAGGATGCCGACCTCGAATTTTTCGGAAGGCCGATCGCGTATCTTCCGTATTTCTCCACGCCCGATCCGACAGTGAAGCGCAAGACCGGCCTGCTGGTGCCGTCGGTCGGTTTCAGCTCGATCTACGGCGCGAGCGCCACCATTCCCTACTATTGGGCGCTGGCGCCCGATTACGATGCGACCCTCGCGCCGATGATCACGAGCAAGCAAGGTCCGCTGCTGCAAGGCGAGTATCGTCAGCGTTTTGAAAACGGCGCCGCTGTGATTCGCGGCGCCGGCATCTACCAGCTCGACCGCGGTGCGTTCGATGCCGGCGCGCCGGGCGATCGTACTTTACGCGGCGCAGTCGAAACCTCAGGACAGTTTGCGATCAACAACAAATGGGTGTGGGGCTGGGACGGCGTCGTCGTGTCGGACCAGCAATTCCTCAACGACTACCACCCCAGCCTGATGCACAGCGGGAACAGCACCGATCCGCTGCAACCGAGCGTCAACGACGGCGTCTCGCAGATCTACCTGAGTGGCAAAGGCGATCGCAGCTATTTCGACGTGCGCAGCATTTATTATTACGGTTTTTCGACGGCGGACACACAGAGCGAACTTCCGATCGTTCACCCGGTCCTCGATTACAATCGCACTTTGGATCAGCCGGTTCTCGGCGGCGAGTTGAGCTATAAAGTCAACCTCACCAGCTTGAGCCGGACCAACGCGGACTTCGATGCGATCTCATCAACCGCGCTTGCCAGCGGAAGCTGCACGCAAACCGCCGATCCCGCAATCAAGACGAACGCCAATTGCCTGTTGCGCGGCGTGCCCGGCACCTACACGCGCTTCTCGGCGGAATCGACATGGCGGCGAAGCATCACGGACTCATTCGGCCAGGTATTCACGCCGTTCGTCACGGTGCGCGCTGACGCCGCTTCGATGGATGTCCTCAACCAGCCCGGCGTATCGAACTACATCCCGACCGGCGACAGCAATATCGTGCGCGCCATGCCGGCGGTAGGCCTCGAATATCGCTATCCGTTCGTCAGCGCGGAATCCTGGGGCACGCAAACAATCGAGCCTATCGCCCAGGTCATTTTCCGCCCGAACGAGACGCAGATCGGACGCTTCCCCAACGAAGATTCGCAAAGCTTGATCTTCGACGACAGCAATCTTTTCCGCGTCGATAAATTCTCCGGATGGGACCGCGTCGAAGGCGGCAGCCGCGCCAACGTCGGCGCGCAGTACACCGCGCAAGTCAACCAAGGCGGCTTCGTCAATGCGCTGTTTGGCCAATCTTACAGTCTGTTCGGCCAGAACTCGTTCGCGGTCGGCGGCCTCACCAATACCGGCATCGAGAGCGGCCTCGACACCAACCAATCCGATTACGTCAGCCGCGTTTCATATCAACCGAACAAGACCTACACATTCACGTCGCGCTTCCGGTTCGACCACGACACTTTCTCGGCCCAACGCACGGAGCTTGAGGCGCGCGCCAATTTCGACCGCTGGAGCACGTCCGTGCTTTATGGCGACTACGCCGCCCAGCCCGAACTCGGCTTCCTGACCCGCCGCCAGGGCGTCCTCGGCTCGGTATCGTTCAAACTCGATGCCAACTGGGTGCTGTCGGCCGCGGCGCGCTATGACATCAGCGCCGCCAAGTTCGATCAAACCCGCATCGGACTCGGCTATGTCGACGATTGCCTTATATTTGGCCTGAATTACATCACAGGTTATTCTTATGACGTGGTCGGCAACCCGACTTTGGTTCACCAGGTCATGCTGCAATTGAGCTTGCGTACGCTCGGCGGCACGGCGGTCAGTGAAAATATCGGTAGCACGGGCGGCCGTTAGACGCCGTTACGGCTGACGCCGCCAAGACCTTCGCGACTGATGAAAATGGATGCTGGAATTACGATGATGAGCGCTCCGAACACCAGAGCTTGCGGTCTCATGGCCGCTGCGTTAATCGCCGCTGTCTTCCTGCTGCCTTGCACAGCCAAGGCTCAAGTCGTCGCCATGGTCAATGGCGTTCCGATTACGGCACTCGACATCGATCACCGCATCAAACTCGATCAGGTTTCCACCCATAAAGCAGTCTCGCGTCAACAAGCTCTGCAGGAGCTGGTTGACGACCAGGTCAAGATTGCCGCCGCCAAGCCCTATCAACTTGTGGTCAGCAACAAAGAGGTCGATAACGCCTTCGCCAGCATGGCCAAGCGGAGCGGCCTGCCGCCAGCCCAGTTTGCGCAGCAAATCGCAAAATCCGGCGTATCCGTCGAGGCGCTCAAGTCGAGGCTGCGCGCCGATCTAACCTGGGATCAATTGGTGCGCGGCAGATACCAATCTTCGCTGCGTGTCACCGAAGCGGACGTGACCCAAGCGATGAAAGGACAAACACCGAGTGCGGCGGACGCGACCGGCTACATTTACCGGATTTACCCGATCATGATCGTCGTTCCGGGCGGATCGGCCCAAGGCGTGCTCGAGGCCAAGCGCAAGGAAGCCGAGGCACTGCGCGCGCGTTTCCAGAGTTGCAAGGAAGGCTTGGCTATGGCACGAGCGCTTCGTGACGGCGCGGTGCGCCCGCCGGTCATGCGCACTTCAACGGCTTTGCCGGAAAAATTGCGGGAAATTCTCGACACGATGCCGCTTGGTCACCTCACGGCCCCCGAGGTGACCGCGCAAGGCATCGAGATGTTTGCCCTCTGCGACCGCACCAAAAGCACTGAAGATTCCCCGGCACGAGATGAAGTCCGCAAGCAGATTTTCGCCAAGCGGTTTTCCGCTGAATCGAAAAGATATCTGGAAGATGCGCGCAAGTCCGCGATGATCGACTACAAATGACGACGCATGACGTGGGTTCTCTGGCGCTCACGATCGGAGAGCCGGCAGGCATTGGCCCTGACGTGACGTTGTTCGCCTGGCTGCGGCGCGCTGAACTCAAGCTACCGCCGTTTTATCTGATCGGCGACGAACGGTTCATCGGCAAGCGCGCCGCTACTCTTGCGCTCGATATTCCTATCGAAATCACCGAACCGGAAAATGCGCACGACGTCTTTTCGCGTGCGCTGCCACTGGTGCCGCTCGACGTGGCAGTTACCTCCGCCCCCAGTAAACCCGACGCGTCGAGCGCACCGGCCGTTATCACCTCGATCCGGCGCGCGGTCGAGCACGTCATGGCGGGCCGTGCGGCGGCGGTCGTCACCAATCCGGTCGCCAAGAACGTGCTTTACCGCTCCGGCTTTGCCGAGCCGGGCCATACCGAATTCCTGGCGCGGCTCGCGCAGGAGGCGACCGGCCGCGTCGCGCACCCGGTGATGATGCTGTGGTCGCCCGAACTCGCCGTGGTGCCGGTCACCATTCATTTGCCGCTGAAAGACGTGCCCGGCCGCCTCACCACCGATCTCGTGATTGAGACCGGCCGCATCGTCGATCGCGACTTGCGTGCGCGCTTTGGCATTGCACGGCCGCGTTTGGCGATTGCCGGCCTCAATCCGCACGCCGGCGAAGACGGCGCGCTCGGGGGGGAAGACGCCACGATCGTCGCGCCCGCGGTGGCGCGGCTCAAGGCCGACGGCATCGACGCGCGCGGGCCGATGCCAGCCGACACGATGTTTCATGAGCGCGCACGTGCGAGCTATGACGCCGCGCTGTGCATGTATCATGACCAGGCGTTGATCCCGATCAAGACTGTGGCTTTCGATACCGCCGTCAATGTCACGCTCGGTCTGCCTTTCGTTCGTACCTCGCCCGATCACGGCACGGCGTTCGACATCGCCGGCGGCGGACGCGCCAATCCTGCGAGCCTCATCGCAGCGCTAAAGCTTGCCGCCAGCATTTCGGCGCCGGCACGCGCGTTGGCCGCGGCGAACTAGCGCTCGTGAGCCAGATCGACGATCTGCCCCCGCTCCGCGACGTGATCCGCCGACACGGCCTCGCCGCCAAGAAATCACTTGGGCAAAATTTCCTGCTCGATCTCAATTTGACGACGCGCATCGCGCGCGCCGCCGAGCCGCTTGAGGATGCCACCGTGATCGAGGTCGGCCCCGGGCCCGGCGGCCTTACGCGCGCCCTGCTTGCGCTGGGCGCCAAGCGCGTCATTGCCGTGGAGCGCGACGACCGCGCCATCGAAGCCCTGCAGGAGATTGCGGCGCATTATCCCGGCCGGCTCGATGTCGTCAGTGGCGATGCTCTGGAACTCGACGCCAGAACCTATCTTGGGGGCGGGCGCGCCAAAGTAGTCGCCAACCTGCCTTACAACATCGCGACAGCGTTGCTGGTCGATTGGCTCACAGCCGAGCCATGGCCGCCCTGGTACGACATGCTGGTACTGATGTTTCAGCGCGAAGTGGCCGAGCGCATCGTGGCGAAGCCGGGCAGCAAGACCTATGGTCGCCTATCGGTGCTCACCGGCTGGCGCGCGGAAGCCAAAATCCTGTTCGACGTCGCGCCGTCCGCTTTCGTGCCGCCGCCGAAGGTGACGTCCTCGCTGGTGCAGTTCAC
>Ga0134126_10008177_pt1 | contig 13152 bp, 14 predicted proteins | sample KB31752_FD_96881 | JGI IMG/M metagenome (GOLD analysis project Ga0134126, IMG submission 96881) | Terrestrial soil microbial communities with excess Nitrogen fertilizer from Kellogg Biological Station, Michigan, USA - KB3-175-2 | ecosystem: Environmental > Terrestrial > Soil > Unclassified ...
CATCTTTGGTTTCGATATTTTTCAGCGGGCAGAGTGAAGCGTCCAGCAGACGCACCGGCCGGACATTGGCATAGAGTTCCATTTTGAAGCGCATACCCAGAAGAATTTCTTTGGCGTGAATGTTCGAGGGCACGCGCGGATCACCAAAGGCACCCACGAGAATGGCATCAAAATCCCTGCCGAGCATCGCAAAACCGTCCGTAGGCACGGTCGTTCCGTCGGCAAGGTAGCGGTCGGCGCCCCAATCGAAGTAAGTCACTTCGACGGGCACGCGGACGGCTTTAATAACTTTAACCGCCGCCGGAATCACATCTTTGCCAATGCCATCGCCGGGGATAACGGCGACCTTCTTTATGGCGCTCACGGAAGAAAGGTAGCACAAGCCGTCCGCAGTCAGCACTGAGCATGCGCGTGCCGTTGCACATGCCACTCGGCGACGGTTCAAGAGCTGCTTATGGACCGGATTTAACTGAATCCTGAATGCGGAGCGCTAATCTACACCCAGACTTGCTCCGTTATAATCGTAGATACGCATGAATCCTGTGGCACAAGCAGAGCAACCTGGGACTGGTTTGGTGGACATCCGCCGCGAATTCCAGGCCGTGACCTCGGAGTGTGGCTTTTATGAGACGGGGCAAACGCTCACTTCCCTGAAAGGCGCTGACCGGGTGCGCTGGCTCAATGGCATGGTTACGAACAACATTCGCGATCTGATGCCAGGAAATGGAGTTTATGCGTTTGTTCTGACTCCCCAGGGACAGATACGAGGCGACCTTTACGCCTTCAACCGCGGCGAGAGCCTGGTTCTCGAAATGGAGCGTGCGCAAACAGAAACCCTGCTGCCGCTTCTGCGCCGCTACATCATCATGGATAAAGTCGAGGTTGAAGACCTGGGCGAGATCACTGTGATCGGCCTTGTGGGACCTAAGTCAAGTCAGGCGCTTGCCGCGATTGGCTTGAATATAGGCGAATTAAGCTCACTGCAATCTACTGAGTTATCTTGGAACGCAAGCTCGATCACGGCATTGCGCAAAGATCATCCGCTGGTTGATAGCTATGAGCTCTGGGCACCGAAGGAAATTGCCCCCGGTCTTCTCGAAGGACTGAGAAACAGCGGCGCATCGGAAATCAGCGATCAAGCCCTCGAGCTCGTTCGAATCGTGTCCGGCATTCCGAAGATAGGCATGGACATCCGCGAGAAGACCTTGCCGCAGGAAACCGGGCAGGACCGGGCGCTCAATTTCAACAAAGGCTGTTACATTGGCCAGGAAATTGTTGAGAGAATTCGAGCTCGTGGTGCGGTCCACCGCGCGCTTGTGGGATTCGAAGTCGAAGGGACGGCGCCAGAACCAGGCGCGAAGATTCACAGCGACGGCAAAGAAGTGGGTGAGATTACCAGCATTGCGACAGTGCCGACCGGGAAGGTCATCGCGTTGGGAGTTTTGCGCAAAGAATATTCGAAAGGCGAAAAGGAATTGCTGGCAGGTGAAGCGAAAGTGCTTGTCAGCTCCCTGCCCTTTGCTGAATTTTTCAGAAGTTAATTTTAAAAACGTCGGACAAAATGTCCGACCGAGACGTGCTTTTTATGGCAGAAAAAAAGAAAGAAAGCTTTGTAGTCACCGATCGGCGCTTGTTTACGGCGGATGGAGAATTACGTAGGGACCTTCCTGAAGAGCAGGAATCTAGTTCGGAGAGTCCCTCAGAGACCAGTAGCCGGCCCGCAACATCGGCTGAAACTCGAACCAGTACTCCTGAATCAGGGGTTGAAACTCAGTCGATGGGCGACGAACCGCCTCAGCCGACTGCCGCCGAACAAAAGCAGCAAGCGGATGCCTATCGTCAATCGTCAGCGGAAATGGACCGCCAGGTTGAATTGAATGGCCATTCAGCCAAAGACCTGGAGATCACTTTCGAACGATTTCTCGCCTCCCTCTATATGACGGGAATGCTTCAGCTCGGTCTCATGCAGGAGCAGGGCGGACAACCGCGTCTTGATTTGATTGGCGCGCGGCAGACCATCGACTCATTGTCCTTACTTTCGGAAAAGACCAAGAGCAATCTCACCCCTAAAGAACAAAATTTTCTTCAGAATGCGCTCTATGAGCTGCGCATGGCATACGTCGAGGTAACCAATGCGATCGCCCGAGGACCGCAGCAGGTACCTGCCGCAAAATGAAGGCGACGCTCACCGTGCTGGGCAGCGGCACGTCCATGGGCGTTCCTACCATTGGATGTGACTGCGCCGTCTGTAGTTCAAGTGATCCCCGCGACCGGCGCACTCGGCCTTCGGTGCTCATTGAATACGGCGGCTATGCCGTCCTGATTGATACCACTCCTGATTTCCGGGAGCAGGCGATCCGTGAAAATATCCGCCGGCTCGATGCGGTGCTTTACACTCACACCCACGCCGATCATCTTTTGGGGATCGACGACTTGCGCCCACTGAGCTTTCGTCACAAGCCGGGGAGGCTGCCACTCTACGCACATCCAGCTGCGGCCGAGTTCATCCGAAACATGTTCCGCTACATCTTCGACGCCAGCTACAAATTTGGCGGCTTACCGCAGGTTGAACTCAAGCCACTTGAAGGCGCCCTGGACCTATTCGGTGCGACATTTGAACCAGTCACCATCATTCACGGTGATGCCGAGATTTATGGATTTCGCTTCGGATCCGCGGCATATTTGACCGATCATAGCGATATTCCCGAAGCATCTTTGGCGAAGTTGCAGGGGCTCGACATTCTTTTTCTGGATGCCTTGCGTTTCAAGCCGCATCCCACGCATTCGACCGTTGAACATTCCCTGCAGACCGTGGAGCGATTGAAGCCGAAACGCGCATTCTTCACCCACATCTGCCATGATCTGCCCCACGAAGCAACCAATGCGGCCCTTCCAGAGAATGTGAAGCTTTCGTATGACGGTATGAAATTGGAGTTTGAGATTTAGTCGATGGTGAAAGACCGCAGTAGACGCTGACGCTACCGAAGAAATATGAGATGGATGTTTTTCACAAATTAGACGATATTCCCGCCGACTTCGGACCGACCGTCGTTAGCGTCGGAAATTTCGATGGCGTACACCGGGCGCACGCGCGCGTATTGTCCGAACTGGTAAATCGGGCATCGGAGCAAAACGCAAAGTCTGTGGCCGTAACATTCGAGCCTCATCCGGTACGCATTTTGCGCCCGGACTCAGGACTGAAGTTGATCACCCCCACGCCGGAGAAGCTCCGCCTTCTGGAGCAATCAGGAATTGACGCCGCCCTGTTGCTTCCCTTCACCCGCGATGCCTCACTCATGAACCCACATGATTTCGCGCAGCAGATCTTGTGCGGACGCCTCAAAGCCGTCGAGGTTCACGAAGGCTATAACTTTCATTTCGGACACAAAGCGGCCGGCAATGTCCAAGTGCTGGCCGAACTAGGACGCGAATTGGGCTTCGCAGTAGTGCCGTACTCCGAGATGCTGGTGCGTGGTCAGTCGGTTTCCAGCACGCGTATTCGGGAACTCATTCGCACTGGCCAGGTAAGCCGGGTGCGGCCGTTGCTGGGGCGTCCTTTCGGCATCATTTCAACCCCGGGGCGGGGCCGGGGATACGGTTCCAGGTACACCGTGCCCACTATCAACCTAAGTCGGTACGAAGAACTCGTGCCGGCAGATGGCGTGTATGTAACGCGCACACGGGTTGGCGAAGAATGTTTTGACTCTGTGACCAACATCGGTAACCGGCCCACCTTCGGAGCTGATTCATTTGCCATTGAAACCCACCTGCTGGATTTTCATCCGCTGGAACTGACGGCCGAAACAGAGATTGAGTTGTTCTTTCTGGCGCGGTTACGGGACGAGATCAAGTTCGCATCGGTCGACGCCTTGCGGGAGCAGATCGGGCGGGATGTCCGCAAGGCGCAAAAATATTTCTCTTTGCAACGTCTGGCACAGCACGCCTCGCTTCACTCAAAAGCCTAGTGCGGCAAATAACCTTCTTCCATGGGCAGCTTGCCGTCCACATGAAGGACTTTCACTTTGTCGTTCACGGCACGAACATCAACCAGGCCCACGGCTCCCGGAGTGGTCTCCACAACGGTCAGCATTTCCTGGTCGGAACTGACGAACTTCACCTGATTCCGGTGTTCATTGCTCCATGCCTGAAACTGTGCGGCAGTCATCTTGTTGAGATGCTCTAGCGTGATGGCTTCCCCGGAAGACGCGCGATGCAGAACGAGAACGATCTCGCGGCCGTCAGTCCATTTTTTCGCCTCCGCGCGGAAGATTTTGCCGAGTTGGACCGAGGTAAGATTGGTCACTCCATTGTCAGCAGCGACCACCACCGCCATGTGATGAGCAAACAGGTGAACGGAAAAGGCCACAACCAAAAGCGTCAGGAAAGTCGATCGCCAAGTTTTCACAAAGGTCGCCTCTCGTAGGAAGGTACGTTGAGGTTACACTTTCAGCCGACATGACTTAAGTGACAAAAAAGGGGCGGATTGTAAAAGAATTGCTAAAGGAAATGGTCGCGAAAAAAAGTGCCCGCTCAAGGGGAGCTTGAGCGGGTGTCCGGAGTTTTAAGCGGGCGCCGGTTAGCGCTCACGCCTACTAGGTACGCAGAAGGTCAAGCCGCCCTGGGACCGCGAATAAAGTGCAAGACCAGAGAGATCAGAGCCACTACCAGCAGAATGTGAATTAGCGCGCCGGTCACGTGGAAAACACCAAATCCCAGGATCCATCCGATCAGAAGAATCACAAACAGAATTGTGAAAATGCTCATATTTTCACCTCGCTCAATTATGGGCCAGAACGGCCCGAACACCGCACTACGATGAGGGCTGGAAAGCTGCGGATGTCCCGCCTAGAGGTCCTCAGCGGAAGTATCAACGCCGCTACATGAAAATCCTGTCGGGTTTAGGAAGATGTCGGAGAGTGTTCGAATTTTTGCGTCAGTCAACCGGCTCGATGGCAGAACACACTGTGTCAGAGGCAGAACGCTGAACCACAATGATCGCGCCAAGCACCATCACGATTCCCAGTGCCTGTAATGGGCTGACTACCTCGTGCAGGGCGACGGCTGCGATTAAAACCGTGAATACCGGTTCAAGGCAACTGGCAACGATGGCCTTCGTCGGATCCAGATGCTGCAGGCCGGCGAAGTACAGACTGAACGGTATCAATACCGAAAGCACGGCAAATATAAAAAGGAACAGCCACGCGGTCGGCGAGTAGTGGGCTGCCGCGATGCGCGACGGTGGATTAACGCAAATCCAGAACAGCGATGCTGCCAGCGTCGTATACAGGAGCACCATCCAGCGATCGTAACGTGCAAGGATTGAATGGCCGCCGATGTTGTAGTAGGCGAACGAAAATGATGCGATCAGGGCAGCGATTACACCGCCCGAATCGAGATGTAGTTTTCCTTGTCCAATCAGCCCGATTACCAGAGCAATCCCGGCAATTGCCAGCAGGACTGAAACCATCTTTGAAATCGTGGGCTTCTCGATCCTTCGCGCCAACATATACAGAAGAACCCAGACCGGAGCCGTATATTGCACGATGATCGCTGTAGCGACATTGGTGCGCTCAATCGCCAGATAGTAGAAGTAATTTGATACTGCGATCCCGCCCAGCCCGAGGGCCAAGAGCTTGAGCAGGTCACGCCAGGGCATTCGCAAGCCTCGCGGCCCCCGAAGCGTTAGCAAGACGATCGCCACTACCACAAACGAGAAGCCGGTTCTGGCCTGCGACAAAATCAGCGGACTGATTCGTTCGATTCCGGAGCTGGGGAACAGGCGTCCAGTAAAGGCCGCCCGCCCGAGTGAGGCCGAAATACCCCAGAAGACCGCCGACCCGGCGATATAAGCGTATCCCCGGAATGGATGGGCAGAAAGACGTCGAGCGGATTTGGTAACGACAGCTGCCTCGGCCATCGCTCAGGAATCCAGTTCTATGCTGTAGGTGATTTTTGCGCTCTTGCTGAGCATCGCCGCAACCGAACAATATTTCCCTTCCGACAAACGAACAGCATCTTCGACGGCTTTTCGCGAAACCTGCCCTCGCACGTGATATTGAAGCTTGATGTGGGTGTACACCCGAGGCGGTTGAGGAGCCTTTTCGGCTTCGGCGGTGACCTCAATACCCGTCAATGGCTCGCGCTTTTTCTGCAGAATGCTGACCACATCGTAACCCGTGCACCCGCACAGAGCGATCAATACCAAATCCATCGGACTGTTCGCCGCCTTGCCGTCGCCGTCCATCAACACAGATAGTCCGGAGTTTCCGGAGGCTTCAAAGCGCATCTGTTCGGTCCATCTGGCGCTTGCGATAATCATTTTCTCCTCCGATCGTTTATCTCCTGTTGTCGGTGCTGGGTTCTGGATGTATGAGCACCCGGAAAAGTTCCGGCGCCTCCTGCTTGAAACGAATTTCAAGTGCCGTGGAAACATCGTGGACGCGGGCCAGCGGAAGATCGTCCGCAAAAGTACAGTGACAGGAAACATACACATGATCGCGCACACGTTTTACTTCGATGTCATGCATATCGAGAATCTCCGGGAACTCACTGCCTACGCTCTTCAACCGCTCTTCCAGATGCGCATCCCGCTGCATCTGTTCACCCTGTTCGATCGTAGCCGGCTCGCTTTCAATGTGAGTGAGAATGGATGCGATCTCAGGAACATCCTGGCGAATTTCGCCTTCCAATCTCGTCACTCGTTCGTGAGCATCCTTAAGTGGCAGACGCTCGTCCATTTCGAGATGCTGCTCGACGTGTAAGCTGCCATCAAGATCCTGAATGCTTACATCGTGGACGTTCAGGTTGTGTCGCGTGGCCACGGCGCGTACGCGATCAAAGATATTTTCCGCGAAGGGCGCACGAGGAATGGAGTGCACGACCACATCCGTGTTGGGCAGGATCTGGTGCACTGCGCGTGTAACTTCATCAGCCACCTGGCCTGACCTCTGGAAGGTCACATTGCGCGCAAGTCCTACAGAAACGTCCGCAAAGTAACGGTTTCCGGCCCGTCTTATGCGCACTCGGTCTACTTCCAGCAGGCCTTCAACCGTTCGCAGTGCGTTGATGATTTGGCTCCGCGCCCCTGCCGGGGCCGTGTCCAGCAATGCATCTACGGTCTTCAGCGCCAGCCGCGTGCTGACCCAGATAATCACGCCGGCAACAAAGAGCGCGGCTACCGGGTCCGATTCAATCAGCCACGGTATGCCTAGCTTTCTTCCTGCCACGACGAGCAGCAGCCCGATTGCGACCACACCGCTCGACCAGATGTCGGTGGAAAAATGCAGCGCGTCCGCCTGCAATGCCTGACTGTCATATTTGTCAGCGATCTTTCCCAAGGCGCGCGACCGCCAGAAATCGAGCGCCATGGAAACGAACATCACCAGGAAAGCAATCAGCGTGGGTTCAATTTCGACGTGGTGAAAGAAAAGCCGTTTGCAAGCTTCATAAATAATGACCACGCAGGTGATGAGCAGCAGTCCGGTTTCAATGAACGCGGAAAAGTTCTCCACTTTTCCGTGCCCGTATTGATGATCCGCATCGGCTGGCTTATCGGAAACCCTGACCGAAAAAAGCGTGACCGCCGCGGCGATCAAATCGAGACCAGAGTGTGCAGCCTCAGACAGAATGCCGAGACTTCCAGTACTCACTCCAACGACGATTTTCAGCGTCGTAATGGCCAGCGCGGCGAGCAATGAATTTGTGGCCACCGCGCGTTTCTCGGCTCGCATGGCATGCGAGGAGAACTCCGGCCCGACGATGGCTGGGGCGCCGCCCATGTGTGCATTATCGCCGAAAAATGAACTCAGGCCCTCGCGGCATGGTGTGGGCGCAGAGTGAAGATCACCGGCTAGTGCTTCTTGCTGGCCTTGTGGGGCTTGTTGGGCTTCGCTGAAGCCTTCTTGGCGGGCGCGGCTTTCTTCACGGGTTTCGCAGGAGCAGCTTTCTTCGCCGCAACTGGCGCAGGTCCAGCCTTCTTTGGCGGTGTGGATTCCGGCTTACCCGCCTTGCTCGGCTCGGGAGCTTTCGCAGCCGGGGCAGCTGGAGCCACAGCGCCCTTGCCCTTCTTCTTTCCCGCAGGTTGTGCGGCCGCGGACGCGGCTTGGGCCGCCGCCGCAGCTTTGGCTCCGCGTCCTCTCTTCGGAGGCGGTGGGGGTGGCGGAGGTGGTGGCGCCAGCGGTTTCAAAAACTTCAAAATCTCAGTGCGCGACCGCAGCTTGCCGTCGAGCAACAGCATGAAAACTTCTTCTGCGATCTTCGGGTATTCCGGCAGTTGCGGCGTAATCAGAAGCTCAGTCATTTCCGGCAACGGGATCTTCTGCTGCACCTGTCGCCACTTGGTCATGAAATTCTTGATCTTCTGCTCCACCGCCTGCTGTCGCGAGGTCACCGCCAGATAAAGCACCATTTCCTGGCGCGCGCTGGAAAGCAGCTTCCATGTCCGCGAGGGCGTCGCCGCTTCCTTGCCAGTCAGCCGCTTGGATAGTTCTTTGGCATGAAGATCCAGATCACGCCACGCCTCGGCGAGGTCGCGGCGCGGAATCATCTTGCGAATGTCCGCAGTCTCCTTCTCGTTCAGCCGCGCGGTCAGAAATTCGAGCACTGCGGGAGCGGGATCAGGCGCGTAACCCAAATCGACCATTTGCTGGCGTGCCTTCATCAGAGCCGACAAACCAGTGGTATCGACCTTGACGGTGGTCCAGTGCGGGCTTAGAACCTTGAGCCAGTCCTCTTTCTCAAGAACGCGGACAACATTAAGCGCGTCATCTTCATACGCCAACTGCTCAATTTCGTATCCAATCGCTCGATCGCTGATGTATTCGATGTAATTGTTCTCTTTCGCCGAATCGTAGCGCGCCTGGGTGCGTTCTTCCAGCGGCCAGTGGAATCGCGCCGCGAATCGCGAAGCGCGAATCAACCTGGAAGGATCTTCGACGAACGCATAATTGTGCAGAATACGGACCAGCTTAGCTTCGATATCCGCCGCCCCATTGAAAGGGTCCATGAGCAGCCCGCGTGAGCCGGGATTCAACGACAATGCCATGGCATTGACGGTGAAATCGCGCCGCCTCAAATCTTCGATAATCGTCGCTGGAGTAATGATCGGAGGCTTGCCCGTTTTTTCGTATCGCTCGATCCGCGCACTACTGATTTCCGCTCGCACTCCGCCTGGCAGGGTGACATAAACAACATGAAAATAGTCGTCCGTCCCGCCGATGACTGAACCGGCGCGTTCCAGGTCTTTCTGAAGTTTTAGCGGATTGCCCTGGATCGTAAAATCCAGGTCCCGGATGGGAAAGCCGCTGATGATGTCGCGGACGGCTCCCCCGGTGAGATAGATATTCATCCCCGCGGCGCGGGCAACATCCTGCACCAGGTTGACGCCCTTCTGTTGGTTCGGCGTCAGCCGCAGTTCCATTGTGTAAATGTAGTCAGCCATTCTTGGTCGTGAAATGCTGCCCTACAACCAGCCTGCTCCACTGAGAAGCGCAGAAAGGATGCGATTCTCCTGGGGGAAAATTTCCACAACCTGTGGAAATCCATATAGCTTAATTTTGTAAGTGCTTTTATATGAGCAGGTTAGTTTCATTTCGCGAGATCAGCGAAGTACAAAAAATATCACAACGTTATCGTTTTGGCTACTGTGAAGGCAGATACCTCAAAGTTTTACGCGCGGAAATGCGAGAATCACTTCATCGGCTGATTGCATGATCGGCTCATCGGAAGCTGTAAGTATCCCCATGCGCGATGGTCAGATCACTCGATGTCTCTATGCCTTCCACCCACAAAAAGGTTATCGTTCGCAAGGCTGACCGTGACTCGCTCAATGGATACGTCGCCTCGGCGCATTTTGTCCGCGACGGCAAGTTCGAGCTGCTGAACACCTCCGGCAACGTGGTGGCGATTGAGCTCAGCGACATTAAATGCGTCTTTTTCGTGCGCGATTTCGGTGATTCGGAATCTCTGTCTCGAAAGACTTTCACTACCCGCCCGCGCGCGGAAGGCTTGTGGGTGCGGATCAAATTCAAGGACGGCGAGATTCTCGAAGGCCTCATGCCCAATGACCTCAGCCTGACCACCGCTGAAGGTTTCCTGATCAATCCCCCGGATTTGCGATCGAACGTGCAGCGCCTGTTCGTCCCCCGCACCGCGTTGGAATCTCTGACCGTTCTCGCCGTGATCGGCGCCTCCCGCAGACAGCGCCGAGGTGCAGACGATGTCCGCCAGGTGCCAATGTTCGGCGAGTAAGACGAGGTCGGAATTCGATTCTCATCGCCAGGCGATGCGTCTGCATCGCCAACGAGAACACCCCTCAATTCTCAATTGTGCTCTGCTTCGCGACACGGTATCATTCCTCGCAATCCCGCTTGCACGTTGTGATTCACCTCAAAGGAGCTGCCCATGGACTCATCCCAGACGGTCATGCTGGTTTTCTACGGAATCATTGCCCTCGTCATTCTTGGAGCGATCCTCAGCGGCCTCTTTCAGGTGGAGACGGCGGCGGCGGTCGTCGTTCAGCGCATGGGTAAGTTCCAGCGCGTCGCCACAGCGGGCATGAACTTCAAGGTCCCCTACATTGACCAGATTGCCGGACGTATTGACCTGCGGGTGCAGCAACTGGCGTTGGATGTCGAAACCAAAACCAAAGACAACGTCTTTGTGAAGATCCCGGTTTCAGTTCAGTATCACGTGATCCCCGAGAAGGTGTACGAGGCCTTCTACAAGCTGGCCAACCCGAAGCAGCAGATTTCGTCGTATGTATTCAACGTCATCCTCGGCCACGTGCCCAAGATGAATCTTGATGACGCCTTCCTGCAGCAGTCGGATATCGCCATCGCTATCAAGCAGGGCCTTGATGACGTGATGCAGACGTATGGGTACGCGATTGACCAGGCACTGGTGACCGACATTCAGCCCGACGAAAAAGTGAAAGCTGCGATGAATGAAATCAACGCCGCCCAGCGCGAGCAGGTGGCGGCCAGTGCGCGTGGCGAAGCCGAGAAAATCCTGAAAGTAAAACAGGCCGAAGCTGAAGCCGAAAGCAAAGCCCTGCAGGGTCAGGGCATTGCCAATCAGCGCAAGGCCATCATTGAAGGTTTGAAACAGTCGATCGAAGCGTTCTCGGCTGCCGTCGAAGGCGCGACCGCCAAAGACGTCATGATGCTGGTGCTGGTGACCCAGTATCTGGATACGATCAAGGAAATCGGAGCGCAGGACAAGAGCAACACCCTATTCATGTCGCACTCGCCGGCAGCGATGGGCGATCTTTTCCGCCAATTGCAAGACGCGGTAATGATCGGGCAAAAGGCTGCGGCCGCCGGCGTTTAACGCCGCGACCGCCTTCGACATAGATATTGGCACGCTCTCAGGCTGCCTTTCGCTTCGCAGGCACCTTGGCGCCTTTCTTACGCGCCTCAGAAAGGCCGATCGCGATCGCCTGTTTGCGGCTCTTGACCTTGCCTCCCTTCCCGCCTTTTCCCGAGCGCAACGTGCCGCTCTTTTTTCGACGCATCGCGCTGGCGACAGTTTTGCTTGCAGCCTTTCCATATCTCCGCGACTTTGAACTCTTTTTTCGTGCTGGCATGTTTCCTCCTGCCTTTTAGAGAACAAACACCCGCAGCAAGGTTGTGCGAGTTGGAGCGTCCCACGAAGCTGGTAATCTGAATGAGCGGGTCTGTTTCTTGCGACGCACGCCGAGGCTTTCGCTTTCTGCATGAACAAAATCATTCTCATTAATTTTTCGGGTGGTGACCGCCCCGGACTGACCAGTTCACTGATGGCGATCCTTGCCGGCCATGATGTCCGCATCCTTGATATCGGGCAGGCAGTTGTGCACGAAACTCTCACCCTGGCGATTCTGATCGAAGTGCCTTCGGGACGCGAATTCACGCCGCTCAAAAAAGATCTCATCGTCCGCGCTCATGATCTCGATTTGAAAATCAAACTGACTCCTGTCAGTGAAGAGGCTTTTCAGCATTGGGTCGGATCGCAGGGAAAATTTCGCTTTATCGTCACCGTGCTCGGAAGGCAGGTCACCGCCGGGCAGTTTTCGAATATCAGCGGCGCAGTTTCGCAACATGGCTTCAATATCGACCGCATCGAGCGGCTTTCCGGCCGCCTGTCACTCACCACTCGCGTCGAAAATGCGAACGCCTGTATCGAACTCGAAATCAGCGGTGAAAATGATTCTTCCTCTGCGCTGCGATCCGAGTTGATGCAACTCACTCACCGCTTCAACATCGACATTGCATTCCAGCGCGAAAGCATTTACCGCCGCAATCGACGGCTATTTGTATTTGACATGGATTCCACACTCATTCAGGGTGAGGTCATTGACGAACTGGCGCGCCTGCACGGAGTCGGCGAGCAGGTTTCAGCCATTACCGCCGCTGCCATGCGCGGAGAACTGGACTTCAAACAGAGCTTCACCCGGCGCCTCGCGTTATTGAAGGGCCTGCAGGAAACGCGAGTGCGCGACCTGTTACATTCAATTCCTTTAGCCGACGGCGCCGAACGCCTGATATCTACATTGAAGTCGCTGGGATACAAAACCGCCGTGCTCTCCGGCGGCTTCGCCTTCTTCGGCGAGCATTTGCAGAAGCTGCTCGGACTCGATTACATATTCGCCAATGAACTTCAGATCGAGAACGGCGCCGTAACTGGCGCAGTGGCCGGCGAAGTCGTGGATGGGAACAGGAAGGCCGAGCTGTTGCAGGCCCTCGCCGAAAAGGAAAATATCTCTCTTGATCAGGTGGTCGCCGTGGGCGACGGCGCGAATGATCTTCCCATGCTCAATCTGGCCGGCATGGGCATCGCCTTTCACGCCAAGCCGCTGGTGCGAAGCAGCGCCAGCCACGCCGTTTCTTATCTGGGTCTCGATAGTCTGCTTTATCTTGTCGGCGTGCGTGACCGCGATCTCGCTCGCGCGGAATTTAGATCAGGGGCCACCTAACTACACTCCGGCGGATTTACACCCGCGCGGGGTTTCACTTTGAACCCAAAATGTCCGGCGGATCGATAAAACACTGCTTCCAGAAGGCCTGCTCGGTAATTGCGCCTTTATTACACTGCTCTATCGAAGGCTTGGTTGCGGCGATCATCCCGCCGTCTTCGGTGTCGAAAATTACTACCAGGCCGGCAGTCGGCGTTTCC
>Ga0134126_10008179_pt1 | contig 13150 bp, 7 predicted proteins | sample KB31752_FD_96881 | JGI IMG/M metagenome (GOLD analysis project Ga0134126, IMG submission 96881) | Terrestrial soil microbial communities with excess Nitrogen fertilizer from Kellogg Biological Station, Michigan, USA - KB3-175-2 | ecosystem: Environmental > Terrestrial > Soil > Unclassified ...
AGCCGAGGACATGGCGCCCGATGCCCCAGCCGTGGGCGTAGCCCTCGCTGCGCATTCGCTCGGCGCCGAGGCCGATCTCGTCGATGCTCGCCACCTCCCAGCTCGAGTGATGGAGCCCCGGCGCATCCGACTTCACGAACGCGATGATGTGATGATCGCTGCCGTGCGGCGCATGCAGGAAGGCGATCACGTCGCCTGCACGATCCGAAAGCCGCAGTCCCAGCACACTCGTGCAGAACTCGACCTGGCGCGCGACGTCGGGCGTGAACACGAGCACGTGCGAGAGCCTGCGCGGGTGCACGCTCGGGGCGGTGCTTCGGGCTGGCGCGGCGCCGTGACCCGAAGCCGCAATTCGCGGCGCCTGTGCCGCTGGCTTCTCCGCAGGACAGCGCCTCGCTGCGGCGACGACCTGGATCGGCGTCCCATCGGGATCGGCGATCCACGCGCCGCGTCCGTCGGAGCGCGGGTGGGGTGCGCAGGCACCGTGGCGGCCGAGCTGCGCCTCGAGCGCGTCGAAATCGTCGGCATAGGCGGCAAAGCAGAGGTATTCGAGACGCTTCGGCGTGCCGTCGGCGTGCAGCGTTGCCCAGCGTCGTGCATCGCCGAAGGTGTGAACATCGACGCGGTCCCCCACGCTTCGCGCATCGAGCCCGAACGCGCGGTAGAAGCGCAGGGCGACCGCGGCGTCCGGAACGCTGAACGCGAAGTGGTCGAGCGAATGCACGCCGAGCACTCCGCCCCGGCGCGGCGCGTCGCTCACGGCGTCGGTGCGAGCGGTCGCAGCAGCAGCCGCCAAAGACCGGTGATGATCAGCGTGAAACCGGTAAGAAGGCCGATGAAGGCGAGCGAACTCTGCGGCCAGCCCAACGCGATGAGGATCGCGATGACGATCGACAGCAATCCGTCGAACACGATCCAGCCCCATCCGCGGTGCGGCCGCACGCGCCACCCCAGCATCGTCCGCGAGATGCCGGTAACGAACAGAAACGCACCGACGAGAAGCGCGAGCGACGCGACGCCGGCGACCGGAACGACGAGGATCGCGATCCCGAGCACCAGCGTCAGGATCCCCGACGCCAGCTTCCAGCCGAATCCCGCCTGCGTGCGCGTGTGAGCGGCGTACGCGATCTCGCCGATGCCGCCGACGATCAGCAGCGACGCGAACACGACGGCCGTCGCGAGCGCGGCGATTTCCGGCATCAGCACCGCGAGAATGCCGCAAGCGATGAGGACCACGCCCCAGACGATCTGCCAGCCACGTCGGCCAGCGGGCGTCGCAGGAACTGCGGTTGCGGGCTTGCTCGCGTTTCCCATGTCGTCGCTCCGCTCGGTTTACCGGCGCGCATCAGCGTCGATCAGAACCACTCTGTCCATCATGGTACCTCCGCCTGCCGGCGATGGAAACGCGGCGACAGGCGCCGAGCGTCGCCAGCCGGTGTAAGCTGTTATTGGGGTTCTCGAGAGGGCAGTCACATGCCGAACGGGATTGCAGCGGGGGCGAACTTCGAGGCGCCGCGGATGCAACGTCTCGCACGCTGGGCGCAGGCGATCGGCCGGATCGCGATCGGTGTGATGTTCCTCTGGTCCGGTGCCGGCAAGTTCGGGGCGATCGACCAGACCGTCGGCTACATGCATGCCTACGGCATGCCTGCCTCGGCAGCGCTCGCGTGGATTGCCGCGCTGATCGAATTCGTCGGCGGCATCATGCTGATCGTCGGCTGGAGAACGCGGTGGGTCGCGGCGGTGCTGTTCGTGTTTACGCTGGTGGCGAGCGTCGTCTTCCACGCGTATTGGTCGGCGCCGGCTGGCGAGGCGATGGCGCAGCAGATCAATTTCATGAAGAACGTTGCGATCATGGGCGGACTGCTGCTGCTCTTCAGCTACGGCTCGGGAAGCTTCGCCCTCGAACGACGCTGACATCGCCTCGGTACGCCGCCGCGGTGCGTCGCCGCGGGCTGTGCCGGCGTTCGTACCGTCAGGGACTGCGTTCGCTCCATTCGCCGCCCAGCGCCGTGTACAGCGCAACGTGATTGGTCTCGGCGGCGAGCCGGGTGCCGATCAGCGCCTGCTGCGCCGCATAAAGCGTGCGCTGGGCGTCGAGCAGCACCAGGTAGCTGTCGCGCCCCGCCCGATAGCGCTCCTGCGACAACGCATGCGCGCGCGCGGCGGCGTCGACCAGCGTCTGCTGTGCCCGCTGCTGCTCGGCGAGCGTCTGCGCCAACGCAAGCCCGTCGGCCACTTCGCGGAAACCCGACTGGATGGCCTTCTCGTACTGCGCGAGCGCGATCTTCTCGTTCGCGCGCGCGACATCGAGGTTGCCCTGCAACCGCCCGGGGTCGAAGATCGGCAGGTTGATCTGCGGGCTGAAGCTCCAGAACCCGGATCCCCCGTGGAAAAGCCCTGACAACTCGCTGCTGATCGTCCCGGCGCTGGTGGTCAGCGTGATCGACGGAAAGAACGCTGCCCTCGCTGCGCCGATGTCCGCATTGGCCGAGCGCAACGCGTACTCGGCTGCGATCACGTCGGGTCGTCGCAGGAGTACGTCCGAGGACAGCGGCGACGGCAGTGGAGCCAGCGCGGTAGCGGAGACGAGCGAGTCAGGCAGCCGCTGCGCTTCGATCGGTTGGCCGACCAGCAACACGAGCGCATCGCGGTCTGCGGCGACCTGGCCGGTGAAGCGCGCAACGTCGGCACGCGCCGACGCGACGGTGGTCTGCGCCTGCGCGACATCGAGCCCCGACACGGCGCCGAGATCGTGCTGCCTGCGCGTCAGGTCATAGGACTCTTGCTGGCTCTTCAGGGTCTCGCGCGACACGTCGAGGAGCTCGCGATCGGCCCCGAGCGCGAGCCACGCGTTCGCGACTTCCCCGACGAGCGCGAGCCGGGCGGCACGCTGCGTCGCATCGAGCGCAAAGTACTGTTCCAGTGCCGCGCGCGAGAGCTCGCGCACGCGGCCGAACAGGTCGATCTCGAAGTCGCTGAGGCCGACGCCGACCGTGTACGTGTCAGGCGCCAGCGGCGCGCTGCTGCCACCGCCCATTCGCGATTCCGCGGCGACTGCGCTGATCGTCGGGAGGCGTTGCGCACGCTGGATCCGGTATTGCGCACGCGCACGCTCGACATTCAGCACGCTGACGCGAAGATCGCGGTTGTTCGCGAGCGCCTCTTCGATCAGCTTCTGCAGCACCGGATTGACGAAGAACTCGCGCCATGCGAGCGGGGTCACTGCGCCCCCTGCTGCGGGCGTCGTGCCGCGGGCGTTGGCCGCTACGCCAGCCGCAGCGCCGACAGCGCTACCGGCAGAACCGGCGGGACTGGCGGCGACCGGCGGCGGCGGGAAGGTCTTCGGCACGCCGGGGTGGGGCGCAGGCACCGGGGGCGCGAGGCTCGCGCATCCGGCGAGCGCAGCGGCCCCGGCGAGTCCCGCGAGCACCGCGCAGGCGCGAGCGCGAACGCTCGTCATATCGATCACGCTGCCCTGCCGGCGTGATCGCTGCCGGCGCGCGTGGCGCCAGCGTCCGGCGAGCGACGCACGAATACCGCCTCGATAACGACGAAGAAGAGCGGAATGAAGAAGATGCCGAGGAAGGTGCCGAAGATCATCCCGCCGAGCACTCCGGTTCCGATCGCGTGCTGCGCTCCCGAGCCCGCCCCGTTCGCGAGCGCGAGCGGGAGGACACCGAGGCCGAAGGCGAGTGACGTCATCAGGATCGGACGCAGCCGGTCACGCACGGCGGCGAGCGTGCCCTCGATCAGCCCCATCCCGTGTTCGAGGTTCGCTTTCGCGAACTCGATGATCAGAATCGCGTTCTTGCTCGACAATCCGACCGTGGTGAGCATCGCAACCTGGAAGTAGACGTCGCGATCGAGCCCGCGCAGCATCGCGGCGAGCGAGGTGCCGAGAATGCCGAGCGGCACGACGAGGAGCACCGCGGTCGGAATGCTCCAGCTCTCATAGAGTGCGGCGAGGCACAGGAACACGACGAGGACCGAAAGCGAATAGAGCATCGGTGTCTGCGCCCCGGCCTGGCGCTCCTGATACGAGGTCCCCGTCCACTCCATGCCGAATCCGGCCGGCAGCTCGCGGACCAGCCGCTCGACTTCGCTCAGTGCGGTCCCCGAGCTCACACCGGGCGCGGCTTCGCCGTTGATGTTCATCGCGGGGACTCCGTTGTAGCGCTCGAGGCGCGGCGAGCCATAGGTCCAGTGCGAGGACGCGAACGATCGAAACGGCACCATCTCGCCGTTCGCGTTGCGCACACTCCAGCGATCGAAATCGGCAGGCAGCATCCGGTAGGGCGCGTCGGCCTGCACCATCACCCGCTTCACGCGACCACGGTCGAGAAAGTCGTCGATGTATTGCCCGCCCCATGCAACGGAGAGCACCGAGTTGATGTCGGTCATCGACAGGCCGAGGGCGCCGGCCTTTGCCGTGTCGATGTCGATACGAAGCTGCGGAGTGTCCTCCTGGCCGTTCGGCCGCACGTTGGCGAGCAGCTTGTCCTTCGCCGCCATCCCCAGGAATTGGTTCCTCGCCTGGGTCAGCGCGACGTGTCCGCGGCCGGCGTTGTCCTTCAGGTAGAAATTGAAGCCGCCGGCGATGCCGAGCTCGGGTACTGCGGGCGGCGCGAAAGCGAAGACGAACGCATCCTTGATCTTCGAGAACGCGATCATCGCGCGGTGCGCGATCGCAACGACGCCGAGATTCGCCGTCACACGCTGCGACCAGTCTTTGAGGCTCACGAACGCAACGCCGGTGTTCTGGCCGAGGCCGGCGAAGCTGAAACCCTGCACGGTGAATACCGATTGCACCGCGGCTTTCTCGTCGTCGAGAAAGTGCCGCTCCATCGTCTTCATGACGGCGAGCGTGCGCTGCTGGGTCGCGCCGACCGGGGCGAGGACCTGCGCGAAGAGGATGCCCTGATCCTCCTCCGGCAGGAACGCCGTGGGAAGGTGCAGGAACGCGGCGACCATCAACGCCGACATCACGGCGAAGATCAGCATGAAACGCTTGCGTCGCGTGACGATCGCCCGCACGGCACCCTGGTAGCGGCGATTGCTGGCGTCGAAGCGCCGGTTGAACCAGCCGAAGAAGCCGCGCTCCGACGCGTGATGGCCTTTCTCGATGCGCGCCAGCATCGTTGCGCAGAGCGCGGGGGTCAACACGATCGCGATCAGCACCGACAGCACCATCGCCGACACGATGGTCGCCGAGAACTGGCGGTAGATGATGCCGGTGGAGCCGCCGAGGAACGCCATCGGAACGAACACCGCGGCAAGCACGGTGGCGATGCCGACCAGCGCGCCGGTGATCTGGTCCATCGACTTGCGCGTCGCCTCGAGCGGCGTCAAGCCTTCCTCGCTCATCACCCGCTCGACGTTCTCGACGACCACGATCGCATCGTCGACGAGAAGCCCGATCGCGAGCACCATCGCGAACATCGTCAGCATGTTGATCGAATAGCCGAGCGCGGCGAGCACGGCGAAGGTTCCCAGCAGCACGACCGGCACGGCGATCGTCGGAATGAGCGTGGCACGGAAGTTCTGCAGAAACAGGTACATCACCAGGAACACCAGCGCGATTGCCTCGAGGAGCGTTTTCACGACCTCCTTGATCGACGCCTGCACGAACGGCGTGGTGTCGAACGGGACGATTACCTCGAGTCCCGGCGGGAACGTCGGCCGGAGCTGCTTCATCAGGGCGTCGATGCGCTGCGCGGTGGCGAGCGCGTTGGCGTTGGTGGCGAGCGAGATGGCGACGCCCGTCGCCGGCTGCCCGTTGTAGCGGGCGATGATGCTGTAATCCTCGGAACCCATCTCGACGCGCGCGACGTCGGCAAGCCGCAGCAGCGAGCCGTCGGGCCGGGTGCGCACGACGATGCGCCGGAACTGCTCCGGCGTCTGCAGACGGCCCTGCGAGGTGATCGTCGCGTTCAATTGCTGGCCCGGCACCGCGGGGGTGCCGCCGAGTTGGCCGACCGCCACCTCCTGGTTCTGCGCGCGGATCGCCGCAATGACGTCGTTTGCGGTCAGACGGTAGGTGTCGAGCTTGTCCGGGTCGAGCCAGATCCGCATCGCGTAGCGCGAGCCGAACACCTGCACGCTTCCGACACCCTCGGTGCGGCTGATCGGGTCCTGCAGGCTGGTGACGATGTAATCGGAGATATCCTGCTGCGTCATGCTTCCGTCGCGCGACACGAAGCCCAGCACCATCAGGAACCCGGGGCTCGCCTTGTTCACGCTGACGCCCTGTTGCTGGACGATCTGCGGCAGCAGGGGAAGGGCGAGCTGCAGCTTGTTCTGGACCTGGACCTGCGCGATGTCGGGGTTGGTGCCGTTGGCGAACGTGATGGTGACCTGCGAGCTGCCGTTGGAATCGCTGGTCGAGGCGAGATAGATCTGCCCGTCGAGGCCGCTCATCGTCTGCTCGATGACCTGCGTGACCGCGTCTTCGACCGTCTTCGCCGATGCGCCGGGGTACTGGGCCGACACGGTCACCGTCGGTGGCGCGATCGTCGGATAGCGCGCGATCGGCAACCGCGTGATCGAGATGGCGCCCGCGAGCATGATGACGATCGCGATCACCCAAGCGAAGATCGGGCGGTCGATGAAGAAGCGGGCCATTGCTCAGGTCTTCGGCGGCTTCGCCGACGCCGCATCCGGCGCAGGGGTCGGGGACCGCCCGGGCGCAGCGCCCGCTTCGGTGGCATGAACGGTGACACCCGGCCGGATCTTCTGCAGGCCCTCGACGATCACGCGATCGCCGGCGGCAAGCCCGGATTCGACCAGCCATGCGTCGCCGATCGCACGACTCACCTTGATCGGACGCTCGACGACCTTGTCGTCGGCGCCGACCAGCATCACCGACGTGTTCCCTTTTGGATCGCGCGAGACGCCTTGCTGCGGCACCAGGATCGCGTCGTGCTGCACGCCACCGGCGATTTCTGCGCGCACGTACATTCCGGGCAGCAGCAGGTCGTCCGGGTTGGGCACGGTGATCCGCACGAGAAAGCTCCCGGTCGAGGGGTCGACCGTCACTTCGGAGAAATCGAGCTTGCCCGGGTCGGGGTAGCGGCTGCCGTCCTCGAGGAAAAGCGTCACCGGAATGCCGTGTGCCGCGGCGAGCGTGCCAGCAGCTACTGCCTTGCGAAGGTCGAGCCATTCGGCGCTCGACTGCGTCACGTCGACGTACATCGGGTCGAGCTGTTGCACGGTCGCGAGCGCAGTCGCCTGGTTGGCGGTGACGAGCGCGCCCTGCGTGACCGACGATTTGCCGATGTGTCCCGCGATCGGGGACGTGATGCGCGAGTAGGCGAGCGTCGCGCTCGCGCGCTGCTGCGCCGCCTTCGCCGACGCGAGGTCCGCTTCGGCCTGGCGCAGCGCGGCGACGGCATTCTCGCTATCCTGCCGGCTGATCGCGTCGATCTTGACGAGCTCCTGCGAGCGCTTCGCGGTCAGGCTCGCATTGGCGAGCGTCGCTTCGGCCCGCAGCACTGCGGCGCGCGCGGTCGCTTCGTCTGCGCGCGGGACCGTATCGTCGAGCTGATAGAGCACCTGGCCGGCCTTGACTCGACCGCCTTCCTCGAACAGCCTGCGCTTGACGATTCCGCTCGCCTGCGGCCTGATCTCGGCAATGAGCGACGGGCTGGTGCGACCGGGGAGCTCGCGCGTGAGCGTCACCGTCGTTGAAGCAAGCGTGACGGCCGTCACTTCGACGGGCGGAGGCGCGTGCGGCGCCGCGGGCGGGGCCTTTCCGCAGGCGGCGAGCACGGCGACCGTGAGCACGGGGACGGTGCGACGGACGACGAACGCAAAAGCAGACATGGTCGAGGGCGCAAGGACGCGCATGGAATACTCGCGGAGGTCGGGTACGGCAGGCGCCCGGACGTTACGGCTGGCCGAGGCGTGGCGCGGCTCGGGCGAAGGGCGAGGATGAACGCAGTGCACATTTCTGTCAATTCCGCGGGGCCGCTGCGCGAGGCGCTGCGCGACGCGTACCGTAAACCGGAGCCGGACTGCGTTCGCGGAATCATCGCTGGTGCCCGGCTGACGCCGGCCGAAGCGGCCGACGCGTACGCGCTCGCGCGGGCACTCGCACAGGCGCTGCGCGAGCGCGGCCCGGGGGGCGTCCGCGAGGGGCTCGTGCAGGGGCTGCTGCAGGAATTCGCGCTGTCGACGCAGGAAGGCGTCGCGCTGATGTGCCTCGCCGAAGCGCTGCTGCGCATCCCCGATCGGGCGACGCGCGACGCGCTGATCCGCGACAAGATCGGCCCAGGCGCCTGGGAGGCCCACCTCGGGCAGAGCGAGTCGCTCTTCGTCAACGCTGCGACCTGGGGCCTCGTGGTGACCGGCAAGCTCGTCGCCACGCACACCGAGCGCGGACTCGCGAGCGCGCTTTCGCGCCTCCTCGCGCGAAGCGGCGAGCCGATCGTCCGCCGAGGCGTCGACCTCGCGATGCGCCTGATGGGCGAGCAGTTCGTTGTCGGCGAATCGATCGACGAGGCGCTGCGTAACGCCGTCCGCCGTGAAGCGCAGGGCTTTCGCCATTCGTACGACATGCTCGGCGAAGCCGCGCTGACGGACGTCGACGCGCTGCGCTACCACGCCGCGTATCGCGGCGCGATCGAGGCGATCGGCCGCGCGTCCGAGGGGCGCGGCATCTACGAAGGCGCCGGCATCTCGATCAAGCTCTCCGCACTGCACCCGCGCTACGCGCGCGCGCAGCGCGCACGCGTGATCGACGAGCTCTACCCGCGGCTTTTCGAGCTCGCGCTCCTCGCCCGCGAGTTCGACATCGGCGTCAACATCGATGCCGAGGAGGCCGACCGCCTTGAGCTCTCGCTCGACCTCTTCGAGCGGCTTGCCTTCGAGCCCGCGCTCGCCGGCTGGAACGGCATTGGCTTCGTCGTCCAGGCGTACCAGAAGCGGAGTCCGTTCGTGATCGACGTCGTGATCGAGCTCGCCCGACGAAGCCGCCGGCGCCTGATGCTGCGCCTAGTCAAGGGCGCCTACTGGGACACCGAGATCAAGCGCGCACAGGTCGACGGGATGCCCGATTACCCCGTCTACACGCGCAAGCTGCACACCGACGTCTCCTACCTCGCCTGCGCGAGGAAGCTGCTCGCGGTACCGGCCGAGATCTACCCGCAGTTCGCGACGCACAACGCGTACACGCTCGCCGCCGTCCACGCGATGGCAGGCCCGAGCTTCTACGCGGGACAGTACGAGTTCCAGTGCCTGCACGGCATGGGCGAGCCGCTGTACGAGCGCGTGGTCGCGCCGAAGGCTGCCGGCGGCCTCGCGCGCCCCTGCCGCATCTACGCGCCGGTCGGCACCCACGAGACCCTGCTCGCCTATCTCGTCCGGCGACTGCTCGAAAATGGCGCCAACACGTCGTTCGTGCACCGCATCGCCGATCCGGCGGTTCCGCTCGACGAGCTCGTCGCCGACCCGGTAACCGAGATCGAGCGCAGTGCGTCCGAGTCCGGCGTGCTGGGCGCGCCGCATCCGCGTATTGCTTTGCCGTGTGACCTCTTCGGGAGCGCACGCCGCAATTCGCGCGGCGTCGACCTCTCCGACGAACGTGAGCTCGCGCACCTTGCCACCGCAATGAACGAAGACGCGCGCTGGCGCGCGGCGCCAATCGTTGCCGGCGTCGAACGCGCGGCGGGCGAAGGCGCCGCGCTCACCGATCCCGCCGATCGCCGCCGCGAAGTCGGCCGCGTGCACGAAGCGTCGGCACACGACGTCGTCGACGCGCTCGCGGCCGCTGCCGCCGGCTTCGCGCACTGGCGGGCGACATCCGTCGCGGCGCGCGCGGCGATGCTCGACGATGCGGCGGAGCGAATCGAGGCGCGGCGCCAGCGGCTGATTCCGCTCATCGTGCACGAAGCCGGCAAGACGTGGTCGAACGCGGTTGGCGAGCTGCGCGAGGCGGTCGATTTCCTGCGCTATTACGCGGCCGAGGCGCGTGCGTCCACCGGCCGCGATGCGCCGCCCGTGCGGCCTTCGTCTGCGTTGCGCGCGGCCGAGGGTCTTGGGATCGTGGTCTGCATCAGCCCGTGGAACTTCCCGGCGTCGATCTTCGTCGGCCAGGTCGCTGCGGCGCTCGCCGCCGGCAACACGGTAATCGCGAAGCCCGCCGAGCAGACGCCGCTGATCGCCGCCGAATGCATTCGGCTGCTGCACGCCGCCGGCGTGCCGCCCCATGCGCTGCAGTTCCTTCCCGGGCGGGGGGAGACCATCGGTGCGTCGCTCGTCGCCGACCCACGCGTGCGCGGCGTCCTCTTCACCGGCTCCAATGAAGTCGCCCGCGCGCTCGAGCGCAGCCTCGCCGGTCGGCTCGACGACGCCGGACAAACGCCGGTGCTGGTCGCGGAGACCGGCGGCCAGAACGCGATGATCGTCGACTCGTCCGCGCTCGCCGAGCAGACGGTCGCCGACGTGGTCGCGTCGGCGTTCGACAGCGCCGGCCAGCGCTGTTCGGCCCTGCGCGTGCTCTACCTGCAGGAAGAGATTGCCGGACGCACGCTTGCGATGCTGCGGGGGGCGATGCGCGAGCTCGCGATCGGTGATCCGGCGCGGCTCGAAACCGACGTGGGTCCCGTCATCGACACCGATGCGAAAGGGCGCCTCGAGGCACACATCGGCGCGATGCGTCGCGCGGGCCACCGCGTGTTTCAGACGCCGCAGCGCGATTCCGGGGGGAGTGACGGTGTCTTCGTCGCACCGACGCTGATCGAGATCGACCGCATCGGCGAACTCGACCACGAGGTGTTCGGCCCGGTACTGCACATCGTCCGCTATCGACGCGAAAGGCTGGGCGAGGTGGTCGATGCCATCAACGCGACCGGCTATGGCCTCACGTTCGGCATCGAGAGCCGGATCGACGAGACGATCGCCTTCGCCACGGGGTGCGTTCGTGCCGGCAATATGTACGTCAACCGCAACATGATTGGCGCCGTCGTCGGCGTACAGCCGTTCGGAGGCGAAGGCCTCTCGGGAACCGGACCCAAGGCGGGCGGCCCGCTTTATCTCGACCGCATCGCCGGCACAGTACGGACCCCAGCGCGGCTCGTCGCCGAAGCCGACGACGAGCGAGTCGGGCGGCTCGCGCAACTGGGGACGTGGGCGCACGATCGTGCAATCGTCGCGCTTTGCGCCGAGCTCACGCGAACACGGCCGCGTCTCGCCGAGGTCGATCTCCCCGGACCCACCGGTGAACGCAACGTCTACTGCCTGCGGCCGCGCGGCAGCGTGCTCTGCGCCGCCGAGCAGGCCGGCGACCTCGCGTTTCAGCTCGCCTACGTGCTTGCCGCGGGTGCGAAAGCGCTGTGGCCGCAGAGCGACGAGTCGTCCGCGATCGCCCGTACGCTGCCCGCCGCGCTCGCGGGCGAGGTGATCGTCGTCGAACCTGCTGCGCGAACGTTCGACGCCGCGCTGGTGCAGGGATCGGCCGCGTTCGTCGACGCGTGGAGCCGGCGCCTCGCCGGCGGCACCGGCGCGCTTGTCGCCGCCCAGTACGCGCCGGCCGGCGTGCGCTCGCCCGACGCCTATTCGCTCACGCGGCTGACGGTCGAGCGCTCGCTGTCGATCAACACCGCCGCTGCGGGCGGCAATGCCACCTTGATGACCATTGGATGACCATGCCCGAATTCGACCACCCGCGCGACACCTGGAACGCCCGCTTTGCAGGAGAGGACTACCTGTTCGGCGAGGCACCGAACGAGTTCCTGCGCCGAAATCTGCAGTGCATCCCGGCGGGGGGGAGTGTGCTCTGTGTCGCCGACGGCGAGGGACGCAACAGCGTCTGGCTCGCCGAGCACGGCTATGCAGTCACCGCATTCGACTTTGCCTCCAATGCGGTGGCGAAGGCGCGCGTGCGCGCCGCGAGGCGCGGCGTCGACGTCGACCTTCGGCTCGCGGACATGGAGTCTTGGGCGTGGGACGACGTCCGCTACTACGCCCTCGTCGCGATCTTCATCCAGTTCCTGCCGCCCGAGCGTCGCGACGCAATGTTCGAGCGGATGCAAAGCGCCGTGAAACCCGGTGGAGTCTTTCTGCTGGAAGGCTATCGTCCCGAGCAGGTCGATTACGCGACCGGCGGCCCGCCGCGGCGCGAAAATATGTACACACGTAAGTGGATCGACGAGCGCTTTCGCGGCTGGGACGTGCAGGTGCTCGAGAGCTACGACGCCGAGATCCGCGAAGGACGGGCGCACCACGGGATGTCGGCGCTGATCGACGTCGTCGCGAGGCGACCCTTGTCTTCCGCGCCCTGATCGCGATAGCGCGACAGATTCCTTCCGGTAGGCTGCGCGTCCATGTATCGCCGCGCGCGAAGCCACCGTGCTATGCTCCGGAACGATCGTTCGATCGAACTTCGGGTTGCGCCAGGGCACCTTCCGACGACCGATTGGCGTCGACCACCGACGATGCCGTCACCGTCGCCGATGAGGTGGAGCAACGATGAATCGCAACAGCGCTGACACCCTTAACGACGCCCAGCGCGCCGCGGTCCTGCACGGCCAGGGCGCCGATTCGCGCGGACCGCTCCTCGTCGTGGCCGGCGCCGGGACCGGGAAGACCGCAACGCTCGCGCACCGTGTTGCGCGACTCGTCCGGGACGGCGCAAAGCCTGAGCGGACTTTGCTCCTCACGTTCAGCCGCCGGGCGGCGGCGGAGCTCGAGCGCCGCGTCGGTGCGGTGCTCGCGGCTCTGCTCGGTTCGAGTTCCGGCGAGACTGACCGCTTCGACGCGCCCGTCGTCTTCCCGTGGTCGGGCACCTTCCATGCGGTTGCTGCGCGGCTCCTGCGCGAATATGCCGAGCAGATCGGGCTCGCTTCGAACTTCACGATTCACGACCGCGGCGATGCCGAAGACCTGATGGCACTCGTCCGCCACGAACTGCTCGCCAGCGAGCGCACCACCGCTGGCACGCGCTTTCCTGGCGCCGCCACCGCGCTCGCCATCTACTCGCGCAGCGTCAACGCGCAAGCCCCGATACGCGACGTGCTGCGCGACGCCTTCCCTTGGTGCGCCGCCCACGCGGAGACGCTCACGCGGCTGTTCGCCGGGTACGTCGAAGCGAAGCAGGCGCAGCAGGTCCTCGACTTCGACGATCTGTTGCTCTACTGGGCGATGGCGATGG
>Ga0134126_10008181_pt1 | contig 13149 bp, 9 predicted proteins | sample KB31752_FD_96881 | JGI IMG/M metagenome (GOLD analysis project Ga0134126, IMG submission 96881) | Terrestrial soil microbial communities with excess Nitrogen fertilizer from Kellogg Biological Station, Michigan, USA - KB3-175-2 | ecosystem: Environmental > Terrestrial > Soil > Unclassified ...
GTGATTGCTGCTGTAAAGTACGGATATCTTTTGCTCCGCAATAACCCATCCCTGCCCGGAGACCACCGACATATTGCTGCACGACCTCGCTCAGATTGCCTTTGAACGCCACCCGGCCTTCAATGCCTTCCGGAACCAATTTCTTGATATCGTCTTCGACATCCTGGAAATACCTGTCGCTGCTGCCTTGCGTCATAGCGCCGATAGACCCCATCCCGCGGTATTGCTTGAATTTCCGGCCCTCATAGATAATGGTTTCACCCGGGCTCTCTTCGACACCCGCAAAGACACTACCCATCATCACCACATTGGCGCCCGCGGCCAAAGCCTTGACCATGTCACCGGTATACCGGATACCGCCATCGGCGATCACCGGGATATTCCTCGGAAGTAATACGGAAGCCGCTTCCATCACCGCCGTGATCTGCGGTACCCCCGCGCCGGCGACGATTCGTGTCGTACAAATAGAACCCGGCCCGATCCCCACCTTCACCGCGTCGGCTCCCGCGTCGGCAAGCGCCTTGGCTCCCGCCGCCGTTCCGATGTTCCCCGCGATCACTTGCAGATTCTTGAAATTCTTTTTCAACGTCTTCAGCGCGTTGAGGACACCGATATGATGCCCGTGCGCGCTATCCAGGGTTACTACATCAACCCCGATCTGCTGCAAGGCACTGGCCCGGTCAAGGAGATCCTTAGTAATACCCAGCGCCGCGCCTACGAGCAGCCGGCCGTAGGAATCTTTAACGCCATTGGGATAGCTGGATAGCTGCAGGATGTCCCTGTATGTTATCAATCCGATAAGCTTACCCTGCTTGTTGACCACGGGCAGTTTTTCGATCTTATATTTCTGCAGGATCTTCTCCGCTTTTTTCAAATCGGTACCCTCCGGCGCCGTAACCAGCTTATCCTTGGTCGTCATGACCTCGCTGACCTTGCGGCGCTTGTTGTCCTCGAATCGCAGATCGCGGTTCGTAATGATACCCACGAGCACCATATTATTGTCGGTTACCGGGATACCGCCGATCTTGTTCTCCTTCATCAGCCGCAGCGCGTCGCCGATCGTAGCGTCCTCGTTGAGCGTAACAGGATCGATGATCAGCCCGCTTTCGCTGCGTTTTACCAATCGCACCTGCTCCACCTGCTTTTCGATGCTCATATTTTTGTGGAGAATGCCGATACCGCCTTCACGCGCCAGCGCTATGGCAAGCGTGGCCTCGGTGACGGTGTCCATAGCAGCCGATAACATAGGGATATTCAATGTGATAGCCTTCGTCAGGTTACTGCGGATACTGACTTCACGGGGTAACACCTGCGAAAACGCGGGTAGTAATAATACATCGTCAAAAGTCAGTCCGTCTCCGAAAAATTTTTTTGAGGGGGTTAGTGCTGGGGAGCTAGAAGATCTTGCCTTAGCGGCGGAGGAATTTATTCTTGCCATGTGCAAAGATAGGGCAGCAGGCCCGTATGCTCCAAATTTTTGTCAGGCAGCGCTGGTAGTAGTATACCTTTTACCAGGCAAAACAGCGATCGCTCCACGCAGCTCGAGCTGGAGAAGCGCGAGCGCTACAACGCTGGCATCCAAACCACTGCATAAGATCAATTCATCGATGTCCGGGTTTTCTTTTTCCCGGATCAACCGCACCAGCCGGCCTTCCGGGCAGTCCGAACCGGCAGCTTCGGAGGAAGCCCCAGCAGACTCGAAAGACATTGCCGCCTGCACACCTGCCCCTCCCACCGGCCACATCCAACCCATCTCTGCCGCCAGCTGCTCCCCCGAAGTTATCAGCCGCGCGACACCCTGCTGGATCAGCCGGTTGCACCCCTGGCTCCGAAAGTCTCCTAACCTGCCCGGCACGGCGAAAATGGGTTTCCCTAAACTCCGCGCATGCCCTACGGTAAGCATACTCCCGCCTACAGGCGGCGTCTCCGCGACGATCAAGGCATCACACATTCCCGCGACCAGCCGGTTACGCATCGGGAAATTAAAACGCTCGGCCCTGGCGCTAAAAGCATACGATGTCAGCAGGCCGCCTTTTCCCAGCATGTCCTCGGAAAGTTGCTTGTTCGCCCGGGGATAGATGGTCGCCAGCCCATGCGCCAGGACGCCCACCGTGGGGAGCCCGCTGTCTACGGCAGCTTTATGCGCCGCGGCATCGATGCCCATCGCCAGCCCGCTGATGATCAGCGGAGCGACAGGCCGCAATTGGGCGGCCAGTGACGCGGTCATGCGTCTGCCATAGTCAGTAGAGGAACGCGTCCCGACGATGGCGACGATCCTTTTCGCATTGAGATCCGCCTTGCCCAGGTAGTAAAGCAGGGGGGGCGCATCGGATATCGATAGTAAACGCTGTGGATAATCAGGGTCCGTAAAGTAGAGAAGCCGGATGCCCTTAGCGGCTAGCAATGCTGCCTCGGCCTTAAGCGGCTCCCAGGCATCGAATTCCACTATCGCCCTCGCCGGGGCTTCCTGCAATCCCGCAGCCTGCAATTGTTGTTGAGAAGCTTTAAAGATCCCGGCAGCATCGCCAAAAACGGCGATCAATTTCTTCGTATAGCTAATACCGATACCATGTATCCTGGTCAGGGCCATCCGCCAGATGGTTTGTTCCCCTGAAGATCTTTGAGGCCCCGAAGATCTTTGTGTCCCGGGCGTAGTCATCGCGATATCATGCTCTTCATCGCACCACATCTCCAAATTTACTATTTCCTTACCACAAACAATTCAGTTCTTCTGTTCTTCGCCCGCCCCTCCGGAGTAGCATTGTCGGCCACCGGCTGCGTGTCCCCGTATCCCCTGGACGATAACCGTGCGGGAGCAATACCCTTAGCGATCAAATAGTTGGTTACCGCCTTTGCCCTGTTCTCGGATAAGGTTTTATTATCCGCAGATTTACCCACATTGTCGGTATGCCCATTGATCTGTATCTGTAAAGTAGGATTGTCCTTCATCAGTTGAACCACTTCATTGAGCTCGGCGCCCGATTCCGGTTTGATGGCATATTGGTTCGTCTCGAAGAAGATGTTCTTCAGCACGATCGCTGCGTTTGCCTCGATAGGCTGCAACGGAATGTCGATGTGAAAAGCGGTATCCCCCTGCTCTTTGCTCAAAGGGAAATTCTCTGAATAAAAAAGATAGCCCCTGCGGTTTACGTTAAAGGCATAATCCTTTCCTTTCGGCAACGTGATCAGGTAATTCCCGGTCTCATCCGTCTGAAGATCGCTGACCACCCTTCCCGTGGATAGATCGGTGAGGAGCACACTGGAAGGCAACCCCTTCCGGGTTTTGAGATCGAACACCTTACCCTTGACCCAAAGCGTCTGCGCCGGCCGGATGTCCTCCCGCATTTCGAACGAATAAAGATCCAGCCCGCCCTTGCTATCGGCGCGGTCGCTCGCATAATAAGCCGTATGGCCATCTGCCGTGATCACAAGGCTGCCCTCGTTCTCGATAGTATTGATGGGATAACCCAGGTTTTCGGGCTTGCCCCAGCTGCCGTCCGGGCCTTTCCGGCTTATGAACAAGTCGTCGCCGCCATAACCCGGATGACCATTGGAGGTGAAATACAGACTTTGATTATCGGCATGAATGAAAGGAGTACCCTCATCACCCCCGCTATTGATCACGGGGCCCAGATTCACGGGACTGCTCCATCTGCCATTCAGCAGCCGGTGACTCACATAGATATCGCTGCCGCCATAGCCGTCCGGCTGACGGCTGGCAAAATACAGATCTCGCTTGTCCGGAGATAAGGAAGGCGCGGATTCCCAAAACTCCGTGTTGATGCTATCTCCCAGGTTTTCCGGCGCACTCCAGCCGTCGGCCGTGAGATAAGAGATATAGAGATCACAGCTGCCATGTCCGTCGGGGAAATTACATCCGGTAAAGATCAGCCACTGACCGTCCTGCGAGATATTTTGCGCTCCTTCGTTCTGATCGGTATTGATATTCCCCGGCAGACTAATGGATTTCCGCCATACGCCGTTTACCTTGTCCGACTCATAAAAGTCTTCGTTGAAATTGTGGACACGCCGGGTATAGATCAGCTTATTGTCATCGATCGTGATCGTCGGATAATACTCGGATACCTCGCTGTTGATGCTGTCTCCCAGATTCTTTGGATTAAAGCTATAGCCGGTTGCAGGATGGCTCGCCGCATAGTCCAGCGCGAACCGATAACATCCCTGCCGGTATTCCCCGGCCTTCTTGCTGGTCTCATTGAGATTGGGGATGGTAAGAAAAACATTCACGGCCACTAACGCCTGGTCAAAGGCCCCCTTTCCAGCCAGGTTGATGGAGTAGGGGAGATTATAATCCATAAAATACGCGCTGTCGATGGCCTTGGCCTTTTCGTAATTGTCGATGGCGGCCTGGTAATCTTTGAGTTCCCCATACATGCCCGCTATTGAAAGATAGGCGTCTTCGAATTGCGGGTCCACCTGGACGGCCTGTTTCAGGATGGCGATCCCTCCTTTGAAGTCATCGTTTTGCGCCAGCTCCAGCGCCTTCGAATAGAGCCCACCGGCTTTTTTGGGAACTTTGTCGGGATCATAATGGAATTGAGCCTCTGCCCGGACAAGACATAGTAAAAAAAGGGTAACGAACAGGATTCGATGGTTTTTATTCACGGACATAAAGATTTTTCAATGGAGTTCATGAAACGCAGTTCGACAGTTCCGCTGAAATTTTTAATTGTCGCTGTCAATGCTGCGCATTTCATACAAAGTAAGATACAAATTTTCCTGCGAGCCGTATAGCTACGGCACATGAATATACTTGTGGAGCTGCAGGGAGAACGCCCATTTCGGGTTCGCCTTGACGTATTCCACGATCAGTGGGGTCACCTGCACGGACTTGCTCCATTCCGGCTGCAGGTAAAGCCGGCAGCCAGCCGACACCCGTTCGGCCCATTGTTCTGCCCAGGCGAAATCACTTTTATTAAAGATTACGACTTTCAACTCACTCGCCCTGGGCGGGATATCCGGCACCGGCGCCTTGAACTTCTTCGGCGAAAAACAGATCCAGTCCCAGTCGCCGCTCAACGGCCACGCCCCGGAAGTCTCGATATGCGTCGCGAACCCCGCCCGGCGCAGGGCTGCGGTCAATTCACTGCAATCATGCATCAACGGCTCCCCACCGGTGATCACCACCAGCCGTCCCGGATAGGCACTGGCTTCAGCCACCAATGCTTCCACCGAACGCCTGGGGTGCTGGCCCGCATCCCAGCTTTCCTTGACATCACACCACACGCAGCCAACATCGCAACCACCCAGCCGGATAAAATAGGCCGCCTTACCCTCGTGGAAACCCTCCCCCTGCAAGGTATAAAAGGATTCCATCACGGGTAGATCCGTGTCCATTCGTTCGCTGGTCGCTATGATGCTACTCGTTTCCATTTCTCTCTACACAGGCATTAAAGGTATTCTTCATCAGCGCGGCAATGGTCATCGGCCCCACGCCCCCCGGCACCGGGGTAATATAGCTGCAAAGCGGCGCCACTTCGTCGAATTTCACATCCCCTTTGAGCGCAAAACCGCTTTTCTTGCTGGTATCGGGTACCCGGGTGATCCCGACGTCAATGACGATCGCCCCTTTTTTAACCATAGGGGCCCGTACGAATTCCGGCTTGCCCAGCGCCGCCACGATGATATCCGCCTGCTTGCAGATCTCCCCCAGGTTCCGCGTCTGCGAATGACAGAGGGTAACCGTACAATTGCCGGGATTGGTATTGGCACTCAACAAGATGCTCATAGGCCGGCCGACGATATTGCTGCGGCCCACGACCACGGCATGCATCCCGCGGGTGTCTATTTTATAATGTTCCAGCAAGAGCATAATGCCATGCGGAGTGGCAGAAATAAAGCTCGGCTGCCCCAGTACCAGCCTCCCCACGCTCTGGGGATGGAACCCATCCACGTCCTTGGATGGCAAAATGGCCGTGATCACTTTTTCATCGGAAATATGTTTTGGCAGCGGCAATTGCACCAGGATACCGTCCACATCCATATCGTTGTTCAGCTCGTCGATGACCGTAAGCAACCGGTTCTCGCTTATCGTATCCTCCAGCCGGACCAGCGTGCTCCGATAACCGATTTCCCCGCAAGCCTTTACCTTGGCCCCCACATACGTCTCGCTGGCGCCATTATTTCCCACCAGAACCGCCGCCAGATGAGGTACTTTCTTGCCTTCCGCCTTCAATTCCGCCACCCTGAGTGTCAATTCGTCTTTTATGGCCTGAGAGGCCAGCTTGCCGTCTAATAATTCCATGCCGCAAAGGTAGGATATCAAAAAAACACCATCGAAAAAAGATGATATAATGATTTGTATTATGGCCGGCATTATTGCGAGTTGAAACTTTAGTCCGACTGACAATTATTTAACATTTTTTTGGCTAGAAAAAGTAAAAATGCTAAATTGGATGGTCACAAACTACACACATGAGAAAATCTTTTACACTGTCTACAGTGCCATCGGCCCTTTTTGGCCCTATTCCCCCCTCCAGACGGCCACCTCCAGGCCGGGTATTCATTAAGCAATCGTTAGGAGCCTCCATGCATTATTGAATTATTGCATGCCCTTTTTCGTGAGCGGTCCCGGGGGTTTACATCGGGAATCTTTATTGTAAATATTAATTAAAAACATGAGTCACATGAGAAAACGAATGTTTTTGAGGAAAGCACGGCTATTTATTATAGCTAGGCCGTCAACACTTTTTTATTTGTCGGGTTAACCCTGTCTTTCCCTTTTCAATGGCCTATAACGGGCTTGTTTCAATTATTGGTTAATCAATCACTTGTTAAACAAAGGCAGTAGGGTCTGCCGAACAAACTAAAACTTTTCACATGAGAAAACGTCTATCACTGTTGGCGGTGCTGCTCCTGTCCATGGGGTGGGTATTCGCACAACAAAAAACCGTCACGGGTAAAGTCGTCGATGCACAAGGCCAACCTGTTCCATTTGCATCTGTAAAAATTAGATCCAGCAAGGCGGGCGTATCGGCCGATGCGGAGGGCAAGTTTGTCATCAAAGCAAAAGTTGGGGACATCTTAGTGGTGACGGCGACTGGATCTGCCCCTGCCGAGGTCACAGTGGGTACAGATAATGCAATCGTTGTTACGTTAAAAGGCGCAAAGACCAGCCTGGACGAAGTCGTTGTTACCGCGCTTGGCGTCACAAAAAGTCGCAATCGCGTTGCCTACGCCGCCCAAACGATTTCCGGAGCCGATGTTAGCGATAACCGAACCTTCGATATCGCCCAATCGATGTCGGGTAAGATTGCCGGTGCTCAAATCTCTCAGAGCAATACCATCGGCGGTTCCACGAACGTGATCTTGAGAGGATATAAGTCGATTACCGGCGACAACCAGGCGCTTTTTGTTATCGACGGAACGCCTGTAAATAACAATAATACAAATACCAATACGCAGATGACCGGCGGCGGCGGCTATGATTATGGTAGCCCGATCTCCGACCTGAACCCGGATGACATCGCCTCTATTACCGTGTTGAAAAGCGCCGCTGCAACTGCGCTCTATGGTTCAAGAGCAAGTAACGGCGTTATTTTGATCACCACCAAGAAAGGGTCGAACGGCCTTAACGTGGTAGTCAATACCGCAGTAAAAAAGGGTTGGTATGATAAGAGCACTTTCCCGACTTATCAACATCAATATGGTGCCGGTTATGCTGCCCAATACGGTGTAGGCACATCTGATCCTTTTCAGCCCTATTTCTATAGTTACACCGGCAAGCAAGGCCTGGGTCCCCTGGTACCGACGACTGAAGATGCTTCGTATGGCGCAGCTTTCGATCCTACTTTGATGGTCTATCAATGGGATGCTATCGACCCCACCTCGCAATACTACCAGACGGAAAGACCCTGGGTGGCGGCCAAGAACGGTCCGGCTACTTATTTAGAATCCCCCGTATCCAATTCCCAAAGTATATTGATAACGAATTCAAATGCAAACGGCTCCTATAAATTTGGTTATACCAGGGATAATGAGAACGGTATCCTGCCCAATAGCAACGAGCAGAAGAGTATTTTCACTTTCGGTGCTACCTACAATCTGCTGAAAAACCTGCAAGTGGGTGGCGAAGCCAACTACTATGATCTGCCCACTATCGGCAGATATGGTACGGGCTATTCCGGCCAGGACCAGCCCAACCCCATGATGGAATTTCGGGAATGGTGGGAAATGAATGTGGATGTGAAAGAGTTGAAGGATGCCTATTACAGAACGGCAAATTTGCCCATAGAAGGGAATACCACCTGGAATTGGGGAAATCCTTCTCAGGTGTCCAAGCCGGCATACTGGGACAACCCCTATTTTTGGCGTTATCAGAGTTACGAAAGCGACAATCGTAAACGTCTTATCGGCAATGTAAATGCAAAATGGGATGCCACCAACTGGCTGTCACTCACTGGCCGGGTGTCATTAGACCAATATCATTGGTTGCAGGAAGAACGGGCCAACACCGCTTCGGTGGCAGTCTCCAAGTACACAAAATTCACGGACGATTTTTATGAAAGGAATGTGGACCTCATGGCCAATCTCCATAAAAATTTAGGCACTGCCTTTAATCTGAGTGCTTTGGTAGGCGCCAATTTAAGACACAGCGAAGACGCCACCAACAGTGCTACGACTAATGGAGGTCTCGCTCTGCCGGGTGTATGGTCTTTGGCTAACTCCGCGGCTAATCCGGAAGCGGCAATTGAAACCGATCAGATCAGGGAGATTAATGGCCTCTATGCTTCAGCCACCCTGACGTACAACGACTTCCTTACCCTGGATGGATCCCTGCGCAGAGACGTATCATCTACTTTACCCAAGGGTAATAATACTTACTACTACCCCTCGATCGCGTTGGGTTTTGTGTTCTCTAAACTGCTGCCCAATCTTACGTGGTTGAGCTATGGTAAATTGAGTGCGAACTTTGCAGAAGTCGGCGCTGATGCACCGGTGTACAGCGTCTACGATACCTATACGATCCTAACACCCTATAGTGGAAATCCAGTGGGTTCTTTACAGACTACAAAAAACAACGCGCTTTTAAAGCCCGAGCGTACAAAGAGCCCGGAAGTCGACTTAGAGCTGCAATTCCTGAACAATCGGTTAGGGCTCACGGCATCCTATTACAGCGAAAAGACGAATGACGAAATTCTTCCTGTTACCGTTTCGGCCTCCACCGGGTATAATTTTGAATTCCAGAACGCGGGTTCAATGCAGAACAAGGGTCTTGAACTTAGCCTCACCGGTACGCCTGTTAGAACAAGAGATATCCAGTGGGATATCAGGGTAAACTGGTCGCGGAACAGGAATACGGTCCTAAAGTTATACAAAGATGCTTCCGGTGCAGAAGCAAAAGACCTTCAAATCGGTGCATTCCCATTTGGACCGTCTTTCAATGCACCGCTGGGCGGCGCTTATGGTCAGATCCGTGGTTCTGACTTCATCTATACAAATGGACAACCCACAGTGGACGCTTCCGGCGCTTATAAGAAAACTCCGGACGAAAATCAGCCTATCGGAAATGTTCAACCCGATTGGATTGGCGGTATCAACAACAGCCTTCGCGTGAAAGATTTTACGCTGAGCTTCCTGATTGACTGGAGGAAAGGCGGCAGCGTATTTTCACTCGACCAGGATTTTGGTCAGTACGATGGCCTGTATCCGAACACTGCCGGCAATAATGCCAATGGCAAGCCCAAAAGGTCTGCTTTATCCGATGGCGGCGGCGTTATTTTACCCGGCGTAACTGCGGATGGCAAAGCCAACACCCAGTATATCGATGCCAGCTATGCTGGTTCTGCTTATGGCTTTGGCGCCGCTCCGGACAAGAATTTTGTGTATGATGGCAGTTTCGTTAAGCTGAGAGAAGTAATCCTGAGCTACTCCCTGCCAAAAAAACTTTTGGCGAACACCAAATCGGTTAAAGGGATACAATTGTCGTTGATCGGCCACAATCTGTGGATCATTCATAAAAACCTGCCGATGGCCGATCCTGAAGCCGGAACAAGCTTCGGTAATATCAGCGGTTTCCAATCCGGTGCATACCCATCCGTGCGGGAAGCCTCAGTTAACCTGAAAGTCAATTTCTAATTATTAAAGAAAATAATGATGAAAATATTTAATCGGACTTTATTAATAGCGCCGATCCTGTTGCTATTATTAAGCGGATGTACAAAGGATCTGACAAAATTGAATAATGATCCCAAAAATCCGACAAACATCTCGTATAATGCCCTGTTTACCCGGGCACAGTATCGCTTATCGTTTTTGGTCAACAATGCGGATTATGATTATAACCCCCAGAATTTTTTCGAGCAATATTGGCAGGAGACGACCTATCTGAACGAAAGCCAGTATGATATTCTTTACCGGGGCATCCCCGATCTGGATTGGAACGTGCTTTATCTGGATGTATTGGCAAACCTGGTTCGGGCGGATTCTTTGGCTAAACTACAGATTACGGACGCCGGCCAGTTAGCAAATGTCCACGCACAAATCGATATCACTGAAGTGCAGGCGTTTTATTACCTGGTTACTACCTATGGCAACGTTCCTTATACCGATGCTTTCAAAATAGCAAGTACTAACTTTCCGAGGTACGACGATGCAATGACGATCTACAAAGATCTGCTGAAGCGCCTGACGGCAGACATTGCTGCCCTGAAGGCCGGATCGGACGGCATCGGTACAGCGGATCAAGTATATGGTGGGGACATCGGCTCGTGGGCAACATATGCAAATTCCATGTTGTTGCGGATGGGAATTCTCCTCGCGGATGTCGATGACGCTACGGCTAAAGCAGCGGTCGAAGCCGCCGCACCGAATGTGTTTCAATCGAATGCTGATAATGCCTATTTCTCTTATACAACATCGCCGCCCTACGTCAATCCGATCTATAACTTTATGATCTTAGGCGCGAGATTTGAAGATTTCGATGCTTGTTCAACCTTTATCACTCAATTGCTATCGAATAGTGACCCGAGGCTGCCGCTGTACTTTACAACGCAGTCCGATACCCAGACAACCTATAGTGGTCTTCCTCCTGGTGTCGGTGGTGGCTATTTTGGCAATTCCAATCCGAATCCTACTCTTAAGGCTGCTGATTTCAGGGGAGATTTTCTGGACTATGCCGAAGTATCATTTTATTTGGCTGAAGCGGCTGCAAGAGGTTATAATGTCGGCGGCTCAGCGGCGACTTTTTATAAGAACGGCGTGGAAGCATCTATTCTGCAGTGGGGTGGATCACAGTCGGATGCCGATGCATATTATGCACAAGCTTCCGTTGACTATGCCTCCGCCGCTTCAGGTAGTACCTGGCAGCAGAAGATCGGAACGCAGGCCTGGATCGCTTTTTATAATAGAGCATGGGAGGGGTGGACAGAAACAAGGAGACTTGGTTATCCTGTACTTCCTGTGCCCAACCACGCCGTTTCCACTTTCCCGTACAGATTTACCTATCCGGTGGCGGAAACGAACGTAAATTCGGTGAATGTCTCAGCGGCCGCGACGGCCATTGGGGGAGATCTTAGAACGACAAAGCTCTTCTTTGTGAAACAATAACGAGCGAATACCCGTAGTTCATTTTGTCGATATTTTGCAAAGGGGCGTCTTTTAGATGCCCTTTTGCTTTTTGTACAGAACCATCTTCGAATTAAGACCTTCATTAGCATTTCATTAACTGGAACTGCAAGCGTCGAATCTGTATAAATAAAAGGACGTCGAAAGACGTCCTTTTGTATTTTTACCGAAAATCACGCTAAAAACCTGGATTATGGCCGAGCAGCAAATACCCGCGGGTCAATTGAACATCGAAATCAGTGAAGAAGTGGCCGAAGGCCAGTATGCCAACCTGGTGATCATTACCCATTCCCACGCAGAATTCGTCATCGACTTCGTCAACGTCATGCCCGGAACACCCAAAAGCAAAGTAAAATCCAGGCTCATCCTTACCCCCCAGCACGCTAAACGGTTTATGAAAGCCCTCTCCGAAAACGTAGTCCGTTTCGAAGCCGCAAACGGAAAGATTCAGGACCTGGAAGAAGTACAGGTACCGATGAACTTCGGCGGACCCACGGCGCAGGCATGATCCCCGCCGTTAGACACATCCAGATCCGCTAGCTCAACAGACCCTCATCGGCAAAGCTGAAATGCCGGCCTTCCCCGATGATCACATGATCCAGTAACTTTATGTCCATTATCCGCGCCGCCTGACTCAGCTTTTGGGTAAGCTGCTCGTCCGATTTGCTTGGCTTCAGACTTCCCGACGGATGGTTGTGAAATATAATGAAGCTCACAGCGTCTTCTTCCAACGCTCTCCTCAGCACTTTACGCGGGTCTACCGCCGTGCTCGATATGCCGCCCTTGGTCAGGACTTCAAAGCATTTGACCCAGCCAGCCTGGGTTAGATACATCACAGCAAAGGACTCGTGATCGAGATGCGCCAGATGGGGACGAACGTAATCTGCACTGTCACGGCTGGTTCGAATGTAGTGCCTGTCCGGCGGCGCCTCCTCGCGAAGTCTGCGCCCCAGCTCCAGTGCCGCAATGATGATGGTAGCCTTGGCTTTTCCGATCCCCGGGATTTTCATCATATCCCCCACCGTGCATTTGTATAACATATGCAGATCGCCAAAACGGTCCAGTACCATTCGGGCCAACTCCACGGCGTTGTGATGGCGATTGCCGGTTCTGATAATGATGGCCAACAATTCGACCTGGCTCATGGATGCCGCTTTATGTGTTGCCAACCGCTCCCTTGGCTGGTCCTCCGGCGACCAATTCTTAATAGGCCTTTTCCGGGCCTCCCTGACCTCCATATATTTTCCCTCCCCCTCTTGCAAAATTCCTCCTTTTTCCCTATTTTGTAAAATCATTTCCAACCCCAAAATAAGCTTTGGCTTGTTTCGTTATAGGGGTGTTTGGAAACCGTATATCTATTGAAAACTAATGTTAAAATCCAATGAACAGATCTACTTTTAACGCCATCGGTGGCTGGCAGCCCTTTCTGTTTTGCGCAGGAATGTACATTGTAGCCCTTTTCTTTTCCATTTTCGTTTGCTCCTCGATCTTTTACGCGTTCAACGCCAAATCTTCGGCTAAAGCAGCCGAAAGAACGGCCATGGTTACCACAGCAAAACAACA
>Ga0134126_10008182_pt1 | contig 13149 bp, 14 predicted proteins | sample KB31752_FD_96881 | JGI IMG/M metagenome (GOLD analysis project Ga0134126, IMG submission 96881) | Terrestrial soil microbial communities with excess Nitrogen fertilizer from Kellogg Biological Station, Michigan, USA - KB3-175-2 | ecosystem: Environmental > Terrestrial > Soil > Unclassified ...
ATCGTCTTCGCGTTGCTGCTGACCTTGCTATTCGATTCGCGGTTTGATTTGCTTTTCATAGGGAGCCGATTGTGCAACGCGTGGCCTTTAACCCTACCACGTTGGCGGCGATTATGGTGGTTCGTGTCCTGCCAATTCCAGGCCGCTGTTTGACAGTCATGATGACGCAACTTTGCGTGTTCCATCGGATTGTTATACTTTTTAGAGTAGGCAACGGTCATAGATTGTCGTTCGACTGGGATTAGGAAATGGAAATCGTCGCATTGGCCGGCGGAGTGGGAGCGTCGAAGTTCCTGTTGGGACTTAGCCGCGTGATGGATCCGCGCGAACTCACGATTGTCGTCAATACGGGCGACGATATCGTGCTGCACGGGCTGGCGATCTCGCCGGACCTCGACATTGTGACGTACACATTGGCGGGCGTTGTCAATCCCGAAACCGGCTGGGGCTTTGCTGACGAGACTTTCCACGCGCTTGAGCAATTGTCGCGATTTGTAGGCGCGAGTTGGTTTCACCTTGGCGATCGCGATCTTGCAACTCACATTCACCGCACGGCCATGATGCGCTCCGGCGCGAATCTGTCGGAAGCGGCGGAGTCCATTCGGCAAGCGCTCGGCGTTGAGGCCAGGATTTTGCCGATGTGCGATCAGCCTGTCCCAACGATGATTCAAACGCCGGAGGGGCGGCTCAACTTCCAGGAATATCTGGTGCAGCGGCGCGCCGAGCCTGTGGTCTTAGGAATTTCGTTCCAAGGAGTTGAACAAGCGCGTCCTGCCCGTGGCGTCCTTGAATCGCTCGAACATGCCCCAGCCATCGTGATTTGCCCGAGCAATCCGCTGATCAGCATCGGTCCGATACTCGCGGTGCCGGGAATTCGCGAGAAGCTGCGCGAACGAAGGAACAATGTGGCAGCAATTTGCCCCATTGTCGGCGGGAAATCCCTGAAAGGCCCGTCCGACCGCATGCTCGCGCAACTTGGTTTTGACGTCTCCGCAAGCGGCGTGGCGTGAATGTATCAAGACATTTGCGCGACATTTGTGATCGATCCGGTTGACGCCGGCGAAACACAGGCGATTGAAGACCTGGGCATGAAAGCCATTATGCGCAACACGGTGATGAGCACGCTCGACGATAAGGAACAGCTTGCGCGAGACGTACTTGAATTGTTTGCAAGCAAGGCCACGGGCGCGCCATGAAAGCGATTCTGATTCCCGTGAAAGAATTCCGCGAGGCAAAGAAACGCCTGGCGCCACATTTTTCTTCCGTCGAGCGCGCGGCGCTGGCGGGAGCGATGTGCGAAGACTTTTTTGAAGTAGTTGCAGCAACGCGTTGTGCCGAACGCGTGTTTGTCGTCAGCAAGGAACCCGGCGCTCTGGCGCGCGCGCGCGAACGCGGATGGGAAACAATCCTTGAGACGCGGCAGATCTCGGAAAGCGATTCCGTTGATGCTGCATCGCAATATTGTGCCGCGCACGGCGTTAAGGCGCTGCTCCGCGTGCCGGTCGATCTTCCTTTAGCGGAGCCGCGAGACATCGAAGCCGTTTTTTGCGCGTTTGATGAGAAGTTTGAAGAAAAGTTTAACGGTGCGCCGGCGGCTATTCTGATTCCGTCGAGGGACGGTATGGGGACGAACGCGCTGCTGCGTTCGCCGGCCGGGCTTTTTCCATCACGCTTCGGGCCCAATAGCTTCGCACTTCATCTAGCGGAGGCGGAGCGTTGCGGCGCGCGCGTATGCGTGCTCAGAAACCCGCGCCTCGAATTGGATGTAGATGAACTCGAAGATCTTCGTGGAATACATATGCGCCTGCGATCCAGTTCCGCGACGGCGCGCTGGTGCCGCGAGCACAACATAGGAGATTTGGGAGACCGCGCTGTTACGTCTGATTTCAGCGAGGAGCGGAAATCGGAAGGCCGGTGAACCGCACGCCCGTGCGGTGCACTTTGTATTTCCCGTTGATGGAGAGAATAAGAGCGGTCATTTGCTCAACGACGCGGGCGTTTTCGAGCCGCCCTCCGTTGATGGCGCGGAGTCCGGGGATTTTTTCGACAAGTTCCGCCGTAACCTGACGCGCGCGATCGTCATCCGTGCACACGACGACGTCCGAATCCACCGGGCCGTCGCCGCTTAACAGGCCTGCCGAGACATTCTGGAAAGCGGCCGCTACGCTTACGCCCTCAGGAACCATTTCGGCTGCTTGTTGTGCCGCCGAACCCTGCCATACACCCAACGTTCGCGTGGGCAAGCCGCCAACGGTTGCGGCCAGCGGAACCGTTGTATCGATCAAAATAGTGCCCGCTTGGAATGAAGGACGCAGTTTCTTAAGCAATGTTACGTGGCCCGAAAAGGGAACTGTGAGAACGACTATGCCAGCCTTTGCCACAGCATCAGCGTTATCGGCGCCATCGATGTGACCTGTCACTCCGGCCTGCGCGGCGATCTGCGCAGCGGCCTCGCGAGCTTTCGATACCTCGCGCGAGCCGATGATGATCGACTCCCCTGCGCGAGCCCAGCGAAGCGCCAAGCCCAACCCTTCTGCTCCTGTGCCTCCGACAATCGCAATCGTATGTGGCATCGGCAACCCGTGGTAGAGATCTGAGAATCAACCGAGTCCTGCAAACAGCGGAACCATCGCGCATCATACACGATTGGGCACGATTGCGCCTTCGGCCGAGGCGACTCTTCGCTGGAATCAATTTCGGCAAGTCTGGTATGCGGCTAACCTATCGAAACAGGTCTCGTTCGACGGGACGAATCAAATCGTGCCCGCTCCCGAATCGTTGTGGAAGAGCGACGCCGCGAATCACAGCAACAGGAATCGCGTTCGATTTGCCCATGACAAGTTCCGCCGCGGAGGCAAGTTCGTCAGCGACGGCAATAATTGTCGCCTGCAACGCCTTTCCAGTTGCGTCACGCTTCCCGCGATAATCCATCAGCGCGCCGATCCCAGCAACGCCCAAAGCCACGTTTACGAGGCCTTCGCGCCAGGGCCGCCCGAACGTGTCAGAGATCAGGACAGCAACAGAAACTCCAAAATGTTTTGCAAGTTTTGCTTTCAAGCGCCGCGCCGAGCGGTCGGGATCTTCGGGGAGCAACACCGCCGTACCCTTAGCGGTGTTCGAAGTATCAACGCCCGCATTTGCGCAGATGAATCCATGATGCGTCTCTGCGATGAGCACTCCCTTTTCCATGCGCACTATGCGGTTGGCTTGCCGAAGCGCGAGTTCAATGACGTGTGCGTCTTTGTTGAACCTCGCCGCCCAGCGCACCGCGCGCTTGGAAGGCGCAATCGAATCGAGCTTGACGATTTTTCCTTCGGACTTGGAGACAATTTTCTGCGCGACAACAAAGATATTTCCGTGCTCGATTGACAGAGAATGGCGCGCGACGGCTTCGATAATGACGCCGGCGAGATCGTCGCCCGGAACGATTTCAGGCATCCCTGTGAGCGGAATAATTTCGACCGGCGACGGGGCCGGTGATTTGTCAACACGTTGTTGCTTTGCTGTTCGCCGCATCATTTCAGTTTCCAGTTCAATTTTGGGCGAGATGGGATGTGAGTATATCAGTCCGGAGGCAGGTTTAATTTTGCAGAACGCTTGGGGACCTGCGTATTGCCCACAGGAGCGGCGCGATACCAGGAATGTTCGGCGAGCGAGGAAATGTTGACAAACTGCGGGGCCTTGAGTGCGGGAGTCGCCGGACAGCCGAGCGACTCCCTCGCACGTTTCAGGGCAGATCGAGGCGCCAGTTTACTTCGAGGTCTCGACCTGGAGGTTATTCGTTACTGAAAACACGTTTGGGACGCTATTGGCCTGAAGGCCGGCTACGTTCTTGTCTGCTGCGCTGGATACGAACCCCTCCAGCGTGACGTGGCCATTCTTGACGATGATGTGAATCGATTGAAGGTTCCCCACACCATATCGTTGCAGCGAGGCCTGGGAATAGATTTTCCGGTACTCCGCAAAGCGAATCTGGTTGTCCATAGGGCTGTTTGGAAGGACTTCGATCTGGTTGTCCACTTTCTCGACGCCCTCTATATGCTTTACGGCCCCCTCTGCGTCGGACTTAACGGAAGGATTCACAACTTGGCCTTTCAGCGTGACCGTATATCCATTGACCGAGTATTCGAGATTATCGAAAACCGTGTACCAGGGCAGTAACAGCAACTGATGGCGAACTTCCTGTTTCAGCCAGTCGGCGTATCGTTGAGTGCCCTTTTCGGGGACGTTTTGTTGTTTTGCCTGCGCGATCCCTACACCGAGTGTCGACAGCGCTAACATGCTCAGTAGGATTGTCTTCACGAACCGTGTCATCATCAGCGTTCTCCCTTGCCTTTTCGACAGAACAGGGCCGGAGCCGATAACCAGAGTATTGTCGAGAGTGCCGAATCTCAATCCAGCGAGGGAGGTATTTACGAACGGGAGAAGGCCGTAGCGCGGACAGGTGGCTAACTCCGCTCCGACGGCGTTTACCGCGAACGTGCCGCCAGTTCTGTAAATTGTTGGATTTGTACGATTGCATCACCAAGCGTTGTCACGATCAAATCCGAGTCCACGATTCGAAGAAGGACCCTCATGTTATCTGGTCCTCCGTCATATCCCCACAGACCAAGTCCTATTCGTACTTGCGGGAACCGGGATCGCAAGCGTTTGTAGAGTTTTCGGATGGCTGAAATTTCAAACGGCGGAAGCGCTGAGAGGTATAGAATACCGCATACTTGTTCCTCAACTTCGTCGAGCATGTCGTTGTGCGGTCCCATGGCTGCGGCGTGGGCGTCGTAGCCGGCCTGTACCAGGAGGTGAGCGAGCATCATGCCGGCGACTTCGTCGCCTTCGTCACGCGTGGCCAGGCAGCAGACGCTGATTGCTGGGGCGTTTGCGGACCGAGCCAACAAAATTTGTTCCGACGAGCCGACCTGTGCGGGGGCATCCGTGCGCGGGTGTTCCCTTGTATAACGAACGGCGAGATCTTCAACAATCCTCTTTAACTCTTGGAAAAGATATGCGCTCCGATTGCCACCGAAGGCTGCATCGTGTTTGCTTCTTTCCGCCAGAATCAAGACAGGTATAAACACGGTGTCGTAAACTTCGCGGAGGGATTTTTCGTGGAGGCATTTCTCAATGACCTGTTGCGCCTCATCTATGTCCAGGGCGCTTAAGCTCTGATAAAGCTGTACGTCCGTTGCCAACACACTCCTGTCCCCGAGAAGGACGGTAAGAAATTCCAGTTGCGGAATGTAATGCCCCATGACAACGAGACAAACCGTCAGGGGCGTCGATAGCAGCAAACCCACGGGACCCCACAAAGCAGCCCAAAAAACAGCGGCGACCAGAATTGCCAATGATGAAATTCCTGTGTGCGCTTCGTAAAGCAAAGGTTCAATGAAGTATCCGGAAACCACCTCCAACACGACAAATATTCCCAGAGTCAGCAGTGGACGCGTCCATCCCGCGAAGAGAGCAAAAGACAGAATGATGGGAACAGCTGCTCCAATGAGAGTTCCGATGTACGGAATGAATCTGAGAACTCCCGCGAGAACGCCCCACAGCAATGCGTTTGGGATGCCAATGAAGTACAGTACGACTCCAATCACGGCCCCGAAAGAGAGATTCACCAGGGATTGAATCCAGAGGTAGCGCACGACGCGATTCGCAGCTTCGCCAAAGGCCTGCCTGGTTACGTGTATTCGATTTAACCCGGCGAGGGTGAACAGTCGATCTCGAAGATCTTCACGCCGTAGCAGCATGAAAGTTGCAAAGACTATCACGATGCCGATCGTTGCTATCGGCCCGAGCACCGGTCCCAAAAGAGATCTCAGTGACCTGACGGAACTTTCCGGACTTGCCACTACCTCGACCGGGACTGGGTGACGGTTTGCTGGCGCTGATGACAAAGCAGACCGATCATTCGCTGTTCGGGAGGCCCAACCTGAATTCGCCGCGGGGGCTTGTATCGTCTGGGATAATTCTGTGCCCAACTTATTGACGGTCGATGCGGCTTTCCCTAATCCGCCATTTTTCACACCCCGTATCGCTTCGATTTTTTTCGATATGCTGTCGCTGTAATGGGGGATCTCGCCCGCCAGATTGATGGCCTGTTTGCCTACCACCCACCCAAGCGCAACGAGCACCAAGATCGTGCCTACAACCGCGACGATGACCGGGCCGGTCCGGCCAAGGTGCCATCGCTCCAACCGTCTGACTGCCGGCGCCAATAAAAAAGACAGCAAGATCGCCAGAGATATCGGAACCAAGACTGCCCGGGCAAAGTAAAGAGCCGCAATGCATATGATGGCCGTGACGATGGGCGGGAAGGAGCCGTGCTGCTCATGAGAACTGGTGGAGTTCATATTATCCTTAACCGACGCAATTTAGACTGACGAGGCGGGTATTACGTCACTCAGGGCTTTCCGTGCACTGACTTTGCTTTCCTCAGACTACCCGGATTTTTAATTCTTGCTACAGCGTTCACTCGATTGCCGCTGGCTGGCGTGCTGTTTAGTCTCGAAAATGCCCCTCGGCCCGGTGGTGAAAAATCACCGATCAATCCCCGACTATCTAACTCGGAGGTCCCAATGAAGCAGAAGACCCTAAAAGAACTTTACGTTGACGAATTGAGAGATCTCTACGACGGAGAGCAACAACTCGTTAAGGCTTTGCCGAAAATGGCTAAGAACTCTAACTCAAGCGAGCTTCGTAGCGGCTTTGTGGAGCATTTGCAGCAAACGAAGGAGCACGCGAAGCGGCTCGAACAAATCCTCGAAGGCCTAGGGGAAGCCCCTAAAGGTAAGAAATGCAAAGGTCTGCGCGGCATTGTCGCCGAAGGTGCCGAAGTGCTCGGTGATGATTTCGACGGAGACGTCAAAGATGCAGCCTTGATCGCGTCGGCCCAAAGGGTTGAGCATTACGAGATTGCCGCCTATGGGACGGTGCATGCATTCGCGGAATTGCTGGGAGAGAACAAAGCTTCTTCATTGCTCGAGCAGACATTGAATGAGGAAAAGGAAACGGAAGAAAAGCTGACCCAACTCTCCAAGACGATTAATCCACAAGCATCGAGAAGTGGCTTCGGTGTCGGCGATAGCGAAGAGCCTAAAGGTATGCATAAAACCGCCAAGGTTGGGGGGCGTTGATCGGAAAGCCGGCCTAAGACGAAGAAAGGGAAGACTGCCCGATTCGGAAAGGCGGAATTTCAGTGCTCCTGCTCATTCTGGTGATCGTTCTGTTGATGATGATGTTCGGCAGTCTTCCTACTTGGCCGCACAGCAGGTCGTGGGGCTACTATCCCAGCGGCGGGATAGGAGTCGTGCTCTTGATTCTCGTAATTTTGTTTCTCTTGGGGTGGCTATAGACAGCTTTGGCAGCTCCGGCGTCTTTGTGCCTATACGGTTTTATCTGGTGGGAATCTCCGTAATCCTCTGTATTGGTCAATCGCGCTAGATGCCCTAGCCTTTGATTTGTGAATACTGCGGTTATCGTCTGGAAAAGGACACTGCTATGTTAGGGAAAAACCCTGGGTTATTCGGCATCTATCTGAACTCCACGTGCCTGCAGAAGTGTGTGGAGTGCCTCAAGGCCGTCGGCGTTCGGACCAATGATATGGCAGTGCTCTTGACTGCGTCACAGAGCGGAAGCAGCGGAAGGCAAACAGAGAGAGCCATACCGAGCTTCCTGGGTTCATTGACGCGTATCAGCATTCCCGCCTCCGGAGTGCTGACGGACACGCTGATAAATCTCGGCGTATCTGTGTATGACGCCGAGCGATACGAAAGGCGAGTCCAGAATGGTGGCGTGCTGATGTATGTGCGGTGTGGGAGTCCCGGATGGCTGGATCGCGTCGGCGAAATTCTAAAGCTGACAGGCGCGGAGGATATTTCTCCTAGTCGCGATGCCAGAGCGCAAATTCGGGCGGCGCACGTCGAACAGCCGTATGCACCTGAGCTGACCATCCGAGGAAGCGGAGCTGTATTAGTGCAATCGAGCGCCAGCGCAATGACAAAGAACGAAATATAGGCTCTCCGTGTTCTTTGCAGGAATCTTGGGACTCAACGGAGTTTGGGTGGACGCATCTTCTCATTTTCGTCGCGGTGTTTGTCCGAACTGCCATTGCGAGGTGGTACGCCGCTCTCATCGAGTTGGATTACTCGAACGAATCGTACTAAACGCATTGTCCGTGCGTCCTTACCGGTGCAGCGATTGTGACAAACGCTTTTACCGATACGACGGCGGTCTGCTGCGCGCCGCTCCGGTGCGCTCGCGCTAAGAGTCAGCTCCTCCCTGGTCGAATCCCGCGTTGGATTGGCCTCTCCACGATTGCGATTTACTTTTTTGCGAAAACGCGGCCAATATCCAGCTTGAACAGCGGTTTTTCCCGAGTGCCGGTGATTTTAATGGGCAAGACTGTGCCCGCATCCTTTGATTTGAAGAGCGGGTCAATCATCTTCAGAAACAATGATTTCACGCCCGTGGTGGTTTGGGAGAGTTTGGCTTGAAGGTTTAATGTCCCACGAAAATCCAGGTTCTCCGCATTCAGGTCATATGTGCCATGCAACAGAACTTTTGCTCCGGAGACGGTGAAGGTTAGCTGTGAGAATTTGGCTACGCCGTTTCTCAGCGTAAAATTTCCCTGAAGACTTGATACGGCGGTGTCGTCATCGTTCGGATCCGTGTCTCCGCGGCCCCGCCGGCTCAGGGAATTAACTTTTTCTTGAACCGTGTTCTTCGCAAAGCGAACTGCTCCCAAGCCAAATCTCCCATTCAAGAGGAGCCGGTCGGTAATATCCTCTTTGTCCGCGTTGCGTGACGGAAGCGCGAATTTTGTCTTCAGGCTCACATTTCCAGTCATTAACGGCTTTTCGGATTTCACCACAAGGCGCAACAGATCCTCGATTCGCGCATTCTGCGCCGTGACGTCCAGCACGATCGTGCGGCCGGCATCTCCGGGCATCTTCGCCACCTCGCCTTTGCACAATAGCGAGGAGTTCAGTAACTGCGCGTCGACGGAGTTCAAAATTGTATTTCCATTGATTCCGTCCACAATGGCGTTGAATTCGGTGTTTAACGGGACAGGATGGTTGCTGGTCGTCAGCGCGAAATCCGGCGTCTGCGTTTTTCCATGCACCTGAATGTAGTCGAGTACGCCGCTGAAGACGCCTTGCGAAGACAGAAAACCGGAAATGCCCTTGAAGGTCGCGAGGTCAGCCCGCCAGAATATGTAGTTTCCCTGTACAGGCGCCTGGCTTGGTTCGTCTCCATTCCATGGTCCAAACTGGCCGTGCGTTTGAATTTCTCCGACAGGCCGGGGATTTGTCAGAGTAGCGTAAAATTCCGCGGGCTTTTCCGGTTGAAACGACACGATATTGAGTTGATGAAGAAGGAATGTAAGCGTGGGCTTGTCATCTGTTCGCAGGATATCGAGCTCTGCGTTTGAAGAGGTGATTTCATCAATCATGAAGTTCGTGCGTACCCGAGCTTTGTCGTGTTGAGCCTCTTCGCGTGGTGGAATATTTATTTGCAATCCCTCGAGTCGTAGAATATGGAAATGAGGCGGACGCTTGGAGAATCCCAGCCAGTTCGCGTCCAGAAAAAATTCTCCCTTCCAACTGAGATCGAGAGAGAATTTGCGCACTGCCATCAGTGGAGGCACATCCGTTCTTCCACGATACTTCAGGGTTAATCCTCTTCCCTCGATTCGCAAGCGCGGCAGTACCGAGACCCTCAAAGAAGTTAAGTCGAGGTCACTATTGAACCTTTTGCGCATCACGTTGACCGCTTTGCGCTTGATATAGGCGTCGAGCGGGTGAGTACGGTGCGCCCATATGCCAACCGCCGTTGCAAAGATACCAACTGAAAGCAACGCAGCCGCCAGATAACCCTTGAGCGGGATTTTCATCCGGCTACTTCGAATTCGGAATTCGTGAGGGGGTAAAGACACTCCATCGTATTAGTTAACTGCACGTTACGCGTGTACGGCAATACGGTGAACTATTGAGGTCCGGCACAGTCTCAGCGTAGGAAACGAAGCAAGGTTCCCCGGTGCTTCGTTCAGGTGGAAGAAAGCCCAGAAGACAAGTGATGATATTGGATGGGTGACCCGCCTTTAAGAAGGAAAAGAAAAATCTCTTTTACCGCCGTAGAGCAAATTAAGGATGGCCGGGACGGGCTATGACGAAGCGTCACAGCCGTTCCGGCCATGGATCACTGCCCCAACTGCGGCGAGTGGGTTTTATTAATCCCTGGTTTCCGCGCGGGATCCCTGCGGGGACGCCTTGTCCAGCAGGGAAACTAGTCTCTCCGCAGCTTCGGGAGTGCGCGTGTCATGGCCCATCACGATATCCTGGGCATCGACCTTGTGTCCGTACAGTTGTTCGTTGCCTTCGTTGTCCGGATGCAAGCTCGCGCCTTCTAAAGAAACGCCTGCGAAAAGGCCGCGGGAACGCGAGTACGTCAGGATCTCCGCGCGCATGTATGCATCGGTGTCCGCCTCTGCGGAACGCCCGACCGGTCCGGCTGCGGCGGAAATGTCGGCTCCGAGTTTCACTTTGCTATGCAACAGACTGGTTGCACCGTGTTCGTTCATGACCAACAGAACGAAATCAGTAGCTGATCCACCAATCTGAAATCCAAAGCTCCCGCCCTCCAGGACCATCATCGATGGCGCGCCCCACTCGCCCGTAAAATGGTCTCCGGTACGGCACACCATTGCGCCGCGGCCGTAGCTTCCACCTACTACAAAGGCTGCTTTAACCACGGATGGAATCACGACAACACACTTGGCCTTGTTCAGCAAATCCTGCGGTATGTCCTCGGGGATGTTCAGTATTTCGCTCAATACCTGGCCCGAGTTTTGCAGACGCTGTTCCTGTTTCGATTTGTCATTGTCAGCAGCGGTGACGGTGGTTGCCACCAGTAGAATTGCGATCAACAAACTGTAAAGTCCCTTCATTTCTTTTGTGCCTCCTCTTGCAGAGATTCGGGCAGCCGTTCTGCCAGTCTACGTTTTCACGGACTCTAGAATCGAGAATGCCTCATTCCATTGTTTGCCACGGCTGTCAAAGCCATCAATACATACTGTTGCGTATTTCAGGAGGCGAGATGACCTGACTTGCATGTGCAAGTCGGCTGCGTGTCGTGAGCGTCTGTGTGGAGGGCCAGGACGGAGCGGGAACGCGTTCGCGGGAAGCGCTAGTTTTATGTGCAATTGTGAACAGTCGAATCTACTGATTCGAGGCCACCCATTTATCGCGGTAACGCGGATACAGCAACCTCCGCCCAAAGTTACAGCATGACTCGGATAGACCCAATTGGCCCTTTCGGTTACGGTGCTCAAGGATTCAGCGGCACGATCAAGGAACGAGAAATGAAGCGTTTTCTTACATCCGATTCATATAGCACCGGTCGCCCCGCGCCGACATGTGTACAGACGCTTGGGAGTTATTTTCCGCGCTCCGCGAGCTTTACTCATTCGTTTAATAAACGGCGCGGGGAGACCGTCCATATCATGGAAGGATCACATTTTGCAGTAGCGCATCATTTTCATTTTTTCGGAATGCCCTCTGAATTCCTCAAAGGTCCTGCTCAGCTCACACTCACGCGAACTCACCGCTTCAGCAGCAACATTTGGACTCAAATCTCGCTAGCCGATGCCACGAGGTAATCCTGTGCCAAACGATCGTAGAAATTTCGAACCTACTGCACCCAGTGAAGTGCCCGAAGCTGCCACAGACCAGAACGCCATCGACGAAGCCCTTCTTGTGTTACAAGCGCAGTCTGGCGACAGCGCGGCTTTCTCCAAGCTGATCCGCCCTTATATGCGCAAGGCCTATCATGTAGCGCTCAAGATTACCGGCAATCGCGAAGACGCCGAGGACGCAGCGCAACAGACTTTACTGAAAGCCTACGCGCACATCGACCAGTTCCATGGGGACGCGCGCTTTTCGAGCTGGCTGATTCGAATCGCCATCAATGAAGCGCGTATGAAAGTACGGAAACGTCGCTCGGAAGACTGCTACCTGTCGTACGACGTCAGCACTCCCGGTCGAAACCCCAGCACCGTCGAAATGCTCTGCGCCGGTGAATCTTCTCATCCCGAGGTCCTGTATTCCAAGAGCGAGACCCAGCGCGTGCTTCGCGAAGCCATTGACGGGCTACGCAGTTCTTCGCGAGTTGTCGTGTGGCTGCTGGGACTGCAGGAACGCCAAACCAAGGAAGCCGCCAAGATTTTGAATCTGTCCGAATCTGCCGTTAAGACACGGTTCTTGCGCGCCCGGCAGCAGCTGCGCGAATGCTTGACGGAGCGCATCTAAGGAATCACGGAGCAACAAACCCAAACAAGGCAGCACTGACATGATCGGACTCTCGGTGACAAGACGAAGTGAGCTGTGCACAGCCACCTGCCGTAAGGAGAGAGTCAGCCAGGTTCTCTACCCAGCAGAATGTTTCCAACAGGAGTCTTTCGTTTCGCCCCAGCCCAATCCCTAGCCCACATTGATGTAGCAAATCAGCTCAGGAGGAAAAACCATGAGGCGAGTCTTTCTCTGTTTGATTGTAGGTCTGTTTGCCACACCGTTCGCACTTGCCCAGGCATCCGGCGATCATGTAGAAGCCGGGGTCTTCGTTGACTATTTTCGTCTGAATCCGCCGGATTCGAACTATGCCGGCCTGGGCGCGCGCCTCGGCTTCAACGTCAGAAGGAACATCCAGTTGGAAGCGGAGATGAATTACGATTTCAACCGCGTCTTCACTGAGGATTTCAATTCGGGTGGCTCAATCACCACCACCCAATCCAATCTGCGAATTCTCCACGGGCTGATAGGTCCGAAGTTCCAGACTGGTTCGGGCGCCGTTCGCCTTTTCGCGACCGTTAAGGGAGGATTCGTCAATTTTAGGTTCGACCCCCGACCGGCGTCCTTCTCAACTTTCACCAGCAGCGTCGAAGGGCTACGCGACGACAACATCAATGGCGTCGTTTACCCGGGCGCAGGCGCGGAGGCGTTTTTCGGACCAATCGGCCTTCGTCTTGACGTTGGGGACGAGATTTTTTTCAATCACGGAGCTCACAACAATCTGCGCGTGACGTTTGGTCCGAGTATCCGTTTTTAGCTACTTCCTGTCATTTTCCGGCCCGCTTCGTCGAACCAGGCTCTTATC
>Ga0134126_10008183_pt1 | contig 13149 bp, 15 predicted proteins | sample KB31752_FD_96881 | JGI IMG/M metagenome (GOLD analysis project Ga0134126, IMG submission 96881) | Terrestrial soil microbial communities with excess Nitrogen fertilizer from Kellogg Biological Station, Michigan, USA - KB3-175-2 | ecosystem: Environmental > Terrestrial > Soil > Unclassified ...
TGAGGCTGGCCGCCGCGCTATTAAAAAACCCGGTATTGCTGCTGCTCGATAACCCGTTAACCGGCCTCGACGCAGAAACACGCAAGGAATTTGACCTTGTGGTTGACGAGATAGCGACATCCGGCATTTCGGTAATTATGGCTACTTCGCCACACGAAATACCCGGAGCAATAACACATATCGCCATTTTAAAAGCCGGGCGCATTGTTCAAGCTATGCCCAAAGCGGGTTTTAAGCCGGGACTTTTCGTGCAAGATAGCGAGGACGATATTGATAATGAGGAGCTTAAAACTTTATTGAATACCGGCTCAAAAAAAGCGGCATACAAGCACATTGTAAAAATGGAGGGTGTGCATGTGCAATACGGCGAAAAGGTAATTCTTGATAAAATAAACTGGCAGATATTGCCCGGCGAACGCTGGGCGCTTCTTGGCGCGAATGGTGCCGGTAAATCAACACTGCTAAGCTTAATAAACGGCGATAACCCGCAGGCCTATGCCAACGATATTGTTTTGTTTGATAAAAAGCGAGGCACAGGCGAAAGCATCTGGGACATAAAAAGCAAAATTGGTTTCGTATCGCCCGAACTGCATCAGTACTTTCCGATGGATAACAGCTGTTTGCAGGTGATTGAATCAGGATACTACGATACGCTGGGCTTGTTCAGGCCATCGCAAAGAGCAAAAGCCGAAACCGCATTACGCTGGATGAAAGCGCTGGAAATAGAAAAATACGTGCGCGTTTTGTTAAAAAATATCCCCGCAAGCGCCCAGCGCCTTTGCCTGCTGGCCCGCGCACTCATCAAAAATCCCGACCTGCTGATATTTGACGAACCCTGCCAGGGCCTTGATGACCATCAGCAGCATCATTTTAAAAAATTGGTGGATACCATTTGCGGCTTAAGCAATGTGACGCTGATTTATGTAACGCATTACCAGCAGGAGATACCGGAAAGTGTTACGAAGGTATTTGAATTAACACGAATGGAATTGACAGGAATTTCACGAATTAAATCGAATAGACACGAATCCTGACACTTTATTGTCAATGATTAACTTGAATTAACACGAATTTCACGAATAGGATCAAATGGACACGAATCCTGACGCTATATTTTCAGCGATTGACTTGACTCACACAAATCCGACACCAAAAAGGTCTATAGTGAGGCGAATTAAATCGAGTCGGCACGCATGCATTTGTGTCCATTCGATTCAATTCGTGCCCATTCGTGTCTATTCCATTCGTGAAATTCGATTAAATTCGTGTGCATTCGTGCTTATTAAATATATTTGTGCATGAACACAGCCGATCTGCTGCAGCGCGCGTTAAAGTTTGATTTTTTAAGCCAGGATGAAGGAGTTTATCTTTATAAAAATGCTTCGACGGCTGATTTAATGTACACTGCGAACGAGTTGCGCAAAATACAGGTGCCGCATGGCAAGGTTACCTGGCAGATTGACCGTAATGTAAATACCACCAATGTTTGTATTGCCAATTGTAAGTTCTGCAACTTTTTTCGCCGGCCTGGGCACGAGGATGCTTATATCACCGATATTGAAACCTATAAGCAAAAGATAGAAGAAACTTTCCGCTATGGCGGGGACCAATTGCTATTGCAAGGCGGCCACCATCCCGAGTTGGGCTTAAAGTTTTATGCGGATACGTTCAGGGCCTTAAAAGAATTGTACCCCAACCTCAAGCTGCACTCCCTGGGTCCGCCGGAGATTGCACATGTTGCAAAACTGGAGGGCATGAGCCATATCGATGTTTTGCGCGAACTGAAAGCAGCCGGCCTCGACTCGCTGCCCGGCGCCGGCGCAGAGATATTAAACGACCGTGTTCGCCGCCTGATCAGCAAAGGCAAATGCGGCGGACAGGAATGGCTGGATGTGATGCGGGCCGCGCATAAATTAAACCTGCCAAGCTCGGCAACAATGATGTTCGGCCATATTGAAACGATTGAAGAGCGCTTTGAGCATTTGGTGTGGATACGCGAAGTACAATCTGAGAAACCCGAAGGCGCTTACGGTTTTGTGGCCTTTATTCCCTGGCCCTTCCAGGATGATGGCACATTACTGCGTAAAGTAAGGGGCATCACCAATAATGTTACCGGCGACGAATATATACGCATGATAGCGCTGAGCCGCATTATGCTGCCTAATATCAAAAACTTACAGGCCTCGTGGCTCACGGTTGGCAAACAAGTGGCGCAAATATGCCTGCATGCCGGCGCAAATGATTTTGGCTCCATCATGATAGAGGAAAACGTGGTATCGGCTGCCGGCGCGCCGCATCGTTTCACCGCAAAAGGCATACAGGAATCCATTCGCGAGGCTGGTTTTGAACCACAGCTTCGCACTCAAAAATACGAATGGCGTGAGATTCCCGCGCAAATTGAGGAACAGGTGATCAATTATTAGTTTGAGTCCGAAAGTCCGGAAAGTCAGTAAAGTCCGAAAGATGGTTAGGGTTCGAATAATAATTCTCTGTTAGCCGGTCACTGTAACTGTTGAGGCTTAAAACTTTGTGATTTTCATGTCAGCATCAGACATTTAGCATTAACTCATACTACCTTTTTTACTTTCGGACTTTACCGACTTTCGGACTGAATTCGGACTAAATTCAGACTAAAAACAAAAATTCTTTAATTCCACAAATTCGAGTTCAGACAATTTTCCTACTTTCGGACTAATATAAATGGAAGACATAGAGCAATACATTGAGGCATTGATATTCGTTTCGGAGCAAAGCATACGTACCGAGGAAATTATTTATTGCCTACAGGCGGCATTTGGCCACGATTTTACTGAAGAACAGGTGAATTCGCACATCCGCGGCATCACAAAAAAATACCAGGATAAGGCATTTGCCATCGAAGTGGTTAAGATAAACAACGGCTACCAGTTCCTGACCAAAAAGGATTATCACCAGGTGATCAGCCTGCTGCAGGCGCAGCGCTCGAAAAAGAAACTTAGCCAGGCGGCGTTGGAAACCCTTGCGATCATCGCCTATAAACAACCTGTTACCAAGCCCGACATCGAACAAATACGGGGCGTAAACTGCGATTACTCCATCCAAAAGCTGCTCGAAAAAGAATTGATTTCTATCGTCGGGAAATCCGAAACCATTGGGAAACCAATAATTTATGGCACCAGCAGCATTTTTATGGATTATTTCGGCATTAACGACATCAAGGAACTTCCTCAAATAAAAGACTTTGCGGACAACGCCATGTCGATAGGGGAGCAGGCGGAATAAGGATGCAAAAATGTTGGCGGATTAGTGAATGGCAAACTGGCAAATCCAGATAGCTGTAAATCAATAATTTATGATGAAAAAAAGTCGCTGTTCTATAAAACCGGCGCCGGCAATTGGCGGGATAAAAATCCAAACGGTAAAATATTTTTTTTAAATCTTATTTTTAATGAAAATGATTTTGACTATTTTTACTAATAAATAAAGATTAACTGAGTCAGAAAAAAAGTTTAGCATTTTAAGTACGTTTATTATAATTGAAAAAAGTTTTACGATAAAATTCATGGCAATGGGAACTCCAAAAAAACCTGTAAATAAGAAAATCGATTCTCAAAACACGGGCGAGGATGAAGATGATGATGATAGCATACTTGATCAGAAGTCTAAAAAGAAGATTCTAGATGACGACGACGATTTTGACGGCCCTTTAGACGATCTGGGGTACGAAAACTTTGACGATTACGACGACGACGACGATTATTAATCTCAACACGTAAATCTTATTTCAAAGCATTCAGATTATGCCTCTGAATGCTTTTTTTGTATAACATAGAAATTGCATGACCATAACCGAAGTAACAAGCAAGCCCGAAAGAAAAGCGTTTTTGGACGCGGCCAGGGAAATTTATAAAGACGATAGCGTTTGGGTTTGTCCGCTGGATAATGATGTTGAAGCAGTATTTGACCCGGATAAAAATAATTTCCATAAAAATGGCAAATGCACCCGCTGGATACTCAGGGATGACAACGGAAAGCTGATTGGGCGCATTGCCGCTTTTATAAATAATAAAAAGGCCTATAATTACGAGCAGCCAACCGGCGGCATTGGGTTTTTTGAATGCATAAACGACGAAAAAGCGGCTTTTTTGCTGTTTGATACAGCTAAAGAATGGTTGGCCGGAAACGGCATGCAGGCAATGGACGGTCCCATCAATTTCGGCGAAAATGATAATTTTTGGGGCTTGCTGGTTGAAGGATTTACACGTCCGTCATACGGGATGAATTACAATCCGCCCTATTACGAGGCGCTTTTTGAGCGTTATGGGTTTAAAACATTGTACGCCCAGTTTACCAATCACCTGGACGTACTCCGGCCTTTCCCCGAGCGTTTTTATAAGATAGCAAAATGGGTAACCCAAAAACCGGGCTATGAATTTAAGCATCTGAAGGCCAGGGAAATTGAAAAATTCGCGGCCCATTTTATGGAGATCTATAATGATGCCTGGAAGAATTTTGAAAATTTTGTGCCTATAACCCATGCCACCATATTGGAGAGCTTCAAAAAAATGAAGCCGCTGATGGACGAAAACCTGATTTGGTTTGCCTATATAAATGGCGAGCCGGTATCTTTCCTGATCGTGCTTCCCGATGCGAACCAGTTGCTGAAGCCATTAAAAGGGAAGCTTAACCTGGTTGGCAAGCTCAGGTTTTTATATCAAAAATGGAAGGGCGCCACAAGGATGCGGGCCGTTGTGATGGGTACAAAGCAAAAATACCAAAACCATGGCATCGAATCCGGGCTTTTTATAAAGCTTGGCGAATACGTTTTGCCTTTGAACCAATATACCGAACTGGAGCTATCGTGGGTGGGCGATTTTAACGACAAAATGTTAGCCTTGCATGCTTCAATGGGCGTAACGCCCGGAAAAAAGCATTTAACAATGCGTTCATTTTTTAAAATAACTGAACAGTAAAAGTAAGCGTTTTTACATAAACTGAATTAAGCATCAAGCAGGCGGGGGGTGACAATTAATGCTTTAATGACCAATGGTTAAATTACGCCGTTGCCTTGCTGTGCCGCAATTCTTCAAATAATTCAATTACTTTCTTTTGCAGATCGATTACCTCGGTTTCGCGGTCCATCAGTTTTTTGTTAATGACTTCCAGCTCATTAACAAACTTTTGTTCCTGCTCCTGGTCGCTAAAGGTTAATAGTTGAACCACCGACATTTCGAATAAAGTAGCGATTTGCTCAAGCCGGGATAAATTGATATCCGTGATGCCTGTTTCAATTTTTGAAAAAGCGGGGATTGAAATATCTAATCTCTTCGCAACATCCTCCTGGCTCCATCCCTTTTGATGACGTAATAACCTAATTTTTTTTCCAAGTGTCTTCATGTTACTTTTAATAAGGATATTGGTTTCCCTTAAGTTAATAAAGTTACAATAATATTTAATATCTACCTAATTATCAACAAATTTTGAATAATATTTTATTTACATAGTGTTTAAATCTTTTCCTGCGTAATTTGGCTAATAAAGCACTTTTTTTGATTTTAATAAACCCACCAAACAAAAATTATCGTCAGGATTGCGAAGTTTTAAGTAGGTCGCAACTCTGTTAAGGGGTACTTATCTTTCCAAATTTCGCGGCAACCCAATCTGCATCCTTTTTATGGCTTATATACGTTAAACCATATTTGCGGGTTTCGCCGATAATAATATCCAGGTCGGGCGCTTCGTAGAAGCCGCTTAGGAAGATTTCGCCGCCCGGTTTCAGCACTGCGGCGTACCGCGGCATTTGGTCCAGAAGTATGTTGCGGTTGATGTTTGCTAAAATAAAATCAAATTGCTCATCGGGGATCGCTTCCATTGAACCGCACCGTGCGGTGATGTTGCCGATGTTATTTAGTTGCGCATTTTCAATCGTGCTTTCGTAACAAACCGGGTCGTAATCAATAGCCGTTATTGAGGTTGCGCCCAATTTCGCAGCCATAATGGCAAGGATTCCCGTCCCGCAGCCCATATCGAGCAGCTTTTTGCCCGCAACTCCGGTTTCCAGCAAAAACCCAAGCATCATCGATGTAGTTTGATGATGCCCGGTGCCGAAAGCCATTTTTGGGTCTATCACTATCTCATATTCAAACTCGGGCCTTGCGTGATGGAAAGTAGCCCGCACAAAAATTTTGTCGGCTATTACTATCGGTTCAAAGTTACTTTCCCATACTTCGTTCCAATTTTTCTGCGGAATAAGATTTATCTCGTAGCTGAAAGAGAACATTTCTTTATAAAGAGATAACTGAGCATCCAGCCCCTCCCGGTCAAAATCAGCCGATGGAATATAGGCCTTGAAACCAAAATCCAGTTCTTCAAAAGTATCAAAGCCAATCTCGCCCAAAGCATTGATCAGCAGGTCCTGTTGGTAATCTTCGGTTGGCAAGGTCGTGAAAAGTAGTTCGTAGTAGTTCATTTTTAGAGATTGGAGGTTAGAGATTAGAGGTTAGTTGGTTGAGATCAGAGATTAGAGATTAGAAAAGTAAATTCTTCCCTTACTCCAACTAATCTCTAACCTCCAATCTCTAACCTCTGTCTAACAACTTCAGTATAAGCAAATTTATAATCCAGTAGACCAATTGTACGGCTGCCAGGAAAGAACACAGTACCAATAAGTGATGAACCCCGGTGTCTTTATCCCAAATGATGTAGCCTATCCCGCCGGCAAAGATTAAAAAGATAATAAGAACAAAAGCAGCTGTCCATATTTTACCGGCCGTCGATCTTTCTTTGGCGTTGTTCCACATAGGTACCGCGATAAGCAGCTGCGTTAATACCGCAACGGTAAATAGCAAGGGCAGCAAATACCTGTAAAAGGCCATAAACGAAAACAGGTTTCCAGCGCCCATTTCATCGGGGCGCAACGAAAAGTAAAAAGAACTATACCTTATGATCAAAAAGTAAATAGCGAAGCCAACAGACGGCGGCAAAAGAACTTTCAGCAACTTTTTCATTTATGGGCTGTATGGTGAAAGCTTTTTGACTGCAAAATTGATGCTAAGTAAATTTTGAATTAATTGGATGCAAGTTTCTGAGACCTTAACTGTCTGATATATGATCTGTCGAGAACATAAAGCGTAAAGATGTTCAATACACAATACGCCGCCACAAAGCTGCTCATCAGCAAAACCGAATTTAATAGCTCATCGGTACCGGGCTGGTTGTTGCCCTGCCCCAGCTTATTTGCCCATGTCAGATATCCCATTAAAGCGCCCACTAATGCTGAAAGGATGATGCCAAAAAATAGCGAAGATAACAGCACGCGGCGAAATTTTATAAAGACCCTGTTCCAGATCGGCAGCAATATCGACCATTGCACGAAGAAAAGGACTATCACGGTGAACGGGACGATCACATAATCAAATGCCCACGAACCCGTCATTGCCCATTTACCCGCCTTGTCCAGGTCGATGGGATTTAGCAGCGAATCAAGCCCAATCAACAGCAGCGGCACATTCATAGCGATCAAAACCGGCAAAAATATTTTTGCCGCCCGTTTACCAGCGCTCTGCCGTGGCTTTTGAACGTTCATATCTTAACATCTTTTATATCAACCCGAAATCTCAAATCTCAAATCTCACGTCTCACATCTCAATTAAACACCTTCACAATATCAACAAAATCTCTTGATTTTAACGACGCGCCGCCAATAAGGCCGCCATCGATATCGGGTTGTGCGAATAACTCCGGAGCATTTTTAGGATTGCAGCTGCCGCCGTATAAGATAGTTGTGCTGTCTGCCACATGCTGGCTGTATTTGGCAGCAATTTCTTTGCGGATAAAGGCATGTATCTCCTGCGCCTGGTCCGATGATGCTGTAACACCCGTGCCAATGGCCCAAACGGGTTCATAGGCGATAACCAGTTGCGAAAACTGCGCTTCATCGAGATGGAAAATCCCCTCCTGCAGCTGGCTTTTTATAATATCGAAATGCTGGTTGGCCTCCCGTTCCTGCAAAGTCTCGCCGATGCAGAAGATAGGCCTTAAGCCATTTTTTAAAGCGGTATCAGTTTTTTTGGCCAGCAGCTCATTGCTTTCGCCGAAATATTGCCGGCGCTCCGAATGACCTAAAATTACATATGCCGCGCCAACCGAGTGGATCATTTTTGCAGATACCTCGCCGGTATAAGCACCGGATTCAGCCTGGTGGGCATTTTGCGCGCCTACCCATACTTTGCCATAGCCCTTTGCCAATTGTACCAAACTGTGCAAATGAATAAACGGACTGCAAACAACAACCTGCTGGTTGCCGGTTACTTCGTCTTTAACCATATTGATCACTTCCGAAAATAATGCTAAACCTTCGTTGTAATCGAGGTTCATTTTCCAGTTTCCGGCGACAATTTTTTTTCTCATTTTAATTGGTTGATTAAGTTTATTAAGTTGATTGGGTGAGTGGTTAGCATTAATTTAAAGTAGATCACCACCTTTTTTATTTTTAAGATATTGTATATAACCGTTTAACAACTTCAAACAGCTTTCGTACTCTATTTGAAAAGATAACGAGACTTCTTCTGTTATAATTTTTTCGTCGAGGGCGATAATCAAATGATCTAATGTTTCCGAAAGAGAACCCCTTGCCATTACGCAAAAACGAATATTATCCTGGTAATGAAATCTGCCATGCCCCTCGGCAATGTTATTTCCAATTGCCCGTGACGAGCGGATAATCTGATCTGTAAGCCTATACTTTTCTTCCGAAGGAAAACTTTTAGTCAATTCAGAAATCCAGTTCCGTATTTTTCTGGATTGCTTCCAAACCTCCAGTTCGGTAAAAGATGCCATGTTATTTGTTGATTAGGTTGATTGTTTGAATTGTTTTTTAAAAATAGTATATTTTTTCGTCGACAAACCAACTACACACATAATCAACCTAATCAACCACTCACCAACATCAAAACCTCCTGTGCTCCTGCGTTAATTCAAATACCTTCTTCAATATGTTCTGCTCATTTTCGTCAAAAGTACGGTGATCACGGCGGGCGAAAACCTTTTGGGCGGTTTCGAACATCTTTTTTATAGAATACACCTCATATCCTTGCGGGCCTCCCCATGAAAAATCAGGTATAAAATTACGGGGAAAACCGGCCCCGAAAATATTAGCGCTTACCCCGACTACCGTACCGGTATTAAACATGGTATTTATGGCGCACTTTGAATGATCGGCCATAATTAACCCGCAAAATTGCAGGGCTGTTTTACGGAAACGCCCGGTGGTATAATCCCACAGCTTTACATCATCGTAATTATTTTTGAGATTCGAGTTGTTGGAGTCGGCGCCGATGTTGCACCACTCGCCAATCACGGCATTGCCCAGGTAGCCTTCGTGCCCTTTTGAAGAATATCCCCAAATTACGGCGTTGTTCAGCTCGCCGCCAACCCGGCAATACGGGCCTACAGTTGTTGCGCCGTATATTTTCGCGCCCATCTTCACCTGCGAATGCTCGCAAATGGCAAATGCCCCGCGTATATGCGTGCCTTCCCAAACTTCGGTATTCCCAGCAAGGTAAATCGGCCCGTTGGTTGTGTTAAATGTCGAGCATTCGGCAACTGCGCCTTCTTCTGCAAAAAAGTCATTGCCGATGATGGTATTGGTTGAACTGATAGTGGCGCTGGTGCGCCCTTTGGTGAGCAGGTTGAAATCCCTGCGGAGTTCAATATCATTTTTGCGGAAAATATCTTCAGGATAACGGATAATCACCGGGAGTTGGTTTAGCTCCACGGTGTTATCAAACACGCCCTGCGGATCAAATTCAAGGGCATCTCTTTCATTTAATTTTACCGCTACCAATTTTTCGCCGTATTTTAATGCTTCGTTGCCATGCAATGCCTTTATAGCGGCAATCATGGTTTCGTCGGGGCAAAAAGAACCATTTATAAACAAATTCCTTTCTTCTATTGCAATCGGGAATTTACCCTGCAGCCAGGGTTGCGTATGCCAGGAGTAATCAAGATCAAAATACTTAGCCCATTTTTCAGCGATTGTTAAAATACCAATGCGCAGGTCGGCTACGGGGCGCGTAAAAGTTAAAGGCAGAAGGGTTTGGTGTGCGTTATCGTCGAAAAAGATAATAGCCATGGCGCAAAAATAAAAAAATCTCTCCGCCCGCAGGTGGAGAGACTCATGAATATTTTAATAGTGCAGGTATTATTTCTTGTTGTAACGGGTGCGGAACTTATCGATACGGCCGGCTGTATCAACCAGCTTCATTTTGCCGGTGTAAAACGGATGCGAAGTATGCGAAATTTCCAGCTTTACCAGCGGATATTCGTTGCCATCTTCCCATTTCACGGTCTCGCGCGAATCGATGCATGATTTTGTTAAAAAAGCATAGTCGTTACTCATGTCTTTAAAAACAACTAATCTATAATTTGAAGGGTGCAGATCTTTTTTCATTGCTGTATTACTTTCTTATAAAAGAGGTGCAAATGTAGGTGTTTTTTTATTTTTCTGCAAGTTTAATTTGGTTCGCAGTTTGTTCATGGTTCATGGTTCATAGTTCATGGATTTATTTGGTTTGATAATCAGTAAATTAGATATAGTGATCGGTTTGTTGGAAGAAAAATACAGCCCTTAATAACTACTATTTTTTCGATGCAGTAATTAAGCGGTCGTACTTGCAATAGGATGATCGTCTATCTGTCGTGTTCAATTACAGCATTGACCTTTCCATTTTTGAAATCAATAATAAGATAACTTGGATCAATACCCAGAAGCTCTGGCCTGAATCCGATGTTATATTGCAATTCACTGGTTTGGGACGTATCAGCATCATTTCCCAAAAGTTTCAACACCTGGCTTTCGGTTTTTCCAAGAAGAATTTTGCTGTTAATAAGATCATGTGTATATTCATATCGTTCATCTTTATTTGTTTGCCACATCTTTTTATCAAAATCGCGATTGGGGTAGTATTCTATTATAGCTATCCAAATCAGAATCACGATAGCGTACAAAATCGGAGCGGTTGTTAATGTTAATAGCCACGTCGCTATCCGCCTGTTTAATTTGGACGCCCTTTTTCTGAATATCCATCGCCAAAAGAAAAATAGCGGAAAACTTAATGTCAGCGCAATTACAAAAACGGATGGGTCCATATTATCAATTATTTGTATTCGTCGTATTTAGAATGATCGTGAGCGGTAGCAATAAACATCAGCAACATTATTTGGGGCATTGCCTTCGGCCCGCGCTATCCGCTCATACTGCACAGGCCTTAATCACAAGCCGGTATCCACTACTATCGCTAATGCTGAAACTATACGTTCCCAGGTACAAAAATCCGGCTATGAACTATGAACTATGAACCGATTGGCATAACTCCACCAAAACCCCGCCCGCGCTCTTCGGGTGCACAAAACAAACCAGCTTATTATCGGCGCCTAACTTTGGTTCATCACTTAGCAGCACAAAACCTTCCCGCTTCAGTCTGGCCATTTCGGTCTTAATGTCTTCTACCTCAAAAGCTATGTGATGGATGCCTTCACCTTTTTTGGCAATAAATTTGGCGATCGGGCTGTCATCGGACAGGGCTTCAAGTAATTCTATTTTGTTGGGGCCGCTTTGTAAAAAGGCCGTTCTAACACTTTCAGAATCAACTTCTTCAACTTTATATACTTTTGTATTCAGCAGCTTTTCGTACAAACTGCAGGCAGCATTAAAGTCGTTTACGGCTATCCCGATGTGCTCAACCTTCTTCATGTCCAAATATTGTAAATTATTGGCGTGAAGCCGGTATTTTCTCCTTATTTTTAATGATTTTAAATAAACTTTATTTATCTTTGTCTTATTAATTTAGAATGATTATGAATCTTCCTATCTATTTAGATAACAATGCCACTACACCGATGGATCCGCGTGTGCTTGAAGCTATGCTGCCTTATTTTACTACAAAATTCGGCAATGCGGCAAGCCGCAACCACCCGTTTGGCTGGGTAGCTGAAGAAGCCGTTGATTATGCCCGCGAGCAGGTAGCCGAACTGATTGGCGCCAGCGAAAAGGAGATCATCTTTACATCGGGCGCTACAGAATCAGATAACCTGGCTATCAAGGGTGTGTTTGAAATGTATAAGGACAAAGGCAACCATATTATCACGAGTGTTACTGAGCATAAGGCGGTGCTTGATGCCTGCAAGCATGTTGAAAAAATGGGAGGCAGGGTAACTTACCTGCCTGTAAAGGAAGACGGATTAATTGATCTTGAACTGCTTGAGCAAAGTATGACCAGCGATACCATTTTGGTTTCGATCATGTATGGTAACAATGAGATCGGCGTTATTCAGCCGATAAAAGAAATTGCTGCCATTGCGCACAAACATGGGGCCTTATTTATGACAGATGCCGTACAAACCGTGGGAAAAATACCGGTTGATGTTAATGCCGACGGGATCGACCTGCTGGCATTGTCGGCGCACAAAATATACGGACCTAAAGGGGTTGGCGCCTTGTACGTTCGCCGCAAAGGCCCAAGGGTAAAGGTAACTGCACAAATGGACGGCGGCGGCCACGAGCGGGGTATGCGTTCGGGAACATTGAATGTACCCGGTATTGTTGGCCTGGGTAAGGCCTGCGAACTTTGCATGCAGGAAATGGACAGCGAAGCAAAACGTTTATCGGCTTTGCGCGATAAGCTGCAATCGTCGTTACTTGAGTTGGAAGAAAGCTATGTAAACGGCAACACAGAGCACCGTTTGCCGCATGTGGCCAATATCAGTTTTAAATATGTGGAGGGCGAGGGCTTAATGATGGCAATGAAGGACTTGGCGGTATCGTCGGGCTCGGCTTGTACATCCGCTTCGCTGGAACCATCGTACGTATTAAAAAGTTTAGGCCTGTCTGATGATTTGGCACACTCTTCGATACGTTTTGGTTTGGGGCGGTTCACTACCGAAGAAGAAGTGGATTACGCCATCGAGGTAACAAAAAAATCGGTTAACCACCTTCGTGACCTTTCGCCGCTATGGGAAATGTTTAAAGAAGGCGTTGACCTTAGTAAAATAGAGTGGGCGGAACATTGATGAATTTGAAAATGCGGCAATTTGAAGATTTGAAAATTGTTGCGTTTTGTTTTAAAAAAGGATATACTGATTTGAAAACATTTTCAAATCTTCAAATTGACA